>Ga0247735_1000615_pt1 | contig 13901 bp, 12 predicted proteins | sample UWRJL178409R2_FD_180934 | JGI IMG/M metagenome (GOLD analysis project Ga0247735, IMG submission 180934) | Plant litter microbial communities from Arlington Agricultural Research Station in Wisconsin, United States - UWRJ-L178-409R-2 | ecosystem: Environmental > Terrestrial > Plant litter >... | reverse complement strand
ACGAGTTTCAGCGCCGAGTCAAGAAGGTCGTCTTTTGTCGTGAATGCCTTCTGCAGTGCGCCGAGCGACCACCCCGCCTCGGCGGCAACGGTGCGAAACGACACAGCGCTGTAGCCGGCGCGTCCCACAATGGTGAGCACCGCATCGGCGAACTGTTCGGCGTGAGGCGACGACGGAGACATAGATGTTGCCCTTCGAGGATGTTGCGCTTGAAGCTGTTGCGCGTCGAGGCTGTTGCGCATCGCGTAAATACGAGTGTATTCTCATGGCGAATACAGTTGTATTCTACGCGGGTCCCGCGCTCCGCGCATTAAGGCTCCAAGAATAGGTCGCCGTGCCCTCGTTGCCGTTCACTTCACGCCACCCCTATCTCACCACCATCACCACCACCGTTGCGCTGGTGATGTCCCTTGGAATCGCCGGCACTGCGCTTTATCTTTCGGGTCACACCACCGTCTCGCCTGTCGCCGTGGTCTTCCCGCTCATACTTCTCGGCGTTGTGGTGCGCGCACTGATCCACCGACGACTGCCGAGGCCACTCTGGAGCGGAGCTCACGCTGTTCCGCGGAGCGACTACCTACTGGCGGTCACCGTGCCCGTCGGCATTCTCGCCCTCACCGCATTCAGCGTCGGCGGATACCCCACACTCCCGGCATCGGACATCCTTTGGTTTTTGGTGTTCGCCCTACTGATTGGTCTTGTAGAGGAGCTGATCTACCGCGGTTGGTTCCTGTCGCTGCTGCTGCCGCGCGGGCGCATGGTCGCGGTGCTCGTCTCCAGCGCTCTGTTCGCGGCCTCCCACGCGGTGAACGCACTGGCTGGGCAGGATGTCGCGACGAGCATCCGGCAGATCATTTTCGCGTTTCTGTTTGGCATTGTCGCTGCGCTGCTCTACCTACTACTGGGCAACCTGTGGGTGGCCATCGGCTTCCACGCGCTCAACGACCTCATCCAGTTTCTCGGGGCGAGAAGCACCTCCCCGACGATTGACATAGCGACCACGGGAATGCTGGTCGCGGCAATCGGAGTACTTCTCGCTCTTCTGCGGCGGTCAGACGGGACGACACCCGCTCGGGAAATAGACAGCAGCGACCCGGAGCGGAATGCAATACCTCGACGTGAATCCGCAAGCGTCGTAACGTTCGGTAAATGAGCGATCAGAAAAACACCGACCAGACGCACACCGAGCACACCCACACGGAACACACGCACAGCGAAGAGAACGCTCCCGGATCAGGTGGAACCGACTACGCCGATACCAACGACCGCGACATCCAGGCCAAACAGACCAGTCAAACGAGCGAGGCGACGGAAGACAGCGACGTAGACGAGAGCGACGTCAACGTTCTTCCGGGAACGGGTGGCCCGGATGACGTGGGCGACGTTGAGGTCGATCCTGACGACCTGAATATGAGTGGCCACTAACGCGCGCAACTGAGGCACGGCCACCGTTAGTCACTGCGCGACCACCTTGAGGTGACAGAATCTCGTCATGGTGACTTTGCCGCTCGTGCTGCCGAAGCTTGATGGGCAGCGTCTAGTGCTGCGCGAATGGCGGGACTCGGATATCGTGACCGTGCAGGAGGCCTCACAAGATCCTCAGATCACCACCATCACTACGGTGCCGTCGACAGATGGTACGCCAGAGGCACTCGCGTTTATCGAGCGCCAACGAGATCGACTACGCACTGGCGCCGGGTACGTCTTTGCGATCGCCGACCCCACGGATCGAGCGGTCGGCCACATCGGCGTGTTTTTTGTGTCGGGCGCAGGAGCGCGAGCCAGCGTCGGGTATTGGATTGTGCCGTCGCACCGACACCGGGGATTCGCCACAGAGGCACTATCCACGGTGACGTCCTGGGCGCTCACGCTCGCTGACCTGGACCGCGTCGAACTGTACGTGGAGCCCGGAAACACGAGCTCATGGCGGGCGGCGGAACGCGCGGGATACGTACGCGAGGGGTTGCTGCGTGCCTGGGAACGGATCAGTGGCGTGCCGCGCGACATGTACATGTATGCACGGCTCAGAGAACGCGAGACCGAACGGCACTCGTAGTCTCTACTGCGTGCTGAAGAGCAGTTCCGGGGTGAGCTCGTCGACGTCGGCGCTCCACTCGGCGGGTGACGTTCGCGATGACGCGCTGAGCCCCGACTCCGCCAGAAAATCGATGAGGCGGCGAATGTCGGATGCTTCGAACTCCACCGCATGCCGCGGGTCGAGCTCGTCCAACCAACGGTCGCGCTGTGCACGCCACTGGGACGCACTTCCTGTCCCACCCGTCGGATGGTCGGCTCGGCGCAGCAGGGCGCGCACTCGACCGGCGAGCTGTTCCGTCAAGGGGGAAGCCATCCTTCGAGGGTAACGGGAAAGGCTGTGCGGGATCCCGCTCCAACTCCCCGGCTCCCTCCCCAGTGCGGAGAGCGTCTGGTTGAGTGGACGACATGGAGAGAGCAGACCTCGACCCCGCCCACATCGACGCCATAGTGTTCGATGTCATCGGAACACTTGTCGACGAGGACAGCACGTGGGCAAACGTCGCGCAGCGCCTGGCGACCGAGTCTGGTCTGCACGATGCCGCCGATCTGCACACCCTGTGGGCAGGCGTGCTTGAACGACGGATGAACGCTGTGGTGGACGGTAGCGCGCCGTGGCAGTCGCACCAACAACTGGTCAGCGATTCCGCACGAGAGGCGATCGTTAGCGTCGGTGGCGCTCCGTCACCGGCGGCGTTAGCTCTGGTCGAGCCCCTCGACAGTGAGTACCCGGCATGGCCAGACGTGGCACCCGCCACGGCTGCGCTCCGCACACACGGACTCGTTGCCGGGGTCAGCAACGCGGATCTCGACTCGCTCGCTCGACTGGCCAACACCAACACAATCAACTGGGACATCGCCCTCTCCACCGGAAGCGCGCGCACCTTCAAACCCGCGCCCGCGGCGTACCGGTACGCAATCGACACCCTCCGCATCAACCCCGCGCGGACACTCTTCGTCGCCGCGCATCCCTGGGATCTGCGTGCCGCATCCGAGCACGGGTTTCGCACCGCGTACATCGCCCGGCCCGGTGCCGAACGGCCGTCCGACGAGGACCGGTTCGACCTCGCCGCAGATGACGTGTTCGGCGTGGTCGAGTTCCTCGCCGGTTGAGGCTCCGAATGAGCCTCCTGATGAGCCCACAACGCACAGAGCCGCACCGGAGTCATGTGCCTCCGGTGCGGGTCTGCGGGAAATGGTGACTACGGTTACGCGACCGACCAGCCACCATCGCTGGCAAGGACTACGCCGTTGACGTTCACACCATCATCACTGAGCAGGAACGTGATCGATGCCGCCAAGGCATCCGCCTCGACCGCATCGGGCAAGATCGCCATACCAGCGCGCACCCGCTCTGCACCCAGTGCCGACGCGAACTTCGCTTCGATGTTGGTGATCGTTGGGCCAGGAGCCACCGCGTTGACCCGGATGCCGCTCGGTCCATACATGTAGGCGCTGCTTTTGGTGAGGCCAACCACCGCGTGCTTCGACGCCGTGTAGGCGACCCCGGCAGCAGAACCGCGGAGTGCGGCCTCGGAGGCGACGTTGACGATCGAGCCGAACTGGCGCGCGAGCATCCCGGGGATAACGGCACGCATCAGCTTCATGGTTCCGTCGACGTTGATCGCAAAAACACGCTTCCACACGGCGTCCGTTACCTCGTGCACCGGGGTCATGTCGTCCATGATCCCGGCGACGTTGGCGATCGCGTCGATCTGGTCGCCGGCGGCCTCGAGGATCGCGCCGAGCGCCGCGTCATCGGTGATGTCGGCGGCCACGGGCACAATGTCGGCGTCCGCGAACTCCGCGGCGAAGTCGTCGAGGCGCTCCTGGGAGATGTCGACGGCGATCACCCGACCACCCTCGCGGGCGACGCGGGAGGCGGTGGCGCGCCCGATGCCGGAACCGGCACCCGTCACAATGACGGTTTTGCCCGTGAATCGGCCGACGCTGATGCGCTCGACCCACTCGGGGCGCTCGACGGGAGCGGCAGTGGGAGTGGTGTCGGCACCGGGTGCGGAGTCAGCGGCGGCTGCGGACGAAGCATCCACCACACCCGCCGACGACGGAACCTCACCGGCAGCGACGCGGCGCACCAGCTCGTCAATCAGCTCGGGTGGGAACTTGCCCTGACTGAGCTTGACGAGACGCTTGAGCGCGAGCTTGCGCACGGGGCGAAGGGCCTCAGCGGTCTGGCCGCCCTGCGCGAGAAGGTCGCGCAGGATCGGACCGCCCACAGCGTCGTCGAGCCAGGTGCCGACGGACGAATCGGCGGAAAGGGTGGTGAGTGTCATACGAGTGGTTCCTTTTCTTTCTGGATGACCGGCTCCGCGGGTGCAGTGGAGCCGGAAGTTGTGGCGGAGGCCGCGTGCAATGCCGCCAAGTAACCGAAGACCACGGCCGGAGCGATCGTCGAGCCGGGCCCCGGGTAGGTGTGGCCCATCACGGATGCCGTGGTGTTGCCTGCGGCATACAGACCGGTGATCGGGATGCCCGCATCGTCAAGCACCCGGGCGTGCTCGTCAGTGAGCAAGCCGCCCTTGGTGCCCAGGTCGCCCGGAACCACCTGGACCGCAGTGAACGGTCCCTTCTCGAGCGGACCGAGGTTCGGGTTGGGTTTGACGCCGGGGTCGCCGTAGTAGTTGTCGTAGACGGTACGTCCGCGGCCGAAGTCCTCATCGACTCCGGACTTGGCGAAACCGTTGAAGCGGGTGACGGTGGCGCGGAGGGCGGCGGGATCCATGTGCAGCTTCGTTGCGAGTTCTTCGATCGTGTCGGCGCCGACGACAATGCCCTTCTCGCGCAGGCTTTTGCCCCCGGCCAGCAGAGCCGACGACAGGTACCGACGGCGGTGACGGATGTCGAGGATCAGCCACGACGGAATGGCCGGCGTCTCGCGATCGTGGCTGATCATGTCGTGGCCGAAGTCGATGTAGCTGGCGGACTCGTTGGTGTACCGGGAGCCGGCCTGGTCCACGATGATTCCGAACGGCATCGACCGCTCCGACAGCATAAACTGCGCACCACCCTTGGGCGACGGCACCGCAGATCCCCACCAGGCGTCGTCCATCAACGCGAGCGCGCCACCCGCACGCACACCGACCGCGATGGCGGTGCCCTGGTCGCCGGCTGCCGCCGAACTGTTGCCCGCCATCCCGTGGTACTTCTGGCGCCACTCCTTGTTCTGTGCGAAGCCGCCAGCACCGAGGATCACTCCCCTGCGGGCACGGATCCGCATGGGACCGTCCTTAGTGGTGATGATGGCCCCGACAACCCGGCCGTCGTCGATCACCAGCTCGGTGACCGGGGAATCGAGCAGCACCTCGGTGCCCTGTTTCTGAACGATCTCCATCAGGGTCATCACGAGCGACGCGCCCAATCCCACCAGACGCTTTCCGGTGACAATCCCGCCGAGGGTGCGGAAGACAAACTGTGCCCCGCGCACAAACCCGCTCGGGGTGGACCACGCCCGGGAGAGCAGCCAGACGTCGTCGGTTTTGAGGGGCGCCGGCACACTCTCGTTCGCCCGCGACAGCGTGACCCAGTCCCCCAGGCGCTTCGCATTGAACGGCTGCACTTCAATGCCGCGTCCGGTACGTCCGCCGGGGCGGTCGGGGTAGTAGTCCGGGTAGTCCTTGGCTGCACACCAGCGCACACCCAGCCCGGCCAGCAGGTTAAACACGCGCGGCACATTGTCAACAAAGGCCTCGCGGCGCTCCGGAGAGCTGGCGGGACCAGCATCCCCAATCGCCGCTTCCATGTAGGTCAACGCATCGGCGCGCGAGTCCGGGATGCCGAGCTTTTTCATCAACGGGTTAGTGGGCATCCACAGTCCGCCACCACTGAGCATGGTCGTGCCACCCCACTTGCTGGTGCTCTCCACAATAAGAGCGGTCAAACCCGCGTCGGCGGCGGTTATGGCGGCGGTCAACCCGGCCGCACCTGATCCTGCAACGAGCACATCAACTTCGCGATCCCATGGGGTGGTCATAGTTTCTCCTTGATCCGGACAACACTGTCCGGTTGTACGCTACTCTCGTGGCGACAATTCCGAAAGCAAATCGCGGACCGAGCGCCGGCCCGGAAAATCGGCGGGCCCTCATCGAGGCCGCCCGCGAGGTGTTCGCCACTACGGGGTTCGCGTCCCCGCTCACCGCCGTCGCGCGACGTGCAGGGGTGGGGCAAGGCAGTCTCTACCGCCACTTCCCCGATCGCACCGCCCTGGCGATTGCCGTTTTCGACGAGAACATTGCTGCCCTCGAAACCTTTGTTGACCGCCCGGAGAGCACCCTCGACGACCTACTCAACCGAGTCATCGAGCAAACACTGGTCTCCACCGCGTTTATCGACATGATCACCGCCGACGTGCATGACCCCCGGGTTCTGCACCTCAGTGAGCGGTTCATCGGGGTGGTGGGCCGACTTCTCACCCGTGAGCAGGAAGCGGGCCGGATCGGCTCACACGTCAGTGCCGATGATGTCGTTCTTGCCGTGTCCATGCTGGCCGGAATACTGGCCCGCAGTGACGCCGACGATCGTCCCGAGGTGGCCCGACGCGCGTGGTCCCTGTTTCACGCCGCCTTTACTCCGCGGTAGGAGCTCGCCAGGAAGCTCGCCAAAAACCCCGAGCTGGGCGCTCGCCGCCAACACGCCGCTCAATGTCGGTGGCAATTGACACCATCGAATATATGTTCGAGCATGGGGGTATGGCAGCAACTGCAGCAGCGACCGTGGAAACGGCGAACCCCGCCGCCGAGACGGTGCGCGAACTGCAGGCACGCATCCGGTCGATGCAGGCCACCAAACTCGACACCCGGCTAATGCCCACCCATCCCGCCATCGCGAAGCTGTTGCCGGGCAACGGGCTACAGCAGGGGTCCACCTATTCCATCGACCAGTCCACCACCCTGCTGATGGCGCTGCTGGCCGGACCCTCCGCTGCCGGATCCTGGTGCGGAGTGGTGGGCGTCCCCGAGTTTGGCATGGAGGCCGCGGCATCTTTCGGCATCGACCTCGACCGCCTGGTTCTGGTCCCCCACCCGGGTGACCAGTGGCTCGCCGTCACCGCCGCCGTCGCGGATGTGATGAGTGTGGTGGTCACCCGCCCACCCAAACGCGCTTCCGATACCAGCCTTGCCCGCCTGGCCGCCCGGCTCCGGCAGCGGGGATCCACTCTCCTGGTGCTCGGCACCTGGCCCCAGAGTGAAGCCATGCTGAGTCTGACGGCCAGCCAGTGGACCGGCATCGGCGAGGGCCACGGCCACCTCGCCGCCCGCCAGGTCACCGTCACCGTGTCGTCGCGCCTCGGTGAAGCACCGCGCAGTGCACGCCTCTGGCTCCCCGATCCCGAACAGAAATTCCGCGACGTCGACCCGGGCATCGATACCAGCAACGATTCGGGTATCGAAGCCGTACCGGGCGATGCCCGTGAGCGTGTCGGGATGCCCCGGCGCCACCTCCGTGTTGCGGGCTAACTAGATTCAGCACATGGCTTCCTACTTCATTACTCACCCGGAAGTCCTTGTGGATCCAACCGTCCCCATCGAGAGCTGGGGCCTATCTCCGGCTGGGGTAGACCGCGCTCGACTTATCCCGCGGATGTGCTGGACGACGGAGTTGCCCACATAGCGTCAAGCACCGAGCGCAAAGCTATCGAAGCAGCAGACATCCTCGCCGCCGCTGTCGGCCGGCCGGTTTTACGAGTCGCCGCTCTCGGTGAGAACAATCGATCGTCCACAGGCTATTTGCCATTGACGGAGTTCGAGGCGGTAGCCGACGAGTTCTTTGCGCACCCTCACGTCAGCGTGCGGGGGTGGGAGACGGCGGCAGACGCACAACAACGGATCGTGACGGCCGTGAAAAGCCTGACGACAGCCCCTCTCAGACACACTGCGATTGTTGCTCACGGCGCGGTCGGTGCCCTTCTTTACTCCGACCTCACCCAGCAGCCCATCAGCCGGAAATTCGATCAGCCGGGGCAGGGCAGCTGGTTCGAGTTCGACCCGGAGACCTGGACTGCGCTGCACGAGTGGCAACGAATCAACTAAAGAGTCCCGATCCCGATACTTGGGACTCGCCGCAACTAAATTGACAAGTTCGAACATATGTTCGACCATAAGTAATGAGTTGCGCAGCAGTGGTGAGAGGGATGGACGGATGACTCCGCCCATCGTCCGCACCATGGTTCTGTGGTGCCCCGACTGGCCCGTCACCGCCGCACTCCGGGAGGCTGCCGCTGCCCGCACCGAGTTGTCGAGCGCCGGAGCATCCACCCCACGCACCCCCGGTCTGCCCTGGGGCGACACCGCCGCCATTCCCCTGGCACTCATCGAACACGGTGTGGTTTTTGCCTGTTCGGCAGCCGCCCGCGCCGAGGGAGTCACCCGCGGGCTTCGTGTGCGGGAGGCGCAGGCCCGGTGTCCCGAGCTGGTGGTGCAGCCCTACGATGCCGTGCAGAACAATCGCTCGTTTGAACCGGTGCTCACCGCCATCGAAGCCATGATGCCCGGGGTGCAGTTGCTGCGCCCAGGCACGTGTGCAATCCGCTCTCGCGGTCCCGCCCGCTACTACGGCGGAGAGAAGCCCGCCGCGCTCGCCCTCGTGGCATTGCTCGACCAGCTCGGCATTCCGGGAGCCCGGGTGGGTGTCGCCGACGGCCCGTTCACCGCCGAACAGGCCGCACGCCTTCCCGTTGGTGGACCGACCGCCCGCTCCCGGGTGCACATTGTGCCGGAGGGTACGTCCGCCGAGTTTCTCGCGCCGCTGCCCGTCAGCCTGCTCGACTCCCCCGCGCTGGTCACACTGCTGCGCCGCCTCGGAGTCAACACCCTCGCCGAGTTCTCCGCCCTGCCCGTCAACGACGTGCGAGGGCGCTTCGGTGAAAGCGGCGCTCACCTCCACGCCCTCGCGAGTGGGCTCGACAGTCGTCCCGTCACCCAGCGCATCCCCCCAGAAGAACTCGACGCGGTAATCGAGTTCGAACCTCCCCTCGACCGCATCGACCAGGTCACCTTCGGTGTACGCGCGACCGCCGACCACTTCATTGAGGCGCTCGTGGGCGCTCAGCTCGTGTGCACGGGTCTGCGGATCGAGATCGATTCCGAGTCGGGCGAGGTATCGGAACGCAGCTGGCTGCACCCGCGGTCGTTCACCGCCTCCGACGTAGTGGACCGGGTGCGCTGGCAGCTGCAGGGCAGCGGTGAAGTGGATGCGGGACTCACCTCTGGCATCGCCCGGGTGCGTGTGATCCCCGAGTCCGTTGACGCCATCGGCCACCACGAGGTGGGCCTCTTCGGTGGCGGACCCGACGAACGCATCCACCATGGTTTGTCGCGGGTGCAGAGCATGCTCGGACACGGCGGTGTGCTGACCGCCCATCTCGGCGGCGGGCGCAACCTCGTCGACCGGCAGATTCTGGTGCCCTGGGGCGATCGTCCCCTGCTGACCCGGGCGCCGTCGCAACCGTGGCCGGGTCGCCTTCCGCCGCCCGCGCCGTCCACCGTGTTCCCCAACCCCCATCCTGTCCACGTGCTCGGGGCCCTGGGCGAGCCCATCGAGGTCGACGACCGCGGTGAAGTTTCTGCCGCTCCCGCCCACTTCTCCTCGACCGGTGCCGGGCGTGAAATGCGACGGATCACCGCGTGGGCCGGGCCCTGGCCCATCGATGAACGGTGGTGGGATGCCGCGACCTATCGACGTGCACATCGTTTTCAGGTGGTGGATGCCGTGGGTATGGCATGGCTCCTGGTGTTGGAAAGCACCCCGGATGCCAGCATCGCGGGCGGGTCCGCAGGCAGCTCCGCGGGCAGCTCTGTTGTGGGCAGCTGGTGGGCTGAAGCGAGGTATGACTGATGGGACAACATCGCTGATGGGCTACAGCAACCCTCCGATTTCGTGGTCGGAATTCGAACGCAAACTCTCCGATGGGCGCCGCCCCGGAGGTGCTCCCGTGGGGGCCGATGGCGGCGATAGCCCCGCCTGGTCGACCAAACGGATGCCCTACGTTCCGCCGGTCGCCCCTGCGGCCGCGGCTGCTCAGGACGTGGTGCCCTACGCCGAACTGCACGCCCACTCCAACTTCAGTTTTCTCGACGGGGCGAGCTCCCCCGAGGCGCTGCTGGAAGAATCCACCCGGCTGGGACTCCACGCGCTCGCACTCACCGACCACGACGGTCTCTACGGGATTGTGCGCCTGGCGGAAGCGGCCGAGAACTTCGATATCAAAACGGTCTTCGGCGCGGAGCTCTCCCTCGGGCTCACCAAACCCCAAAACGGAATGGCCGAACCCGAGGGCAGCCACCTTGTGGTGCTTGCCCGTGGTGAAACCGGGTACCACCGGCTGGCCGGCGCCCTCACCTCGTCCCAACTGGCGGGAATGGAGAAGGGGCGTCCCCTCTACGACCTCAACGAACTCTCCGACCGTGCCGCCGGGCAGTGGAATGTGCTGACCGGATGCCGTAAGGGCAACGTCCGACAGGCGCTCACCAGTGGCTCCCCCGCCGACGTTGCCGAGCGCGCCGCCGAACGCGAGGTCGACCGGCTGGTGGATCTCTTCGGGCGCGACAACGTGCTGGTGGAACTCGTCGATGGTGGCAATCCCCTCGACAGCGCCCACAACGACGTCCTGGCCGCCATCGCCTCCCGGCGGGGACTCGTCACCGTGGCAACCGGCAATGTGCACTACGCGACCCCACAACAGCACCATCTAGCAACCGCACTGTCCGCCGTGCGAGCGCGCCGCAGCCTCGACGACATGGACGGGTGGTTGCCCGCCTCGGCATCCGCCCACCTGCGCAGCGGCGCCGAGATGGCCCGACGGTTCGCGCGCTACCCCGGAGCGGTCGAGAGAACAGTGGGCATCGCCGACGACCTGAGCTTCGAACTGCGTCGGGCCCGGCCGGGGCTTCCCAAACAAAAGGTGCCCGAGGGACACACCGCCATGAGCTGGCTGCGCGAGCTGGTCTGGAAGGGTGCGGCCGAGCGGTACCCCGACTTGCCGGAGCGGGACCGCGCACGCATCGAACGGGAGCTCTCGGTTATCGAGGCGAAGGATTTTCCCGGCTACTTTCTCATCGTGCACGACATTGTGGCGTTCGCCCGCCAGCGGGGAATCCTCTGCCAGGGTCGTGGATCCGCTGCCAACTCGGCGGTCTGTTACCTGCTCAAAATCACCGCGGTCGACCCGATCTTCTACGCCCTGCCCTTCGAGAGATTCCTCTCGAGCATGCGCGACGAAGAGCCCGACATCGACGTCGACTTCGACTCGGATCGCCGCGAGGAAGTCATCCAGTACGTCTACGAGAAGTACGGCAGGCAAAACGCTGCCCAGGTCGCCAACGTCATCACGTATCGGCCGAAGTTCGCGGTGCGCGACATGGCCAAGGCCCTGGGGCACAGCCCCGGCCAACAGGACGCCTGGTCAAAACAGGTGGAGCGGTGGGGAGCGCTGGTCTCCAGCGAAGACCACAACATCCCCGACAACGTCGTAGGCCTCGCGCAGGAAGTGATGAAGTTCCCGCGCCACATGGGCATCCACTCCGGCGGAATGGTACTCACCGACCGCCCCGTCGGCGAGGTCTGCCCGATCGAGCACGGCCGCATGGACGGCCGCACCGTATTGCAGTGGGACAAGGACGACTGCGCCTGGATGGGACTCGTCAAGTTCGACCTGCTCGGCCTCGGGATGCTCTCCGCACTGCAGCACAGCTTCGACCTGGTCAAAGATTCCCTCGGCGAGGAGTGGGGCCTCGAAACCATCCCGCGTGAAGAAGCCGGGGTCTACGACATGCTCTGCCGGGCCGACGCGGTCGGGGTCTTCCAGGTGGAGTCCCGCGCGCAGATGGGCCTGCTCCCCCGGCTGCAACCGCGACGGTTCTATGACCTGGTCGTCGAGATCGCCATGATCCGCCCCGGACCCATCCAGGGTGGCGCCGTGCATCCCTTTGTGCGCCGCAAACTCGGCGAGGAGAAAATCACCTACCTGCACCCCAAACTCAAGGAGCCGCTCGAACGCACCCTCGGGGTTCCCGTGTTCCAGGAGCAGCTGATGCAGGTCGCCATGGCGGTCGGCAACTGCACCGGCGAAGACGCCGACCTGCTCCGCCGCGCGATGGGTTCCAAACGCGGTATCGAACGCATCGAATCGCTGCGCGAGAAGCTCTACGCCGGGATGAAAGAGAACGGCATCACCGGTGAGGACGCCGACGAGATCTACGGAAAGATCCAGGCGTTCGCCAATTTCGGTTTTGCCGAGAGCCACAGCCTGAGTTTCGCCCTGCTCGTCTACGCAAGCGCGTGGATGCGGCTGCACTACCCCGGCGCGTTCCTCGCCGCCTTGCTTCGTGCCCAGCCCATGGGTTTCTATTCGCCGCAGACCCTGGTCGCCGATGCCCGCCGGCACGGGGTAGAGGTTCGGCGTCCCGACATCCAGAAGTCCGGGGTCACCGCGGGTCTGGAACCCCTCGACGAGCGCACCGAGTTGGGTATGCCCTCCGCCGCAACGGGTGACCCCGCCTGCCTGCACGCGCAGCCGCCCGTTCCGCCCTTCGACCGGTCGCTCCCTTTCGACTCCGACGACCACCGCCGTGATGGCGCGTTTGCCGTGCGCCTCGGACTCGACGAGGTGAAGGGCATCGGCACCCCGCTGGCCACCAAAATCGTCGAGGAGCGCGACCGTGGCGGCGAGTTCACCGACATGTACAACCTGGTGCGCCGGGTGGGCCTGAACACCGCGCAGCTCGAACTGCTCGCGGCCTCCGGTGCGTTTGATGGTTTCGGGATGTCCCGGCGCGAAGCCATGTGGAACGCGGGTAACGCCGCGCAAGACCGGGCAGAGTTTCTCAGCGGCACCGTGGTGGCTGTGCAACCTCCGCTGTTTTCGATGCCGTCCGAAGTGGACGAAATGATGAGCGACCTGTGGTCCACCGGGATGTCCGCGGACAACCACCCCGTGCGCCACCTGCGTGAGTCGCTCACCCGGCGCGGGGTGTTCTCCGCCGAGGCACTGGCCACCGCAGAATCCGGGCGTCGCATCGAGGTCGCCGGGGTCGTCACTCACCGGCAGCGGCCCGCAACGGCGAGTGGCATCACCTTTGTGAACCTCGAGGACGAGACCGGACTGGTCAACGTGATCTGCAGTGTGGGGGTGTGGAACCGCTACCGGAGGATTACGCGGGAGGCCCCCGCCATGATCATCCGTGGTGTGTTGGAGCGCTCCCCCGAGGGAGTCATCAACCTGCTCGCGGACCGCTTCGAGGTGCTCAGTATGAGCCCTCAAACGAAGTCGCGCGACTTCCGCTGACTGCGCCAACGGCGGTCAGCTCGGTGGCGGCGGTCAGCGCGGTGGCGGCGGTCAGCGCGGTGGCGACGGCGGATCCTTCTCCGAAGGGTTCTCCGGCACCTTCCGCGACCTCTCCTCCTCGGGTACCACCGTGATGTCGGCGGTACGGATGTCGCTTGGGCGCTGCCCCGCCTCCCACATGTGGTCGACGGCGACCGACGCACGATTACCCACGCCCATCGCCGCGGACTCCATGGCCCGCTCCATCCGGCTCTGGCGACGACGCAACCACAGCCCCAGCGCGATGATGAGCGCCAGCGCGATGTAGCACCCGGCCGCGAACGGGCGAGTGACCAGCGCCGTCAGGTCGCCCTGGCTCAGCTGTAGTGCCCGACGAAGCTGAGCCTCGGCCATGGGTCCGAGGATCAGACCGATCACGAGTGGCGCGATCGGGTAACCAAAGCGGCGGAGGAAGTACCCCACAATGCCCACCACCAGCAAAATGATGATGTCGGCGGTGGAGAAGTTCACCGCATAGGCGCCCAGGGCGGCGAAGGTCAGGATGCCCGCGTAGAGATACGGTCGCGGA
>Ga0247735_1000614_pt1 | contig 13912 bp, 6 predicted proteins | sample UWRJL178409R2_FD_180934 | JGI IMG/M metagenome (GOLD analysis project Ga0247735, IMG submission 180934) | Plant litter microbial communities from Arlington Agricultural Research Station in Wisconsin, United States - UWRJ-L178-409R-2 | ecosystem: Environmental > Terrestrial > Plant litter >... | reverse complement strand
GGCCAGTACAGTCCTCGGCGGGAGCCTGGCGAACGGGGCCTGGCAGTGGATTGTCGACCTGCCGCACGGCCAGGAAGCTGACGTGGAACCGGAAGCGAGTGCCGGGCGCGGCGACGCTGCCCCCGCCGTCCTCACTTTTGGCAGCGCGGTCGACGCCGCCGGCCACTACACTCTGGCGGTGGCCGACCACTGGGAACACCTGCCGCGCGAGGTACGGGTTGTGGTCAGCGTGACCGCGGAGGGCGCGGCCATCATGCGGCATCCGGACGTGTCGCTGCTTGGCAGTCTGCGGCCGGACTTCGCCTCTGCCGTGCAGACCGGGCAGTGGGCGCGCCGGCAGACACACCTTGCCAGGTCCGAGGGACTTCTGCACCAGCGCGGCTCCCTTCCAGCACGGGTCGAGCTTGCCGCACTGCTGGCCACCCCGGAACCCCGCAGGGGACTGGAATGCACCTTTGGGATCGGCGAGGGCGGGCGGGTGATGGTCGACCTGGCCGGCCAGGGGCCGCACGCCGTTGTCGGCGGAACAACGGGAAGCGGCAAAAGTGAACTACTCGTCTCCTGGGTGCTGGCGATGGCCGCGCACCGCCCGCCGTCAGAAGTCAGCTTCCTTTTTGTCGATTTTAAGGGCGGCGCCGCGTTCGAGCCGCTGCGACCGCTGCCGCATTGCGTCGGTGTGATCACCGACCTCGCCGAGCACGAGGCCCTGCGGGCGTTGGCCTCGCTGAAAGCGGAGGTCCGCTACCGTGAGCGCGCCCTGGCCCGGGCGGGATTTCGTTCCCTCGACGACGCCCCGCCCGGCACTGTGCTGCCACGACTGGTGATCGTGGTCGACGAGTATGCGGCGATGGTCGACGAACACCCGGACCTGCACCTGTTGTTCGCCGACCTCGCCGCCCGCGGACGGTCGCTCGGGATGCACCTGATTCTCTGCACGCAGCGCCCCGCCGGGGTTGTCCGCGACGGCATCCTCGCCAATTGCGGCCTGCGCATCTCGCTGCGGGTCAACAACCGCGCCGACAGCCAGGCGGTGCTGGGGGTGGATGCGGCGGCATCCCTGTCGGCGACCTCCCCGGGACGCGCCATCGTTATGCTGCCGACCGGCACGGCGCGGCACTTCCAGGTCGCGCATTCCACCCCGACCGATGTCCTCGCCGTCAGTGGGCGTTGGAAGAAATACGACCCGCCCCGCGCGCCGTGGTGCGCCCCACTGCCGGCGCTGGTGCTCGCCTCCGACCTAGAAACTGGCCAAGAACCGGATGCTGCGGGTGGCAAAGCCGTCCCGGTCGGCGTCGCCTTTGCACTCGTTGACCTGCCCGGGGAACAACGCCGCGGCGTCGCCCACTACGACCCCCACACCCAGGGGAACATCCTGGTGCTCGGTGCAGCAGGCTCCGGGAAATCCGGGTCCCTCGCGGCCCTGGCCGCCTCTCCCGCTGCTAGTGGCATCCGGGTGGAGACCACCGTGCTCGGTGCCAGCCTTCCCGTGGTCTGGGATGTGCTGACCGCGCTTCTCGCCGCACCGCCATCACCCCGGCTGCTGCTGTTGGACGATGTGGACGTGCTGGTCTCCGGTACTCCGGAGGAGTACACAACGGCGGTGGGGGACCTGTTGACCCGGCTGCTGCGGGAGGGCCCGGCGGCCGGCCTGTTCACCGTCATCGCACTGCAGCGGCTGTCCGGCATACTCCACTCGCTGGTCGCATTGTGCAGCAGCACACTGCTGCTGCGGATGCCGAACCGGCAGGAGCACATCCTCGCCGGGGGTGAATCGGCGACCTGGGATGGCACGCTCCCGCCGGGTGGCGGACTCTGGCGGGGCGACCGCATCCAGCTGCTGCACCGCCCCGGCCACAGTGCCGTGCCTGGGCCCGTCGCCGCCAGCACTTCGGTGGGGGCAGCGGGGCGAATTCCCCTCGTTGTTGTCTCCACCCGGCCACATCAGTTCGGCGAACAACTTCGCCGCGCCGACCCCAACCGCCGGATCGTCGCACTGGGCGCGGCGTCCGCCGACCCGCGGGAGCTTCTGCTCAACCAGGGGGGAGCGGGAGAGGTGCTGCTGGGCGACCCGGACAACTGGCAGTCCCGGTGGGGATCGCTCAGTGCGGTACGGTCGACGGCGAATGTGCTGTTCGACGGGTGCAGTGCCGCCGAGTTCCGCAGCATGACCGGCATCCGCGACCTCCCGCCACCCGTGCAGCGCGGCCAGCGGGCACTGTGGCTGCTGACCCCGGACGGCACAATCTCCCGGGCTCACCTGCCGGCACACCCACCGGTTCCCTGAAACCTGGAAACCGGAAAGGAGCCGGGCGAGACCGTCTCCCTACAGTGCGGCGAAGGCGTCGTCGAGCACACCGAGGGCGTCACGCAGCAGCTCGTCGCTGATGGCCAGGCTCGGCAAAAAGCGCAGCACGTTCCCGTAGGTGCCCGCGGTCAGCACAATGACCCCGTGCTGGGCGGCGTAGGCGGCGATGGCCGAGACGGCGGCGGCATTGGGGTCGAGGGTTCCCTCGTTGACCAGCTCGATGGCGACCATCGCGCCGATCCCGCGAACCTCGCCGATGATGGGGTACTTCTCCTGCAGGGCGAGCAGCCCGGTCTTCAGGACCTTCTCGATACGGCCGGCCTCGGCCAGCAGCCCGAGGGATTCGATCTGCTCGAACACGGCGATTGCCGCCGCCGTGGCGACCGGGTTACCGCCGAAGGTTCCACCGAGGCCGCCCGGCTGCGCAGCATCCATAATCTCGGACCGTCCGGTGACCGCGGCAAGGGGGAGACCGCCGGCGATACCCTTGGCGCTGAGGACGAGGTCGGGCACCAGCCCGAAATGCTCACTGGCGAAGTAGGCCCCGGTGCGGGCCATTCCGCTCTGGATCTCATCAGCCACAAAAACGATGCCGTTGCTGGTGCACCACGTCTGCAGCGCGGGCAGGTAGCCGTCTGCGGGGACCTGGAATCCACCCTCACCCTGGATCGGCTCCACCACAAGGCAGGCCAGGTCGCTGGCGCCCACGGTCTTCTCGAGGTAGTCGATCGTGCGCTTCGCAGCCTGCGCGCCGGTCAGCCCGTCGTGGTACGGGTAGGAGTTCGGGGCGCGGTACACGTCGCCGGCGAACGGACCGAAACCGGTGGAGTAGGGCGCGGCCTTGTAGTTCATGGCCATCGTCAGGTTGGTGCGGCCGTGGTACGCATGCTCGAGTACGGCGATGCCGCCGCGGCCGGTGTACTTGCGGGCGATCTTGACAGCGTTTTCCACCGCTTCCGCCCCGGAGTTCACAAGGACGGTCTTTTTGGCGTGGTCGCCGGGTGTGTGTTCGGCGAGCAGTTCGGCCACCCGCACATACCCTTCGTAGGGCGTGATGGTGAAGAGGGTGTGGGTGAAGTCGACGAGCTGCGCACTGGCGGCGGCGACCACCGCATCATCGGTGTGGCCGATCGTGGTGACACCGATGCCCGCACCGAGGTCGATGAACTGGTTGCCGTCGAGGTCGACCACGATGGCGCCATGCGCGCGGGCGACGTACACGGGAAGGACGGAAGACACACCTACCGGAACAACGGCGGTACGACGCTGGTGCATCGCCTGCGACAGTGGCCCGGGAATCGCGGTCACCAGACGACGTTCCTGGGAAATAACGGGGATGCTGGAAGTGGCGAGCGTGTCAGTCATGATGGAGTTGAGTTTAGTGGCCCCGCCCAACCGCCAGAAAAAGGAACACCGATGAACCTCGACCACAATTACTCCGTCGCCGTGCAGTGGACCGGCAACCGCGGGACCGGGACGAGTTCCTACCGGGCGTACGGTCGCGACCACACCGTCACCGCCGGAGACGGCCGCAGCCTCCTCGGTTCCAGCGACCCGGTGTTCCACGGGGATGCCGACCGCTGGAATCCCGAAGAATTGTTGCTCGCCGCGCTCAGCCAGTGCCACCTGCTCAGCTACCTGCACGTGGCGGCCTCCCACGGGGTGGTGGTAGTCGACTACCGCGACGCCGCCGTTGGCACCATGCGCACCACCCGCGACGGCGGCGGCCACTTCACCTCGGTGACCCTGAATCCCGTGGTCACCGTCGCCGGTTCAGACACCGACCTGGCTCTCCGGCTGCACGCGGAGGCAAGCACAAAATGTTTTATCGCCGCGTCGATGAACTTCCCCGTTGGCCACGAGGTGACCATTCTCACCGCAGTACCAGCGGATTCTTAGGGGAACGTGACCACACGGGCGCATTCCCGCAGGGCGCACCCAGTCCGATAGGACAAACTGGGTGTTGATTTTGTTTCCTACAGGAAGGCGCGTTGTGCGCAAAACTGCAGCACTTGTTTTGTCCGTTGGTCTGATGGCGTCCCTCGCCGCCTGTTCCCCGGCCGCCGAGGAGGTGGCAGCGTCAGACTGCACTCCGGTGGCGTCCGGAAGTGTCTCCGACGGGATCATCGTCAGCGATACTGCTGGCGAGGTTCCCCAGTTGACCCTGGACTCCGCGTTGTCCGTCACAGGATCAGAGCGCACCGTGCTGACGGAGGGTGACGGCGACGTTGTCCAGGACGGATACAACGTCACCGCCGACATCGCCCTCTACAGCGGCGACACCGGAGAGGTACTGCAGGCAACCAGCTTCGACGGCACAGCCCCCGAGGTGCTGCCGATGGGGCAACTGCTTCCCGCCATTGAGGACACCCTGCTGTGCTCGACCGCCGGCAGCCGCGTTGTTGGTGTGACCTCCGCAGCAGACCTTCCGGCCGAGAACCTCGAAGCCCTGGGTATGACCGCCGAGTCGGCCATGGTCATTGTTGTTGACATCATCTCCACCGAGCCCGTACCGGAACCCGTTGTTGTCGAGCAGGAGTTCCCGAAGGCCGAGGGTGAGGCCCAGTCACTTCCCGAAGGCTTCCCCCAGATCGACGTCACCATTGGCGATGACGAAGCCGGCACCCCCGTTGTAGCCCTCCCGGGCGGCGACGCCCCGGCCGACCTGCAGATCGCCACAACGATCACGGGAACGGGAGCGGTCGTTGAAGACGGCGGCTACGTGCTTGCGAACTACCAGGGAATCATCTGGCGCGACGGTTCGGTCTTCAACGACAGCTGGGCGAGCGGGGCCCCGGTCCAGTTCGAACTGGCCAGGCTCACCGAAGGCTTCAAGCAGGGCATCACCGGCCAGACCGTTGGCTCCCAGGTCCTGATCACCGTTCCGCCGAGCCTCGCATACGGCGATGCCGGTAGCCCCGATGTCGGAATCCTGCCCACCGACACCCTTGTCTTTATTGTGGACATTGTCGGATTCGAGTTGCCCGAGTAGTTGTAGTCGAAACATAAAGGTGCCCCGTCAACTGGCCAGTTGACGGGGCACCTTTATGTTGTCCGGAGACCCGGTTTTTCGATGTCGGCGGGCGACGTCAGAGCAGCGCGAATGCGTCTTCGATAACGGATGCCGCATCGTTGATGAGCTCTTCGCTGATAACCACGCTCGGCATGATCCGCAGCACGGAGTCCCAGCTGCCGGCGTCGAGGGCGATAACCCCGTGGGTGGTCACGTATTTGAGGACGGAGGCCAGCGCTTCGGGGTTCGGGGTTTTGGTTCCCGGCTTGACCAGCTCGACGCCGAACATGGCGCCCTTGCCGCGCACTTCGCCAACAAAGTCGAAGCGCTCCGCCCAGTCGCCGATGCGTGCCCAGAGCAGTTTCTCCACCCGTTGCGCTTCGGCGAGCAGGTTGTCGCGCTCGATGATCTCGAAGACGGCGAGGGCCGCCGCCGTGGAGACCGGGTTACCGCCGAAGGTTCCGCCGATACCACCGGGCTGCACAGCATCCATGATCTCGGCCCGGCCGGTGACCGCGGCGAGCGGGAAGCCGCCGGCGATGCCCTTCGCGGTGGTGATCAGGTCCGGCACAACGCCGTGGTGCTCGATGGAGTACCAGACACCCGTGCGGGCGATGCCGGCCTGGATCTCGTCGGCGACAAACACGATGCCGTTCTCGGTGCAGAACTCACTGAGGCGTTTGAAGTAGCCGGGGGCGGGGATGATGATTCCCCCGTCGCCCTGGATGGGTTCGACGAAGAATGCGGCCACTTCGCTTGCCCCGATGTGGGTCTGGATGTAGTCGATGGTCTTCTCGGCGGCCTCTTCGCCGGACAGGCCGTCGCGGTAGGGGTAGCTGATCGGCACGCTGTAGATCTCGCCGGGGAAGGGGCCCATGCCCGCGCGTTCCGGCCAGGGGCGGTAGGTCATCGCCATGGTCAGGTTGGTGCGACCGTGGAAGGCGTGGTCGAGGGTGACGATGGCGCGACGGCCGGTGTACTTGCGGGCGATCTTCACCGCGTTCTCCACCGCCTCCGCCCCGGTGTTCACCAGGATCGAATGCTTCTCGAAATCACCGGGGGTGATCTCGGCGAGCTTCTCGGCAACGCGCACATAGTTTTCGTACGGGGTGACGGTGAAGAGGGTGTGGGTGAGTTTGGATGCCTGGGCGGAGGCGGCCGCGGCAACCTCCGGGTTCGCATGCCCGATGGTGGTCACGCCGATACCGCAGCCGAGGTCGATCAGCTGGTTGCCGTCGACGTCGACGAGGATCGCGCCTGACCCGTGGTCCATGTAGATGTTGGCGAGGGTGCCGGCGCCGCGGGAGACGCTGCGCTCCCGTCGCGCCTGGAGGGCCACGGACTTGGGCCCGGGGAGCTCGGTGACTAGTTTGCGCTGCTGGGGAACCGTGAACGTCATGTCAGCCAGACTACGACGCCGGTATCGCGGTTTCCTGCAGGCACGGCGGGAATAGCGAACGAGGCGCGAGCTGCGGGTTCCGATCGGCGCCCGGTGATCAGGGGCGGGACGTCGCGGCGGGGCCCCGCGCCGCGAGGGGCAGCTCCGGGAGTGATTCCTGGTGTAACCAGGACTGCAGCAAGGGCGCGACCGCCATGCCCGACACCACGGCGGCGAATTCGACAAAGGCGGCGGTGCTGATCGAGCCGTGGCGGTGGCCGGCCGCCCAGCCGCGCAACACCGCGAAGAACAGTTCGTCCCCGACCGTCAGGCGCAGGGCATGCAGGGTGAGCGCGCCGCGTTTGTAGACGCGGTCGTCGAACATCCGGTCGGCACCAGGGTCGGCAAGCAGCAGGTCCTGTGGCAGCCGGCTCAGGCGTGCCCACTGCTGACGGGCGAGGGTGTCCGCGCTGGCGGCACCGCTGTCTTCCGACCACAACCATTCGGCGTAGCAGGCGAACCCCTCGTGCAGCCAAATGTCACACCAGGCGCCCACGGTGACGCTGTTGCCGAACCACTGGTGTGCAAGCTCATGGGCGATCAGGCGCTCCGAGCCGCCCGCACCATCGATGTGGTTGCGGCCGAAGACGGACAGCCCGTGTGCCTCGAGGGGGATCTCGAGTACATCATCGGTCACCACCACGGTGTAGGAGGCGAAGGGATACGGTCCGAACAGGCGGCTGAAGGTGTTCATCATGCGCGGTTGGTCGGCGAAATCCTCGCGGGCCTTCGCCAGCATGCCGCGGGGGAACAGCATCCGCTGCGGAACAGGACCCGGGGCGATCATCTGTTCGTCGTACTGGCCGATCTGCACGGTGGCGAGGTAAGGCGCCATCGGTTCGGTGGTTTCATAAACCCAGACCGTGCGGCTGCCCCGCGCGGTGCGGGAGAGCAGGGTGCCGTTGGCCAGTACCCGGTATGGCTGGTCGCAGGAGATGCTGATGCGGAACGGAGCCTTGGCCGACGGGCGGTCATCGCAGGGAAACCAGGTCGGGGCCCCGGACGGCTGGCCGGCGACGAGCACGCCGTCCGCCAACTCTTCCCACCCAACCTCACCCCAGGAGCTTCTGGCGGGGTGGGGGAAACCGCTGTAGCGCACCATCACGATGAAGGATGCCCCGGCGGCCAGCGGCATCCCCGGTTTGATGATCAGTTTGCCGTCGCGCTGGGAGAATTTTGATGCCCGGGTGCCGTTCACGCTGACCTTGCTGACAACGAGGCCGGCCAGGTCGAGGCTCAGCCGGGTCAGGCGTTCGGTGCTGACGGCGGAGAGGATCGCGGTGGCTTCGAGCCGGTTGGTGGACACCCGGTAGTCGAGGTCGAGGTCATACCGGGTGACGCGGTACCCGCTGTTGCCTTCCCCGGGCAGGTAGGGATCGCCGGGGACGGGGGAAGAGTTGGGTACTGCGGTGTCAGGCATTACCTGCCAGTATTCCACGGTGCAATCGGGTTTCCCGCCCACCGGCTGCCGTCCGGGACGCGTTCGCCGCGCATCACCAGCGACGCCGGCCCCACCGTCGCATCGGGGGAGATGACGGCGGCCGGAAGGATCACGCTGTGCGGCCCGAGGGTGCCGCCGGCGGCGATATCGACGCGGTCGAGGGTCATCACCCGGTCGTGGAACAGGTGGGTTTGCACCACGCAGCCGCGGTTGACGGTCGCGCCGTCGCCGAGGCTGATGAGGTCGGCTTCCGGCAACCAGTACGTCTCGATCCAGGCGCCGCGGCCGATGCGGGAGCCGAGGCTGCGCAGCCACCAAACCAGGGCGGGGGTTCCCGTCGCCGCGCGGGCAAACCAGGGCGCCGCCATCATTTCGACAAAGGTGTCAGCAACCTCGTTGCGCCAGACGAACGACGACCACAGCGGGTGGTCGGTCGCCGCGATGCGCCCGACCAGAAGCCACTTGGCGAGAGTCGTCACGAGCGCGGCGACCGCACCGGCGGCGAGCATCACCAAGCCCGAAAGCACAATCGCCCAACCCGCCCCCCAGTTAAGCAACAGCGCTTCGAGGGTGAAAAAGACGGTGAGGCCGATGCCGGCGCTGCCAATCACCGGGATGAGCCGGCAGGCCTCCCAGATGGCGCGCCAGATCTTGCGCGACAGCGGCGGGTCGAAGGTGCGACTCTCATCAAATTCGGTGATCGCCCGGCGCAGGCGCACCGGCGGGTTGCCCAGCCAGCTAGAGCCCGATTTCGACTTCCGCGGGGTCGCTGACAGCACCGCGACGAGACCATTTTTGGGCACGGAACGTCCCGGAGCCGTCATGCCGCTGTTGCCGAGGAACGCCCGGCGGCCGATGCTCGCGTCGTCGATCCGCATCCAGCCGCCACCGAGTTCGTAGGAGGCGATCATGGTGTCGTCCGCGAGGAACGCGTGGTCACCGATGGTGGTCATCTTGGGAAGCAGCAGCACCGTGGATGCTTCCACGCCGCGCCCGACCTTGGCACCGAGCAGGCGCAGCCAGAACGGGGTGACCAGGCTCGCGTAGAGCGGGAACAGCAGGGAGCGGGCGGAGTCGAGCAGGCGTTCGGTCGCCCAGACCTGCCAGCCGATGCGGCTGCGCACCGCGAAGTGCCCGGGGCGGACGCCGATGCCGAGCAACCGCACCGCGATCACGGTGACAACAACAAGGACAAGTCCGGCGGCGATGGTCGCCAGCGGCAAGGCGGCGGCCGCCCGAAGGCCGGCGTCGACCAGGGTGGGTGCGTCGCCGACCGCGGCGAGCACAATGCCGAGTCCCGCCGCGAGGGCCAGCACCGGCAGGGCTGACAGTGCGAGCGACCCGAGGCCGTAGGCGAGCAGCCACCGGCGGGCCGGCGCCGGACGCTCCGCGGGCCAGTCGTGTTTCGCCCGGCCCTGGCGTTCGGCGGGGGAGCCCGCCCAGTGCTGGTCGGCAGGCACCCGACCGTGCACGGCGGAGCCCGCGGCGATCTCGGCACGTTTGCCGATCCGGGTGCCGGGAAGCAGGGTGCTGCGGGAGCCGATGGTGGCCCCGGCTCCGATACGCAGGGCGCCGAGGCGCAGGATGTCGCCGTCGATCCAGTAGCCGGACAGGTCCACTTCCGGTTCGATGGACGCCCCGGTACCGACCGTCAGCAGGCCGGTGACCGGCGGGAGGGAGTGCAGGTCGACACCCGGGGCGATCTTCGCACCGAGGGCACGGGCGTAGTAGCTGATCCAGGGGGCGCCGGCCAGGTTCGCGGCGCCCACGAGGTGCGCCACCTGTTCGGCCAGCCACAGCCGCAGGTGCACACTGCCGCCGCGCGGGTATTCCCCGGGCGTGACACCCCTGAGCAGCAGTCGCGCGGCCAGAACCGAAATCGACATCCGGCCGAGCGGGGTGATCAGCACAACAACTCCGAGCACCACCAGCCACCAGGGGGCCGGCGTCGCCCACGGCATGATCCCCGTCGCCGAGAGCAGGGTGTTGACCACCAGGACATAGACCAGCCAGCGCAAGCCGACCAACACGTGCAGGGGAGCGCCAAGCAGGGTCTGCACCAACTGGGTGCGCCGGGCGGTGGGGACGACCGTGCGGCGCTGGTAAACAACGGCGGGAACGCGGGAGTCCAGTTCGGTGGCGAGCGCCCCGATCCGGGGCCGGTCGTAGATGTCGGCCACGGTCGTCTCCGGGAAACGTTCCCGGATTGCGGAGACCAGCTGTGCTGCCGAGAGGCTTCCGCCGCCGTGGGCGAAGAAGTCGTCATCGGCGCTGGTGACCGGCATCCCGAGGATCGCGGTCCAGGCGCTGCTGAGCCACAATGCCGTGGGGCTGAGGCCGCTGGCGCTCGCCGCACCGTCGGCCGCCGTCGGCTCAAGCGGCCAGGGCAAGGCCCCGCGGTCGACCTTGCCCGAGGTGCGGGTGGGCAGCGAGGGCACCACCGCCAGCAGCGGGACAAGGGCGGCGGGCAGTTCGGCGCGGAGGCGTTCGAGGGCCGCGGCGGTATCGAAATCGGTCGGGTCGATACTCGGTGCGACGTAGCCGACGAGGATCTGGTTGCCGGACGGGGTTGTCTGCACCACCGCGGCAGCGCCGGCGACGAAGGGCAGGCCCTGCAGCGCGGCATCCACCTCACCGAGCTCGATGCGGCGCCCTCCGAGTTTCACCTGGTCGTCCGCGCGGCCCTGGAAGATCAGCCCGGCGGCCTCGTAACGCACCAGGTCGCCGCTGCGGTACGCGCGATCCCAGCCGAGGGAGGGCATTGGGGCGTACTTCTCTGCGTCCTTGGCCGCATCGAGGTAACGGGCGAGACCGACCCCGCCAATCACGAGTTCACCCACCTCACCCTCGGGAACGAGGTCGCCGGCATCGTTCACCACGGCGAGGTCCCAGCCGTCGAGCGGCAGGCCGATCCGTACCGGTGCGGCACCAAGGGGTGCGGCGCAGGCGACAACCGTAGCCTCGGTGGGGCCGTAGGTGTTCCACACTTCGCGGCCGTCGACAACCAGGCGATCAACAAGCTCCTGCGGGCAGGCCTCACCGCCGAAGATCAGCAGGCGGACCAGTTCGAGGGATTCCACTGGCCAGAGGGCGGCGAGGGTCGGCACGGTGGAGACGATGGTGATGCCGTGCGCGATCAGCCAGGGTCCGAGGTCGACGCCGGACCTGACCAGCGAACGGGGTGCAGGCACCAGGCAGGCGCCGTGGCGCCAGGCGAGCCACATTTCCTCGCAGGAGGCGTCGAACGCCACCGACAACCCGGCGAGTACCCGGTCGGTGGCCCCGATGGGTTCGTCCTGCAAAAAGATGCGCGCTTCGGCGTCGACAAACGCCGCGGCGGAGCGGTGGCTGACGGCGACCCCTTTCGGTACCCCGGTGGAGCCGGAGGTGAAGATGATCCACGCATCGTCGTCCGGGGTTGGCAGGCCAACCGAGGGGATGCTGCCGGTGGGGGAGCCGATGACCGGGACGCCCTGGGTGGGAGGGTCGCGCAGTTCGTCGACGGCACCCTGTTCTCCGGCGCGTGCGTCGGCGACCCGGTGCACCAGCAGGCCGTCGGCCCCGATAACGCCGATCACCTTCGCCTCGGTGAAAACGAGGTCGGCACGCTCCTCGGGGTCGTCCGCGTCGACCGGGACATAGGCCCCGCCGACGCTCAGTACGGCGAGGATGGAGATATAGAGGGTGCGGGTGCCGGAGGGGATGCGGATGCCCACACGGTCACCGCGGCGAACGCCCTCGTAACTGAGCCGGGCGGCGGCGGCGTTGACCTGCTGGATCAGCTGGCGGTAACTGAGGGTGCCTTCCTCGTCGGCGAGCGCCGAGGACTGCGGATTGGCCATCGCGGTCTCGCGCAGGATGTCGACGAGGGTGCGCGCCGTCGGCGTCCGGGACCCGGCCATAAGCTGGCCGCGCCGGTCGGAAACAGTGGTGTCGATTATCGGCGAGGGCGCGGTATCGGCCATCTGGATCTCCTTGGGACATACGAACGTGTGCGACTCGAGGGTCGCGCCGGGAGTGTACAAGCCCCGGGTGTACAGCCGGTAAACAGGTTTTCCCGGCCTGGGGACCACCGTGCCGCACCCGGCGCTCGCCGCGGCCCGACGCGCCGCAGCGCCGCCGAAGCCCACGGCATCGGCCTAGCATGGCTGTGTGCGCAAAGTGATAATCCTCGGATCAACCGGTTCCATCGGAGTGCAGGCCCTCGAGGTCATCGCCGCCAACCCCGACCTGTTCGAGGTGGTCGGCCTCGGAGCCGGAAGCAACCGGGAACTCGTCGAGAGCCAGGCCGCGCAGTTCGGTGTTGGGCACGTCGCCCTCGGCGCTGATGAAGCCGCCCAGCTGGTGCGCACCGTCACCGCCGACGTGGTACTCAACGGCATCACCGGGTCGGTCGGCCTCGGCCCCACCCTCGCGGTGCTCGAGACCGAGGCCACCCTCGCACTGGCCAATAAAGAGAGCCTCATCGTCGGTGGCGAGCTGGTGAAGGCACGCCTGCGCCCCGGCCAGCTTGTGCCGGTGGACTCCGAACACTCCGCCATCGCGCAGGCGCTGCGCTCCGGCACCCACAATGAGGTGCGCCGCCTTGTCCTCACCGCCTCTGGTGGACCGTTCCGCGGCCGCAGCCGCGAATCCCTGGCGAACGTCACCCCGCGCGAAGCACTCAACCACCCGACCTGGGACATGGGCCTGGTCATCACCACCAACTCCGCCACCCTGGTGAACAAGGGCCTCGAGGTCATCGAGGCGCACCTGCTCTTCGATATCCCCTACGACCAGATCGACGTCACGGTACATCCGCAGTCGATTGTGCACTCGATGGTCGAATTCATCGACGGCTCCACCATCGCCCAGGCCTCCCCGCCGAACATGCGCCTGCCCATCTCGCTTGGCCTCGACTGGCCGAACCGGGTCGCCGGCGTCGGTGTGCCGCTCGACTGGACCACGGCGAGCACCTGGACCTTCGAACCGCTTGATTCGGATGCTTTCCCCGCGGTCGAGCTGGCCAAACGGGTCGGCCGGGCCGGCAGCACATTCCCCGCGGTGTTCAACGCGGCGAACGAGCAGGCCGTCCTCGCCTTCCATGCCGGCCGGATCGGCTACCTCGATATCCTCGACATCGTTGAGCGGGTTGTGGAGGCCCACACGCCGGGGGAGATGTCCCTTCAGGCCGTGCTGGCCGCCGAGGTGGTCGCCCGCGCGGAAGCCGACACATTGATCGCCGCCCGCTCGAAATAGGCTGCGGCACCCGGGTCGCCGGACTTTCTCCCAGCGAACATACGGCGCCGCCAAAGCTGGCGCGCGTCCGGGGTAGGTACCGTGCCCCGGATTTGCCTCGCACCCAGCTTGGTGCGGGCCCGACGCGGTTATCCTTAGCGCGTGGAAACCGTTCTGCTCTATATCCTGGGCATTCTCATCATCGTTGTTGGCCTCGCTGTATCCATCGGGCTGCACGAGGTCGGGCACCTGCTGCCCGCGAAGCTCTTCGGTGTGCGTGTGGGGCAGTACATGATCGGTTTCGGCCCCACCCTCTTCTCCCGCAAATTCGGGGAGACCGAGTACGGTTTCAAGGCCATTCCCATGGGCGGCTACATCTCCATGTCCGGAATGTACCCGCCGGCCCGGGTCGGCGGCAAAGCCCGCGAGGCCAGTACCGGCTTCTTCCAGACGTTGGTGCAGGACGCCCGCACCGCCTCGGCGGATACGGTCGCCCTC
>Ga0247735_1000613_pt1 | contig 13913 bp, 20 predicted proteins | sample UWRJL178409R2_FD_180934 | JGI IMG/M metagenome (GOLD analysis project Ga0247735, IMG submission 180934) | Plant litter microbial communities from Arlington Agricultural Research Station in Wisconsin, United States - UWRJ-L178-409R-2 | ecosystem: Environmental > Terrestrial > Plant litter >... | reverse complement strand
TAACCTGACGTTGACACAACCTTGCAGCACAACTCTCAATGGTCCCGCTGGCTCGAAAACTACCACTCCAGGCGCGCACAAATGAAAGTAGATGATGATCAAAAGCCACTACTTACTATCGAAGAACAGAAGGAGTGTTTACGTCAGTCAGTGACGGCTTTCGTAGATTTACTGTGTCAACATGCTGACCAATTCTAGAATAAAGCAGAAATTCAATGACATTGGCTACTCCGATAACCAAGACTTACAAGTTCTGGATAATTCAATTCTTTGGCAATTAAGATACGGCGCTGCCGAACTTAATGATGATGGTAAGACCCTTGTCTTTATGGTCGTATGCTTGTTTTGAACCTTGAGGTCGCCTAGAATGGCTACGAATCCGACGGACCTATGAGCCTGCAATCCTGGCCAGTATGAAGAAGCGCGTCCAAGGGCAGATATCAGCTATTCGGGACGAGCGCAAGAAAATCGTTCGCGAAGGTTATTTTCACTACAGCATGCAGCTACCACCTCTTCAGTGGAAACAAGTACCGCCCCTGTTGGATATATGCAATCTGGAGCCGTTCGCAAGGCTCATCAATGCGGATCCAGGCGTTGGCGTTACTTCCCTTGACTTTGGGCCTGCCTTCAAGGAACTTCCTCTGCTTCTTTCAGCTATCTCACAGGAGCACAAAAGCAGGATTCGACCTCACATTCCTGCTGGTCGGTGCTGGGATTTTGACAGCCCGCCTATTGATCCCCTAGAACTGGCGACTTCCGTCTTTCAGTGCATGAAAAAAGGCTGTTCTGGATTTATTCTCGGCTGGAGGGGAATTTCTGAGCATCACTGCAAAACCGAAGCGCATGGGTCTTACAGTTGCAGGCAATTCAAATATAGCCACCCGGCCGCTGAATTCGCTGCGCAAGTAGTGCAAGTAGCGGGCCTTGATCCTAAGACGGCAGTCATCGCCGATATGGACGACAAGGATCTACGCTTTGGGTGCTCGAAGTGTCAACTGCCAATGCGATTAAAAAGTCGTGAGAAATCTGCCCCAGGATACACCTGGAGAACAATGGTACACTTATTTCGTCTGTACTTGTCTCTCCATTCATGACCGATGAACCCTCTCATAGATCTTCCATCTCGTTAGCGCTTTTAGAAGAGCGCACCGTGAGCCGGGCACAGCAGCACCTATTGTTCTGTCGGAAACGGATGCGAATAGAGTGAAGGACATCGAAAAATGCGACTTGAAATGGCTTCGACGACAGTGGTCCTGTGCGTATTGCTCTGAACATTACAGAGAACGTCGATTTCTTCCAGAAGTAGTGCAACATGTCATTTCCAGGTAGGTTACCCAGCGTGCTCTGTGGATTGTATTGACCTTATCTCTTTAACTAGACACCAAATCGTCAATCCTAAGGAGGGGATCGACTTCCATTTCCTTGAGCGCTTTGTTACTGCCTTAATTGGCAGGCCACGCTATGATTTACCGGGGGCACTATTGCCTGACCTGGGCATCCTGGAAGCGAGACTCGTCTGCATTCGCTGCTTTCGTAATACCAATGTTAAGAGAGTCAACTACCTCAACATCGAATCTCTTAAAACGCATCTCGCCAGCAAGTAAGCCTTCCTCTTTCTCGAATTTTGCTCTCAAATTGATGGATCCTTATATCGCAGACACCGCATCACGACGTTGAATCCCCAACCTGGGGTAGATTATCATGACACGATGACGCCTCATTGAGCATTCCAATTTCCAAAGCAACTCTGCATGGCCCTAGTCTGTAAATCCTCTATTGCAGTTGACGGCTTGATATTTCACCCCTTCCGCTACTTAGTCGGATATGACCTGCAGAAAAGTCAATTGACCTCCTGCGTCTTCTTTTGTGCGCACAAGATCGTCTGCGATAATTTCACATCATGGCGATGTATGTGCAAATTTCAGTAGCCATGCCGTATGTAATTGGAAAAGCAGGTGCTAGAGAAAGTCAATGAACTCATACCAACCTCCCACCACAGTAATGGTAATATTGTCCTCTTCGGCCGTCTGAGGTAGGTCTGAGAAGCAAAGAGAATTTGATTTTGCAGAGAAAATTTTTCCTTCGTTGGTTGCCTGAAGATGCTGGGTGGCCATCGCCTGCTCCATAACGAAAAAGACTGACAAGAGTGGGACTTGAACCCACGCCACATTACTGTGATGAGAAGACCCGCTTATTGCAGGCAAGCAAGCTACGCTTGAGTCACACGCCTTAACCGCTCGGCCATCTTGCCATGAAGAAAAGCAACCGGAGGACATACTGTAGAGGTTATGATAGGATCGGAATAGCTAAAGAAACACCTTAAGAAAAGCCTGAAAAATGGGCAGGATAGTGTGCAGTTAAATCTCTATTTATTTAGGCACATGCAATTAAATACGTATACGTGTATTTCCTCTATTAGTAAGAAAAGTCCCCTAGATATATTTCGAGTCCTCAAATTATCCTAAACCAAGACAGTCTCTTTAGTGCGGGTACGAGTATCCTTCAAAAATTTGACCAAATCCGTGCCGCCAGTCCCCTTTACTACTCCAGATTCTGATGGATGAGGCGATTTGCCTTGGTCCCTGTCGCCACTTGCAGCAAGTGAAGCGGAGAGTTTCGCAGCTCGCCGAGCAGGACTGACGATATAAAGGGTTGCAATGATCATATGCGCATCGCGAAACTCTTTCAGAGCCATCACTGCAGCATTATATGCGGCCAATAACTTCGCGTCGTTCGAATCCACAACGAAATTCCTCAAAGGCCGTGGATTGGCTTTGAGATGATCGAGGAACAGTCGATGGTTTCGCGGCATATAAGATTGCATGCGGGACATGAAGGAAGGTTGTCCAGGAGAGGTGGGCTGATGGTCTACACCCAGGAATATATCCAGAACGTGAATCATCGAGCTCTGTCCTGCACTAGGTCCTGAGAGCTCTTTTGGGACCGAAAGGTCAGGATAGCTCTCCACGCCCTCAAAAACCCATTTCCGCTTTTGAGTAAAATCGAAGGAATCTTCCCCGCGGAACCAGGGCCTGACTTGGTTGTAGTAGACGTCGGGATTACAGAGCCTCTTGACGTCGAGAAGAAGTCTTTTTAGGTCGTTAATGACCTCTGCGATAGTCTCGAGGTATTCGGCGATTCGGCGGATCGCGATGCTGTCACCAACAAAGGTCTCGTCCATGGTCATTCGCATGAGCTCAAGGATTTCTACACCGCGAAGTTCTATCCTCGCTGAGCATAGATAGAACTCTTCTTCGTCGCTTGAACGGGTGAACATCGTTTGGGTGCGGATGTTGTCCGGTGTAGGTGTCGGTAGCTCGTTCGTAATATTGGGTGTTACGCGGAAGTCCCAATTATATAGAACGGTGTCCGAGAATGTCAATAGAGGAGGGATATCGAGTGCTTTTGAAACAGTCAAAATGGGGATGGAAATGGATACAGGGATGATGATCGCTTCGTTGGGAGGTAGGCTCTGAACAAAGAAGTGGAGCGTGTATGCCAAAACGAGGTGTGCACGTCGCATAAGCTCCGCTGATCCTGTCAAACCTGTGATAGGCAGAGTTGGCGTCTACAAACGGCAGCCCATGAGCGCCATGTCTACCCAAAAAAGTAAGGCGCCAAACGTACCTGGCGAACCATATTACGCCACACTCTTGATGTCTCCGCTTCCTCCTCAGTCAAGCCCACTTTGTCGCCAATCTGGACCTTGACGTCAATGGCGGCACTTAGTAACACCTCCCAAGGTTCCCAAATCTCCGGAAGGCGTGCAATTGGTGGGTGAGGAGCCATAAAACCCGTTCGCGGGTCAACATCGAAGACGTGCGCGACTGGAATGGACACTTTGAAGCCGTTCATAGAGTTATGTCGGTTGATTTGTCTAAAGTGAGGGATTTGAGTATTTTAATCCGGGCGAGTAGACTCTGGCTAGCCTGCTTGAGCCTATTGGGCGAGTTTGAGTGAATGATGGTAGGAGGGCAAGATAATACATACTCTATGTGATCTCATTTATTCCATGCCACAAAGTCGATATGTTGGGGACGGAGTCGGCTCTTACCCGTGCCCATCGTGCTCATACCGCTTTCGGTACTGCACCACGTCGGTACGCGTAACTAGGACCACAAGGCGGTCATGACGGAATTCCTTGCCGTGATATCCGCCTTGTGCGTACATACCTCACATATGATTTGGTGAACAGCAAAATGTAGCTGCTCAGTATTTTGGGGTACGCAAAATCACCCTAGACTAGGTTCGTTACCAGAAGTGTTCTTTAAAATGGTAAGATATAAAATATGAAGATGTTTTAGAGTCGACGTACCGCCGGATAGATCCCCAGAAAAACGCACGGATCTTGCAAAACTTTGACATGTAGATTCCTAGGGGTCCTGTATAGCATTTTTCTCCTTCATCGGAACGCGTCCAGAGAACTCGGGTGGAAACGGAGAGAACCGAAGACTCTTGGGTCCTTCCAATTGCCATAAGTTGTGTAACATGGCCGGCGCAGACAGTGGATGCTAGAACCTATCACGCTTAGAGTACCGCTTTGGCCGGGCCGATGGAATTTAGATTAGATTAGCTGTGTCTCCGCACAATTCTGATTTGTAAAAAAAGATACAATTTGTCAGCTTGTAACCTTTCATTATTCACGAACGACCACCATCACGTTGAGCAGAGATTTTCACGGCATGGACTACCTCTCTCCCGACCACTTCCTTTCCCTCCCACGTCCTGACATCTTGATCGGTCCCCCTACTGGTGTACCGGATACCACCACCCTTGCAGCCCATGATTTTGACGTGGATACAAGAACAGGCTTTATGCCTCCAGAGGCTCCTGTGTATCGTTTAACCGCTGATTGGGCACCATGGGAGATTGCCTTGGACGACGCGATCTCTCTTCCATTGAAGCTCGGTGACAGCCCACATATTGCAGAGGTAGACAAGCAGAATTCGGAGCGGTGGCGAGAGCGAATACGAAATGTACGTGATTTGTTATATCTTTTGCTGACAACTCCAATTGAACATACCATTTCCAGCTACCTATTCTTCCTACCGGCGACTTGAAAAAGTCGGAAACACTCCTGCGTCGCGCCCATCTCGTACTAGCGTGGCTCATGCATTTTTATATCCATTCTCTTCCTCCGTTCGACCCTATCATAATACCACCACCATTGACTCTACCCCTGCTTCGAGTCTCTGCCGAACTACGGTTGCCGCCCGTTCTAACATATTCTGACGACGTCCTCTATAATTGGCGGTTAAATTCCACCTCTAATCCAGACACCCTACCTACACCATCTAATTTAAGGTGCAATACGTCCTTCACGTCTACTAATGACGAAGCCGAATTCTACCTCGTCCCTGCGCGGATGGAGCTCGTCGGCGTCGAGGCTCTAGATATTATGCGTTCAACAATGGACGAACTCTTCGTTAGCGACGACATCGCCGTACGCAGGATCACGGAATATCTATACCAGCTGGTAGATGTTATCCAGCAGCTACGGACCGTGCTGCTTGATGTCAAACGCGGATGTGATCCCCAAGTCTTCTATCACGAAATCCGACCGTGGTTCCGAGGAGAGGATTCCCAAAGGGGGAAAAAGTGGATATTCGACGGTATAGATCAGGATCCCGCACTACTTCCTCCAACAGAGCTCTCAGGACCAAGTGCTGGGCAGAGTTCCCTGATTCACGCGCTCGATATCTTTCTGGGTGTCGACAAGTACTCCCATGAGACAGACATGACAGGAAATGACGCTGAAGCATTGGAGGTGAGCCAAAAGCATAAATCGACATTCCTCAAGCGCATGCAGCTTTACATGCCACGGCATCATCGCGCATTCCTTGATCATCTATCCAACACTCCTAGACCACTCCGAGATTTCGTATTCTCGGCTGCTTCCGCTTCTCCTTCAACTTCGGATCTTTTCTCGTTATCGTCCAAGATAAATCCATCTGGTAAAGGCTCGGATGGAACGAATGGCATCGCCCTCTTGGAAGCATATAATGCCACGGTTATGGCGTTGAAGGAGCTTCGGGACGCGCACATGATCATAGTTGCTCTTTATATCATTGGGCCTGCTCGACACGCACAGCACGAAATGTCGCATCTCTCATCGAACAATCTAGCGACCGCGTCGAACTCGGGCCCGGGAATTGACTCGGATTTTGTTCGCAAAGTCGGGGAGGAGGTCTCTGGTGAGAGCGGTACGCTGAAAGGGACTGGAGGAACGGACTTGGTTCGATTTTTGAAGGGAGTGCGCGACCAAACTCACGGGGCTTTGATGTCGCTATAGAAATCAGGCTATGGGGTATAACAATATGGGGCTGATTGGCCGATTGAAATGTAAAGATTATTTGTATTCTATATACAATTCTTTGGGCCGTTTCTAAGAGGTAAAATTTAGTCCTTCCAAAGGTAGTGTGAGCGGGTAAAAGTAGGACAATTACCAAGTAATCGTATATCTAAGAAGGACTCTCTTCAAACGACAGACAATACTGAGTGGTATTACCGTACACCTTCAAAAGTAATATTGAACGTGCATGATCACCTATGTAAGCGCTACGAGTTTAGGGACTAGCATGGGTCATCCAAATTAATTTACGGGTAAGCAATTTCTGGGCACAATTTCATTGAATAAGTTTAAAACCTGGTACACAGCAGCGCATATACCGCATTTATACATCTGTGGAGTCTCAAGGAAATAGAGTAGGAAACGTGTCCTCTAGATGTCAAACGGATACGCTTATCCAGGCAATTTCAATAAAACAGACCCGTTTCGCTTCTCGGTTGTATTCCAAGCGCTTTCTATAAATAGTAGGTACATCTCTTATATTTTTTGAACAAGATAGTTTTGCTGAATTATTACTTATGTGAGCACTCAAGCGCTCACTGCGTGATGATCGATGAATCCGGACCTCTCGGAAGTCCGTACAAATTAGGAAGGAGGGGCGTGTGAATGTTACTTGATGCGGATAAATCATGGTCGGCTCTGTGGTGGAACGGCAACTATGTAGCTGTTCAGCGCATTTAATTTGAACGTTGAATCAGTGGGACAGCTGCCACTAAGAAATTTAAGCGTAAGTGTGTTCTTGAATGCTACCAGTGATCAGGCTCTGGAAGCCGTTGAACTCCTGTATGACAGGTATTACTATCTGTCGAACAATAGTAGGCCAGAATTTTATTCATTTAGTACCAATTTTCTGTAGAATATAGTAGTCAAGCGTTCGGAGCTGAGTATTCTTAGGATGAAAGCAACTGAGCAAAAGTGCTGCCTTTTGGCCGTATTAAATGCTAAAATTTATTCAGAACCCCCCCCCCCCGATACGGGATAAGTTCTCAAAACCAATCACATTCGAGTGAAGATATGCAGGAATCTCATTGCCGTTGCCGTTTGGAACTGACATGGTAAATTGGAATTCGACGAAAATCAAGGGGCGACTCAGTCGTAGAAAGCTACCAACAAGGATTTCCTGAAGCGCTGGAAATGTGTGCGCCGCGTCGTGAACTCCGCTGCACCGTTGTCGAGAGACCCGCCCAAAACCGCCGTAGCAACTGCAGGGAGGCTAGTAGAAATTTTCAGCAATGGCCCATGATGCATCCAAAGCCCTGAGAATTCGTGGTCTTCCTGTTTATATCAAGGAGGGAGAACAAAGATTCGGAGAAGTCGGTTCAAGGCGCCCACAACCCCTTGTTCTACATTAGCACATTACTTAGAACGGACATCACCGACATGCAGGACCGCGCTGACGCCTCGTTTCTTCTTTGACGTGCCTAAGGGCCGGGTTGAGGCCGCTTGCGGTGGTTACTATAATTGGGTTATTGGTTGCAACGCCGATATCGACGGTCAGAGAAATAGGAAGGATGTCGGGGCAGTGCTCAGAAGATTAGGACATTAGCAGACTGAGAAAGTGAACTGGAAATTTACTCAAGTGTTACATATCAGGTTTTGATTGCTACGAGAAGACTTGCTCAGTGGGTGTAACGCTGCTCAAATTCTTTTGTCCCCCGTGGCCGTCGACATCGGGGATACGAGAGGGGCGCCTATAAAAAGCCTGCTCATACTTAGTGGGCGGCTTGCCGTATAACAAAAGGCGCGGTAGTGGATTTATCATGACTTCCGACCCTCAACCAAACACGAGTGATCAGTCTCACGCACTAGACTCTTTCAGATAACCAAGCTAGTCTATTTACCCACAGCTTTAGACGCCGGATCAGAGAAACGTGTTCTTAAGCGATATTTGTAGGACTGCGTAGGGTTGTATCAAGTCGATTTTGTGGGTCCCTCCTCCACAGAAAATATGTGCGTAGGCAGGGAAGCTTGCCGCTGTATAGTGCGTAGCTTCCCTGACCTCGATGTCCGACTCTATCGTCTCACGAAACAAAATATGAACCCCCTTGTGTTACGAGGGTTGCTCATAAGCGCGGTCAGTGTCAGACCCATTTGTCTGTGGCGTCGTTATCACATAACTGATGATGTGGAGTGGATATATAGATAAGCCAGGCGGATTTTACTGGCACTCGGAAACTCATGTCCGTCGACTCTTAACGAATAACGTCCCGGAATCCCATGGCTCTGAAGCACAAACGAACGATTTGAGCGCAAATTTGAGAGTCTGAGAGACGTGCTGGATCCGAAATGAAGGGCACTCAGTCCATCTATGGGCTCGTACATGCTTGATGATTTCAAATTGTGCACCGTCCGTTATCTACAAGTCCTCTGGAGGCGCAATCATAGGAGCAGGTCCCGAAAGGTTGGTGAGCGCAATTAGGTTCATCTACAAGTGGAAGTGGTCATTTAGAGTTTCGCCATGGTGTGCACTTGTCATCAAACTATGTACTACGGACAAATTTAGACATACTGTATACCTTTGCGGGGGTGATAATTAACCATGTTCGGCACGACATGGTTTTAAGCAATTCGAGTTTAAACAATGAGCGTGGCTAATGTTCAGAAATGCGGCACCGTGCAATAGGAATTCAAAAAAATAATGATGACAAGCCTCTCTGCGACCAATATCCATCGCATGATATTGAAGACACGAATGAGGATCATTTTCGAGCATCAAGGCACTCTCAAGCCCTTTCATGATGGTTAAGATGGTATGATTTGGGCGGTGAATTTTCCACCTCTGGCAATCTTGGCTACTAATTTTGGCAGGGTGACTAGGGATGAGCTTGAAGAATAAACGAAGAACAAGAACAAGAACTTGTACTTGTACAGAAATACGTGCGAGACGCAACCCACAACTTGATCGTCGCGATGAGGTTGAGGCACGGATTTAAAGGCAATAAGCGCCTGGATATAAATGGAAAGCACCTTTTTCGACATTGGAGAGAATTCAAAGAGCCAGCCCAATCACAAACAAAGGGTCAGTGATGGCCACAGAATGTCGTCTAGGTCTTTTTTGTTGTTCTAGAAATCAGAAAGCGACAGAAAGTACACCACCCTGTCATTGCACTCCTCCGTTGTGAAAAACATATTAGAGTGAAGTCATCGTATGTCTTTGAAAGTCCTGTATTGAGTCAGAAGTGGAGGACACGCTTCTGTGGCTATTGTCTGAGGGAAGCGCTCTAAGCGCTACGCCATGTGTGTTGCTCTAATTGTCTTTCTGGCCTAAAAAGGCATCGCAGCCCTGAGCAAGACCCTTTCGGCTTTTTGTTCTGGCCACCACATGATCGGGGTGGGTAGATTGCTCTGCGAAATCGAAGAGGCCCCCCTTACTATTGTCTTGAGATGTCAAGTCCGATTTTGGCAGCTTCCACTTCATTTCTTGCGCGCCTCCAGGCAGATCGTGTGTGCCTTAGCCCCGTTCGGACTTGCCAGCAACAAAAAGGTTTGGGAGACAAAAACAACAACAACAAAAAGCACTGCAGGGAGAACAACAACGGCAAAACGTCCGACCTCGCTGCAGCCTTCCTTTGTCCCTCCTCGATATCCACGAAACAAAAAGAAAGCGGCTCGCGGGATGTCATTCCTTCCCAAACTGTATATTTCCTCGGGCGTGGGCTGCCGGGTCCGCACTCGACAGAGTCTTTTCTTTTTTGTTCTCCACCTCACTCCTCCAGGGTTTCTCAGATCCATCCTTGCACCCATCCCAGATCCATGTACAGCTTAATTAACGATTCAACTCAATTCCTATCCCTTCACACATCATACTCTCTCATTCCTATATAACCACTCCTCTAATGCTCGTCGGTATCTGACTCAACCTTCCTCGGTTAGACTCAGTCTCTCTCAGCTATCTCGTGGCCTATACATTCGTCGATCACTACTCCCGACACGGCACGATGACTTCCTACTACTCTCAACCCGCCGCCGCCAACTACAACACGGCTCCTCTCCATTCGCAACGCCAACGCGGTTACCGCATCTGTGATCAGTGCGGAACAGTTGAGACTCCTGCTGTGAAGTTCAGACTATGTGGTGGTTGCGTGCGTCTTGGTCATTTCTGTGTAGATTGTCCTTGACTGACATTGTCTTTGATCACCCAATAGATGACTACCCAGTACTGTGTACGTCTGCTTCTATTTCTCATATCTCTCAATGTCTGACTCCTCTCCTGCAGTCACAAGATTGCCAAAAGGTCCACTGGCCATCACACAAGACAATTTGCCAACATACTGCTTCCCAAGTGAAGCAGGTCTCTGCCGGTGCCACTGGCTATGCCGACGAGAACATTGCGAAGAACCTTCGTAAATTCACCTCTGCACACACATCACTCCTTGGATGGGCTGGTTTCCAAGCTCTCCAACTCAAACGCGTTCCAGCCAACGTCCGCCAAAGTGCTCTCCTCGTTGAGCTCAACTACCGCAACCACCCAGAGTCGCACCGTCGGTGAGTCGGCCCTACATTCTCTACGAGTTCCGCCCGAATATTCATCATCCCTTCCATTTCGTGTTCCTAGATTCTCCATTGCGTCTACGCATGTTGTTCCCAGAACATACATCCGTGATCCCCTCGTTATTTCTGATATTCAGCGCCGCGAGGAACGCTGCCGTCAAAGCGGCGGCATCGGCACACTTGTTGTCATCATTCAATGCGGCTCGACTTCGCAAGTCATGCCTGTAGAGGTTGACCCACCTTCGAAGATCACATGGGACTCGCGAGAGGATTGGGCTCAGGTCCTTTCTCACTTTGTCGAGAGTGGTCGCACCGATTTCAAGCCTATCTCCACCACTTCCCGAGGGTGAGTATCCACTTATCCTCTTTGGCGAAGTGACAGAATGCTAATACTCGCTGTCTGATAGGGTTTACTACGGATAACTTCCTACCTAAGCTCCCTTCGCTGAGCCAGCGACTTCCGAGGCCATTTCTGTTCACTTCAAGCACATCATTCGTCGACCCTTAGACGAGACATCCACAGCATTGTACCACCACCCCGCATTCTATATTCGACTCTCGCATGCACTTAACGCAATCTACATACCCATACCCGCGGCGTGGACCGACGCACCCCTGCATTATCACACAACCACAGAACGACTTGCACGATTATCATATTCGGCACTCATCACACTACGGCCGATCTCACGTTTCACGCCTCCCTCGTCCTTTGGTGACTTGGGATCATTTCCTACATTTACTGCAATGCTCGACATCTCCATAAAGGCATCCCATTTTATCATCACGTCATCAATTCTCTGCTTTCGTCCTTCATTCTCCAAGCTGCAATTTCGCGCAACAACGATACCACGTTTACCCTAAATGGCACATGGCGCATTGCCTAGGCGCCTTCATACTATAATACTGTGCATTATTATCATTATTTCGTCATTCGCATTCACACTTTTCCAGTTTCATTTCGCATCCATACCCATTTTCCATTGGCATTGTTCTGCATTAGTATAGTCACAAGTACTATTTTGTTCGCACTCGAGCTAGCATCGGTGCTTGACGCAATGGCTACATCGCTGATGCAGCTGTAATGATAATGACTTGAAGTCTTTTGAAACATCATTTCCGTTCACAAAATGAATTATGAAATGAACATCTTATGAGCGCTCGCTTATTGGATTATCTTATCTTATCTTATCAGACGGTCCGTCGGTCCGCTGCGGACAGCTTGCGTGAAGTCGGGCTCCCACTCAACAACCTCTTACTTGCTGGAACCACTTATCCTCTTGGGCGCATCATATCAAAAAACAACGTAAAGATTTGGAGCAGCGCTCGGCTTTGAATGCAAATCATCTAGGGAGCCATGTGGACGATTTTCGACTTCATTTGAAAGGAGCGCCCAGTCTTGATGGATCACCCTTGTAGGCCGTAGTATCTTTGGACGACGTTCAGTTATCTCTACTTCTGTCGAGCTCTTCAAGACGGACGCCCTTATGCGCCTTCTGAAATCTCTGCCAATCTTCAGTCAGAACATCTCGATATTTCAGACTGTGAGGTCTGGAGTGAACGAAAAGACCATGGAATCTCCCTGACAGTCATCCAGGGTGGCTAGCCTTGACGCCGAAAGCGGCATCATGTCAAAGTCTCCGGATGTTTGTTGTCTGGATACCAGCTCCTCTCTAGTGTTCTTCCTCGCTGGCCGAACTGCCCCCACATAGGCCGAACAAATGGCACACATGGATCCTTCTCACACCTTTCTTTTACACCTCAGTCTCTCTCTATTTTCATACCCTTATTTTCGTTGCCTAACTCAACGAACGGAGGGCCGTCATGTCAAGATTCGTCATTGTTGACGATTCCGACGCCGCTATCAAGTACGATGGCTCTTGGTTTGAGTCGCGCGGGACGCAGGACAACGTTGGAAACTTTGGACCCCCATTTCAAAGCACCTTACACGGAATCAGCTCAAACGGTAGTCTCTCTTTCTCTTTCAGTGGTGAGAGCTTTCAAATCTCTTGGAATTCCAGAGCACTGAGCGCCTAGCTAGGTACCAGAGTAATTGTGCTCGGTACAAGTGGAGGGCCTGGTGCTACCAGTACTGCACCCGATCCCTCATGGGAGTGCTTTGTGGACGGGAAAAGCATTGGGTTCAAGACCTCCCTCCTTTACCGCGAGAACTGGTGGGTTCTTTGCGAGACGGATGGCCTCTCAAGCAGTTCACACACTATCACCGTCAACGTGAAGGTCAAGACGCAGTCATTTTTCTTTGACTCCATCCAATACGTTCCTTCAGCCGACGCGAATCTGGATCAATCCATCATTCAGGTCCCCGCTGCCGACGCTATCATGCAGTACGGCTCAGGATGGCAGGATTTGAGGGATATTGCGAAAATGTCGTCCACTAGTGGTTCTAAAATGACCATTGACTTCAGCGGTACGCTTCATAAAATCTTGTGGGCCATTGAAGTTTGCTTACAATGTTTTCCAGGTACATCCCTGACCTGGTATGGCCTCATACCTGGTGATTATCCGGGTAAATCGACTTCCGCAACTTACAGCATCGATGGCCAAACCCCTGTGACTTTCCAGCTGAAAGGATATACCACTAAGATGGACAACTACAACCAGATATTCTTTCAAACACCGACATTGTCATCAGGTACACACCATCTTGAAGTAGTTCATCAAGGTAACTCGGGCTCGACACCGTTGACCGTGGAATATGTCATGATACAAAATGCACCTGGTGCTGTGTCGAATCCACCACCCGTCACAACAGCAAGCTCCGTCACAGGCTCAGGAAGCAGCTCTTCATCGAGCAGATCCACCACCTTTCTGACCACTTTCCCGACGGGGAGCCTTGTGAATGACCCAAATCCGAATAGTTCCGTCGGTTCATCCACCGAATCGTCGATTAGAGCTGGCCCTACTGTCAATACCGCTGCTTCGCAAAATGAACGAAAGCAGGTGCCGGTTGGGGCGATAGCTGGAAGTGCAGCTGGAGTGATCATCGGTATTCTCCTGGCAGCTCTCTTTTTCCTTTGCAGACGGCGACAGAAAAGAAGGAAGCAGTTCCATC
>Ga0247735_1000612_pt1 | contig 13915 bp, 11 predicted proteins | sample UWRJL178409R2_FD_180934 | JGI IMG/M metagenome (GOLD analysis project Ga0247735, IMG submission 180934) | Plant litter microbial communities from Arlington Agricultural Research Station in Wisconsin, United States - UWRJ-L178-409R-2 | ecosystem: Environmental > Terrestrial > Plant litter >... | reverse complement strand
CACTGGATCACGCCGTTGATGTAATTGCCGTCGGCGATCAGATCGACACTGCATTGCTCGTGGGGCCACGGGCCGCCAGTGGTGAAATCGAAGTGGAACAGGTCGGCTGGGTCGCCGCGCAGCTCGATGCCCCGGTCGCCCACTTTCAGCCGAAGCGGTCGCTGCTCCAGTCGGTTGAACGGCCGCATGTCGAACCCGGCGACATCCTCCATCCCGTCGCGGCCATAACCGTCCCAGTCGGCCAGCGAGATGACGATCTGCCCGGCTTCGGGGATCATCTTTCCTCCGGGGGCCAGCAAGCGCTCGACGGCGTCGGCCATGGTTGGCAGCACGTCTTCGGACAACAGGTTGTTGGACACGATCTCGGAGACGATCAGCGTCGCCTTGCCGCCAAGATCCTCCGGGCCGATCGCGGTCGATGGCGCCGACAGGATGCGTACCCGATCGGCATAGCCGTTCAGTGCCACGATCTCGGTTGCCGCATCCGCGATAGCCGGGTTCATCTCGCAACTTGTCACGGACGCCGCGCCCGCGCGCGCCGCCATCATGGCGAGCAGCCCGGTGCCGGCGCCGATGTCGAGCACACGGCTCTCCGGCGTCACCGCGCGCTTGATCGCTGCCTCGAACGCCGTGTTCCGCGCTTCGTCGAGCACCATGTAGAAATGCCAGCCCGGCACGCCGCCCGAGATCAACTCGCCAGTGCTGCTCGCAACATCTGCATCATAGGGCGCGAGCGACTGTGCCTCCCGGGCTAGCGCATAGACACGCGTTCCCAGACCGATCCGGCTCGCCGTGGCCGCCAGCTCGGCCAGTTGCCGCCCGTCTCCCTGCGCCGCCGCTACCCGATCCTCGAACCCGGCTCGCGCCACGTCGTCCAGCTTGCCGTCATCTGTCATCCGCAGGCCCTCGCACGTCATGGGCCTGCTGTCCAAGGAAGCGGTTCATCGACGCGACAGCACACCTCACCTATCGATACGCGATCGAATCGAAAGGGACGGGACATGACGATTTTCGGCAAGGCAGTCGCGGCCACCGCGCTGGTGGCGATGAGCCTCACTTCCGTCCCCGCTCAGGCGGAGCGCCACCGCCGCCACCATGGCGACCGCATCGATGGCGGCGACGTGCTGCTCGGCGCGGTACTTGCCGGTGGCCTGTTCGCGATCCTGGCGGGTGCCGGAAAAAAGAGCGCGCCCGAGCCAGTCGAGCCCACTCCCGTTATCGGCCCGGAAGAGGGCAACCGCACCCTGTCGGTAGCGCACTCAGACGAGGAGGCCGCGGTCGACGCCTGCGTATCCTCGGCCGAATCGGAAGGCCGCCGGTACGCTCGCGTCGCCAAGATCGACAGGGTGACGATCGTCGATGCGGTGGCGTCCGACTGGATCATCCGCGGCACGCTCGGCCTGCGCGAAGATTATCGCGACACTGCGTCCGAGCACCGCGCCTTCACCTGTCGCGTCGGCGAGCGCGGGGTGGAGCAGGTGACGATCGACGGCCCGGCGGTCGCGGCGAATTAAACGCGGCGCTTGGGAATCAAAACCGTCGGGGCTATATTCGGTCGGTCGGCGTGACGGAATTGGTAGACGTATCAGCACAACTGGTCCCGCCTGACAGGGTGGGGTGCAGGGTTCGAGCCCCTGTCGCCCACAATCGCAATTCACGCTGAAGCCGCTCCGCTGGGGCTTCCCCCCGGGGCGGCATCTGCTATCTGGCCGCATGACACAGCCCAGCGACTCGATCCTCATCGTCGATTTTGGCAGCCAGGTGACTCAGCTCATCGCGCGCCGCGTCCGTGAAGCGGGGGTCTATAGCGAGATCGCCCCGTTCAATTCCGCCGCTCAGGCCTTTGCCCGGATGCAGCCCAAGGGCGTGATCCTGTCGGGCAGCCCGGCGTCCGTGCTGGAGGAAGGCAGCCCGCGCATTCCGCAGGAGATCCTCGACAGCGGCCTGCCGATCATGGGCATTTGCTATGGCCAGCAAGTGCTGATGGCGCAGCTTGGCGGCACCGTGACTCTGGGTGACAGCGGTGAATTCGGCAGCGCGGTGATCGAGGTCACTGACAGTTGCGCCCTGTTCGACGGCCTGTGGAGCGAAGGCGAGAACCACCAGGTCTGGATGAGCCATGGCGACAAGGTCACCGCACTTGCACCCGGTTTCCGCCCCGTCGCCGCGAGCAAGGGCGCGCCCTATGCAGTCATCGCCGATGACGAGCGCCATTATTACGCGATGCAGTTCCATCCCGAGGTGGTCCACACTCCCGACGGCGCAAAGCTGATCGCGAATTTCGCGCGCCATGTCTGCGGCCTCTCGGGCGAATGGACCATGGCCGAATTCCGCGCCGCCAAGATCGCCGATATCCGCGCGCAGGTCGGTACCGGCAAGGTGATCTGCGGCCTGTCGGGCGGGGTCGATTCAGCGGTCGCCGCGGTGCTGATCCATGAGGCGATCGGCGAGCAACTGACCTGCGTCTTCGTTGATCACGGCCTGATGCGCACGGGCGAGGCCGATCAGGTCGTTACCCTGTTCCGCAACCATTATAATATCCCGCTGGTCCATGTGAACGCGGAGGAGCAGTTCCTCGGCGGCCTCGCCGGCCTCACTGACCCAGAAAAGAAGCGCAAGTTCATCGGCGGCGCCTTCATCGACCTGTTCGAGGAGGAAGCGCGCAAGATCGGTGGCGCCGATTTCCTCGCCCAGGGCACGCTCTATCCGGATGTTATCGAAAGCGTCAGCTTCACCGGCGGTCCCTCGGTGACGATCAAGAGCCACCACAATGTCGGCGGCCTGCCCGAACGCATGAACATGAAGCTGGTCGAGCCGCTGCGCGAGTTGTTCAAGGACGAAGTCCGCGCGCTCGGCCGTGAGCTTGGCCTGCCCGAGATCTTCGTTGGCCGGCATCCGTTCCCCGGGCCGGGCCTCGCCATCCGAATCCCCGGCGAGGTGACCAAGGAACGCTGCGACATCTTGCGCAAGGCCGACGCCATCTATCTCGAGGAAATCCGCACTGCGGGCCTTTACGACACGATCTGGCAGGCCTTCGCCGTGCTGCTCCCGGTGCGCAGTGTCGGCGTGATGGGCGATGGCCGCACCTATGACAATGTGCTGGCGCTCCGGGCTGTCACCTCGACCGACGGCATGACCGCAGCCGCCTTCCAGTTCCCCGGCGACTTCCTGCCCCGCGTCGCCACGCGGATCGTGAACGAAGTGAAGGGCATCAACCGGGTGACCTACGACTATACGTCCAAGCCGCCCGGCACGATCGAGTGGGAATGAGGGAGGGCACTCTGCGGGGCCTCGGGTGACGCAGGAGCCAGACGTAAATACCTGAAATTAAATAAATCTTATGTGGGACGCTCCACGGCAGTCGGGAGTGGCGTTCGGCGTTGCCGGCCGCGCTGACGGTATTTCGCCATGAACCCGTCCCGTTATTCGGCCGCCGATATCTCCATGGGCCGGCCGAAACTCAGTTGCGCGATGCGCGAGCCGCAGACGAAGCTGCTCCTGCGATCGCCGACAAACTGGTTACCGGCCGGCGAATGGTTAACGCCGATTGGAGACATTGGCAAAGACGGTGGCGTGACAATAAGCCGGTTCTCGATCGCTACCTACGTATAGTTCCCTCGTCCGGAGCCGTTGGTCATTTATCGAGGTGCCATCCTGGGCATCTGGGAGAAGTCCATGCGACGCCTGTGTCGCGGCCTCATTTTCACTGCCGCAGCCACCTTTACTACCGCCTCGTTCGCCCAGAGTAGCGGACCGGCGAGGCCGACCGTCATTCTCGTTCACGGCGCCTCACATGTCGTGATGGTGGCGCACTCCCGCGCCATGGCAACGCTGATCATGGACGCGGCGACCCGCTGAGGAGTTCTCGTCATGACAACCAACGATACGCCAAAGGGTGACCTGCGCTGGGACGTGCTTTGCGCTACCCGACCGGGACTCAATCGCGATCTCCCGCCGGGTACCGAGGACCGGATGTGGGTGGCGAACGCCGCCACGCTGATCCAGGGCGAGCGCGACGCGGTGCTCGTCGATACGTTCCTGACTGCCGAACATGCGAAGAAGCTGGTCGACTGGGTCGTTGCGAGCGGAAAGAACCTTACGACAATCTTCGTAACGCACGGGCATGGCGACCATTTTTTCGGCCTGGCCCCGCTGCTCGAACGCTTCCCGGAGGCGCGGGCTGTAGCGACGCCGGCGGTCGCCGAGGCAATGCGCGGGCAATTGACACCGGCCTGGATCGACGGCTTCTGGCAACGCCTCTTCCCCGATCAGATCCCCGAGAAATTGCTGGTTGCCGATCCGATTGCGGGGGACCTGCTGGACCTTGAGGGCCATGCACTGAAGGTTGTGGATACCGGCCGCACCGATACCGCGCACTCAGCCGTACTGCATGTTCCTTCGATCGGGCTGATTGTGGGCGGCGACGTGGTCTATAACGGGGTGCACATCTATCTCAGCGAGAGCGATACCGAGAGCCGGATCGAATGGATCGCGGCGCTCGATCGGCTGGCGGCACTGCGGCCGCGCGCAGTGGTGGCCGGGCACAAGATCCCAGACAATGACGACGATCCCCGGAGACTTGCGGAGACGCAGCAATATCTGCGCGATTTCAACAGGCTAGACGCTGCCACTGATGACGCCCGACAGCTCTACGATGCCATGCTCGCGCTCTATCCCGAGCGGATCAACACCGGGTCACTATGGGCGGCCGCAAACAAGGCCAAGGCGCCGAGGTGAAACGGGAACGCGCGCGATCGCGCCGTTCCCGACTGAGTGCCATGAGGACTGACAGAGGGGCTTGATGCAACCCTTCTGGATGAGGTGCTTCGGGTCCATGGCCGTCCGGATCGCTGGCGTCGCTATATCGGTTACGCGCCACGATTGTCAGTGGAAGGGATCGCGACCACCGGCAGGCCGACGCAGAGCGCAGTAAGAGGGGGTATGTTCTTGCTCCCGTCCGGCGCCGCGGTTCTGGAACGAGGAATCGACGGTCAGCCGCGCGGCATCGCGCTTGTGCCGTCAGGCGGAGGCTTTGGCGGCTTGCTGCGCCCGAACATAGCTTTCGATCACCGCGGCGTAGTTCGGCGCGGCCAGGGCGTAGAGCTGGGCGAGGTCGGCGGCCTCGGGGCGGGCCCAGGTGCGGTGAAGTTCCGATAACAGCGCGTTGGTCGATGTCGGCTTGACGCCCCCCTGCACGAACCGGGCGAGCGATATCCGGGACGCCATCTCACTGGGATCGCCCGACGCATCGAGCACCGCATAAACGTCGAACCCCGCAGCGCGGGCATCGAGCGCGGGGAACATGACGCACACGCTGGTCCAGACGCCTGCCATGATGAGCGTCCTGCGGCCGGTCGCTTTGACCTCGGCGACGAAATCGTCATTGTCCCAGGCGTTTACTTCGCCCTTCCGCGGGACATAGACCGCGTGCGGCGCGTCGCGATGGATCTCCGGCATCAGCGGGCCATTGGTACCGGCGGGTTCGGAGGCGGTGGTGATGACGGGAATGTTCAGCAGTGTCGCCAATTTGGCGATCATCTCGACGTTTCGGCGCAGGTCCGCGACGGGGATGTCTTTGACTGTCTGAAACAGCCCTGATTGATGATCCAGTAACACGATCACCGCGTCGGATGGATCGATGAGCATCGCGCCGCCGCCGCCTGGGAGAACGCTGGACTTCGTGGGGGTAGTTGGGTCCATGGTCATGCTCCCGTAAATGTGGTGCTGGGTGAGGCTTGGCCTGGAAGGTGCCGACCGAGAAAGTCCCGGATGAGCGGCACCATCTCGTCCGCCTTGTCCTCGAGTGCGAAATGCCCTGTGTCGAGGAGGTGGAGTTCGGCATGCGGCAGGTCGCGAAGGAATGCGTGCGCGCCTTCGACGACGAAGATTGGATCATTCGCGCCCCACAGGATTAGTGTTGGCGGCTGACGGTCGCGGAAATATGCGTGGATTTCCGGATATAGCGCGACGTTGGTGCGATAGTCGTAGATAATCTCCAACTGAATCGCGACATTGCCCGGACGGTCGAGGAAGAGCTGATCGTGCATCCATGCGGCGGGGTCGATGCGCGTTTCATCCCTAACCCCGGAGACATATTGGAAGCGGGTGCCTTCCAGGGTGAGGAAGGGCAGGATGGCGTCGCGATTGGCCGCGCTATTGTCAGCCCAGAGCGCTCGGGTAGGGTTCCAGAAATCCCCCATGCCGTCTTCATAGGCATTGCCGTTCTGGACGATCAGCGCCGTGACCCGGTCGGGGTGATCGAGGGCCAGTCGAAATCCCGTCGGCGCTCCGTAATCCATCACATAGAGCGCGTAGCGCCGGGCGCCCAACTGCTCGAGCAGCCCGTCCACCACCTTGGCGAAGGTAGAAAAGCCATAGTCGAACCTGTCGAGCGGCGGCATGGCCGAAAGGCCGAAGCCTGGAAGGTCCGGCGCGACGACGTGGTAGGTGTCCGCCAGTGCCGGAACGAGGTTGCGGTACATGTGCGACGAGCTGGGGAAGCCGTGCAGGAGGACCAGGACTGGCGCATCGACGCGACCCGCCTCTCTGTAGAAAATCTCGAGACCATCGATCGTCCGGGCACGGTGATGGGTAACCACGGGAGGTGCCGATACCGAGGCCATATCAGGCAACCGCCTCGGCTGCGGCGGAAATAAAAGCTGCGACTTCCGTCGGGCGCGACAGCATTGCGGCATGGCTGCTGTCGATTTCGGATCGCCTGGCGCCGGCGCGCTCGGCCATGCGGCGCTGGGCGCTCGGCGGCACCATCTTGTCAGCCTTGGTCACCAGGTAGAAGGTCGGTTTGGCCCTCCACCCCACTCGGGTGACGGGAGCCGTTGCGGCGCCGAGCCACCAAGGCAGCTGTGCCGCCGCCATGAATCGCGTCGTGGCGGGCTCGACGTCGGCTGCAAAGGCTTCGGGAAACTGAACGGGATCAACGACAAGGTAGCCATCGACCGGCGGGAGGACCGGGGCTTTCGATTCCCCCGCCTCGGCGGGCGCCTCGTTCAGCGCGGCGACTGACTCTCCGGCATCTGGCACGAAGGCGGCGATATAGGCGATGACCTTGACCTTGGGGTTGTCGCCGGCCTCGGTGACGACCGCGCCGCCATAGCTGTGGCCGACCAGAACAACCGGATGCCGCGCCGCGGCGATCGCCCGCTCCGTCGCGGCAACATCGCCTTCGAGCGTGATGGTCGGGTTCTGCACGATCAGCACCTCGTAGCCGTCATCCGACAGCAGGGTGTGCACCGCCTGCCAGCCTGAGCCGTCGACGAAGGCGCCGTGCACGAGCACGACCGATAGTTTGTTAGACATGCGAAGTCCTTTCAGGAGGACGCGCGCCGCCGTACGACGCGCGTCCCGGCCACTGCTATTTGCAGATCTTGCGGTCGAGAAAGTCGCGGATCAGCGGCGCCATGACATCGAGCCGGTCCTCAAGCGCGAAATGACCTGAATCGAGAATGTGCATCTCGGCATCGGGGAGATCGCGCAGATAGGGGGGAGCGCCGGCCTCGGGGAATATCTTGTCGTTCTTGCCCCAGACGATCAGCGTTGGCGGCTTGCGCTCGCGAAAGAACGCCTGGAATTGCGGATAGAGAGGCACATTGGCGCCATAGTCCCCCAGCATGTCCAACTGGACGTCGCGGTTGCCCGGACGGTCGAGAAGTGCCTGGTCATGAACCCAGTTGTCTGGGCTGATGCGCGCTACGTCACCCATGCCGTCCGTGTACTGGAACTTCGTGATGTCCAAGGTGACGAGGCTGTTCAACGCGTCGCGATTGTTCCGCGAGCGGTCACCCCAATATAGCTTGATCGGGTCCCAGAACGGCGACTGGAGGCCTTCCACATAGGCGTTGCCGTTCTGGACGATCAGGCCGCTGACGCGTTCGGGATGCTTCAGCGCCAGACGGTATCCGATAGGGGCGCCGTAATCCATGACGTACATGGCGTAGCGCTGGGCACCGATCTGGGACATGAGCTTGTCCATGATGTCAGCCTGATGCGCGAAGGTGTAGGCGAACTGCGTGTGGTCCGGCGCATCGCTCTGGCCGTAACCCGGATAGTCCGGCGCGATCACACGATAGCGATCGGCGAGCAGCGGGATAAGGTTGCGGAACATGTGGGACGAGGTCGGGAAGCCGTGCAGCAGCAGCAGGATCGGCGCGCCAACCGGCCCGGCCTCGCGATAGAAGACCTTTACGCCGTCGATCGACATGGACTTGTAATGGATGACTGGGACGGCACGCGCCGCGAGCTGCGGCGTGATCGCAGCGCAGCGCGTCTGCGCCACGGCCGGCGTGGCTAGCACCGTGCCAGCCAGGACGATCGGGATCAGTCGTTTCATGCGTTCCTCCGCTTGGGGCAGGGTTGCCGGGACAATGTCACCGCCACCGGATGACATCGTGATTTCTGGGTACCACGGTGTCGCCAGCAGGCTGAGTAAAGCGCGGTAAGGCACGGTAGTTGTGTGCGCCGCACACCCGGAGACGGGTTGCTCGTATCGGCGCTTGCGCCCACAGTCCGATCGGGCAGTCGACGGGGGTTAGTGCATGCAGGCGCTGTTTACCGACGGCCGGATATCCGCCTCTGTTTCGCGATGCATCCACGCGATGCTGCCGGCGCTCGCCGTGCTGCTGGCCTTCTCGCCCGCCGGAGCGCAATATGTGCGGGGGCTGGACCAGTTTACCCACACCCGCTGGACCACCGACGACGGCGTTCCCGCGACGGGCGTCGGAAATTTTGCCCAAACGCCCGATGGCTGGTTGTGGGTCACGTCAGCCGAAGGACTGCATCGCTTCGATGGAATGACGTTCGAGCGGATCGCGGCGCCAGTCGGCTCGCCGATGGAACGGGCCTCGCCACAGTCGCTGTTTGTCAGTCGGTCCGGAGAATTGTGGGTCAACTACGCTCAGGGGGGCGGTGTTGCAGTCTACCGTAACGGTCAGCTTAGCGCGGTTCCGCCGGCAAGGCGATCATTGTCGATGGCCGTTGTCACGCAAACGCAGGATGGCGCAATATGGGCGACAGGGCCGGGACGTCACGGTAGCCGCCTGTTTCGCTGGCTGAATGGAAAATGGGAATCGCTGGATGCGCGGTTGGGCGTGCCCGACGGCTTCGGCGGACCGCTCTGCGCGACGGCAGACGGAACGTTGTGGTTCGCTCTTGCTCCCGAAAAGACGGCCAAGGTCTTTTTCCTGACGCTGCCGCCCGGCGCGCGGCGTTTTCGCACCACGCCGCTCGCAACCTATGGCTGGGCATCCTGCGCCACGGACCGACAGGGGCGGATGTGGATTGCGGACAAGAGCGGGACGCGGATGGTCGTCGGGTCGGACGGCAAGCTCCTCGCGCGACCGATTGTCTACCCGGCATTGCCGAAGCTCGACTCCGCTTCGCTCGCGTTCGATGCCGCAGGGGGGCTGTGGGGAGGAACACGCTCCACCGGCATCTTCCATATTCCGCACGCAGCAAACCCGAACCGCACTGGGGAAGACCGGCTGCACCATTTCGTCGCGGCGGATGGCCTGACCTCGGACGGAGTCTACAACCCCTTTGTCGATCGTGAGGGCAACATCTGGTTTGGTAGCGACGCGGGACTGAACCGTTTTCGTCCATCAAGCGCCGTTCGAGAGCGGCGCGTCCCAGGTGACCCGGGCCAAGGGTATGGCATGACGGGAACGGGCGATGCGATCTTCGTCACAACCACGGATGGCGTGTTCGAGCTCGAACGAGGTGGCCCGCGCAAGCTTCTCGGTCACGGCGTCGCGGGAACTTGCCCAGCCCGCAGAGGCGGCTTCTGGAGCGTCAGGGACAGTGAGATCCTGCGTGTCCGCGGCGGCGAGCAGCAGTCGCTCGCATTGCCGCCGGGCGTTGACCTGACCGGGAGTTGCGTCGAGGACCGATCCGGACGGCTCTGGGTCACCTTGTACCAGGGCGGCGCGATGTGGCGCGATGCGACTGGCTGGCATCGCCCGGTGAAGCCGATGCCGAACGTCGAATGGCCCGATCTCGTCCTCGGCCCCGACGGCGTTCCTGCCTATGTATCCGCCGATGCGCTGGTGCGGCCTACCCCGGCAGGCGCTTCGACGATTCAGCTCGCGCGTTACGATATCGGCGCGATATTCAAGATTTCCGCTGGTCGACGCGACATATTCGTCAGCGGCAATAATGCCCTTCTGCGGATTCGGGGAAATCGCGTCGCTCGGATCGACGCTCGGCGATTCCCCTGGGTCGCCCGATTGCGGGATCTGACCCAGACACCTGGTGGTGAGACCTGGCTGCGCCGGGCGCTCTGGGTTTCCCGTGTCTCCACGGCCGATCTCGATCGAGCGTTCGACGATCCTCACGCGCCGCTGCCACGCAGCTATTTCGATCTGCGCGATGGGTTGATGCCGGCGCAGGATCCCAGTTTTACGGGCCCACAGTTGGCAGTGGGCGCGGATGGGCGGGTTTGGCTCGCTGATCGCCAGGGGCTGGAATTTATCGACCCGGCGAAGCTGAAACGCACTGCGTCACCGGCGCCGGTCGTGATCCGCTCGCTAGCGAGTGGCGGCACGGTCTATCGCGACCCGGGGCGACTGAGGCTTGCAGCGGGCACCCGCGCGCTCGACATCGGCTATACCGCGCTGAACTATGCCGCGCCGCACCGCGTCGAGTTCCGGTATCGCCTCGACGGTGTCGATGAGGGTTGGATCTCTGCGGGCACGCGCCGGCTGGCGTCCTATGCCAATCTCGGCCCCGGCAGCTACCGCTTCACCGTGATCGCTGCAAACGGTGACGGCGCGTGGAGCACCAAAGGGGCGACGCTCGAATTCGAGATCCCGCCGACCTTCCTCCAGAGTTGGCCGTTCAAGCTGTTGTGCGGACTTCTCATACTGGCACTGCTCTGGCTGGCCTATTCGCTGCGGATGCGCGTCGTCGGCAATCGCATCCGCATGCGCATGGCTGAGCGGATGGGGGAGCGCGAACGCATCGCCCGCGACCTGCACGATACGCTGCTTCAATCCGTTCAGGCGTTGACGCTGCGATTCCAGCTGGTGGTAGACGAACTTCCGATCCAGGAACGGGCGCGGCCCGCGCTTGAGGCGGCGATCGATCGTGCGGACCAGGTCATTGCCGAGGGCCGCGATCGCGTGAAGGAGCTACGCGTACCCCGGGAAGGCGAAGATATCGAGCGCATCATAACGGACATGGTCCAGGGACAGGGCTTCGATCACGCGGTCACGGTGGCGATCGAGTCGGTCGGAACACCCCGCCCGCTGGACCCGTTGGCGCTCGATGAAATTTCGCGCATCGCCGGCGAGGCTATCTTCAATATCCGGCGGCACGCACGGGCGAGCCGGATCGCGATCGAGATACGTCATCATTCCAGCTTCGCTATTTCGTTTGTCGATAATGGGGTGGGCATTGATCCCGCAGTGGTTGATCAAGGCAGGGACGGCCATTTCGGCTTGCCGGGGATGCGCGAGCGCGCCGAGAAGTTGGATGGCGACCTGGTCGTTCGTCGCATCGCCGAAGGCGGTACCCAGGTGATACTCACCGTACCGGCGAGGATCGCATACAAGACACATAAGGCGAGGTGGTTTTCGCGATGGCGGTGGAAGTCATGACCGCGACCGACCGGTCGCCAGCGGCCCCGATCCGGGTGCTGATCGTCGATGACCATCCGATCGTCCGCGAGGGCATCGCGGCGCTGATCGGGCGACAGTCCGATATGATCGCCGTTGGCGAAGCATCGAACGGCGAGGAGGCGATTGAGCGCTATGCCGCGCTCCGGCCCGACGTGACGCTGATGGACGTACAGATGCCCGGGTCGGACGGGATCGCCGCTGTCGAAGCGATACGCGGCCTCGTTCCTACAGCGGCGGTACTGATGCTCACCACCTATCCCGGTGACGCTCAAGCGGTGCGCGCGATACGAAGCGGGGCGGCCGGCTATCTGCTCAAGAACAGCATCCGCAAGGAACTGCTCGACGCCATCCGTTCCGTGCATGCAGGGCGTCGCGCGGTCAGCCCGGACATCGCGCATGCGCTCGCGGTGCATGCTCTGGACGAACGGTTGAGCGAGCGCGAGGTGGCGATCCTGCGCTTGATCGCCGATGGCCATGCCAACAAGCAGATCGCGTGGCGGCTCGGGGTTTCGACGGACACCATCAAGGCCAATCTGAAGCAATTATTCGCCAAACTCGGCGTCGAGGATCGGACCCATGCCGTGACCATCGCGGCACGGCGCGGCTTTATCGAGCGTTAGGTCGAGGTTAGGCGGCGATTCCGGGAAGGCTGTCGTACCCCTTTCGCGCAGTCTGGTGCGATCCGTCCCTGATCTGCTGGAGTTCCAGGCGGATGGCTTCGATGTCATCGATCAGCCCCGCAATCCGTGCCGCGGTGACAGGCCCGCCGTCGTGGGGCGAGTGGGCGCCTGACCCCGACACAGATACCGGAGCGATGAACCGATAGCCTCTGCCTACTACGGTCGCGATGTATCGCGGGGTGGTATGGTTTTCGCCCAGCACTCGTCGCAGGTTGGCCATGTTGACCTTCAGATTGGCTGCATCGACGAAGGTCCTGGGCCAGGCGAAAGACACGAGGACCTGCTTGTCGACGAGCTCGCCAGGCCGCTCGACCAACGCCGTGAGAAGGTCGAGCGCCCGCCCGCCGATACGCACCGGTGTTCCACGATTCATCAGCAGCTGCCGCTCAGGGCGGAGGACAAACTCGCCAAATGCAAAGGAGCGCGTAGCGGCCGAGCCGGTGTCGGAGGGGAAGGGGGGCGAGAGTTGAACGGCGGCGGATGACATCGTTTTTCCTCCTGCTTCGCCTCGTGAATCGGCCGCCCTGCTTCCGAGCCTTGCAGGCAGTGCGGGTGCGGGCGGCGACCTCTGATGATCTCACTGTAACGCAGTGACAGTGCCCGCGCCCGCCCCGCATGGGCCGCTTTCATTACCCGATGGGGTAGCATCGCCGTGTCGCAGCGTGGATCGTGCGGCGCTACGACGGGAGGCCCAGGCGCTCACGCCTCGGAAAGGAAACCCCTTATCAAGGCGTTATACTGTTCTGGCCTCTCGACCATGGTCATGTGTGAGCAGTCGGCCATGACGACGAGGCGGGCAGAGCCGGCGATCCCGTCACGAATGGTCTCATGGCAGTCCAGCGTGATCTCGTCGAAGTCCCCGGTGGTGATCAGCGTCTTCTGCGTGATGGCCTTGAGATCCCTGTGACGGTCCCAGTCTTTGATTTTGCCGGTAATGGTGAATTCATTCGGGCCGTTCAGCACGCGATAGGCGATCGATTTGGATAGTGCCTCGAAACTGTCCAGGGCATCGGCAGACGGCTTGGTCCGAAGCACGAAATTGTCGTAAAACTTCTGGGTCAGGGCGGCATATTCGGGCGTCGCCGTCTTGCCGGCCGTTTCGAGTGCCCGCAGCCTTCTAGCAAAGCCATCGGGCATGCCGGTGATCCGACGTCGCAGTCCTGCGGCGGCCTGGGGCACACTGGCGAGAGCGCCTGCGAGGATGAGCTTCTCCACGCCCGCGCCGCGACCCTGGCAAAGATACTCGATCGCCTGGAGTGTCCCCCAGGAGTGACCGTAGAGGATCACCCGGTCCAGGCTCAGTGCCGTGCGGACGGCGTCGATCTCATCTATCGAGCGCTGTATTGTATAAATGCTCTCGTCATTCGGGGAATCGGCCCTTCCGCACCCCAGCTGATCATAAAAGATCACCGGGCGCTCGTCGGCCAGGGCCTTCATCGACAAAAGATAATTATGCGCCGCGCCCGGGCCGCCGTGCAGCATCAGCAGCGGCGTCTTGCCGGCTGCCCCAAACCGGCGCCAATAAACCTTCCCGCCGGGTACAACGGCATAGCCCTGGTCTTCGGGAAGACCAACGATGCCGGCCAAAGCGCTTCCGCCGGCTGC
>Ga0247735_1000611_pt1 | contig 13924 bp, 11 predicted proteins | sample UWRJL178409R2_FD_180934 | JGI IMG/M metagenome (GOLD analysis project Ga0247735, IMG submission 180934) | Plant litter microbial communities from Arlington Agricultural Research Station in Wisconsin, United States - UWRJ-L178-409R-2 | ecosystem: Environmental > Terrestrial > Plant litter >... | reverse complement strand
CGTCTGGTCCAGCCGCATCTGGCGCTCGAAGACGTGGGCTTCCTGGGCGGCCTGCCAGTCGGTGGCTTCCCTCTCGGCGAGCGCGAACCGCTGGGCGTCGCGGGACGCCTTCGCGAGCGCGGCGCTGAGGGTATGCGACAGGGTGACCCAGACGACGCTGCCCACCACGCCATAGTCGACGATCGCACCGGGGCCGGCCCACAGCGCGGTCTGCACAACGAGGAAGGTGACACCGATCCACGCCACGGAATGGCGGCGCCGGGTCGAGGTGATGGTCATCAGGGTGCCGACGGCCGCGACATACCAGGTGCCGTAGCCCGGGCTTGTTCCCGCCTCCTGGTATGCCTCGAGTTCGTGGGTCACCAGCAGCGGCATCGCGACAACCACGGCGAGGTTGAAGGAGGCCAGCCAGATCGGCATCCGTTTGGCATGCCAGGGCGCAAGGCTCAGCACGGTGGCGATGAGGTACAGCGCCATGGCGGCCAGCACGGGGCCAGGGGCAAGCGGGATGCCGCGCAACAGCGAGTACGCCGCAAGAACCAGGTGGTAGCCGGAGAAGACGGCGGCCATACCCACGATCAGGCTGCGTGGTACACCGATGTTCACTGGTTCACCTCCGAGCGGCTGTCGCGGGTGTCGTTGTCGTCGACCTCGGCGCCGTGGTCATTGTGATCGTTGTGGTCATCGAGGGAAATCTCGGAGTCGGCGGCTACCCGCCCAGCAGCATCCGCCGCCGCCGGCCAGCAGATTGTCACGATGGTTCCCTGCCCGGGAGCCGAGGTGATCTCGGTGCTCCCGCCGGCATTCGCCACCCGTTCGATGATGGAGACCCGCACGCCGAGCCGTTCGGTGGGGACGGTCTCGAGCACAAAGCCGGCACCGGTGTCACCGACGGCGACCTGGATTCCGTCGAGGCCCACACCGAACATACTGAGCCAGCGGTCGACGGATTCGGCTTTGCCGCCGTGCTGCAGGCTGTTGACCATGGCCTGGCGCGCGGCGGAGTACACAGCTTCCGCCGCCTGGACCGGCATCGACCGCGGCCCGATGTCGCGCAGGCGCAGGTCGAACGGCGGGGACATGCTGCTCCCGGCCTCGCGGATTCGGGTGGCCACGTCGCGCAGCCGCACCGTTGTGCCGTCGTCGGGCACCACGAGCGCCGCGGCATGCAGGTGCTCGATGGCGTTGCGGGCGTTTGTCGAGGACAGGCGCATGGCCTCCGGGGTGTACGCGCGCGCCGCGGTCAGCAGCGTGGTCAGCACACTGTCGTGCACAATCGCGTCGACCTGCACCCGTTCGACCTCGGTGGCGTGCTGGCGCACCGCGTGCCCGTACCGGTCGAGGGCGGTCGCCTGGGCATTGTCGACGGATGCTGCTGCCTGGCGGAGCATCGTAACGATCATTACGGCGGCACCGCCGAGGATGATGGCGTACACAACGTCGAGCGTCGCCTGGGTCAGGGTCACTTCGCCACCCGCCGGGGTCAGCCGGATGATGCCGTAAAGGGTCGGCACCGCGACCAGGTAACACACGGCGAGGCGCAGCGGGAATGCCACCGTCGCCATCGCGATACTGCCCGTCAGCAGGAAAAACAGCCAGGGGTTTCCCGAGGTGACCAGGGAGAGGTCTGTGACCCCGAACGGCCAGCTCAGCAGCGCGACCACGTAGGTGATCGCGGCGGCACCGTGGGAGATGCTCACGTGGCGTCGGGCGAACGAGGCGACGATCGCCACGATGAGGCTCGCGTAGACGGCGGTGACCATCACAGCGGCCCAGACCGGGCTGGCCTGCTCGATCTGGTTCAGGACCCCGTCACTGTTGCGCTGGAACAGCACAAGGAGTGCCTGCACACTGAACAGGATGCCGAAACCGGCAACCGACGTGGCGATGACCGATTCAATCTGCGTACGACTGATCGGGTTCCGTACCTGTTTGGGCGGCGGGACGCTGCGAAGGCGCGTCTCGCTAACGTCCATCTCCGCCGTCCGCGTCGAGGCCGGGCAGGATGCCGTCTTCAACAGCGCGGCGCAGCAGGTCGACCTTGGTGGGGGCGGGCCTGCCGACCTCGATGTACTTCACCCGAATCCGGTCGAGGTACTCGCGTGCGGTGGAGTAGCCGATGCCGAGTTGCTGGGCGGCAAGTTTGAGGGGAAGGCCGGAGGCGTAGAGGTGCAGGATCTCGCGTTCGCGGCGGCCGAGCTGGGCCTTCGCGAAGTCGCGGTCGGCATCGATCGCGCTCGCCCACTCGAGGTTGTTCAACACTTCGCCGCGGGCGACGGATGCTGCGGCAGCGATCACGGTACGTGTCGCGGAGGATTTGGGGATAACACCGGCGGCGCCTGCGGCGAGCGCTTCACGCACACTGGCGACACGGTCGGCGATGCTGTGTACAAGCACGGCGGACCCGGTGGCCTGCACACGCTTCACGTTGTCTGTCACGGTCGAACCGTCGCCGAGCGACAGGTCGAGGACCACCACGTCGACTTCCCTGCCGGCCAGGCCGTCGACCAGTTCCTGCACGGTCGCTGCCGCGAGCACAAACTGGTACCCCTCGTCGGTGAACGCGGTTTTGAGGCCGAGTCGCACCGATTCGTGGTCGTCGACGACGGCGACACGGAGTGCCGCGGACGCCGGGGACGGGGAGGCCGCTGGAGTCACTGGTGTCGCTGGTTGCGCCGGATTGGCGCCAGAAGTTGCCTCAGCCACGATCATCCTGTCTTTTCCGGAAAGAGCATACGAACCCGGACCCCCATCGTAGCGGGAGGCACGGGAGTCGTCACGCTTCCCTCGTTGATGGACCGGCACCCGGGTAAAACCGTTTATAGTGCTACGCCCGGGTGAGGGTACCGACCGCCTCGACGTGGTGGGTGTTCGGGAACAGGTCGAAGGCGCGCAGTGAGCTCAGGGTGTAGCCGTGCTCAGCGAAGAATGCGACGTCGCGGGCGAAGGCCACCGGGTCGCAGGCGACGTAGACCAGCTGGGCGGGCTCGAGCGCGGCGAGCGCCTGCACAACGTGGCGGCCTGCGCCGGCACGCGGCGGGTCGAGCACGATGGTGGCTTTGCGAAGGCGTTCCTTCTCGCTCGCGCTGGCCGAGGCGCCGAGGGTGTTGACCCAGCGTTCGACCCTGGCGGTCACGGCGGAGGCGCCGACCCAGTCGGAGAGGTTCGCCCCGGCGTGCTCGGTCGCGGCGGTATCGGATTCGACAGAGGTAATGCGCACACCGCTGCCGTACTTGTCACCGACGGCGGCGGCCAGCAGGCCGACCCCACCGTAGAGGTCGAGGTTGTAGGCCTTCGGATCGAACAGGTCGTCGCTGATGGCGGCCTGCACGGCTTCGGTCAGGGTCAGCGCCGCGGCGCTGTGTACTTGCCAGAAGCCGCCGTCGTTGAGCTGGAATTCCCGCTCCCCCACCATCTCGCGGATCACGATGGGCTTCTGCTTCCCGATGATAAGACGCGCGCCGCCGCCGGAGGTCTCGAGCACCTCGATGTTCTCCTCGCCGACAAAGCGGTCGTTCAGCGGGGCCGCCGCGGCGACCACGGGGGTGGCAAGGGGAAGGTCTTCGACCTCGATGACGCGGTGCGAGCGAGCGGCGAAGGGACCGGGGCGGCCGGTCTCGTCGACGTGCAGGCGAAGGCGGGTACGCCAGCCGGTTCCGTCTGCATTGCCTGGCAGGGCCTCGACCGTGACATCCGATTCGATGCCGGCCATTCGTTTGAGGGAGTCGGCGAGCACCTGGCGCTTCAGCTCGCGCTGGTGGCCGATCTCGATGTGGCCGAATTCGGCGCCGCCGGCACGGTCTGCCGGGGCACGGTCGACACTGGCTGCGCCCCAGATGTGCGCCTGGCGGTGCTCACTCGGCCGGAGCACACTGACGGTGTCAGCACGCCAGAAAGACTTCTTCGAGTCCTCCGTAATTTCGGCGAGCACCTTCTCGCCGGGGATGGCGTCGCTGACGAAGATCACCCTCCCGTCATGCCGCGCGACGGAGATTCCGCCGTGCGCAACGTTGGTAACCTCTAGCTCGAGCTGTCGTCCCTGCATTTCACCCATCCAAGAAGCATAGGAGTCCCACGTGCGGTTGTATCTCGCCTCGACCTCCCCGGCACGACTTGCCACCCTCCGCGCGGCCGGAATCGAGCCGATCCTGCTCCCCTCCTATGTTGATGAGGATGCTGCGGTGGCAGCAGCGCTCGAGGCGTCGCCGAGCGGCACGCTGACCGGCCCGGAGATGGTCCTGCTGCTTGCGCGCCTCAAGGCCGAGGCCGTGGTTGGCCGCCTCGTCGACGGGGAACCGATCGACGGCATCATCCTCGGCGGTGACTCCGCCTTCGAACTCGATGGCGAACTGTACGGAAAACCGCACCTCCCCGAGGTCGCCCGCGAACGCTGGCTCGCCCAGCGCGGCCGCGAGGGACACCTGCATTCCGGCCACTGGATCATCGACCACCGCGGCGGCAGCGTCGCGACCGCACTCGGCGACGTCTCCTCCACCGCCGTCCGGTTCGCCGCGAACATCACCGAAGACGAGATCGACGCCTACATCGCGACGGGTGAACCGCTCGAGGTCGCCGGCGCCTTCACCATCGACAGCCTCGGCGCCGCATTTATCACCGGGATTGTCGGCGATCCGCACGCCGTGGTTGGCCTGTCGCTGGCCACACTGCGCGAACTGCTGCTGTCCGTCGATGTCAGCTGGCCGGACCTCTGGAATCGGGCTTTGTAGACAGTACTCAGTGATCCGGATGCTTTCTTGGTGAGTGTCGCCAAATTGACCGGGGCGCTCCGCACCTAAGCTAAGTCACTATGGCTCCCATTACAAAGGTTCTGATCGCTAATCGAGGCGAGATCGCGGTGCGGGTTCTTCGCGCCGCCCGCGACGCCGGCATCGCCTCTGTAGCGGTGTACGCCGACCAGGACCGCGACGCCCAGCACGTCAAGCTCGCTGATGAGGCCTACGCCCTCGACGGGAGCACCAGCGCCGAGACGTACCTGGTCATCGACAAGATCCTCTCCGTCGCCCGCCGGTCCGGCGCAGACGCCGTGCACCCCGGCTATGGATTCCTTGCCGAGAACGCCGACTTCGCCCGCGCGGTCATCTCCGCCGGGCTCATCTGGATCGGCCCGTCCCCCGACGCCATCGAGAAACTCGGGGACAAGGTCTCCGCACGCCACATTGCAGAGAAGGTCGGCGCGCCCCTCGCCCCCGGCACCCTCAACCCCGTCTCCGGCGCGGAAGAGGTCCTCGACTTCGTCGACATCCATGGTCTCCCGGTCGCCATCAAGGCGGCCTTCGGCGGCGGCGGACGCGGCCTCAAAGTTGCCCGCACCCGCGAGGAAGTTCCCGAACTGTTCGACTCCGCCGTGCGGGAGGCTGTCGCAGCCTTCGGCCGCGGTGAGTGCTTTGTCGAGAAGTACCTCGACCAGCCGCGCCACGTCGAGACCCAGTGCCTCGCCGACGCGCACGGCAACGTTGTGGTTATCTCCACCCGTGACTGCTCGCTGCAGCGCCGCCACCAGAAGCTGGTCGAGGAGGCCCCCGCGCCGTTCCTCACCGACGAGCAGAACGCCGCGCTGTACTCTTCCTCCAAAGCCATCCTCCGCGAGGTCGGCTACGTCGGCGCCGGAACCTGCGAGTTCCTCGTCGCCAAAGACGGCACTATCTCCTTCCTCGAGGTCAACACCCGCCTGCAGGTCGAGCATCCGGTCTCGGAAGAGGTCACCGGGATCGACCTCGTCCGCGAGCAGTTCCGTCTCGCTGAGGGCGGTGTCCTCGACTACGACGACCCGATCCCGCGCGGCCACTCCTTCGAGTTCCGCATCAACGGCGAAGACCCGGGCCGCAACTTTATGCCCGCTCCCGGCCCGGTGCACGTGCTGCGCACCCCGGGCGGCCCCGGCGTTCGCGTCGACAGCGGTGTTGTCGCCGGCGATGTGGTCAGCGGCGCATTCGACTCGCTGATCGCGAAGCTCATCGTCACCGGCTCCAGCCGCCAGGACGCCCTCGAGCGTGCCCGCCGAGCCCTCGACGAGTTCGAGGTCATCGGTCTGCCGACCGTGTTGCCGTTCCACCGCAAAATCGTTCGCGATCCCGCATTCACCACCGCGCCGTTCTCGATCTACACCCGCTGGATCGAAACCGAGTTTGTCAACGACATTGAGGCCTGGAGCGGCTCGATCGAAGACACCCCGGTCCCGGCCGAACGGCACAACGTGGTTGTCGAAGTTGACGGAAAGCGCGTCTCCGTCTCCCTGCCGACCACCCTGCTTCCCGCCTCAGCGGGCGTCTCCCGCACGCAGGTGGCTGCACCCCGCCGCCGCGCTGCCGGCGCAGTCAGCTCCGTCACCGGGGATTCGGTCAAGGCGCCGATGCAGGCCACCATCGTTAAGCTCGCGGTTGCCGATGGCGACCGGGTAGTGAAGGGCGACCTGATCCTGGTCCTCGAAGCGATGAAGATGGAGCAGCCCATCACCGCCCACAAGGACGGCCTCGTGAACAGCGTCAACGCCGCGGTCGGCACCACGGTGTCCTCCGGGCACCTGCTGATGAACATCGCGAGCTGACCGCGACCGGTAGTTCTGGGGCCCGGTAGTTCTGTGGTCCTGTAGTCCGGCGAACCCGCCCCGCCTGTCGGGATAACGCGGCGGGTTCACCAACGGCCAGTGTGCCGCTGGTGTGCTGGTGGTGGATGCTGCGCGCCTGCGGGTGTGCAGGAACCACCACGGAGCGATCCTGTGGAGGACGCTCCGCCCGACGGTCAGTTGACGATGTGCATCGCGCGCGCAGCATCCGTGATGGAGCCGGTGAGCGACGGGTAGACCGGGAAAGCGCTGGCCATCTGGTCGACGGTCAGGCGGTGCTCGACCGCGAGGGCGATCGGCAGGATGAGCTCGGACGCGCGCGGCGCCACGATGACGCCACCGATTACGGTGCCGCTGCCGGTGCGGGCGAACAGCTTTACAAAACCGTCCTTGATGCCCATCATTTTGGCGCGCGGGTTCTGCGCGAGCGGCAGCTTGTAGATCTCGCCCTGGGCGATGCCGTCTTCGATCTGCTTCTGGGTCCAGCCCACGGTGGCGATCTCGGGGTTGGTGAAGATGTTCGAGGTGACGTTGCGCAGCTCCGTGGGGTTCACGGCGTCGCCCATCGCGTGGAACATCGCGGTGCGGCCCTGCATCGAGGCGACCGAGGCCAGCGGCAGGAAGTCGCTGCAGTCGCCGGCGGCGTAGATGGAGGGGACGGAGGTGCGGGCGACCCGGTTGACGCGGATGTGGCCGCTGTCGGTGAGCTGCACACCCGCTTCCTGGATGCCGATTCCCGCGGTGTTCGGGATGGCTCCGACGGCGATCAGGCAGTGCGAGCCGTCCACGGTGCGGCCGTCGGAGAGGGTGGCGCGTACCCCGTCGGCGGTGCGCTCGACAACGTCGGCGCGGGACTTCGACAGCACGGTCATACCGTTGCGTTTGAAGACGTCCTCGATCACGCGGGCGGCGTCGGCGTCGGAACCGGGAAGCACCTGGTCGCGGCTGGAGATCAGGGTGACCTTGGAGCCGAGGGCGGTGTAGGCCGAGGCGAACTCCGCACCGGTCACACCGGACCCGACAACGATGAGGTGTTCTGGTGCTTCGGTCAGGGTGTACAGCTGCGTCCAGGTGAGGATGCGTTCGCCATCGGGCATCGCCGCGGGCAGCACCCGGGGGCTCGCGCCGACCGACAGCACGATGGTGTCTGCCTCGATCTCGTCGAAGTCGGTGCCCTTCGCGCCCTTTGCGGTGGAGACGATCACGCGGGAGGGACCATCGAGGCGACCCTCGCCCTGCACGATACGCACACCGGACTTCATCAACTGGGCCTTCATGTCCTCGGACTGCTGGCGCGCGAGGCGCAGCAGGCGGGCGTTGACGGCGGAGAAGTTGACGGTCACCTCCGGACGCACGGGGCGTCCGGACTCTGACCGGCTGAAGAACTGCACCCCGAGGTCGGCGGCTTCACCGATGGCCGTGGTGGCTTCGGCGGTCGCGATCAGGGTTTTGGAGGGGACAACGTCGGTCAGCACGGCAGATCCGCCGACCCCGACGCGCTCGATCAGGGTGACTTCGCCACCCAGCTGGGCACCGGTCAGGGCTGCTTCGTAGCCCCCGGGTCCGCCACCGACGATGACGATCCGCTGTTTTCGCTCGAACTCATAGGACATGTCCCCTATTCTTCCCTGTGAATCCACCCTCTCCCAACCACACGGGCCCTCCGTCATGCAGTCGTGACCCAGCCGTAGCCTGCTGTTAATACGATGCACACTGTCGAATGGGCGATGCGGGCCCGCACTGCCTCCCCGTGGGGATGTCGCCAGCGAATAAGGTGGAGGCATGTCGACGCAGCCCTACGCCCATCCCCTTGACGACCCCGCAGCAGACCCGTTCGAGGTCGCCGCACAGGCCGCGGCGGATATCGCCGAAAAGACCGGTGTCGCCCACCACGACATCGCGTTGACGCTCGGAAGCGGCTGGGCGAAAGCGGCGGACCTGATCGGCGAGACCACCGCGACGATCCCGGCCACCGAGGTCATCGGGTTCAGCAAACCGGCCCTCGCCGGCCACGTCGGCACCCTGCGTTCCGTGCTGCTGCCCGGCGGCAAGCGGGCGCTGGTCATCGGGGCCCGCACGCACTACTACGAGTCGCACGGTGTGCGCCGCGTGGTGCACAGTGTCCGCACGGCCGCAGCAACCGGGGCATCCATCATGATCCTCACCAACGGCGCCGGTGGTATCCGCGAGAGCTGGACCCCGGGAACCCCCGTGCTGATCAGCGACCACATCAACTTGACGGCAGATTCCCCACTCGAGGGTGCGACCTTCGTTGACCTCACCGACCTGTACTCCGCACGCCTGCGCGAGGTCGCCCGTAGCATCGATCCCACCCTCGATGAGGGGGTTTACACACAGTTCCGCGGACCCCACTATGAGACACCCGCCGAAGTGCAGATGGCCAAAGCCATCGGTGGGCACATCGTGGGTATGTCGACGGCGCTCGAAGCGATCGCCGCGCGGCAGGCCGGAATGGAGATCCTCGGAATGTCGCTTATCACCAACCTTGCCGCGGGCATCCAGAAAACCCCGCTCAGCCACCGGGAGGTTATCGAGGCCGGGCAGAACGCCGAAGCCACCATCAGTGCCCTGCTGGCGAAAATCGTGGCAGCGCTGTGAGCGAAGCGACGGATGCTTCGCAGGCGGTCATCAACGCCGCGACCGCCTGGCGCGACCAGGACCCTGATGAAGAGACGCGCGCAGAACTCGACGCACTGGTCACCGCCGCGACCGACGGCGACGATGCTGCCGCCGCCGACCTCGCCTCGCGCTTCGGGGGCCGCCTGGCCTTCGGTACCGCCGGCCTCCGCGGCGAACTCGGTGCCGGCTCCAACCGGATGAACCGCGTACTGGTCTCGCAGGCCGCCGCCGGATTCGCGGCGTACCTGCTCAGCCAGGAAGCATCCCCCAGCATTGTGATCGGCTACGACGGCCGCAAAAACTCCCGCACCTTCGCCATCGACACCGCCGAGGTGATGGCCGGTGCCGGGGTTCGCGCGATCCTGCTCCCCCGCCTTCTGCCGACCCCCGTTCTCGCTTTCGCGGTGCGCTACCTCGACACCAGCGCCGGCGTGATGGTCACCGCGAGCCACAACCCGGCGGCAGACAACGGCTACAAGGTCTACCTCGGCGGGCTGAACCACGGCTCGCAGATCGTTTCCCCCGTCGACGGCCAGATTGCCGAGCACATCGACGCCGCTGCCCTCGGCAGTGTGCTCGAGTTGCCCCGGTCCACCGGCTACCAGACCGCCGGGGAGGACGTGCTTGACCAGTATGTCGCCGCGACGGCTGTGCTCGGCGGCTCGCCGGCCGCGGATGTCTCTGTGGTTTACACCCCGATGCACGGGGTCGGCTGGGAGACCGCGCGCCGCGTTTTTGTCGATGCCGGGTTCGCCGAACCGAAGGTTGTCGCCGAGCAGGTCGAGCCGGACGCGTCCTTTCCCACCGTCGCCTTCCCCAACCCGGAGGAGGCCGGCGCCCTCGACCTGGCCATCGCGTATGCCACCGAGCAGGGCGCAGAACTCATCATCGCCAATGATCCGGATGCTGACCGCCTGGCCATCGCAATCCCCACGGCTGCCCCGACTGCCGCGACTGCGGCAGACGGCTCCGCGGGCTGGCGTCGCCTGAGCGGCAATGAGGTCGGCCTGTTCCTCGGCTGGCGCGCGGCCGAGCGCCTGCAGAATTCCGACGGCGACGGCACCCTCGCCGCATCCATCGTTTCCAGCCCCGGCCTTCGCGAGATCGCCCGCGAGTACAACCTCGACTACGTCGACACCCTCACCGGTTTTAAGTGGATCTCCCGCGCCGGCGGCCTCGCCTACGGCTTCGAGGAAGCCCTCGGCTACCTCGTCGACCCGAAGAAGGTGCGCGACAAAGACGGCATCTCCGCGGCCGTCGACTTCCTGGCGCTGGCGACAGAGCTGAAGGCCGCCGGCAAAACCCTCGACGACCACGCGAACGACTTCGCGCTGAAGTTCGGCGCGTTCTCCTCCTCGCAGATCTCACTGCGGGTCAGCGACCTCGCCGACATCCCGCGCCTGATGGCGAAACTGCGCGCCGCGCCGCTGGCGAACATCGGCAGGATCGCGGTGGAGTCGATCGACGACTTCTCCACCGGTTTCCGCGGCTTCCCACCGAGCGACATCCTGCGCATCTGGCTCGACGGCGGCGCCCGCGTCATCGTGCGCCCGAGCGGAACGGAACCGAAGCTCAAGGTGTACATCGATGCCTCGAGCAGCACGGGCACCGCAGAAGAGCGCCGCACCGCCGCAGATTCGATCGTTGCCGAACTCGACGCGGGGATGCGCGAAGCCCTGGCCTGATCCGCACCCGGCCAGAATCATCCCTTCGGTGGATGCTGCAGCGGCGGGGTAACGCTTAACTGGTTCCATGAGCATTTCCCATGATCATCGGGTTACCTTCGCCTCCAGCGCTGCGGGATTCCTCCTCGCCGGCACGGCGGTGGTGATCGCGATCGTGCGACCGCTGTGGCTCGCCACGGTGCTGGTGGGTCCGGCCGGACAGGCGGTGACCTTTTTCGCCAGCGTCCTCGCCGCGGCCCTGGTAGCCACCGCCGTTGTGTTCCTGGTGAGGGAACGGATGCGCGGCGGCATCCCCGTGGTGGTTGTTGTGCTGGCCACGGCGTTGGTGGGTCTCGCAGCCATGGGCCTGGCCGCCCTCTCCTTCTCGATCGGTTTCGACGAGGCGGATGCCGGGGCAGCGCGCAGCACCTTCGGATCACTCGGGATTCTTTTCCTGGCCGGCGCCGTGCTGATGCTCACCGCCAGCATCACAACCCTGGCCCTGTCCATCCTGGGATCTCCCGCTGCCGGACGCCGCGGCAGGGACCTGCTGACGTTTGTCGTCTCGATCGCCACCGCCGTGATGGTCGCCGCCGGCGCCATCTTCCCCGTCTCGGTCGCCCTCGCCGGCTGCGCCGTTTTTGTTGTCACGGTTCTGCTCGTTACCCGTTCCCGACGCGGCCTCCGGGCGCCCGGTGACGCCACAACAGCAACGTCGGCGGTGGACCGCCAGCGCTGGGCAGACGCCTCCCGTCCCGCCGTCCTCCTCGCCAGGGGAGCACTGGTGGCAGCGGCACTCATCTGGGGCACCGGCCTTGCCGCCAGCATCGCACTGGTTGGGCAACCCGGGGCGACAACGGCACTGGGGATCGCGTCGGCGCTCGGCCAACTTCCGGCGATACCGCTGCTGTGGTGCGTCACCGTCATATTCGTCACCCGGATGCCCGCGTCAGCGACCGCTATCCGCTCCGTTGCCCTGCTCGCCTCGGTGGCCATCGCCTCGTCCGGGGTGGGGCTCGCGGTTGCGGGGCGCCCCGACGGCGTCCTGCTTTTCAACCTGATGCCGGTGCTCGGTCTCGCCGTCGGAGTCTGGTCGGGCAGCATCGTTTTCGCCCTGCTCCACCGGTTCACACCGCTCGAGCGCTGGATCGTCGCGATCGTCCTCACGCTCGGCGTGGCCTTCGCCTACAACGCCGTTGTCACCATGAACGGTGGGATCCCACTGCTGCTGGCCGGTGCCGTACTCGCGTTCTGGGGTGCGCGCGCGGCGCTTCGGCCACGGGATGCTGCTTCTGGAGCCGGCCTCAGCCCAGCGACGTTTCCAGTTTCTGGGTGAGCTCTGCAGCGTCGAAGTAGTTGTTGATCACCACAACATCCGCATAGGTTTTGCCAATCGCCTCGACGAACTCGGCGCTGGTGAGGATCACCTGGGCGTCAGCAGCGATCTCTTTGACCGAGTTGATGTCGGCAGCGGTCACATCCGCTTCGATGCCGAGGCGCGCGAGGACCCGTTCGGCGTTGACTTTCAGGATCGCGCTCGAGCCGATCCCGGCGCCACAGATGGCAACAATCTTCATAACGAAATCCCCATGATTCGTTTGACCTCGTCCGCTGTGGTCGCGGCGGCGAGCGCGGGAATCGCGTCGTCGTCGTTGAACACATTGGCGAGGTCGGCGACGGACGCCAGATGGGCTTCGGCATCGGCCACGGCGAGGCCGAGCACCACCGAGACCGGGTCGTTGTGCGGGTGGCCAAAGTTGACGGGTGTCTGCAGCGTGACAACCGCGAGGCCGTTGTGCAGCACCTCGGGACCCGGGCGGGCGTGGGCGAGGGCAAGGCCGGGCGCGATAACCACGTATGGGCCGTGTTCCTCGATCATCCGGATCATCTCGTCCGCGTAGGCCGGAAGCGCAGCGCCGGAGTCGGCGAGGGCGGCACCGGCAGCCCTCACCGCCTCACGCCAGTTGTCGGCGACGGCACCGAGGACGATGGCTTCGTCCGCCAGCGGGGGGAGTGCCATCTACGCTGCGCCGAATCCGGCCGAGATCTCGTCGACGAGATCCTCGCGCTCTTCGCGCGAGAGGAATGTGGCATTCGCCGCGTTGACCTGGAAAACCTCGAGGTCGGACAGGTCGTACCCGAAGGTCTCGCTGAGCAGGAACAGTTCCTTGCTGAGTGAGGTGTCGCTCATCAGGCGGTTGTCGGTGTTGACCGTCACCTGGAAGCCGAGCTGGTACAGCACGTCGAACGGGTGGTCAACAAGGTCGGAGCCCCACTGCGCGATGGCGCCGGTCTGCAGGTTCGACGACGGGCTGAGCTCGAGGGCGATCTCGCGGTCCTTGACCCACTGCGCGAGGCGCCCGAGGGTGACGTAGGTGTTCTCGCTGTCTTCGCGCTCGCGCACGATGTCCTCGGCGATGCGCACACCGTGGCCGAGGCGGAGGGCGCGACCGTCGAACAGGGCGCCGCGGATGCTCTCAAGGCCGTCTGCCTCACCGGCGTGGACCGTGGTGGGCATCTGGTGCTGTGCCAGGTAGTCGAAGGCCGCACGGTGGTTGGCGGCAGGGAAGCCGGCCTCGGCGCCGGCGATGTCGAACCCGACAACACCGTTGTCGCGGTGGCGCACGGCGAGTTCGGCAATCTCGAACGAGCGGTTGGCGTGGCGCATCGCGGTGACCAGCTGGCCGACCTGGATGTCGGATCCGGCAGCGCGCACGTCGTCGACGCCGGCGTCCAGCCCGGCCTGCACGGCGGCGACGGTGGCGTCGAGGGAGAGGCCGCGGGCCACGTGCTGCTCGGGTGCCCAGCGGATCTCACCGTAGATGACACCATCGGCGGCGAGGTCCTGCACAAACTCGCGGGCGACGCGGCTGAGGCCCTCCGCGGTCTGCATCACCGCGGTGGTGACGTCGAAGGTCTTCAGGTATTCAACGAGGGAGCCGGCGTTGCTCTTCTCAGCGAACCAGCTGCCCAGCTCTGCAGCATCCTTCGACGGAACCTCGAAACCGATCTCGTCAGCGAGTTCGATGATGGTTTG
>Ga0247735_1000608_pt1 | contig 13973 bp, 18 predicted proteins | sample UWRJL178409R2_FD_180934 | JGI IMG/M metagenome (GOLD analysis project Ga0247735, IMG submission 180934) | Plant litter microbial communities from Arlington Agricultural Research Station in Wisconsin, United States - UWRJ-L178-409R-2 | ecosystem: Environmental > Terrestrial > Plant litter >... | reverse complement strand
ATACTCCATGGGTATATCATCTGTCTCTATTTCTACCTCTGCCTCTTCGGGCATGTTTTCGGTTACTATTTCAAAGATGCCCTCTGTTCTGTACTTTTGCAATACATTGTTTACCATTACCCTTTTTGCCCATCCTTCAAAAGAGCCCTCAAAGCGGTACTGGTTTATTTTTTTAAAAATTAAAAGGAAACCATCCTGCAAATTGTCTTCGGCATCAACGCGGCTGCGGGAGTACTTTAAGCACACCGCAAACAGCTTAGGGGCAAACAGGCGGTACAATTGCTCCTGTGCTTTTATGCTGTTTTCCTGACAATCTTTTATGAGCTGTTCTAAACCCAATTAGTTTCCTGTTTTTATTATTGGTGTACAGGTATATTAACCTCTATAAATTGTTTGGTACCTGCCGCGTCGTCTCCTTTATAAAACTTAAATGTGTAACGATCTGAACCGTTAAGCGGACACTGAAAGTTGTATGTAGCCTTTTGTGGCACAACGCTTTGCACTTCGGCACAGTTAGCATCCTGTATAAAATAAGCCTGTATGGCAAGTGTTTGGGTATATCCGTTAGGTTCTTTATACAAATCGGTAACAAAAAAACAATCGTTAGGTTTTTTATAATACATGTCCATAGCATAAGAGTGCCCTGGTGTAACATACGCAGGTGTGGCAACGCTGTCTGTAGCTATAAACACAATGTCAAAATTTACCTTGGGTTCATTTTCTAAAGAGCATGAAGTTAGCATTAGCAGTACGGCAAAGAGAAGTAAGCACTTTTTCATAAATCGTTTCAATGGTAAATATAATTTTCTTTACGATCATTAGATGCAAAAAAAAACTAAAGGTTGCGTTACAAGGTATAAAAAAACCCGAAATAAATCGGGTTTTAGTATTAGGCCATATTTTGCTTAATCGAGTCTTTTATTTTGAGTTCCAGTTCCTCGGCCATTTCAGGGTTATCCTTAATGAGCGCTTTAACTGCATCACGGCCCTGCCCAAGCTTGGTATCGCCATAGCTAAACCATGAACCTGCTTTACGTATAATTTCAAACTCCACCGCAAGATCCAGGATTTCGCCTGTTTTACTTACACCTTCGCCATACATAATGTCAAATTCGGCAGTTTTAAACGGTGGCGCTACTTTGTTCTTAACGATCTTAACCTTGGTACGGTTACCTATAACATTTTCGCCATCTTTAATTTGAGACGAACGGCGGATGTCTATACGTACCGATGCATAAAATTTAAGTGCATTACCACCCGTAGTAGTCTCCGGGTTACCAAACATAACACCTATTTTTTCGCGCAGCTGGTTAATAAAGAAAACCGTACAGTTAGTTTTGCTAATGGTGCCGGTAAGCTTACGCAATGCCTGGCTCATTAAACGGGCATGAAGGCCCATTTTAGAGTCGCCCATTTCGCCCTCTATCTCACTTTTTGGAGTAAGTGCAGCAACCGAGTCAATTACTACGATGTCTATCGCACCGGAGCGGATAAGGTTCTCCGCAATTTCCAGTGCCTGCTCACCATTGTCGGGTTGGGATATGATAAGGTTAACCACGTCTACACCCAGTTTTTCGGCATAACCACGATCAAAAGCGTGCTCTGCATCTATAAAAGCAGCAATACCACCGGCCTTTTGAGCTTCGGCAATAGCGTGCAATGTTAATGTTGTTTTACCCGAAGATTCCGGGCCATATATTTCTATTATCCTGCCGCGTGGGTACCCATTTACACCAAGTGCAAGGTCTACCCCAAGAGAGCCGGAAGGGATGGCTTCTACCTCTTCAACAGCCTGGTCGCCCAGTTTCATAACCGTTCCTTTACCGTAAGCCTTGTCTAATTTATCCAGCGTAAGCTGCAATGCCTTTAGTTTCGCTTCTTTTTCTGCGCTCATTTCTTATACATTAGTTTATGTAAAATTAAGGATTTTATTTGGGGTGGCAAAGGGGGTTGAAGATCGTAACAAGATTTATTTGCAGAAAAATAATGTGCTTAGAAATTGAATGATAAACCTTGCACAGAATTAATGCTATAGTATGGATCTTGTGCTATACATAAACAGATATTTAATAAAATTTCCCTAAATTCGTACTATGAATTTAATAAGCAACCATATCGAGAAAGTAAAACAACTTTGTACTGCATATAATGTAGATACGATGTATCTTTTTGGGTCGGCCTTAAATTCTAATTTTAATCCCGATAGCGATATAGATTTTTTAGTAAAATTTAAACCTATCGATTTATCGCTGTATTTTGAAAACTACATAAATTTTAAAGAAAGCCTGAAAAAACTTCTTGGCCGCGAAGTTGAGGTTCTAGAAGAGCAAACTTTAAAAAACCCCATTCTTATCAATTCTATAAATAAAAGTAAAGAATTGATATATGGATGAACGCATTCTAAAATGGCTATATGATATAAAAATAGCAATTGATGAAATAGATGGGTATTTTGATGGTAAGGAGAAAAATTTCTTTCAGTACCGTGAAAATATTATGCTTAAAAGAGCTATTGAACGAAATTTTGAAATAATTGGCGAAGCCATAAACCGCATTATTACGAGAGACAATAATTTTGAAGGCAGAATTACAAATGCCAAAGCTATTGTAGGTTTAAGAAATCAGGTAATTCATGCTTACGATAATATATCAGATGAGAATATTTGGTCTATTATAATCAATCATCTCCCCAAACTTAAGGATGAAATTAATAACCTTATTGAGCTAAATTAATCTTTTCCTATCTCTTTCACCACCTCAAACAACAACTCCGGTTCATTCGTAGTAATGTAGTCTGCCTTTTGGTTTAATAACGTTTCCATTTCTGCTTTGTCATTAACCGTCCAGGCATTAATGGTTAAGCCTAAAGCTTTAGCCTCTTGAATCCAGTCGGGGTGTTCTTTGTAAACGGTATAATGATAATCAAGGCCGGTATAGCCATCCTGCTTTGCCTGTGTGGGTGCAATGTCTCCGTTTAAGTACGCCAGTTTAGCTTTGAGGCTTAGTTGGCGCACCAGTTTGCCTACATCATAACTAAAGCAAATATATTCTACCTGCTTTTCGGCTTTAAGTTTCTTTACCACGGCAACGCTCATTCGCGTAAGCAGGGAGGAACGCTCCGCGCTGACTTCAGATGTTTTAATTTCCAGTATAAGTTTTGTCTTTTTCTGCTTCAAGCCTTCACGCAGGTAGGCTTCCAGTGTAGGGATTTTTTCGCCGTTTGGGTGTTGTTTGGTAAGCAATTCGGCATAGGTACTGGTTTCTATAGGCAGGCCGTAAAAAATGTGGTCATGGTTTACTACTATAACGCTGTCTTTAGTAAGGTGTACATCAAATTCGCTCCCATAACAACCCAGCGCTATTGCCTGCTTTAAAGAGGCGATGGAGTTTTCGGGCAGGTTGTTGGTTTTCCACGCACCACGATGGGCAATAACGCAGTTTTTATTTTGGGCAAAGCCTGTAAGAGTAAACAGCAAACAGGCAGTTATAAAGAGTTTCAGGTTTGTCATAAGGTGAATGTAAAATTCAAAAATAGGAAGAAATGCGGCTGTTGGTGTTACGGTAAGATTAAGGAGTAGATGTATAGCTGTACACATGACTATTAAAAACAATTGTGATTTTTAACGTATCGCTCTGATTATATTGTGAAAAACATAACACAACCTTTATTTACCTTAGCTAACATAAACATCCAACCATGAAAAAACTTATACTCCTGCTATCTATAGTTACATTATTTAGCTGCTCGAATGATGATGACTCTAAGAACGAACCAAAAGAAAGAAAATTTGTAGATAAGGTTATACTCGTTAGCAACGGCAACACAAGTACCATAACACTTACATATAACAATGCAGGAGAAATTATTGGGTATGACAGGTCAGGTACAACATTAACATACGATTATGATCAGGGCAGGCTAACTAAAATTACTGATACCGACCTAAACAATACGCCTTATCAATTAAGCTACACCAATGGAGAACTATCTTCGCTTAAACATTATAATGATACTTATCCGGTAACACATAACGCTACAGACAACAGCTATACCTTTAACTTAGGAGAAATTAATTTTAAATTAGGCATTGCAGGCAGGGATATTGCTTTTTTAAATAATTTTGATGGTGTAAGCTCCCAAAAATTTAGCTATAGCTCCCAGAACAAAGGGCCTATGTATAATATGGGCACCGATAAGGCTTATTTAGTCCCGCTTTTTTCTGAATATGCTTATATTTTCCTGACATCGATGCCAACTACCCAGTTCAAAATAAATTCTGACGGTACCGAAAAGGTATATAATGCAACGCATACTTTTGACGAGGATGGGTATGTAACCTCTACCGTACTTCGTAACGGCAATGAGCAATTTTTAAGCGCGCAGTTTCATTATGTTACGTTGTAGGTTTATGTTGCTGCATAATATTGCTTGAAATACAAATCTCATAGTGAGTTAGTGTGGCAATTTAAATTTGTCCCATCCTAAAAAATTTCTACCTTTGCATCGGTTCCGCCATCAGGAGCCGTATATACTGAAATTTCTCACTTAAAAAATTGTATAGCATGCAACTGTTCAACACTTTAAGCGCAGAAGAAAGAGCCGAACTTATAGAGCAGTCCGGTAAACAGCGCCTTACGCTGTCTTTCTATGCCTACTCCCGTTTAGAAGATCCCAAACAATTTCGCGACTCGCTTTTTCTGGCCTGGAACCCGCTTGAGGTTTTAGGGAGGATATATGTTGCTAAAGAAGGTATTAATGCCCAGCTTTCGCTGCCTGCCGATAATTTTTACACATTTAAAGAGCACTTAGATACTATAGAGTTTCTTAAGGGCATTCGCCTTAATGTTGCGGTAGAACAGGACGACCTGTCGTTCCTGAAGCTTACCATTAAAGTACGCGACAAAGTTGTGGCCGATGGTCTGGACGATGCTTCGTTTGACGTGACCAACAAGGGCATACACCTTGGGGCAAAGGATTTTAACCAGATGCTGGAAGACCCAAATACTATAGTTGTCGATTTTCGTAACCACTACGAGAGCGAGATAGGCCATTTTAGAAATGCCATTACCCCCGATGTAGAAACGTTTAGAGAATCGTTGCCTGTTATAGAAAATCAGCTTGCCGACTATAAAGAGGATAAGAACCTGTTAATGTATTGTACCGGAGGAATTCGTTGCGAAAAAGCTTCGGCGTTCTTTAAGCACAAAGGTTTTAAAAATGTGTACCAGCTTGATGGGGGTATTATAGAATATACGCGTCAGGTTAAGGCCGAAGGGCTTGAAAGTAAATTTATAGGTAAGAACTTCGTGTTTGATGCCCGCCTTGGCGAGCGCATTACCGATGATATTGTTGCGCAGTGCCACCAGTGTGGCAAACCTTGCGACAACCACACTAACTGCGCTAACGAGGCGTGTCATTTACTGTTTATTCAGTGCGACGAATGCCAGGAAGCCATGCAAAATACATGCTCGCCGGAGTGCTTAGATATAATCCACCTGCCGGAAGAGGAGCAGAAAGAATTGCGCCGGGGTATCATGAAAGGCAATATGATCTTTAAAAAAGGCAAGTCGGGCAACCTTACGTATAAAAAAAGCGGAGAACTTAGTGATGTGGCTCTTGCCATAGCACCCAAAGTTAAAGGATTGCGCAACAGGATTAAGAAAACCCTTATAGGCAAAGGCGAACATTATTACCCTAAAGCGCAAGTGGGGCAATTTACCATAGAGCAGGGCGAACTTAAAATAGGCGACCGTATACTTATATCCGGGCCAAGTACTGGTGAGCAGCAATTAATCGTTGAGTCGCTTCGTGTAAATGGTCATGATGGTGGCATTGCCACCGCAGGTGATAAGGTTACTTTTAACCTTCCTTTCAGGATAAGGTTATCAGATAAGTTATTTAAAATTTTAGAATAATTTATAACATACATAATACCAAACCTGCCATTGGGCAGGTTTTTTTTGTGCTTGAAAATTATATAGAAATATTGGTGTTAAGAATCTCAATTTTATAGATTTCAATCAAATAATCTTTAATGCATCACAATCTTTCAATACATTGTTATAATAGCACAATATAAAAATGAATTTGATAATTGTAATCGCTTATATTTGCATCATAAAACACACACTATTACCATGTCTAAAATTCTTATTATTGGTGCTTGCGGCCAGATAGGCACAGAGCTTACTAAAAAACTACGCAGTATTCATGGCAGCGATGCCGTTGTGGCGGGCGATGTACGTAAAGGCGACCCTGCTTTTGTAGCGTCTGGTCCGTTTGAAGTGGTTAATGCGCTCGACTATAATCAGGTAGAACACGTAATAGAGAAACATGGTGTAGATGAGGTGTACCTTATGGCGGCTTTACTTTCGGCAACTGCCGAGAAAAACCCTGCCTTTGCCTGGGACCTGAATATGAATTCGCTTTTCCATGTGCTTAACCTTGCCAAAGCCGATAAGATTAAAAAGATATTCTGGCCAAGCAGTATAGCTGTTTTTGGACCTACAACGCCTAAACAAAATACACCGCAGTATACCGTTATGGAGCCAAGTACGGTTTACGGAATATCTAAGCAAAGTGGTGAGCGCTGGGCAGAATACTACCATAATATTTATGGGGTAGATGTGCGCAGCATCCGTTACCCCGGCCTTATAAGCTGGAGCACGCCTCCCGGTGGCGGCACTACAGATTATGCCGTTGATATTTATTACAAAGCCCTTGCCAATGGTAAATATACCTGCTTTTTAAGCGAAGAAACCCGTTTGCCCATGATGTACATGGATGATGCCATTCGTGCTACAATAGAAATTATGCAAGCCCCGGCAGAAGACATAAAGATACGTTCGGCTTATAATTTATCGGCTATGGATTTTACACCTGCCGAGATTGCCGAAGTGATTAAAAAAGAAATCCCCAACTTTACTATAGACTATGCACCTGATTTCCGCCAAAAGATTGCAGACAGCTGGCCGCAAAGTATTGATGATAACAGTGCCCGTACCGACTGGGGCTGGAAGCACGACTTTGACCTGGAAGCAATGACTAAAGATATGCTTAAGCATTTAAGATAGTTTTCAGTCACAGTACAGTTTGCAGCAATTTAAAAGGGGATAATGTCTATGCTATGCATACATTATCCCCTTTTAATTTAAATAAAGCTATTACTTTGAGCGGAGCTTTTCTATAATTGCATCTTCATACTTGGCTTTAGCAGGTAGTACTTCTTTTAAAACTTCGTTTGGCACCGTCATAGATAATACATAATGTTTTATTTTCCAGTCCTTACCCTGTTTTTCTAAAACGCCACTGCCGCGGCAAATTTTCATTTGGGTATCAAGCAGTTCATCAAACCATGCGGTTTTTCCGTCTTTATCAAAAAACACATGGCGCTCCAGGGCTTTAAAATTCCACGCCTTGCCTTTGTCAAAATAAGGTTTTGCAAAGGCAGCAAAGGCTTCAGTTGTCCAGTTCTCGGTAGCGTCAGTCCCAATGTAATGCGCATCGGTTGATATCTTATCAAAATAAGCTTTATAATCAGCTTTTCCGGCTGCGGCATGCCAGTCGTTTAGCAGCGTGTTAATGATGGCTGTTTCATCGGCAGTATTTATAGCCGACGGTTGGTTTACATACAATGTTGCCGCTATGGATATGGCTGAAGTAAGGAGGATTAGTTTTTTCATAATTATAGTGTTGACACGAATTTCACAAATTTACACAAAAAACAATTCGTGGTAATTAGTGAAATTCGTGTCTGTATTTACCCCAGCATCTCATTATGTTGCGAGAGGTCGAGGCCCTGCTCTTCGGCTTCTTCCGATACCCGTAGCGGAATAAAGAAGTTAGTAATTTTATACAGTACTATCGCCCCAAAGAACGAGAAAGTTGCAACCAGGACTAAAGCGATCATGTGGTGGCTAAAGATATCCCAGCCGCCGTGCAAAAGGCTTGCGTTTTCGCCTTCGGCAAAAATAGCGGTTAGTATCATACCCATAATACCGCCCACACCGTGGCAGGCAAAAACATCGAGGGTATCGTCAAAACGTTTCAGGCTTTTCCAGTTTACCATCATGTTGCTTACAATAGCAGCTATAAACCCAAAGAACATACTTTTAGGCACCGATACAAAGCCTGCAGCAGGCGTAATAGCTACAAGCCCTACCACAGCCCCTATACAAGCCCCAAGTGCCGAAACCTTGCGCCCGTTAATACGGTCGAAAAAAACCCACGTAAGCATTGCAGAAGCCGAAGCTATAGTAGTAGTAGCAAATGCCATAGCCGCAGTGTGGTTTGCCGCTAACGATGAACCTGCATTGAACCCAAACCACCCAAACCACAATAAGCCGGTGCCCAGCAGCACAAACGGAATGTTAGTAGGTATATATTCTAAATGCTTGCGCTTGCCAATAACCAGTACCCCGGCAATGGCAGCAAACCCGGCGCTCATGTGCACTACAGTACCGCCGGCAAAATCTTTAACGTGAAAGTAGCTGCCCAAAAGCCCGTTAGGATGCCAAACCATGTGGCACAACGGTGCATATATACATATAGAGAACAGGCAGATGAATAACAGGAACGATACAAAACGGATACGTTCGGCAAGGGCACCTGTAATAATAGCAGGGGTAATGATGGCAAATTTCATTTGGAAAAGGGCAAACAATATAAACGGAATTGTAGTCGCCATTTTAGAATTGGGGTGCTCATCTACATAATCAAAAAAAGCAAAGTCGGTAGGGTTGCCTACAAGGCCATAATGTGTACCGTCTATAGTAATACCAATTGGGCTACCAAATGACAGGCTGAAACCAACCGTTACCCATAACATGCTTATAACACCAAGGCAGATAAAACTTTTAAGCATAGTGCTTATTACGTTTTTTCGGCCCACCATGCCGCCATAAAAAAAGGCAAGGCCGGGTGTCATGAGCAGCACAAGGCACGAAGCCGTAAGCAGCCATGCAACATCCGCAGGAACAATAGTATCGGTGCTGTTAAAATCAGCATTTGGCGCACTAACGGCGGCGTGATCCCAAAATAAGCCTGTTATGGCTACGGCTGCAGTAATTGCAAAAGCTACTATCCAGCGTTTTTCAAGTTGTTTTTCCATTATACCCTATAAATTTATGGGGTCAAAAATATAAAAATTAAGTCAAAGAGTTGGTGTGGTGGTAAAATTTATGGGGTATAAATTTTTAGCTGAATATTATTGGGCTTTAGATTCTGGAATATTGCTGATGAATGAATAAAGTTAGCGAATTTTTAGTGATATTCAGGTTAACCCTTTAAACTTCAAATTCGTAAGATAATACATCTCTATTATGCGTGCATAAAAAAGTTAATAACTTAACAAAACGGTTACGTTTTGTGTCGGTTTTTTTACAATATTGCACAGTATTATTACAATCAAAAAAACTGCAGGTATGGACGAGTTAATGAACACCGTAGAAGCTAATAAACTCTTTGAAGCTATTGCCGATATTGCCTTTATTGCCGGGCAAAAAGGTTTTGCATCGGGCGACTCCCGCGAAGATATTGCCGAATTTATCCGTTGGGCTCACGAATTTGAAACCATTCACGAAGACACCAACTGGGACGAGGTAGATTATGTTACCGCTATGGAAGCTTTTACATTGAATAAGCTGAGGATTGATTTGCAGTAGGGGGAAGATTAATCTAATAATATCCTGTCTAATAAGTCTTCGATAGCTAAACCTGAATAAGGCGGCTCTTCTGTTATTTCTATATTTTCAAATTCATGCCATTCATTATCATCTTCATTTTTCGTATCGAAAAATAAAGGTGGCACTCCCCATTTAGTAGTCTCAAAAAAGTCTCCGTCAATCAAATTCTTTTTAACTATATCTGTAATTAAGGCTATAGATATAGTATTTGGATTTGATAAAATAATATTGCCAAATTGCTTGTATTTACTGGCGTCTCTATATAGATAATTGAATTTTATGTTGGTGGGCATGGTATAATTTATTTCTTATCAAAAATTACATCTCTATGATATTCTAAAAATTCGTTTTTAGGTAAATATTTTACAGGTTGTATCAGCAAACTATTTTCTATAGGCGCAAAATACTTGGTGTAATAATCAGATCCTTTTTTATTTTTTAATGATGTTGATAGAAGTACTTTATAGTCTTTATCAAAACCAATGTATCCTTTGTCAAAAGCTCTATCGTATAATGCGGATAAGCATATACCATTTTCAGGGTTTAAGCGTTCATTTTCATGTTTTGACCAAGGAAGTATATGGCTGGCAAATAACAGGTCTGGAATATCAATTCCTGTAATGGCACACTTAGAAGAATAGTTTACCATTACCATATGCCTAAATACCGATTGGTTCACCCTTGTTTTTACGGCCCTGATTTTTGTTTCTCCTTTAAGGTCTTTAATGTCAAAAAGTAAATCGTTGTATTTTTCTTCAATAGTAAGTTGTTGCTTTTGGGCTAAAATCCGTTCACTTTCAAAAACCAACTCTTCCTGATTATTAAAAAATTCATCCCAAATTGGTTTAACTTGATTCATCCCTCCTTTTAAACCTCCCACACCCCTTTGTAAATGATATGGATCTATACTGGCAAAATTACCAAGCCGCATTCCAACCGAACTTGGAGTCCTTTCTATAATATTTGCGAGTTCAATTATCTTAGGATTTCCCTTATGTGTCTTACCAAACTCTATTTTTAGGTATAAGTTGAAAGCAAGTATTAATTCTTCTCTTGTCCAAAGTCTTTTATCTATCATTATGAAGATTATCTAAGCAAATATAACTATTCATTATAAAACAGATGAAATTTTGGCTCCGATATCATTTAGTTCTTCTTCTGCAATTAATATATCATCGGTGGAATAGCATCGTTGTTCACGCTTGCCGGACGTGTAATTAATGACACCAATAGCAACATTATCTGAATTACACTTAAATTTATTTGACAAAAATTTTTGAATTATTGGAAATCTTAATTCATTTTGCCAATAAATATTATCGGAATCCGTAATAGTATAGGTTGTATAACCACCTTCAGCAGTAGTATTTATTAACCATATTAACCCGCCAATTTCAAGTTTATCAGATAATTTAATATCTAATCTCATTCGATTAGATTTATATGTGTATTTGAGATGATTATGTTCCTCTATGTAATGAACGAGGGATTGAGTAAGTTTTTCTTCTTCTTTGATATTTTGTTGTGTTCTGTTCCTGCTAATAAACTTGTTTTGAAGATAATTTATAGAATGTGATAGATTATTTGTTCGATGGTATTCACAGGCGGAATCTAACCATCTTAATGATTTGGGATAGCCATAACCACCTTCATCTTCTAAGTTTTTTATGAAAGCTATAGGATCAGGTCTTGCGCTTTCAAGTTTGGTAATTGAAAATTTCATAGTAAAGGGTTTAAGTATTTGGTGGTAATCCAAAACTACTAATTTTTTTAATATCAAACACATACGTTTAACAGATCTAAACTTTCCTCAATCTCCGCCTACTAAATTATAAAGATAGTTATAGACTAATAAAACTTTCAAGATAATGAGCTTTCATAAAAAACTCCAACCTTTCGGTTAGCGTTTTAGCACAAAAAAACCGGCTTAGCCGGTTTATAAATATTAATGTTTGCCTTTTCCGTGGCCATTGCCATTTCCTTTGCTCTTGCCTTTATGTGCATTTCCGTTACCGGGGTGGTGGGTAACACCTTTTTTAGCGAGTCCGGGGGGTACTCCAATATTCTTTTGTGCCGGGCCCTTATATCCTTTAGGGTACTTAGCTTTATGGGTTTTGTAATACACATAAGGCGTTGCATCTCTATAATTGGTAATTACAACCTTGTAACCATTATAGAGGTTATATGTTCTATAGGCAGGCGGCAGCGCAGTGGCACGAATCCAGTTTCCGTTATTTACATAAATATACTGAGATGTATTAATATCGTAGTAAGTATCTATGTCGGGCAGGTAGTAATACCGCACATCGCTATATCCGGCAGGTCCCCAAGCCGGTGGCGAACCTATGTTAACATTAACAGACACCTGAGCCTGAGACAAGGAGGCACTTATAAAAAGCAACCCCAAAATTAAATACTTAAAAGTTTTCATAATAATGTTTTTGTTAGCTGTACTGTATAAAAATCAGTATGAATTTAAGCTTTAAATTCTAAAGTTCTCTAAAAATTAGTAAGAACTTGATTAGTATTTAATTTTGGGACTGCTGTTTTAATGTCTTCCGTGATGGCCATGACCACGACCGTGATTTCCATGATGTTTTACAGCCTTGTAATGATGCCTCGGGCCAGAAACATAGGCAACAGGACTGCCGGTTCTGTAAACGCGTGGGTATCTTTTTACATAAGCAGCATGGTGAATGTAAGGCGCATAGCCATTATAATTAGCCACTACTACTTTAGGGCCTCTAAAGTTATAAGTCCTGTAGGCAGGGGGCAGGGCGCGGGAACGTATCCAGCGTTTATTGCTCACATACACATACTGGTTAGCAGTAACATCATAATATGTAGCAATATCGGGCAGGTAATAGTATCTAGTGGTAGGGGCAGCTTCGGCAACCCACACTGGCGGCGTGCCTATATTTACATTAACAGATACCTGTGCCTGTGCAAAAGCACCCATAAAGAGCGCTAAACCTAAAAGTAATTTTCTGACTGATTTCATGGCCTTTCTGTTTTAAGGTTGTTAAACTTTGTAAAATGTAATTGTAAGTCTTTCTTACACCTTACCTAAAACTGCGCCAATTTTTAGTCGAAACTCCTGTTTAAGAAAATTTTAATAGTTGCACACGACTATGCATTTGTAATTATTACCCTTCCCTCCGCAGTTTTTCACGATGCATGATTCCCCATTGCGATAACGATTCCAGTACTTCGCCCAGGGTTTCACTGTATTCTGTAGGTTCATATTCTACCACCACCGGTGTCCCGGTATACACTGTGCGTTTTATAAGCCCGTTTATTTCAAGATCCTTTAACTCGTTAGAGAGCATCTTTGCCGAAATACCGTCTATAGCACGTTGTATTTCGTTAAAGCGCCTGTGCCCTTCAGATAGAGCAATGATAATACGCAGTTTCCACTTACCGCCTATTACATAAAGTGCATCGCCTACGGCTATTAGCCTGCCTTTACAGGCTTCGGGCGATATATCGGACGATATTGAAAGTTCTTTTGCCATAACTATACTGTTTAACTAACTTATATGTTAGTACTAACCTTAAGTATACTACTAACATTTGGTTAGTAAATGTATGTAATTTTGATTTATAATAACTGTAAACTAAATTTAAGATCATGAAAAATATCTTGCACATAATCAGCAGCACCCGTGGTGACGAATCGGTTAGCACGCAATTGGGAAATGCCGTAATAGAAAAGCTGCAAGCTACGGAACCCGGAATAGTAACAGTAATAGACCTCGAAAAGTTTCCGCTTTCGCACCTTAATGATAGCCGTACCATAGCTATGCGTACACCTCAGGATTTACGTACTGCAGAACAATCAGAACTTTTAAAAGAATCTGACCAGGCTGTTGCTACTGTTTTTGCGGCTGATATAATTGTTATAAGCACGCCGCTTATAAATTTTAGCATTCCCTCGCCGTTAAAAGCATGGCTTGATAATATTGCCCGTGCAGGTGTTACTTTTAGCTACAGTGCCGAAGGGGCAAAGGGCCTGATTACAGGCAAAAAGGTATATATAGCACTGGCATCCGGGGCTATTTATTCAGAAGGGCCCATGCAGCCCTATGACCACGCAGTACCTTACTTAAAAAGTATGCTATCATTCATTGGAATGACAGATATTACTGTTCTCCGCGCCGAGGGTACCAGCATACCGGGTATTCAGGATGTAGCGTTAGAGAAAGCTGTTGAGAGTTTTGAACTTGCAGTGTAATTATATCTTTTAAATACATGGAAAAGCTTTATAACCTGTATGTGGGTTGTAAAAG
>Ga0247735_1000607_pt1 | contig 13998 bp, 12 predicted proteins | sample UWRJL178409R2_FD_180934 | JGI IMG/M metagenome (GOLD analysis project Ga0247735, IMG submission 180934) | Plant litter microbial communities from Arlington Agricultural Research Station in Wisconsin, United States - UWRJ-L178-409R-2 | ecosystem: Environmental > Terrestrial > Plant litter >... | reverse complement strand
ACAAGTCGGCGTTGGAAGATCATTTCGATATTTCCTACGAGCTTGAGGACACGATGCGCCGCCGCGGCAAGTCGCTCGCCGTGGTCGAGAGCATCCGCATGAAGCCGGGCTCGCCGGTCTATGTCCGTCAGCAGGAGCCGCTCGGCCTGGGCCACGCGGTGTGGTGCGCGCGCGAGATCGTCGGCGACGAACCGTTCGCAGTGCTGCTGCCCGACGAACTGATGTCAGGCACGCCGGGCTTCATGAAGCAGATGGTCGAGGCGTATCAGACCGTTGGCGGCAACGTCGTCGGCGCGCTCGAAGTGGCGCCATCGGAAACGCACAAATACGGCATCATCTCACCGGGCAAGATCGACGGTCGCCTGACCGAGGTAAAGGCGCTGGTCGAGAAGCCGGCGCAGGGCAGTGCACCGTCGAACCTGATGATTCCGGGCCGCTACATCCTCCAGCCCGAAGTGATGCGGATTCTGGAGAAGCAGGAAACCGGCGCCGGTGGCGAGATCCAGTTGACCGACGCGATGCTGCAACTGATCGGCCAGCAGCCGTTCCACGGCTTCACCTTCTCGGGCGAGCGTTACGATTGTGGCGACAAGGCCGGGTTCATTCAGGCGAACCTCGCGATCGCGCTGGCGCACGCGGACATCGGCCCGAGCGTGCGCGCGTTCGCTACGGAACTGCTGGCAAAGTAAGCGTGGAATAAGGGGGTGTGGTCGCAGTCCACCGACGAGTTCGGGGGACTGCGACCACACCCCAACCGTTCGCACTGAGCTTGTCGAAGTGCGTGCCTACAGCGCTACGCTTAACGCACGTCCTTCGACACGCTCAGAACGAACGGAGTGGATCAAGCCGCGCTGCGGCGCGCCGGTTCGGCTGCCGGTTTCGCGGCCGATTCGAACAGCCACCGGCGCGTGCCGTCGATGCCGAGCACGGTGAGCCGCCCGCTATACACCGCCCCGGTATCGATGCCGATTCGGTTGGTGCGCAGTTCCGGTTCTTCGGTCACGGTATGGCCGTGGACGATGATCCGGCCATGATCCATGTTGCTTTCGAGGAACGGGCTGCGAATCCAGCGCAGATCGTTCTCGGATTGCTCGGCGAGCGGTACGCCGGGCCTGATGCCGGCATGGACGAAGACATAGTCGCCGCGAAACACCATCTCGTCGCAATCGTTCAGCAAAGCGAGATGGGCGGGCGGCACCAGCACCCGCAACCGCTCGGCCAGCGCCTCGTTCGAGAGCGTGTCGTATTCGTGGCGTGTGATGCCGTAGCTGAACAGCGTCTCGCGGCCGCCGATCTTGATGAACATCGGCAGGAGATTTGCCTCGCCCTGCAGAACGCGCAGGAACACTTCCTCATGATTGCCGAGCAGGACGCTGATGCTGCGTCCGCTCGCGCGCAGTTGGACGACGCGCTCCACCACCTCGGCCGAATCGGGGCCGCGATCGATCAGGTCGCCGAGGAAGATGATCTCGGACGGATTGCCGGCGTTCTTCGCGTCCTGTTCGGCGATCTGTTGCAACACGTCGTCGAGCAGATCGCGCCGGCCGTGAATATCGCCAATCGCGTACAGACGCGCGCCATAGGATGCCGCCACCATCCGCCGCTCGGGCTGTCGCTCGCGGCGACGGTTAAGAAAACGGGATAACATTTAGGTCGAACACTTGCCTCGTCGATTGGTTCAGCCGGAATCGGCGTATCTCTCAAGGATCGCTCAATGCTGCACTGCAATACGGCGATTTGCAATCCTGCTCAATTCTGGATCGGCAGGGCGGCGTGGGAGCGGGACAGGATGCATACCTTGCTCACCACCCCCGGAAGGCTTACTTTCAACGCATGGCGAGCCATCATCATCATCAGGAACCGCACGGCGACGACCTCGCCCGCGCTGCACAGGACGCGCTCGAGCGATCCGGCGAGCAATGGACGACGATGCGCGCGCATATCTTCGCCGCACTGGCGGGCTTCGACAAGCCGGCGTCCGCCTATGACATCGCCGAGGCGGTCTCCAAAGCGGAGGGGCGCCGTGTCGCGGCCAACAGCGTGTACCGAATCCTCGATCTGTTCGTGACCGCGAACCTGGCACGGCGAGTCGAGAGCTCGAACGCCTACATCGCCAACGCACATCCCGATTGCCTGCACGACTGCATCTTCCTCGTCTGCGACACCTGCGGGCAGACGACTCACCTTGACGACGACCGCATTACCAACGGCGTGCGCTCCGCGGCGGAGAAGGCCGGTTTCGCGCCCGAGCGCCCGGTGATCGAAGTCCGCGGCAAATGTGCCGAGTGCGACGCGGCTGGCTGAGCCTAAAGCAGCTTGCCCATCCGCACGCCCGGCACCGGCACGCCGCTGCCGTTCATCTTGTCGACCCGCTCGATCACGTCGTAACCGCACGCGCGGTACAGCGGCTCGCCCGCGAGCGTCGCCATCATCTCCGCGCGCGCGAAGCCGGCATCCCGCGCGGCGTTCTCGCAAACCCGCAGGATCATCCGGCCGATTCCGCGCCGGGTGAAATCGGGATCGGTGTACATCGCGCGGATACGCGCGGCGTCGGTGGCCGGATCGAGCACCGTACCGTCGCGCAACGAAACGCTGTGAGTGCCGCCGTATAAGGTCGCACGGAAACTCCAGCCACCGCACCCTGCGATTCGATCGTCCGCGATCACGACGAAATAGGTGCCGTCCTCGATCAACTGCGTGTCGAGTCCCATGCTCAGCCGACTCGCCGCAACCTGTTCCGGCGTCAGGAAATCATGTTGGAGCGCAGCGATCGCGCGGTCCATCAGCGCCGCAATTGCGGGAATATCGTCGGCGGTGGCGAGGCGGTGTGTTGGATCGGACATGCAGCCGTTGTCCAATTGCAACGCACCGCGCGTCAAGTCGCGTGGACAACGATCGCAACAATCGACAGTCGCGCCGGGCTTCGCTAATGACGGCCGATGGTTGACGCTTCCACCACGCCGCTCCTCGACACCGTCGACACGCCCGCCGATCTCCGCAAGATCGCACCCGCCGATCTTCGCCAGCTCGCCGACGAGTTGCGCCAGGAAACGATCGCCGCTGTCGGCGTGACCGGCGGCCACCTCGGTTCGGGGCTGGGCGTGGTCGAGCTGACCGTTGCGATTCACTACGTTTTCGATACCCCGCGCGATCGGCTGGTCTGGGACGTCGGCCATCAATGTTATCCGCACAAGATTCTCACCGGACGGCGCGACCGCATCCGCACGCTGCGCATGGGCGGTGGCCTGTCGGGCTTCACCAAGCGCAGCGAGAGCGAATACGATCCGTTCGGCGCGGCGCATTCGTCCACGTCGATCTCGGCGAGCCTCGGCTTCGCGATCGCCAATAAGATCGCCGCTCAGCCGGGCAAGGCGATCGCGGTGATCGGCGACGGCGCGATGTCGGCGGGCATGGCCTATGAGGCGATGAACAACGCCGAAGCGGCGGGCAACCGCCTCGTCGTGATCCTCAACGACAACGACATGTCGATCGCGCCACCGGTCGGCGGCCTGTCCGCGTATCTGGCGCGGCTGGCGTCGAGCAAGGAATTCCTGGGGCTGCGCGATCTCGCCAAGCGCGTCGTCAAGCGCCTGCCCAAGCCGCTCGCCACCGGGCTCAAGAAGACCGACGAGTTCGCGCGTGGGATGGCGATGGGCGGCACCTTGTTCGAGGAACTCGGCTTCTATTATGTCGGCCCGGTCGACGGGCACAATCTCGACCAGCTCATCCCGGTGCTGGAGAATGTCCGCGACGCGGCCGACGGCCCGATTCTCGTCCATGTCGTGACGCAGAAGGGCAAGGGCTATGCGCCCGCCGAGGCGGCGCCGGACAAATATCACGGTGTCCAGCGTTTCGATGTCATCACCGGCACGCAGGCCAAGGCGCCCCCCGGACCACCGCAATATCAGAACGTGTTCGGTCAGGCACTCGTCGAAGCGGCGAAGACCGATCCGACGATCGTCGCGATTACTGCGGCGATGCCCGCCGGGACTGGACTCGACAAGTTCGCGCAAGCCTATCCCGAGCGTTTTTTCGACGTCGGCATTGCCGAGCAGCATGCCGTCACTTTCGCCGCCGGCCTTGCGGCGCAGGGGATGCGGCCGTTCTGCGCGATCTATTCGACCTTCCTCCAGCGCGCCTACGATCAGGTTGTGCATGACGTCGCCATCCAGAACCTGCCCGTTCGCTTCGCGATCGATCGCGCCGGTTTGGTCGGCGCGGACGGTGCGACTCATGCCGGCAGCTTCGACGTGTCGTATCTGGCGACGCTTCCCAATTTCGTGGTGATGGCACCGTCGGACGAAGCCGAACTGGTCCACATGGTCCACACCGCAGTCGCGCATGACAGCGGCCCGATCGCGGTACGCTATCCACGCGGTAACGGTGTCGGCGTCGAACTGCCGGCAACGCCCGAGGTGCTAGAGATCGGCAAGGGCCGCATCGTCCGGCAGGGGCAGAAGGTCGCGATCCTGTCGCTGGGGACGCGACTTGGCGAGGCGCTCAAGGCAGCCGATGCGCTCGATGCGCGTGGGCTGTCGACGACGGTCGCCGATCTGCGCTTCGCGAAGCCGCTCGACGAGGCGCTGATCCGCAAATTGCTATCGACTCACGAGGTCGCGATCACCATCGAGGAAGGCGCGATCGGCGGATTCGGCGCGCATGTGCTGACCTTCGCATCGGACAATGGCCTGATCGATGCCGGTCTCAAGCTGCGCACGTTGCGCCTGCCCGATACGTTCCAGGATCAGGACAAGCCCGAGGTGCAATATGCTCAGGCCGGTCTTGATGCCGACGCGATCGTCGATTCAGTGCTCAAGGCGCTACGCTACAATTCGGACGGCGTGGTCGAGAGCGCTCGCGCCTGACGCGCGGCTTCAGGGCTGCACGATCGCGGGCAGGATCGCGTCTAGCAGCAGCATTCCCGCCTCGCTGACGGCAAGCCGGTCGTCGGCGCGGACGAGCAGCCCCTGGGTTGCCAGCCGGGCCGCTGCCGGCTCGTCGATCAGCTCGGCGATCGGTGCCGCGCCGAGCCGCGCTATGCGCGTGAGGTCGATCCCTTCGCGCAGTCGCAACCCCATCAACAGCGCCTCCTTGGCGCGCTCGGCGGGCGCGAGCGCGTCCTCGATCTGCGCGCCGTGGCCGTTGCGGGCGACCGCGCCGAGCCAGTTCTCGGGCTTCTTGTGGCGCGCGGTGGCGAGGCCGGCGCGGCGGCCGTGCGCGCCGGGGCCGATGCCGGCGTAATCCTGATAGCGCCAGTAGACGAGGTTGTGGCGGCTTTCCGCGCCCGGTTTCGCGTGGTTCGATATCTCATAGGCCGGCAGCCCCGCTGCCGCCGTGATCGCGCGGGTCGCTTCGAACAGGTCGGCGGCGGTGTCGTCGTCTGGGATGGTCAGCCGTCCCGCCGCCGCTTCGGTCGCGAAGCGCGTGCCGGGTTCGATGGTGAGTTGGTAGAGCGACAGATGCTCGGTGCCGAAGCCGAGCGCGCGGCGCAGTTCCGCCTCCCATGCGGCGAGACTCTGGCCGGGGCGCGCGTAGATCAGGTCGAAACTGACACGCCTGAACGCCGCCTGCGCCGTCGCCAGCGCGGCCAGCCCTTCATCGACACCGTGCGCACGGCCGAGGAAGCGCAACGCTTTGTCATCGAGCGCCTGCAACCCCAGCGAGACGCGGTTCACCCCCGCCGCCGCCAGATCGGCGAAGCGCGCCGCCTCGACCGAGGACGGGTTCGCTTCCAGTGTGATCTCGATGTCGTCGGTGAAACCCCACGCCGCTTCCGCCGCCGCGAGGATCGCCGCGACGGTCGCGGGCGGCATCAGCGAGGGTGTGCCGCCGCCGAAGAAGATCGATCCGAGCCGCCGCCCCGGCAACGCGCGTGCCTCATAGGCGAGATCGGCGAGCAGCGCGTCGCGCCAAGCGATCTGATCGACGCTCTCGCGGACATGGCTGTTGAAATCGCAATACGGACATTTCGAGACGCAGAACGGCCAATGGACATATAGGGCGAGTGGCGGCGTTTGGTCGGTCATATCGGGCGGCCTATGCGCGCCTGCGGAGGAAGTGGAAAGATGCGGATCGTCGTGATGTTGGCGCTGCTGCTCGCGGCGTGTTCGCCCCCCGGGCCGCCGCGCATCGTCGAGCCGCGACTGAAGGAGCAGCCGGCGCGGGGGCTGAGCTTGCTGCGGCAAGCGATGCTCGACGGCCACAATCGTGCGCGCGCGGCGGTCGGCGTCGCGCCGCTGGTGTGGGACGACGCGCTTGCGGCGCATGCGCTCAGCTATGCGCGCACGCTCGCCGCCGAACATCGCTTCGAACATGCCGTGCAGCCGATGGGGCCGGGCCGCGAGGGTGAGAATCTGTGGACCGGCACGCGCGGCGCGTATCGCTATGACGAGATGGTCGGCGGCTTCGTCGATGAGAAGCGCTTCTTCCGCAACGGCGTGACGCCCGATTTCAGCACGACGGGCAAATGGGAGGATGTCGCGCATTACACGCAGATCGTGTGGCGCGGCACCACGCGCTTCGGCTGTGCGCTGGCGAGCAACGCGCGCGACGATTATCTGGTGTGCCGCTACACGCCGCCGGGCAATGTGGTGGGCGAGGTGGCGTTCTAGGCGCTGGGGAAAGACGGCAAAGGTTGTCCACCCGGCGCACCGTGCGGGAGTGTCACTTTTGGGCGTGGCTCAGGGGCGAGCACCCTCGCAAGCGGCGCGGGAGTTGTTAGGGTTGGGCTGGCATTGTCAAAGAGCGGGCCGGCACTATGCCAGACGCGGCGCCTGTAGGACAGGTCGGTTGGACGGTCGGGCCCGGGGTCAGCCCGCAGGCTTCTCCTTGGGAGCCTGAATTGTACGCGTCGCACGCAGCCGCGATGCCCGACTTCGCTCTCCGCCACCCGGGCGCTGGCGATCGCCGCCATTGCGGCTTGCCCGAAGCTGGCGGCCGGTTGGGAGGCGAGCACCCGGACGTTGCCGACCGCGCCCCAGGGCGCCGTGTCGAAGCCGACGATCGCATAGCCTTCGATCCGCCGTGCGGCGAACGGCTTGGGGTAGGCATTGCCGTTGAGCAGGGGCGCGATCATTTTCGGGTCGATCGTGCAGGCCGGAACGTCGCCAGTGTCCTGCGGGGCATCCGCCGGGAGCGCGGGCGCCGCAACAGGTTCGTTGCCAAGCCGGTAGAAGTGCAACGGGCAGCCGCGCGATGCCTTTCCCGGCGCGTAGCGATTGCCGCGCAGCGCCGTGACGCTCGCGCTGTCGAGCGCGGCGTTTCCAGACCCGCTGACCACATGGACGTTCCGCGTCCGCCCGGTCGCATCGACGTCGAAGCTGAGCAACGACCAGGACCGCGTGCCCGAGGGTTGCGCGATCGCCTCGAAGGGCGGGTAGTTCAGGCGGCGCGGCGCGCCGGGGCCGCGCGCGCAGTCGCCGTCGGCACCCAGCCGCTCCCAGATCTCGCTCGCGGCCGGACCGGGGACCGGCGCGCTCGCGACTTCGGCGAGCAACGCCGGGGATGCGTCGGGAACCGGCACGAGCCGGGTCGTATAGGAGATCGTGCATTTCCGTTGCGGCATCCCCGGCGCGAAGCGCGACGCCGCGAGCGAGGGCGCCAGATCATTCGTGTCGATGAAGAAGCCCGGGTAGATCGGCGGGCCGGACTGGATATCCACCGCCCGCCCGTCCTGATCGATCGTGAAGCTCAGCGCATAGGATGGTGTCGCTTTCGGCGCATCCGGGCCGAACCGCTTGGTGCTGGTGGCGAAAGGCACTTCGAGATGGGTTGGCGGCACGGGGCCGCTCGCGCACAGGACCGCGCCCGGCATAAGCCGCACGATTTCGCCCGGCCTTTGCGGGGACGGGACTGTCAGGTCATGCGGCGGTGGCGCGGGTGGTGGAGCGAACACGGCGTCCTCCGACTCAATTGCGGTACGGGGTAATGATAGCAGCATCGGCAGAGGCGCCAATCACATATCCGTGTCGGTTGCCGACCCCTTGTTCGTCCAATACGGATAGTTCTTGAAATCCAGATGGTTCTGCTGCTCTTCCGGCGTGGGTGGCTGCAACGGCGTCAGCGTCGCGCCAGCGATACCGGCAGCCCTGATCCGGTCGGCCGCATCGCCATCGATGATGATTAATTTAGCCGCCAACGACAGGCGGAAGATGTGGTTGTCGCCGACCACGTCGGCGCGGAACCGGATGTCCTGCAGATCCATGTAGCGGACACGGTCGATATCGTCGCCGGACGAGAAAGGATTGTCGATCTGGCGGGTTAGAACCGACTTCTCCTCGTCCACCGCGTCCAGCACGCGGATGAAGTCGATCCACCAATATGGCCCGACATCCTGCCTTTTGAGATCGACCGCATCGCACTCGATCATCTCGACCGCGTCGTGGGGGACGAACTCGCACAGTAACGTCTTGTACCGGTCGGAGAAGAACGTGTTGCTGTAGACGTCAAGCGGCGCCTTGCCGCGCCGGGATGACCCGACCTTCAATTTTGGCCGCTCCCGCACAGGCGGCAGCCCCACCCAGGTGACAAAATCGAGATCGCGCGGCCGGACTTCGTGGGTGCCGCCCCATTGCCGATCGATCAGGACTTTATCCTCGTTGACAAACTTGAAGCGCGCCTCGAACCCATCGCAGTCCAAAATGTAGTACCGCGGACGTTCGGGTTCGTTCGACACGTGCGAACTTCCCTGAGGTCGGCTGCTCGCGCTCATTGATTGGTCCTTGGACTTGAGTAGCAGCGGGACAGAAGCCTATATAAGTAGGCCTCGCTAGGCTGGCGCCGGACGGTGATGGTTGTTGGGAGGCGAACATACCTACCATGAGACTGCAGCGTCAAGCAAAGTGCTTTAGCGGGGTGCGGCAAGCCCTTTGCGGCGCCAATACGCTTCCCATCGCGCGATTTCTACACAATAACCTTGTCTACACAACGTCGCTTGGTCAAAAATTCTGTAAACTCGTCGTTGTACAGCAGGATCAGCTTTGTCAGATACCTTTAGAACGACGTAAAAGGGAGGACTGATCACCGAGACATTTTCAAGAAAGGTGCGAAGCTTTTTAAAACTGGCCCTGTCTTGACCCGTTTTGATGTGATTTTTCGCCGTCACTTGGACATAATGCACTTGCGGTCCAGCGAACCAGTAGCCAACCGGTTTAAAGGGCCACCGGTCGCCCTCTCGCACACTGATTGCCGGTGTGGCAGAGGCCGCTGCTACCGTGAGCAGAGACCACGCGGCTAGTTTGAGTATCAGCATGGCACCTTGTCGCACAGGCTTCTGAATATCTGCAACTGAGCGACGCGCGCCGCCCGGTCTGGAGGGACGGCAGCGGTAGTCTGGAAGCTCTAGGACAGCGCCCCTTTTAAGCCCCTTGCAATCGGCATAACAAGGCAGCATGTTCCTGCGATGGTGGCACCGTTCCTGCTCGCCATCGCTCTCGTCAGCGGTGATGGATCAACGATCGCGCCGCCTTGCCTGCCGACGGTTTCCGCTCAATTGAACCCCGCACCCTCTGCGATCGAAGACCATCGAGAGCTTCGAGAGGCAATCGGCGACCAGATGCCGCATGCGCGGACAATGGTGATGCTCTATGGCGCAGGAGGGCACCTCGTGACGGAGCAGTATAGTATAATTCTTGTTCGTGCCGCGAACGGCATTTGGCGAGGAAGCGCGATAGGCCGCAGCCAGATATGGGTGAAGGATGCGCCCTACATCCCGATGGATCGAGCCGATTGGGTGCTCGATAAAGCAGCGGGACGCGAACTTGATGACGCGATCTCCCGCCGCTGCCCATTCGATCGCAAACCTCTTGCTAAACCGTCTGACGCCGCGCCACCCCTCGGAAGCGTGACCGAGCGCATCGACGTCATAAGACCGGGACACTCTTCTTCGACGTTCTACGCGGATGAAGGAGGCGGGCAAATGGCGAAGCTTATCCGCCCGCGAAAGTAGATGGCACCCGCTTAGCCTTAATTGTTGCTTAGCGGCAGCTTTCAGCCGTTCGCCGCCGAGCACTAAATGGTCGAGAAGTGGGCGGCTGCTGCCGATGCGCCATCCCCCCTCAGAACACCGCCGCCACCAGCGCCTTGAACGCCGCCGTGCGGTGGCTGATCGCCGCCTTTTCCTCCGCCGGAAGTTCCGCAAAGGTCTGATCGTGTCCAAACGGTACGAACACCGGATCGTAACCGAACCCCGCCACGCCACGCGGTGGCCAGGTCAGATGGCCTTCGGCGCGGCCTTCGAACCATTGGACGTGGCCGTCGGGCCAGGCCAGCGCGAGCGTGCAGACGAAATGGGCGTCGCGCGATGCGTCTGGCCCTTTGGTCGCGAGCGCGTCCTCGACCTTCTGCATCGCCAGCCCCCAGTCGCGTCCGGTCGGCGTTTCGGCCCAGTTCGCCGTGTAGACGCCGGGGTCGCCGTTCAGCGCATCGACGCACAGCCCGCTGTCGTCGGCGAGTGCGGGCAGGCCGGACAGATCGGCGGCGACGAGCGCCTTGAGTTCGGCATTGGCGACGAAGGTGGTGCCGGTCTCCTCGGGCTCGGGCAGGTCGAGTTCCTTGGCCGAGATCGCGTCGATGCCATAGGGCGCGAGCAAGGCGCGGATTTCGCGGACCTTGCCCTCGTTATGGCTGGCGATGACGAGCTTGCCGGGGGCGAGCTTGCGGATCGCCTGGGGGGCGACCCCGTCCTCCGCCGCGGCGCTCATTTGGCGACCGCGCGCGCCTGCGCGGCGAAGATGTCGGTGCAGCCGATCCGCGCGAGGCGGAGCAGGCGGAGCAAAGCCTCCTCGTCATAGGTCGCGCCCTCGGCGGTGGCCTGCGCCTCGGCGATGTTGCCGTTTTCGAGCAGCACGAAATTGGCATCGGCGTCGGCGTTCGAATCCTCGTCGTAATCGAGATCGAGCACCGGCGTGCCGTTGTAGATGCCGCACGAAATCGCCGCGACCTTCTGAGTCAGCGGATCGGCGGTGAGCTTGCCCTGCGCCATCAGCCCGTCGATCGCGAGCCGCAGCGCCACCCACGCGCCCGAGATCGAGGCGGTGCGCGTGCCGCCGTCGGCCTGGATGACGTCGCAATCGAGCACGATCTGGCGCTCGCCGAGCAGCTTGAGATCGGTGACGGCGCGCAAGGAGCGGCCGATCAGCCGCTGGATTTCCTGCGTGCGGCCCGATTGCTTGCCCTTGGCGGCCTCGCGGTTGCCGCGCGTGTGCGTGGCGCGCGGCAGCATGCCATATTCCGCCGTCACCCAGCCTTCGCCCTTGCCGCGCAGGAACGGCGGCACCTTTTCCTCGACCGAGGCGGTGACGAGCACCTTGGTTTCGCCGAAGCCGATCAGCACCGATCCTTCCGCATGCTTGGTGAAGCGCGGCGTGATGGTGATCTCGCGCATTTGATCGGGGGTGCGGCCGGATGGGCGCATGGGAATTTCCTTCGTGATAAGCGTCGCGGGGTGACTAGTCTTTCACTTGGGCGCACGCCAGCCCATATAGGCGCCATGCACGCGCCCCCTGTCACAGACCTCAACGATCGCGCGCGCGACGTGTTTCGCGTGGTGGTGGAAAGTTATTTGAGCACCGGCGCGCCGATCGGCTCGCGGACGATCGCGCATCTGTCGGGGCTGAACCTGTCGCCCGCCTCGATCCGCAACGTGATGCAGGATCTGGAGGAGCTTGGGCTTCTCGCCGCGCCGCACACCAGCGCGGGGCGGATGCCGACCGAGATCGGCCTCCGCCTGTTCGTCGACGGGATGATGCACGCGATGGAGCCCTCGATCGAGGAGCGTGCCGCGATCGAATCGCGCGTCCAGCAGGCCGGGCCGGTCGAGGAAGCGCTGGCGGCGACCACCGCCGCGCTCTCCGGCCTGTCGGCCTGTGCCGGGCTGGTGATGGTGCCCAAGCGCGAGTTCGTGCTGCGGCAGATGAGTTTCGTGCCACTTTCCGCCGACAAGGCTTTGGCGGTGCTGGTCGGCGGCGATGGATCGGTCGAGAACCGCGTCGTCGATCTGCCGGCGGGGGTGAGCGTGCCGGCGCTGATCGAGGCGGGCAATTACATGACGGCGACGCTCGGCGGGCTGACGCTCGCGGAGGCGCGCCAGCGGATCGAGCGCGAGATGGCGGAGGAGCGCGCGCTGGTCGATAGTGCGTCGCGTGCGCTGATCGAGCAGGGCCTCGCGGTGTGGAGCGAGGATGGCGACCGCCGCCCGGTGCTGATCGTGCGCGGGCAGGGCCGGCTGATCGACGCCGCCGCCGCCGCCGATCTGGAGCGGATCAGCGATCTGCTCGACGATCTCGAAGGCAAGCAGGAGATCGCCCGGCTGCTCGACAGCGCGAGTGCCGGCGATGCGACGCGGATCTTCATTGGCGCTGAGAACAAATTGTTTTCGCTGTCGGGATCGTCGGTGATCGCCAAGCCGTTTCGTGGGCTCGACGGGCGCGTGGTCGGGGTCGTGGGCGTGATCGGCCCGACTCGGTTGAACTATGCGCGCGTTGTGCCAATGGTCGATTTTACCGCCGCGACGCTGGCGCGGCTGATGGGTTAGAAAACCGGGACTGTATGATGATGACCGAAGACGAAAAAATCGACACCGCTGACCTGCGTGAGGAAACCGCCGAGGCGGCGCCGGAAGTGGCCGAGGCGGATCGCACGAGCGCGCTTGAGACCGAACTCGCCGAGGCGAAGAAGGCGGTGCTCTACGCGCATGCCGAGGCGCAGAACGTCCGCCGCCGCGCCGAGAAGGAAGCCGCCGACGCGCGTGCCTATGCCGCGACCTCGTTCGCGCGCGACTTGCTCTCGGTGGCGGACAATCTGGAGCGCGGGCTGAGCGCGATCCCCGCCGAGCTGCGCGCCGACGACAAGTTCAAGGCGCTGGTGACGGGGCTTGAGGCGACCGGCCGCGAGCTGGAAGCGGTGTTCCAGCGCCACGGCGTCAAGAAGATCGTCGCGCTCGGCGAGAAGCTCGATCCGAACTTCCACCAGGCGATGCTGGAAATGCCGAGCGACAAGGAACCGGGCACCGTCGTGCAGGAGATGCAGGCGGGGTATGTCATCAAGGACCGGCTGCTGCGGCCGGCGCTGGTGGCGGTGGCGAAGGCGGGGTGATCGCAAAGGCGAAGTATCGGCCTGAGTTCGAGGCCGCGCTTCGCCTGTTCGCCCGTGCGAGCGGGATGTTGAAGGCGATCGAGGAGGCCGGCGGCAAATGGTGAATCCGAACCCCAATCTCGTCGCCGAGCGGCCGACGTTCGTCACGCATCTCGAATGTTCGATGACCGGGGAGAGCTATCCCGCCGACCATCTCCACAACCTGTCGCGCGTCGGCAAGCCGCTGCTGGTGCGCTATGACCTCGACGCCGTCCGCGCCGCCGTGCCGCGCGCGATGGTCGAGGCGCGGCCGACCGATTTGTGGCGGTGGCGCGAGTTGCTGCCGGTGCGGCATGTGCGCGATATCGTCAGCCTTGGCGAGATCGAGACGCCGCTGGTGCCGATCCTGAAATCGGGTGGGCCGAACGTGCTGGTCAAGGACGAGGGGCGGTTGCCGACCGGATCGTTCAAGGCGCGTGGGCTCGTCATGGCGGTGTCGATGGCCAAGGCGCTCGGCGTGACCAAGATCGCGATGCCGACCAACGGCAATGCCGGCGCGGCGCTGGCGGCCTATGCGACGCGCTGCGGGATCGAGACGATTGTGTTCTGCCCGGACGATACGCCCGAAATCAACGTGCGCGAGATCGCGGTGCAGGGCGCGCGCGTTTACCGGGTCAACGGGCTGATCGACGATTGCGGGGCGATCGTCGCCAAGGGCGCGGCCGAGGGGCTGTGGTTCGATTTCTCGACGCTCAAGGAGCCGTACCGGATCGAGGGCAAGAAGACGATGGGGCTGGAGCTGGCGGCGCAACTACGCTGGACGCTGCCCGACGCGATCTTCTACCCGACCGGCGGCGGTACGGGCCTGATCGGGATGTGGAAGGCGTTCGCCGAGATGGAGGCGCTCGGCTGGATCGGCGCCAAGCG
>Ga0247735_1000606_pt1 | contig 13999 bp, 11 predicted proteins | sample UWRJL178409R2_FD_180934 | JGI IMG/M metagenome (GOLD analysis project Ga0247735, IMG submission 180934) | Plant litter microbial communities from Arlington Agricultural Research Station in Wisconsin, United States - UWRJ-L178-409R-2 | ecosystem: Environmental > Terrestrial > Plant litter >... | reverse complement strand
GGCCGGAGCTCGTCGCCCCCGCCACAATCGCGAAGGTGCGCGCCGCCGCCGGCACCCTCGGATTCGAACCGAACCGGGTCGCCCGCGCGCTCGCCCGTGGCCGCACCGGACTGGTCGCGATGGTGGTGCCGAACCTCGAGAACAGCTTCTTCGCCCCCATCATCGAGGGTGCCCAGCGCCAGGCGGAACTCAGCGGTTACCACCTCACCATCGCCGTGCGCGGTCTCGACTCGGTTACCGACCAACTCGCGATGGAGCGCCTCGCCCACCAGGTGGACGGATTCCTGCTCACCGCACCGCAGGCCGACGAAGTGGTGCTGCGGAAGGTCAGCGCGATGGCGCCCACCGTGCTTGTCGAGCGCGAGGTGGCTGGCATCCCCTCGGTCATCGCCGACTCCCCCACCGCGTTCGCCAAGCTCGCAAACGATTTTGTTGAGCTCGGCCACACCAAAATCGCTTACATCGGCGGGCCGTCCGGGTCGTGGCCGAACCAGATGCGCGGCGACGCGATCGCCGACGCCGTGCGCGGCCGGGCCGAGCTGTCAGTGTTCGGACCCTACCCGCCGCTGGCCGAATCCGGTTTCGACGTCGCTGAGAAGGTGCTCGCCGCCGGAGTCACCGCCGCGATCGTTTACGCTGCCCCAATCTCGCTCGGGCTGATGTTCGCCCTCAAAGCCAACACTGCGGGCACGGAAGTATCCCCCGCAGCATCCATCGTGGTCAGTGGGGACGAGCGGATGACGCGGGCCATGGGAGTCGACGGGATCCCCAGCATCGACGTCGACGGGGAGGCGATCGGTCGCTCCTCGATGGAACTGCTGGTGGCGCTGCTCGAGCGCAAAAGCACCGGCGAGGCTTCCCAGGTTCGTATTGCCGTGCCGGTGCACTGGTCGAGCGCAGATCCGGCCGTCATTTCCTGATTAGCGGGGTATCAATCTCCCAGGAAGCGGATCCCAGTTCACCAGCCAGCACCACCAGCCGCAAACTGGCTCCTCGATCCGGGGTCGACGGAGCTTCCGCCGTGTCGGGCGCTATTCGTCGAGCGCGGTGTCGCCTCGGTGTTCGCCGTAGTAGCTGGACTGGCCCTGCATCAGTTCGCGCATCGACACGTCCGTGCCGACGCCGTAAACCGTGCCGCGGAAGTCCAGCTCACGCTGGATCGCCCAGATTTCGTTGTGCCGGTCGGCGGGCAGGACCTGGGCGGGATTCCCGACCGCAACCCACCCGATAGGCACAACCGCCCCGGGCGCCAGAACCGTATTGACCTGGACCACGCCGTTGATCCGCACCTCCGCGCCGTCCCCGATTCGGCTGCCGGGAAAAAGTGAGGCCCCGGTCGCGATGAAGGCCTCGTCACCCACAACGCTGCCGTTGATGTGGGTATGCGGGCCGATCATCACCGCCGCTCCGATGACTGCGGGATGTGCCGCGCGACCGCGGATGAGGGCGTTCTCCATCACGATCGAATTCTCACCGATCGTGATGGTGCCATCCTCCGCGGTCAGCACAGCACCGTGCAGCACCCGAACACCGGCCGCTATCCGCACGTCTCCGACCAGGACGGCCGTTGGCGCAATGTAGGCGGACGGGTCAATGGACGGTTGCCTGTCGCGATGTCTGAGCTGCATTTGCACAGCATGCCAGTCGTCCCGCGTGACGTCCACGCCCCGCCGGGTGTGACAGAGCCACCGGGCCCGGAGCGACGGCGTTGGTGCCGCTCACACCGTGGAATCAGCTGTACGCGGCGACAACACGCTCGATTTCGACGAGGGCCGCGGCGTCGGGCGCCTCGATCGACATCCGGACAACCCCGCCGTTGACACCAAGCACGCGGTAGGCCGCTTTCATCCGTGCCATGTTGCCCTGGATCGTATCAACAGCGTCATCCACATGGGACTGTGCCTGGTCGATTGCTACCCGGTCGCCGGATTCGGCGGCTGCACGCAGCGCGCGGAATGGTTTGGGCAACACGGACGAAATTCCGGAGATCACTCCCTGTGCGCCATAACTTTCGGCAATTGCGAGGTCGCGGTCCGATCCCGTGTACAGAATGAAATCTTCGGGGACAACGGCCCGGTAGGCGGCGATTTGAGCCAACGGTTCGTCGCTGATCTTGCCACCGACAACGTTGGGCAATACGGCCAGTCGCGCCATAAGTTCGTTGCTGATGAAGTTGCCGCTGACCGCCTGGAAGACGTAAACGTAGACAGCAAGACCGTCGGATTCTTCGGCGATCGCGCGGAAGTACGCCAGCAGCGAAGCATCCGTCGCTTTCAGATAGTAGGGAGTCAGCACGGCGATCTCGGTTGCCCCAGCGGCACGGGCCTGGCGCACGTAGCGGATGGCGTCGTACGTGCTCGCGCCGCCGACATGCACAACAACGCGCATAACGGGCGACAGGATCTCCAGGCTCGCCGCGACGAGCTCGCCTCGTTCTTCAAACGAGAGGGAAGGGAATTCTCCGGTTGTCCCCAGCACAAATGCGCCTTCGTTGCCGGAAAGGGCAACAAATTCGAGGATCTCCCGGGAGCCGGAGAGGTCGAGTTCACCGTTTTCGTGAAATGCGACGGGCACTGCGGTCAAGATGTCTCGTCTAGTCATGATCGTTCTTCCTGTATCAATGTTCATTTGTCAGTTGTGCCCGGGCCCGGTGCCGCAGAAAGTTCCGCGACATCGTTCGAGCTAGAGGGTGGCCCCTGCGGGGTTTTTGATTTGCGGGCCGCCCGATACTTTTTGATGATCGGTACCGAGATGGAGATGAGCGCGAGGCCCAGCAATGCGGCGGTCAGTGGACGGCTGACAACGTCGCCGAAGTTTCCGCCCGAGATCAGAAGCGCCCGGCCGAGTTCTTTCTCTGCGAGCGGTCCGAGGAGCATCCCGAGCACAACGGGGCCGGCGGGGAACCCCGTGCGCTTGAGGACCAGGCCCACGATGCCGGCGCCGAGCATCATGCCAACCGTGGCGAGGTTATTGGTGGTGGCGTAGGTGCCGATGATACAAAAAACCAGGATGGTGGCCCAGATGTAGTGCTTGGGCACATCGAGCAGCTTGACCATTCCGCGGGTCCGCACCAGGCTCACACCGAGCGACAGGATGGTCGCGATAAGCATGATGCCGGTGATGCTGACCACGAGGTCTGGCCTGTTCACAAACAACCCCGGACCAGGGCTGATGCCCCAGATCATCATCGATCCGATCATGACGGCCATCACCGAGTCACCGGGCACACCGAGAGCCATCGTGGTTGTCAGGGACCCGCCAAGGGTTGCGCTTGAGGCAGTGTCTGAGGCGGTGACACCTTCGATTGATCCCTTGCCATATTCTTCCGGATGCTTGGAGGCGGCCTTGGCGCGATCCCAGCCGATCATGCCAGCGATGTCGCCGCCGGCCGCCGGAACCAGTCCGACGATGAGGCCGACTCCGCCGGAGATTGCCATCGGCTTGCGGATCTGGCGGAGTTCGGATTTATTGGGCCACCATCGACCGAGGGTCGAGATGGGCTTGATTGTGCTTGGCCGGTGGGTGAGCAGCTGGTCGAGCAACTCGGCGATGCCGAAGAGCCCGATGATCACGGCAATAAAGCTGAATCCGTCACGGAAATCGGTCAGTCCGAGGGTGAACCGCTCGTCGTTGGTGATCGAGTACGTGCCGATGGTGCCGATGGCCAACCCGAGTACTCCCGCCAGTAGACCTTTGAGGAGGGACTTGGACGAGATGCTCACCATGATTGTCAGCCCGAAAACGACGAGGGCGAACATTTCGGCCGGCCCGAAGAGCCGGTTGGCGATGGTGGCGAGAGGAATGGCGAACGCCGCGAAAAGAATCAGGCTGGCGAAGATACCGATCGCTGAGCCGATCGCGGAGACGGTCAGCGCGAGTCCCGCCCGGCCCTGCTTGGCCATGGGATAGCCGTCGAAGGTCGTCGCAATCGATGCGGGGGTTCCTGGCGTATTGATGAGGATTGCGGGAACTCGATCACCAAAATTCGCAGCGACGTAGATCGTGAGGAGAACCGCCAGCCCCTGGACGGGTTCCAGGGTGAGGGTGAACCCTGCGGCCAATGCGACCGCCATGGTTGCCGTGATTCCGGGAAACGCACCCACCAGAAGCCCGAGGCCCAGCCCGAGGAGCATACAGACCAGCACCGTCGGATCCAACAGGGCGTCGATACCGACCAGGAAACCGTTCATAGCGCGATCCTTAGTAGTTCGCCGAAGAGGAAGTAGATGAATGCTGTTGTGACGACGGGAAAGATGATCAGTGTTTTCCAGCCTCGGCCACCAAAGATGAAGAGCAGCCCAACAAGGAACAGCGGTGTGATCACCACAAAGATGGGAAAGTCCACGATGTAGCCGCCGAGCGGCAGCGAAATCGTGCGCAGCGACCAAAGAAGGACGTACGCCACGGTCAGCAGGCTGGACAGGGCAAGTCCCCACCAGCCACGAGTCTGGGTCAGTTCCAGGTCGGTCCGTTCGTCGGCCGGGCGAAGCAGGGTGGTGATCAGTCGTGCAACCGCCAGGACAATACCGAGCACAGCCAGGATCGTCGGCCAAAAACGTGCATCGATCTGGCCGGGGTCAGCTTCCCTGCGCAGTTCAATACCCTGCGCTGCGAAAAGAAGACCAACCGTTCCCACTACCGCGACAACAGCAACGGTAATTTCCAGGCGTCGTGACGAGGCGGCGACAAATTGGTCGTCTTCAACGACGTGCACATCAGTAAGGGCCGTGGCCGGCGAGGCGGTCGCTGGTGTATCTGCGACCGCCTCGTCGCGCCCGAGGCCCGGAGTGTCCGAGCGCATGTGGCTAACCGAGAAGTTCCGAGAAACGGGTGAACTGCTCGTCGACGAACGTTGTCCAATCGGCCGAGTTGCGGTAAACAACGAGGTTGCCGGCATTCTTCTGGAAGCCCGTGTAGGCCTCTGATGCCACTGCGGTCTCTATGCCACTCTCCAGTGCGGTGTGCACGTCGTCCGGCAGGCCGGCCGGGGCGTAGATTCCACCCCATCCGCCAAATTCCACGGGGTAACCAGCGTCGGTGGCGGTCGGAACGCCGGGCAGGTCAGGGTGCTCCTCGTCGTGCAGCACGGCGAGCACTCGCAGGGTCCCGTCAGCGTGACCGGCCTTTGCTTCGCCAGCGCCGGAAACGACCGCGTCGATCTGGCTGCCGATAGCGGCAGCTACTGCCGGTGCGCCGCCTTCGTGCGGCACATTGATGAATTCGCCGCCCGATTCGATTGCAATGGCTTTTGCGGCAGCTTCCCAGATCGAGCCTGCTCCGGAGTTACCAACGGTGATGGGTTCCGTCTTCGACGCTTCGAGCAGCTGCTCAAGTGTCTCGTACGGGCTGTCCGCACCAACGGAAATTGCACCGGGTGCCAGCATGATCTGTCCGAGGAGATCGTAATATTCCGGCAGGACATCGGCATTCTGCGTTGTTTTCAACATGGCGAGTTCCACCGGGCCGAACCCGATCGTGTAGCCGTCGGCGGGCAGGTCTGCCACGTACTCCAATGCCGTTGCTCCCCCGGCGCCCGGACGGTTCTCCACAATGATGTCGACACCGAGTACGGTCGAAAGCTGGTCGGCGAGAGCACGCGACGACAGGTCGGATCCTCCCCCGGGGTTTGCCTGCACGATGAGTGTGATGGGCTTATCGGGATATGTGCTGACGGGCGCGGCGTCAGTTTCAGTGTCGGTGTCGGCGGCTCGCACTGTACAACCCGCCAAGGCGATGGAGAGTACAGCGGCTGCCGCGAGGCCTGCCATGGTCCGAGTGTGCTTCATGGGCGTCAACTTCCTTGTCTGTGCCGAACGTGACGTCAACAGTGAGCGCCTCGTGGAATCGAGTTCCATCCAGTGAAGTGTGAAATCGATTTCTCATGACAATAGAGACAGTTGTGTTTATTGTCAATCTCTCAAGTTGTCCGCATCCAGTGCACGGCGCTTAAATGGTCGGCGCCTCGCCCGAGTTCACAATCGCGCCAGGATTCACACGAACGTGCCGCTGTGCGCTCTCCAGCCCGTCGATGCGTTCGAGGAGCATCGCCGCAGCACTGCGCCCCATTTCGTACGATGGAATGTTCAGTACGGCGACGTGGCGCCCCGGGTCAGCGAACCAATCCAAGGTCCCGAAGGACGCCAGTGCCATCTGGTTTACATCCACCTCCCGCTCCCGCAGGGCCCGCATCATGCCTCTGGCCATGGCGTTATTTCCGGCGAGAATGCCATCGGGGGGATACGGGAGCGCGAGTAGTCTCAGCGCCGCCTGGTATCCGCCCTGTTCTGAATAGTCGGATTCGATGAAATAATCCGGCTCGAACGGCCGGCCGGCGGCATCGAGGGCCCTGCGGTAGCCGGTCAGGCGTTCGTTGGCGGTTGTTGTCACGAGGGGTCCGGTAATTGTGGCCACACGCTTGGCCCGACTGATCAAGTCGGCCGTGAGTTCGCGGGCACCGGAGAGGTTGTCGAGGGTCACCGAATCGACATCGAGGCCTAGCATCAGCCGGTCGACAAGCACCGTGGGAACCCCCTGCAGGACCTCGCCCGCGGAGCTCGACCCCGATTGGGACGGCGCAATCAGCACGCCGGCCACATTCTGGTCGACCAGCATGTTCAGGTAATCCATTTCCTTGGTGTGGGTCTCGTCGGTGTTGCACAGCACCAGGAGGTAACTGGCTTCCTGCATAACGTCCTCGATGCCGCGCACCAGGTCCGTGAAAAAGGGATTGGTGATGTCGGGGATAACGACACCGACCATGTTGTTTTCCTTGGTCCGCAGGCCCCTGGCCAGGCTGTTGTGCCGGTAGTTGAGTTCGGCCTTCGCCTTGAGCACTCGTTCGACAAGATCCTGGGCGACCCGAGTATTCGAATTGAGAACCCTGGACACCGTGGCCGGTGAGACGCCGGCGAGACGTGCCACGTCGCTGAGTTTCGCCCGTTCGCTCACCACAGACATCCCGTCGTTCCGACCAGACAAAGCCAACGAGCGCATTCTTGTCGTGTGGTCATCTAGCCAATTGTGGACTACCTTGACTGTGAAATCGATTTCTGACACTGTGTAGTCGTTGATTACGACTCAACATCGCTGCACCAGCCCAATCAAGGAGGATTCGTGGCACTGCCAACCGATTACACACATCCCGCTCTCCGACCGACCACCTCGGTCGCCCCACGGACTGCCTGGCTCATCGCCAGCGGGGACCTGCGCGAATCGGCGAACACCGCCGGCTGGGCGACCCAACACGCCATGGAAGCGGACATCGAACGGGCGTTCAACGACCAGGGCTGGTCGATCGTGCGAGCGAACGAGATCGACCCGGACCTCGGCCACGGCTTCATCAGGAGCCAGCGGATGGGCCTCGAAGTTTTCAAGGGGATCCCCCGTGATGCGCCGCTCATCGTCGCCGAAGCCGTGTGGCAGTACAGCCATCACGTTCTGGCGGGCCTGCGAAGCCATCAGGGCCCAATCCTCACCGTTGCGAATTTCGCCGGTGACTGGCCCGGACTTGTCGGTCTGCTCGGCCTGAACGGTGGGCTCACAAAAATGGGCCGGGAATACTCGACGATCTGGAGCACCGAGTTCACCGATGAGTGGTTCCTCGCCGGTATTCGCAGCTGGATCGACACCGGCACAATCACACACGACGCGTCCCACGTCAGAGCGCTCCCGGCCCTCCCCGAGAGTCCCGAAAAGGCCCTCGGCCTCTCGCTCGCCGCAGAATTGTTGGCCGACAAGGCCATCATCGGTGTTTTCGATGAGGGATGTATGGGGATGTACAACGCCATCATCGACGACGAGCTGCTGAACGTTTCCGGGATCTACAAAGAACGCCTCTCGCAGAGCACGCTGTATGCGGAAATGCTCACCGTGAGCGAGAGCGATGCCGAAGCAGTCGGCGACTGGCTCCGCGCCCAGGGGATGACTTTCAAGCTCGGCACTGATGAGGCGACCGAACTGACCAAGGCGCAGTTGGTCTGGCAGTTCAAAATGTACATCGCCGCCCTTCGCATCTCCGACGACTTTGGTCTGGATGCGGTGGGCATCCAGTATCAGCAGGGTTTGAAAGACCTGGTTCCTGCCAGCGACCTTGCCGAAGGCCTGCTGAATTCCACCCACCGCCCGCCGGTCACGAGCCGCGATGGTTCCCGGATCCTGTGGGACGGGTTGGCGTTCCCGCACTTCAACGAAGCCGACGAAGGTGTCGCCGTCGACGCCCTCATCACCGACCGGGTCTGGCGTGCCATGGGGCTTGTACCCGACAACACGCTGCACGACATCCGGTGGGGCGAGCAGTTCGGCGACGACTTCGTCTGGGTCTACGAGATCTCCGGCTCCGTCCCGATCTCCCACCTGGGCGGTTACCCCAATGCCGAAGGCTGGCGCCAGGATCCGATCTTTTTCCCGGCCGGCGGAAGCACCATCAACGGGGTATCGAAGCCGGGTGAAATCGTGTGGAGCCGCGTCTACATCGCCGAAAACGTGCTCCACGCCGATATTGGCCGGGCCAGTGTTGTGGAACTTCCCGCCGAGGAGACCGAGCGCCGGAAACAGGCCACCAACCCTGAATGGCCGATCGCCCATGTTGTACTCCATGGGGTCAGCCGGGATCAGTTCATGGCCCGACACAAAGCGAACCACGCGCAGGTCGTCTACGCACCGGACGCCCCGACCGCTGACAAAGCGCTCGTAGCCAAGGCCGCGTTCTTCGACGCGATCGGTATCACGGTGCATCTCATCGGCGACGTAAACGTCTAATACGGACGAGGCAACGACGTGCCTCGGCATCGTCCCGGGTTCCGACGTCAACTCGTGAGTGCATGACGGATGATCGTTGGTGTCGACAGGCAGACCCGGCACATGGTCGCGAAACAATAGGTCGCGACCAATACGGCCGGGTCTGCCTCTCGCTTGGCACAAACCAGGTTGAGGCGAATTACCAGATGCTTTTGGCGATCCTCACACTCTCCATTTCACTGACGATCGCAGTGAGAAAAGCGAAGGAGCGGCGAAATTCGCTGACAGCCTGGACCGGCAATCGCCCCGACGTCGATCGGGGTGGCTGCCGGTCCAGTTCAACACTTAACCGTCTGTAGGGGGTGAATAGAACTGGAGATCGTTGCCCTCACTGTCTTTGAACGGGAAGATCCGTCCCCACGGGTGATCGCTGATCTCACCTTCCAAGGTGGCAGTGTCGCTGTTTTTGATTCGCTCGAGCTCCTCTTCAATGGATCCATCGGGCTGAAACGTGATCACTGCTCCGCCCGCTTCAGATGGCGTGACAGCCTCACGTGCGTTGAGCCCGATCATGAGGCCGTTTGCGTCGATCTCGCTCCACTGGTCGCTCTCGCTGGATACGGTGAGTCCAAGCACGTCCCGGTAGAACGCGACGGCGCGTTCCATCTCCTGAACTGGTACCCATACTGTTGCTACTCCTTGTGCCCTGACGTCCTCCGAATTGTGGGTGAGCGAATTTGCTCACCTCTCCGGTCTATCCGAGATGCATCGAAATAACTGTCGGCTTAACTCGCGGATAGTCACAGCAGGTCACCAGCAGAATGGTTTAGTAGTCGTCATCCCGGATCTCTCCTGGACGGACATTCAGGCGACTTGTTGTGGCCTCAGCTGGCAGGCCGGACCGGGTGTCCACCGCCATAGGTTGATGCGGGGGAACGCGATTCAGTCGGCGTCTGGTACCGCGACAACCTTGCCTCGGAGTTCCCCGGCGGCGGCCTTGGCGTGGATCGAGGGCAGCTCACTCAGCGGAACCCGCTGGGTGACGTCGACCGTGAGTTCACCGCTGTCGACGAGCCCGACCAGTTTGGCAAGCTCGTCGACGTCCGCCCGGACGAAGACCCCGGCGGTCCGGACCCCCCTCGTCTCGTCGCCGGGCGTGGCCATCCACGCGGTCGTGGCGACCACGATGCCGCCGTCGCGGACGAGCGCGACTAGCGCGGTGAACTCTTCGAGGCTGATCGGTGCCAGGTTGAGGAGCATGTCCACAGGCTCAGTGACCGAATCCAACACGGTGGTGCTGCTGTGGTTAATGACCTCGTCGGCACCGGCCGCCGTGACGCTGTGGTTACTTCGCGAGCTCGCGGTGGCTATGACATACGCACCGGCTCGCTTGGCGAGCTGGATGGCGTATCCCCCAACTGCTCCCCCGGCACCGATGATCAGCAGTCGCTGCCCTTCAGTGAGTCCGCCTTCGTCGAACAGCGCCTGCCACGCGGTCAGCGCGACCGACGGCAGTGCGGCGGCATCGGCGAGATCGATGTTGGACGGGGCTGCGGTGAGCACACGGGCAGGGGCAACGACGTACTCCGCTGCCGAGCCGCTGTCGGTCATCGGGATGAATCCAACAACCGCGTCCCCGATCTGGAAGTTAGTCACGCCCTCGCCGACTGCGTCGATGATGCCGGACACATCGTAGCCGGGCACGTGGGGAAGGGCCACTGGGAACGGCAGGGTGCCGCTACGGATCCCCGTGTCCGCCGGGTTGAATGCCGAGCCTGCCACCCGGACAAGCACCTCGCCTTCGCCAGCCACGGGCCGGTCGGCTTCCTCGTAGCGAAGAACATCCGGGGAACCAAATTCGTGGAAACGTACTGCCTTCATGGGAATGACTCTCTTTCATCGGACGATATTGCTTCGACGTCGAAGCACTGAGCATCAAGCTAGCATTGCTTTGACGTCGAAGCAACTAGAATGTGTATATGTCTGAGGAAAAGCCGTCGCTAACCCCCGTCGAGCTAAACGCGTACTTTGCGTTTATGGAGGTGAGCAGCCTGCTTCGACACTCCGTTGAGCAACAGCTGCATGACGCCGGAGGGCTCAGTTACGTGCAGTTCCAGCTTCTGGCTCGGTTAGGCAACTCACCCGGGGGCAGCCAGCGGATGACTGATCTGGCCGATGGGGTTGTTTATAGCCGTAGCGGCCTGACCCACCAGGCCGGATTATTGGAAAAGGCTGGCCTGGTATCCCGTGCCCCGTCGGTCAACGACGAGCGCAGCGTCACAGTTACCATCAGCAATGCCGGGCGAGCTGTGCTCGCGGACGTTTTTCCCGGGCACATCGACCTCTTGAAAAAGTCGTTTTTTGCACCGCTGGGAAATGGAGCCGTTGTGGCTCTCGGCGAGTCACTGGCCTCCGTGCGGGATCACCTGCGCGCAGCACCGCCCCGGTCAGCCGCACCCCGCCGCCGTAAGGCCGACTGAAAAAGAAGGCAGTCCCGTTCTGAAGTGGACCGGCGTAGGAAGTCGTGCGGCCTGCGGCTTTCCGCCCGGCCCCTCAGCCCTGCCAGACCGGCTTCGATTCCAGTGCGTCCTGGTTCGCCTCAGGATTCCTCGTCGAGGAATACCTTTCCGGGGTTCAGGATGCCGGTCGGATCGAAGTACCGCTTGAGTCCGCGTTGCAACTCGTACTGCACGTCCCCGAGTTCTTCGCGCAGCCAGCGGCGCTTGAGCAATCCGATGCCGTGCTCGCCGGTGATGGTGCCGCCGAGTTCAAGGGCACGGCGCACCAGTGCATCGGCCGCAGCCCACGCTGAGCCGGGCAGCTGGCCGTCCACATCGAGGTCGGTGAGCGGGATGCGCACGTTGGCGTGCAGGTTGCCGTCACCGATGTGGGCGAGAAGCGTGATCGAGACGCCGTGCTCTTCGCGGATGCTCCGGACGCTGGCGACCATCTCCACGAGGTTGTGGCGGGGAACGGCGATGTCTTCGTTCAGCGTCACCTCGGCGCGCGGCGCGGACTCCTGGGAGGTCCACCGGCGGATATCGAGCATCTCGTTCGCCCTGGCCGGGTCTGCGGTCAGCTCGATGACACCACCGGCGGCCGCGAGGGAATCGCCAAGGATCCGGGCCTCTTCGTCCGCGGCGAGACCGTCGGTCTGGATGAGGAGCATCCCGCCGCCCCGCGCCCGGAAGTCACTGCCGCGCCATTCATCGATGCGGGACAAGTGCACCTCGTCGACAAGTTCGAGCATGGCCGGGCGGATACCGGTGCCGAGCAGGCCGACGCTCGCCGCCGTCGCGGCCTCCGCGGTTGGGAAAAACGCGGAGATCGTGTGCAGCCTGCCGAGCGGGATCGGCAGCAGCCGAAGGGTCGCGCCGACCACTATGCCGAGGGTGCCCTCCGAACCGACCATAAGGGCTGTCAGGTCGTAGCCGCTGACACCCTTGATCGAGGAATGCCCGGTATGGATCAGGTCGCCGTTGGCGAGCACCACGTCGAGAGCGAGAACGGAGTCACGGGTGACGCCGTATTTGACGCAGCAGAGTCCGCCGGCGTTGGTGGCGATGTTACCGCCGATTGTCGAGATTGCAACGCTCGCGGGGTCCGGTGCGTAACGCAACCCGAGCGGTTGTGCGGCCAGGGAGATCTCGGCGGTGATGACTCCGGCCTCCACAACACACAGCTGGCTCTGGCGGTCGAGCGTCAAGATGCGGTCGAGCTTCTCGAGCGAGAGCACAATGGCCCCGGTGGTGGCGACCGCTCCTCCCGCGTAGCCGGAGCCCGCGCCGCGGGCAATGATCGGTACACCGTGGCGGTGCGCTGTGCGCACCACCCCCTGCACCCCGTCGACTGACGTGGGGATCACAACGGCGAACTCGGTCGGCCCGGGCAGGTGCCCGGAGCGGTCGCGGGCGTATGGCAGGGTCTCGAGCCCGGTGAGCACCTCGCCGAGCCCGTGGTCACGGAGTTCGGCAACAACGGTGTCGAGAACGCTCACCGCAGTGTTCCTGCTGCGGCGAGCACTCCGTCGACGCGGTGGCCGGCACCCGTCGCACCGCCGACGGCGAGCTCGTCTGGCAGCAACTCCTCGGGCACCCCCTGGTAGGAGACGGGGCGCAGCCAGCGGCGGATCGCAGAAGCGCCGACGCTCGAATGGGCGGAGGTCGACGACGGGTAGCTTCCCCCGTGGTGGGTTGCCCAGCCGACGGCAAGACCGGTGGTCGCGGCGTTCCAGACGACACGACCGACCCCGCCAAGCAGGGCATCCAACAGGGCTCGCGCATCGGCGTCCTCCCCGGGCGCAGCGTGGATGGCCCCGACCAGGGCGGGCTCGAGCGCGCCGAGCAGGGCACGCGCGTCGGCGGCGTCACGGTAACGCAGCACAAGCGAAGTCGGCCCAAAAATCTCGGTGAGTTCGCCGGCGCCGGTGAACTCGGCCGAGACCGCCTCGAACAGGACGGGTGCGACCGGGTCGGACTCCGAGCCGCCCGTTGTTACGCTGCCGCCGGCAATAGTGACGCCGGCCGCGGTGCCCAGCGCCTTTGTACCCTCCACGAATTGGCCACGCACGGCGGTATTCAGCAGCCGGGTGGGGGCGTGGGCACCGATCCGGGCGCCCATCGACGCCACGATGGTGTCCCCGGCAGCGCCCTCCGGCACCAGCACCACGCCGGGTTTTGTGCACATCTGGCCGGCCCGCTGCAGCACGGAGTCGGCGATCAGGGTACCGATTTCCTCGGCACGGTCGATCGCCGCGGCGGCGGTCACCACCACGGGGTTCAGGCTGCCGAGCTCCCCGTAGAACGGGATCGGCGAGGGGCGGTTGGTCGCGAGGTCGTAGAGCGCGCGCCCGCCGGCGGTCGAACCGGTGAACCCAACGGCCCGGATGCCTGGTGCGGTCGCGAGGGCCACGCCGGCGTCGAAGCCGCTGACCATGGTGATGATGTAGCTGTCGAGCCCGCTTGCGTGCAGCGCAGACTTCAGCGCCGCGAGCACCGCCTGGCAGGTTGCCGGGTGCGACGGATGCTCCTTCACCACCACGGCGCAGCCCGCGGCGAGCGCGGAGGCGGAGTCTCCCCCGGCTACCCCGTAGGCGAACGGGAAGTTGCTCGATCCGAAGACCGCGACAACGCCGAGGGGCACAAGCAGGCGGTGGATGTCGACCGGCCCGCGGTCGGAGTCGGTGGCCCGCTCCAGGTAGGCGCCGTCGAGCAGCACCTCACCGAAGAAACGTATCTGGTCGGTGGTGCGCTGCAGTTCGGCG
>Ga0247735_1000605_pt1 | contig 13999 bp, 13 predicted proteins | sample UWRJL178409R2_FD_180934 | JGI IMG/M metagenome (GOLD analysis project Ga0247735, IMG submission 180934) | Plant litter microbial communities from Arlington Agricultural Research Station in Wisconsin, United States - UWRJ-L178-409R-2 | ecosystem: Environmental > Terrestrial > Plant litter >... | reverse complement strand
GTCCATCAGCAAAATCAGATTTCCGGCTATAGCGGATCATAGCCAACGTCACCTAAGCCATAGACCCCCCTCTTCGAGCCATAGTCTGCCATAGTGGTGTAGCAACCCGTAGGATACGCCAAAGACCACATAGCACCGGAAAAGGGGGCTGTGCCAGTCATTGCACGCACGCGCTCTATGCACTCAGCACCCAAATCCATGTTTACGAGTTCACACGACCTGCCCTAAACAGACACGTGGCTGGTTGATGACTCGAAACGGCAACTTGTTGCATCTCCCACACATTGTTTCTCCCTCACCACCCACCACGACGCTCCACTACCTGGTCTCTGACTTTCTGTTGGGTTATGGGTTCGAGGGTTGGGCGATGGTGCGCACCAGGTAAGTATATGCCTCTTCCGTAGCAAATAAAGCTGAGCTGTATCCTACTAGCCAGCCTCATACCGGTGCTCTCGCACTGGGTTGGGGAACTTTCCACGTCCGTGAATAGTGTGGACTGAGCGCATCGCTTGGTTCATGTCCTTTGTCGCGAGGTGATGTATTCCCTAGGACCGCAGATGCTACAGACGGTACGTACCACCTCAACATGTTGCGAACGTTAATGACTCATCCCAACCACTGCCACGCCAACTCCAACCACCAACGTATAACGAATGACAACATTGGCCCACAACTGCCACCACACCACTCAAAGTTGACTGGACGCCTTCTTTCGATCGACTGTCGATTACTGTTTATCGTGCCTTGTAAAGTCATTCCCGTTCTTCTTGATTCGCTCTGCACTGACGTTGTGAATGCCAATGCCAGGTTCCAAGACTCAATGCCAGCGCCCGCAACGTGCCTCCTGTATTGCGAACATCAAGGATGATCCGTCACGTCGTCATAAATATGTTGTTGGTGCTCCATCTGTTGGACCGGGAGTGTAATTCTATCATATTAGCTTACTTTTAAGTATACATAGCCCTGTTGTAGTTATCGAACAATACATCTTATGTTTCTATATCACAATTCTCGTGTCATGATTCATCTACATTAGTATTCGATAATTACATTTATTAGAATTGGGCAACACTCTATAGCAGTGTGTTCAGGGTCTATAGAGCTCCATAGCAGCCCATAGCAGCTGGCGCAACCTCTGGAGTGCTATCTACACGTGGCAGGTTGCTACGTACCCCAGAACCCTTGCTACAAGCCTATGCGACTATGGAGTACTCCGTAACGCCTGCATGGCAACATCAGGGTTTGCTGATGTCAACGAACTAGCCCGTCAGCTCGAAATTCCTACCCAAAGAAACCGAAATCTGGCGCAGCACGTTCGGTGTGTATTCGTCTTCTGAGATCCTCGCATCTCTTATACTGAGTCTCACTTATGTTCACCCTCGCAGTTTCATGAACATTGTGTTTCAGGAACAGGCTCACGGTTTGTTCCAGGGTTCGCTCCAGGGTTCGCTCCAGGGTATACTCAAGAAGTTGGCGCTCTCTATCTCTCTGCTGCCCAACCTGCATACAGTTCAAATATACTTCAGACCCAAAGGGTACTACGACTCCACCACGTCATCAAGTAATTCATACCACTCTGAACTTGTTCGTGATTGCTCAAAGGAATATACCTACCCTCAAATCCGAAATTTGCTCATCTCTCCTTCCGCACTCCCATTCATTACGAGTCCCCCTTTAGGGGAGTCGTTCTTTTCACCGGGGTTCCGCGCTGAAATTTGATGTCACATCAAAATTGAGCGAAAATCCTTCCATATTTGGAGGCACATTTTAAAACTCAGCTCAGTCCCTCAGCTTCTCCATTTACCGTTCGTGTTTCCTACTGTCGAGGAAATGTAAGTAACTTCCTATTACTACTACCTATTGGATTCTTTAGCTAACATTTCCAAAGGCGCACTTACTGTCAACTGCAGCTGTGCTTTTGACGTTGTCAATCCCTGCATTCAAGATCACCAACGCCAGCATCCTCGATATTCCAAACACCAGTGTTTTAACATCGGGAATGCCAGTACCTTTGAGAACACAAACTCCAGTTCGTTCGAAAGTTCGCTTCAAGCTCCCTTAAATGGAAGGCATGGTCTGGGTTGGTTTTGGTGTTGATAGGTGTGATGGGTGGTGCAGGAGGACGACATGTTGGCCTCATAGCGTCGGAACGAAAACAGTTATGGCCTAGCTGTTTTTTACATCGTTTTCGCATCGACGAGACGCATTGAACGAGCTTATGCGCGATCCGGGAGGTGTCCTCGTTGTCCGGCTACGTGCCGGACCTCGAGTTTGTAACCTCTTCAGCTCGTTTCGCCTCCACCTCGTGCAATACTCAACCTCTGTGGCCATAAACTACATTTCTGAAATCTCCTCGACGGCCCGCTTCGATTGGCGCCCCTCTCGTGCCCCCAAACGCTCTTGTTGCCTCCGGATCCACCATGTACTCCTCCTCCCCACTTCAACCTTCTGTCTCGTTGCATCGTCCCCTGAACTCCGTTCGGCACGATCCCTACGTCAAACGCAAGCTCTCAACAAGGGCTTTCCAACGAGCCCTGGCGCGACCTGGGAGGTGTCCTCGTTGTCCCGCTATGTGCTGGACCTCGAGTTTGTAACCTCTCCAGCTCGTTTCACCTCCACCTCGCGCAATACACAACCTCTGTAGCCATAAACTACATTTCTGAAATCTGCTCGACGGCCTGCTTCGATTGGCGCCCCTCTCGCGCCCCCAAACGCACGCATTGCCTCCAGATCCACCATGTGCTCCTCCTCCCCACTTCAACCTTCTGTCTCGTTACATCGTCCCCTGAACTCCGTTCGGCGCGATCCCTACGTCAAACGCAAGCTCTCAACAAGGGCTTTCCAACGAGCCCTGGCGCAACCTGGGAGGGGTTCTCGTTGTCCCGCTACGTGGCATACTTCGAGTTTTTGCCCTCTCCAGTTCATTTCACCTCCGCCTCGTGCAATACTCAACCTCTGTGGCCACAAACCACAATTCTGAGATCTCCTTGACGTTTCGCTTCGATTGGATCGCCTCCCGCGTCTCTAGGTGGGCTTGTTGTCTCAGAACTCCCCATGTCCTCCTCCTCTCCCACCTTGACCTTTCGCCATGTCCCCTTGCCTCCTGTGCTCCGTTTGGCATGTTATCTACGACATCTGGAAGCTCTCAATGGCTTCTTTCTAACACACCCACGCCCGAGCTGAACGACCCGTGTGGTCACGAGCAGTCAACAAATCCGCCAAAATTAGCCTCGTGAGCAGCTATCCCCCATTCCGCCAGTAAAAGCCTGTGGATCTCAATGTTCATGCTCTCACTTTAAATCTATTGACATCAGCTCTCATTTAAGCTTGCCCTCAAGTTTGTAGCGCCAGTATTCGTCTCGGAACAACGCATATCCTTCTCGTTCTCCCTTCAATCTTCTGTCTTGTTGCATCGCTTCCCGCGGTACGTTCGAAGAGTTCTCTACAGCGTTTGACAGCTCTAATTGTTGCCTTTCAGTGCCCCCATGCACGAGCTGAACGACCTACGCGTTTGCAAGGAGGTGTATAGGATGAAGTTGATATATAAGGATGATTAAAGCTATCAGGCTATACATAGTTGTTCGTATGTAATTTATCTAGCAGAAATACAAGAAATTCTGAGCACAACTATGCTCAATCACCCATTGGGACTCGTTCTGCCGTGCCATGGGGCAACGGCCTTCATCACCAAGTATAAAGCATCTCAGCCTAGCCTAACTCTAAGCCATTGTAGAACCACATTTGATTGCAAAGTGTTTACATAAGCGATGTGCTCCAAGAACAGTGACATCATAGGTATCCGGCCCCAAATAGCCGGACAAGCAAGGGTTACAGATGGACAGGTATAAACAGCCAGCACCGGCTAGAAGTAGCCGGACAAACAATCGTTACAGGTGGCCGCGTATGCAGTAACGTGACCCTGCGAAGAACCGGCTATTGCATATCCGGACACCGAAGCGTTACAATCAGTCCTGCAAAATCCAGGTCTGGTGCGCCATATAAGAACGAATCCCATAAATGGGACTCGTAATTTCCATGACTTTCTTCGGCCTCCAAAGACTTCCGATCTCCTCGCTGGACTGCCCCCCAATGGTCCTACAATCACTTTTCAACATTTGCAAGGACCGTTGTGACGCTCTTGCGTGTCCTTCCTGGTTCTGATGCGCTGCTTCACATACCGTTCGAGCGCTTCAGTCTAGAACAAGCAATTCGACTCCGGGATGCTCTTCAGGCGTGTCTGAAGGAACGATGTGTCCACATACGAGAAGTCTATCGAAGTACATTGCGTGTTCCATGGCGCAAGGAAAAGGAAGTTGCTGTATCCAAGATTCTTTTTGAACTCTGGCTTCAAGTCTGCAAACCTATAATGGATTGTCTCGGCTACTTGGTTAGTTCACATTCAAACTTCTGATCGCTGTTTCCTCACGGATTTTTCCATTCCCCACTCTCTAGCGTTCACCAATTGCGCATTTGATGGTGCCCCACTAGGCCACTTGCCTTCCTGCACATACATGCTAGAATATACGGAAAGGATCGCACATTAGGATCTTGCTCTTCAGATTTCGTCATTTCGTCGTACAGTCTACGATTAGTGCGCTTATTGGCAAGTTCAAGAAAGTACCTATTGAGAATCTTAGTGTTGCTAAATGCCAAGTTTAGCCGAACTCAAGTTCTAGGCCCTGTAACTTAAGTCGAACTTATAGACGCTTGAGACCAACCCGGGACCCCCATAAGTAATCTATAACACCCAAGCTATAGGTCATGTGGGCTCATGGGTTCCAAAAGGCGAATTCGGCTGTAAATTTCGGTTTGGTTGCGAAAAAAAAACCTATAGGATATCAGGGGTATAGCTTGCGAAAATTCTAAACTACGGGATTTTCAACGAAGCCAATTCGACACTTGTGCACTGGGGGCGGCATATTTAAACCTGAGGAACTCAATTCTCGTTGAGTAAGTCACTTTCCGCACCTTGACAGACTAAATCATGGTACACAAACATTCCACTGAGCTAAGAGTATATATAAACGGACCACTTATTTTGAACTGGCAAGTATCCATGCCAGTAAAATGCAGTCGCCGGCCGGTAGAAGTGTAAATTGACCCATGCTGGTCCGACAATCGAATGGCTTGTACTCATACTGTGCATGCGGAGGGCGGTGAGAGTATCTCAGCGGTCGTTTGAGATAGGCGCCAAACAAAATCCGTGGATTGGTAAGTGAGGAAAGGTGTGGTGTGGGTCATGACTGGTGCTTCATGAAACGGAATGTGAACTAGGATGCTCTTTGTGAGCGTGAACTGAGCTCCTCGTGAACTGGACGCGATTTTGCTGCTGGACTGGCTACGGCTGGAAGCGAACTGAATGAGGCTGGGCGACGACAATGATTGATGAGTGGGGGGGATCGATTTCACTACAGAAAATGTAATGTACTACATGGATGTTTTATAGGAAATAACATAGGAGTAGAAAATCGAGTCAGTAACAAAACTACGAAAATAATGAGCAGTAAAATAAAATGATAAAACCTAGGAGACGAGCTCGTGCGTGATGAACGACGACTTGTGCATGTTCCCGTGCTCAGCTGGTAAGGGTACCTTTTAGAATTTACAACACAACCACTCGCCCACTCACGCAAGAACTCATTGAACGATAGTAAGCAGCTCGTGAACAGCCTACTGAGGGAAGAGATGCTAACAAAGAATGGGCGAAGAGCATTAGAAGCATTTGTGCGTGAGCGGGCGTACACAACAAGCGCACGCGCTGCCAAAGGCGTGTGTTGCAGGCAGACCGAAAAAAGAAATGGGCAACCAGTCTCAAACCCATCCATTTCACGCATGGGCTTGTCAATCTCAGTTGTTGCACTGATATTCGTCATAATTAGTTCAGAAAAAAGTACAGGGGAGCCAGTACCAATATTGAGGGAGAAAATCTAGGTTTTTAAACTGATAGCCCACGGCTACGAGAAAATACTCCCTGAAATCTAATCTTTCTCAACTTCCACCTTCAACTTCTCCACCTTCCCCACAATGTCCTCCCACATCCCCACCCCATTCTTGATCCCCGTCTCCACCGTCTGCTCCCACCATGCTGCAACAGTCTCCTCCCCCCATTGAACATCCCTCATCCCTCTCACGGCTTCACAAATCTCCAAAAACCCACTCAACCATTTTTGCTCGGTCTCCTCAATTGGCAGCACAGTGCCACTCAACCTCCCGGACCCACCCCACCGATCCTTCCCCTTTGGTGCAAACACACGCAGTTTGGCCGGGGTCTCCTTTGCGAACTTCCGGCTGCGGTACCAATCCAGGTTGAAGCGGACGGGTCTGGCATGGATGTTTTTGCCAAAAGTGTGCCGGAAGGGAGAGAGATTCGGGGGAACATAGGTCGAGAGGTGAAAGTGTGGTGTAGTCGGGATGCGTTTTCCACTGCTGGGTGGGTCAGGGGAGAAAGGGGTTGAAAAGGTACGGATTGGAGGTTCTTTGGAGGGGACAAGGAGGGGGTTTGGAGCGTAGATGTTAGAGTGGGGGTCATATGGAGCGGGGGGACGGACGGGGAGGATAGAGTGGGGAGTAACATATCCAAGGTGTTGAGTGAAGAAGTGGATCGTGGAAATCTGTGATTCTGTCCATGGACAGTCATTTGTCGTGGTCGGGGGGTACTTTTCGATTACAGAGATGAGGCCCTGCAGCAGGAGGTCGTGGGGGACAAGTGGGTGTCGGTCGCAGCCAAAGATGTGGTCGGCGACGGCGCTGCCTTCAAGCATGTGGCTGCAGGATTCGTCTGTGAGCTGGGAGGCCCACCGTCGATAGTTTCGGACCAAGTGGTGCTCAGAGGCGGGCGAGGGCGGGAATGGGGACTTGTGTGGCCGATTCAGGGGGATTAGCCACCCAGGATACTTTTCCACCAGTGCCACAAGCTCGATAAGCTGGCCAGCTTTTTTGGCGTTCAGCCTCTTCTCAGCGTCCCGGAGGGCGCCAAAAATGCCGGGCAGATCCATGCTTTCTGGATCGCCCATGAGGGTTGTCGGGAGTGGGAAGTCGGTGTACTTTGAGAGGATGGGGAGAAACATCTTGTACCCTTGGACTAGGTAGAACCGGATCTCACAATAGAGGTAGCGGACAATCTTTTCGGCGAGCTGATGGCGCGGCAGAACATGCGCGTCTGCAAGAGGGATCAGATTCTTGTGTCGCTCACGGGCTGCACGATCTTCTGCCGTCTCGGGTTCACCCCATGGGCGGTCAGGGATGTTGAGCTCTTCGATGAGGAGGTTGGAGAAGCCCCAGTAGTGCCACTCCCTGATATTTTTGACGTCCTTGAGTATGGTCGTGCTGTCGTTGCCAATATCAAAATTCCTAAGGGCCACATTGAACACGTGCGGAGGCTTCGTCCGCATCGCCAGGCGGAGTACACAAAGGTAGAGCGGAAAGATGGCGAGCACCTCCGGGAGCACGCTCCGCGGAACAAAGTCATCGTATGCGTCCCGCTCGTCCTTCTTCTGCTTGCGTCGGTCGCGCTTGACCGCGAGCAGGTACTTGTTATCGGCGGGGTCGCTGTCGTAGTTGAAATTGTCCTCACAGGGTGGCGGGGGCCGCACAGTGGTGAAAAGCGCCATCCAGCCGGCGTGGGCGTACACGACCGGCGTGAGGGCGGGCATGAGAACGATGAGCTCAAGCAAGCACGAGAGCGTCAAATCGCCGATTATTTGCAGCACGAGCTCGGTGGGCAGGGCAGCGATTCGCCGGCCCAACGCCTGGTAGCGGGGGTTTGGTTTTGTGGGAGGCGGCATATCTAGAAAGTTGTCGATCAGAATGGATGAGGGGCTGGATGGATGGATGGATAAGAAACCCTAGATGGTTTGCATAAACAAACCCGTTTTGGAAAGCGAGCGGGAACAACCTGAAGTTCCTGAACCAAAAAACTGAAGGCGCGAAAATGACATATCACTGCTGAGGACGAAAAGCCTGCCCGGAAGGGGACGAAACTGAGGCAAATCTGAATACCAAGCTAACCATCTCAGAATCCTTATCAAGCCCGTCGCGAAGCCAATCTCCCGACATACCTGAAGTGATATTCCACGGGCATGCAGTCTTGTTTAGGTTCTTTGGCGCTATCCGGGGCGGAGTGCAGAAAAGCAGCTGGAATAATTGGAAAAAATATGCCTAAAAGAAGGGAGAACGTAACTTCTGAATGTGGTGTTCAGCATGTGCGCTTGGGATTGGGCGTGATGAGAGCGCTTGGAGGACTGTCCGAGCGGATGCCCGGTGCTGGCAGTGTGCCGAAATTTCTTAGTTGACGCCAGTGTACACTTTGTACGTATTTGTTAATGGGACCCAGAGGAGGGTGCGAGACAATCCGACTCGGACTGGGTCGTCTCCTTACAACAACACTGATGATTCAAATTTGCGTTCAAACCGCTGGTCCCCTCTGGATTCATGGGCAATCTGAGCCCTTGTATGCCTATCATTATTGACGCTAATGACAGCCCACCATTCCTTGCACTGTTGCTTGGTCTTTGCATCGCTGTTACTTCTGAATCCTCTGCACGAGTTCCACGCGATGTCTCGAAAAGGGAGATAAGTACGAATTCGTTCACGATCGCAAAGCTGCAACTTCCTTGACTCTGGCAATATACAAGACACGCTCCTTCATGCACACTGGGCATGACCTCACGCTCCGTCGATTTCATTATGGCAAACTTGCAGCCAACCTCACTCCAATTTGAATCTAGTTTGTGGACCTTCAATTGGTACGTCGGCTAGAATTCTCTTTTCGGATGTCACCGTTCTGAAATATTGTCCAGGCGAACACGCAAATTCCATTTTTGAACTTTAGGTTGAAATAGCAAGGCTTGATTGAAGATATATAACCTTTATCGTTCGCAAGATGACGAGAAACTAGCAGGCAGCTCGTTGGAGATCCCTCGGGGTTGATATATGGCCTACGAAGCGGCTGAATCTCCTCGTAATGGTTCTCCAAAATCATGTCGAAAGCTGTCAACATGCGCGCTAATATTACTTTTCTGTATAGATCTTAACTCTTCCTACCCTTCAGTGGGGAAAATTCGGTTCGCACCACTTGTGCCGAATCGATATTTCGAGATTCTCCACTTGACTGGTGATATCCATGGTGTATATTCCATCTATTCCATCGGCCTGTCCCCGTGTCGACTTCTTATGGCGGGTAACCATCGCATACCTCAATTCGACGAGGCTCCCCAATTACCATCTGGCTGCAGAGCCAGCCTTGAGGTCGTTCCATCGGGATAGGTGACAAAGACCCGTTTTTCCAGCGAGTTTGGGCTTTTGCAATGTGCGAAGACTTTGCATCCAAGTGCTATCCATTTTTCAATAGCCTCTCTGTTTGTATAAATCCTTCGCATATACGCTGGTTCATAGAGATCGACGTCAAATCTCAACCTAATCGTCTCGAGCAGAGGCAGCATTGACACTGCCTTTAGGGCATCGGCACAAGGCTTTGGGTGTTTTGATTATGAGTTAGTACACAAGAGATCGAAGTTTATAGTATTAGAATGGCCCACCTGAATGCATTCGAAAACTGAACCGCTTATGGTCAAGTCGCGCAAATTCGGCAATTGCTTGACGAGAGCTGAGAGTCGAACTTGTGAGCAATGGAGGTGGACATGATTCACAGATATAAGAGTACCCTGGAGAGCTTCAGCATCCATTTGTATATGTCCCAGCACTTCTAGCTTGGGGATATGACGATACAGCTCATCATAAATAATCGCCAGATACTTCATCATATAAGGTTTCAGGATCTCCAGCTTGGGGCACACATAAATGAAAGGGATTGCAGTGGGGGTGATGGACAAATTCCGGACGTGAGGGTAAGTGTAGCCCATCAAGCAATCATGAACATGGAGGTAACCGATTTCAAGGTAGAGTTGAACAGTATGCAGGTTGGGCAGCAGCGAAATGGAGTGAACCAACTTGCTGAGTATGCCCTCGAGCGGATCCAGTTCCTGAAGCACGATATTCATAATACTGCGAGGGGGAACGGCGTGCTCAGTGCAGTGAGGTATGAGGAACTCAAAAGACGGATACACACCGAACATGCTGTGCCAAATCTGTGTTTCTCATGGTAGGGGTTTCAAGCTGACGGGCTAGCTCTTTGATGAGTAGTTCGCCTTTCACGGTTGAGAAAGCGACACCACCATCAATTCTCATCCCCTTGTAGAGTTCAATGCGCTCCCAGAGATGAGGCAAGAAAAATTGGCGTAGTGATCTACAGGTCTGTGAAAGCGCAGATAACGTGAAGCGTCTGTCGTGATCGACTGAGGCATCGTCTTCGTCCGTGTCTACAAGGATTTGTACCGCAGGCACGTTCGAGAGGATCTCGTAGTAGATCTCATTGGGAAGTGCGGCGAGACCGATGGAATTGAAGGCTGCTCGAGACATGGCCCGGGTTTTCGGGGACATAATGTTCAATGTCAAAGGTAAATGAGGAAGTTGGTAGTGACCTGCCAGTGGAAGAGTGGCTTCAAGTTGTCTCAGATTCTGACTCGAATTTGGATGTCCCAAAAGGAACACCTGAATCTTAGCTAATTTTCTAGTCTGGAGAAAGGACGGGACATACTTCTTATGACTTGAGGCTATTACTGACAGCACAAAGACCCAATAACCTTCTGCAAGGTACCGGCCTTGCACATCCGAACTACTTTCATACACAAATCGCGGATGTGGGTCCGCAAGCCTCCCTCTATACCCTCTGGTCTAAACGCTCTCTTGCACGTTCTACCTGCTCCGTCTCTCGCCTTTTCTACATCGCAGGTGATGCCACCAACACGACAACCCCGCCCCCATCACAGGCGCCTCTGCGGCGTATCGCATACTGCAACTGCCACCCAGGCCCTGGCCGATCATCATACACCGCTCATTCTCCTGAAATTTGTCGCTCCGGCTCTTTGGACTGAATTATCCTCCCATGGGCGACGTGATAACAGGGTGAGCTTGCACATCTCAAGTCGACAAGTTTCCCCAATGTCCATCTGGCTGTAGCGCTAACCTTGCGGTCGTTCCATTGCGATGAGTGACGATGGCCCGTTTTGCCAGTGAGTTTGGTCTTTTGGAAGATGCGAAGGCCTTGCATCCAAGTGCTATCCAATGTTGGATCACCTCTCTGGTTGGGTGGTCAAGTGGCACTCGTATACATGTTCGCCTAGGCCCGTAGGAAAGGACGTCAAATCTCATCCTAATCGTCTCGAGCAAAGGCAGCGCTGAGAGCGCCGTCAGGGCATCCTTTTTTGATTATGAGTCACCAAGAAATCGAAGTTTATGGAACGGCCTACATCGCTGTATCTAAAAATCGTCCCGCTTATGGTCAAGTCGCGCAGTTTTGGCAGTTTTTTGACGAGAGCTGGGATTTCAAACTTGTGAGCAATGGAGGCAAACACAATTCAAAGAGACGCCAGTACCTTTGAGAGTTTCACCATTCATGCAGATACATCCCAGCACTTCCAGCTCGGGGACTTGATCCAGCATATCACGAGTAACACCCAGATACTTCGCCTGGTAAGGTTTCAGAACCTTCAGCTTGGGACACACATATATGAATGGGAGTGCAGTGGGGGAGATGGACAAATTTTGGATTTGAGGGCAAGTATAGCCCTTGAAGCAATCACGAACTAGTTCAGAATGGTGTGAATTGCCGTCTAATGTAGAATGGTAGTAGTCCTTGAATTTGAAGTGCATTTGAACGGTATGCAGGTTAGGCAGCAGCGAAATGGAGTGTGACAACTTCCTGAGTATGCCTTCGAGCGAACCCTGGGTCTGTTCTTGAACCACAATGTTCATGATACTGCGATGGAGGACGTAGTGAACCTCAATATAGGAGGTACGAGGATCCCAGAATATATTGATACGCACCGAACGTGCTGCGCCCAATCTCTGTTTCGTTTGCTAGGGATGTCAAGCTGACGAGCTAGCTCCTTGACGAGTACTTCGCCTTTCACGGTCGAGAAAGCGACACCACTGCCGATTTTCATCCCCTCGTAGAGTTCAATGCGTTCCCAGAGGTGAGAGATGAAGAATCGCCGCAGTGATTTACAGGTCTGCGAAAGCGCAGATAGCGTGAGGCGTCTGTCGTGATTGGCCGAGCCATTATCTTCGTCAGTGTCTACGAGGATTTGTACCGCAGGCATATTGGAGAGGATCTCGTAGTAGATCTCGTAGGGAAGGGCGGCAAGACCGACAGAGTTGAAAGCTGCTCGAGACATGGACCGCGTTTTCGGGGACATAATGTCCTACGCCAAAGGTAAATGGGAAGTAGCGACCTGGAAGAGTGGCAGATTCTGACTCGGATGCCGGATGTCCAAAAAAGAAGATCTGAATCTTGGCTAATGCTCTTGGCAGGTCTGCTCTGTTCAACCATCGCTGTGCCGATTCTTTATCCTCCCAAGGAGCATGCACACGTCTACGGACTCCCCATCAAGATACCAGCGATGCCAGTGGATCCATGAAACTCATCGTCAAAATTTAGTAATTGTCGGATGCCTTTTCAATGACTAGTATTCCTTCTCTAGGCTACTTCTGTGGACCGCCACCATATCACTACTCATTCTATACCCACAAGCAGAGGCGGCGAATAAAAGTGCTATCTCATTTCTTTCACAAGATGCAACTAGCAGCTGCCTCGGCTTTTCAAAACAAACTATCAGTAAATGTTTATGCCTAGATGTCAGATGGTTGTTATCAGGACGTCGGAATCATGAGGACCTGTACGAGCGTGGACGTGAGTGGTGATCTCTAATGCTGGCGTTTTTTGCGTTACTGAACATCGAAACTAGAGGTCAGTGGTCAACAGTCTTTTAGGTGATTTATGTAGGAGGACGAGGGTACGACATACCTAATGGTCCACTGAAACAGCTATCAACGACTCGATTGCGCTCCGACCTTGAAGCTATGAAAATTCGCAGCTACCCTTTCAGTCTTGACGTTCGAACGAGGTAGGAGGATGAAGTGAGAAATCGAAGGATGAAAGTCGGATGTGAAGTATGTTATTGATGATGGTAGTCGATGATCTGATTCGGAGAGCTCGAGTTTCAACGGGCCGAGCAGGGAAATTGAGAACTTCGCTCCCGTTGGGGCGGCGCGTCCTTCCAAGTTCTAACTTTGCCAACTATTTAGCTAGTGTACTTGCGAACATCTCAAGTTTAATATGTAGCGATGAACGATTTCTATAAAGAAACATGATATCCAGTTCAAGGTCAGGGCCGTAGTTTTACAGTATCCCTCCGAGTCTTCGAACAAAATTGTCCTCCATTTGGTGACGTGATAATCAGGTGAGCTTACACATCTCAATTCAACAAGTTTTCCCAACGGCCATCTGGCTGTAGCGCCAAACTCGAGGTCGTTCCATCGGGATGAGTGACGATGACCCGTTTTGCCAACGAGTTTGGGCTTTTGGAAGATGCAAAGGCCTTGCATCCAAGTGCTATCCAATGTTCGATCATCTCTCTGGTCGGCTTTATTCGTATATATGCTCGCCCATATTCATGGAGACGGACGTCAAATCTGATCCTAATCGTCTCGAGGAAAGGTAGCGCTGGGAATGCCAGTAGGTCATGGGCACCCTTTTGTATTGCGAGTCAATAAACAAGAGACCAAAATCGATAGAACGGCCAACCTGATTGTATTCAAAAAGTGACCCGCTTATGGTCAAGTCGCGCAAATTCGGCAATTTTTTGACGAGAGCTGGGGATCGTCCTTGTGAGCAATGGAGGTAAAACACATTTCGAGGAAGCACTAGTACACTTGAGAAGTTTATCAGTCATGTGGATGTGCCCTAGCACTTCTAGCTCGGGGACGCGATCCACCATATCGTTGCTGACGCTCAGATACCTCGCCTTGTAAGGTTTCAGTACCTTCAGCCTGGGGCATACACATACTTGGTGATGAAGGCCGTTGCCCCATGGCACGGCAGAACGAGTCCCAATGGGTGATTGAGCATAGTTGTGCTCAGAATTTCTTGTATTTCTGCTAG
>Ga0247735_1000604_pt1 | contig 14015 bp, 13 predicted proteins | sample UWRJL178409R2_FD_180934 | JGI IMG/M metagenome (GOLD analysis project Ga0247735, IMG submission 180934) | Plant litter microbial communities from Arlington Agricultural Research Station in Wisconsin, United States - UWRJ-L178-409R-2 | ecosystem: Environmental > Terrestrial > Plant litter >... | reverse complement strand
CGTCACGCCCGTCGAGAAGCTCGACATCGCGGTCGAGGATGCGCCGTTCGTCGCGGTCGAGCTGAAGGCGGAAGGGTTGGGCCAAGCGCAGTCGCTCGTCTTCCGGCTCAACACCGGCGATCTCGTTACCGCCGGCCCCGATCATCCGCTGCGATTCGTTGCCGGAGAGGATGGCCCCCGCCCCTACCTCGCCGTGCGCGGCGGGATGGAGGCTCTGGTCGCGCGTTCGGTCTATTACGAACTCGCCAATCTCGCCATCGCCGGCGGCGACGAGCCGCCCGGACTGTGGAGCAAGGGCGCGTTCTTCGCGCTGGAGCCGACCGAATGACTCTGGTCGAACGGCTGCGCCACGCCCTCGCCGCCGGCCATGCCGAGGATACCGTCCTGCTGACCGGCGACCATGTCGATGGCACGCCGCTCCATACCGGTGCCGATGTCCGCGCGGCGGTGCTGGTGCCCGTCACCGATCGCGTACAGCCCGGCGTTATCCTCACGCGCCGTACCGATACGATGAAGCGCCACGCCGGACAGGTCGCCTTCCCGGGCGGCCGGATCGATCCCGAGGACGCCGATGCCGTCGCCGCGGCTTTGCGTGAGGCCGAGGAGGAAATCGCTCTCCCGCGCGAGCGGGTGATCGTCGTCGGCGAAAGCGATCCCTATCGCACCATCACCGGTTTCAGCGTGACGCCGGTGGTGGCGGTGGTCCCGCCCGATCTCGTGCTGGTGCCAAGCGCCGCCGAAGTCGCCGAAGTGTTCGAGGTGCCGCTCGATTTCCTGCTCGATTCGGGCAATCACCTCGAAGTTTCGGTCGAATGGCAGGGCCGCAACCGGCATTATTACGAGATCCTGTGGGGCGGCCAGCGCATCTGGGGTGCGACCGCCGCGATGATCGTCAACCTCTCGCGGCGGTTGCGATGGGCGGGCTGATCCTCCCCGACGCCGCATGGCGCTCGCGGCCGGGTCTCGACCGATTGTGCGACGTGCTGGGTCCGGGCGCGGCGCGCTTCGTCGGCGGCGCGGTGCGCGATACGCTGCTCGGGATCGAGGTCGCCGACATCGATCTCGCCACCGAACGGCCGCCCGAGGACGTGCTCGACCGTCTGCGCGCAAGCGGCATCAAAGCGGTGCCGACCGGCCTCGCCCACGGCACGATCACCGCCGTCCTGCCCGAAGGCCCGGTCGAGGTGACGACGCTGCGCCGCGACGTGGCGACCGACGGCCGCCACGCCACGGTCGCTTTCACCCAGGCATGGGAAGAGGATGCCGCGCGCCGCGACTTCACGATCAACGCGCTCTACGCCGATCCGCGCACCGGCGAGGTGTTCGATTATTTCGGCGGCATCGACGATCTCGCCGCCCGCCGCGTCCGCTTCATCGGTGATCCGCTCCAGCGCATCGCCGAGGATCACCTGCGCATCCTGCGCTTCTTCCGTTTCCATGCCCGCTTCGGCGAGACGGTCGATGCGGACGGGCTGGCGGCGTGCGCTTCGCGCGCCAACGATCTGATGGCGCTCTCACGCGAGCGGATCGCGGCGGAACTGCTCAAGCTGCTGCTCGCGGACAATGCCGTGCCGACGGTCGCGCTGATGATCGACAAGGGCATCTTCCGTCCGGTTCTGCCCGAGATCGAGGCGGCCGACCGGCTCGCCCGGCTCGCGACGCGCGAGGCGGACAGCGGCACCGCGCCTAACGCGATCCGCCGCCTCGCCGCGCTGTTGCCGGCCGACGCGACGGTCGCCGAGGATGTCGGCGCGCGGCTCAAGCTCTCCAACCTCGATCGCCGCCGCCTCGTCGGCGCGACCCAGCCTGCCGGCGACGCGCCCGCACGGGCGATCGCTTATACGCTCGGCTCCGATCTCGCGACCGACCGGTTGCTGCTGTCCGATCGCCCCCTGGCCGATGTCGAATCGGTCGCCGGCTGGCAACCGCCCCGCCTGCCGGTCAGCGGCGGCGCGCTGGTCGAACGCGGCGTGCGCAAGGGGCCGGAGGTCGCCAGACTGCTCCGCGCGATCGAGGCGGAATGGGTGCGCGAGGGCTTTCCCGATCAGCCCCGGCTCGACGCGATCGTCGATGCGGCACTCGATCAGTGGCGGCGGGTTTCCAGCAACGCATAAGCGTCTTCCGCTTCGAGCGGTCGCGCATAGACGAAGCCCTGCCCGTAAGTGCAGCCGAGCGCGGCGAGCGTCTGCGCGAGGTCGTTGGTCTCGACCCCTTCGGCGGTGGTCTGCATGCCGAGCGCTTGCGCGAGGCTGAGGATCGCGCGCACGATCGCCACTTTGTCGCGATCGGCGAGCATGCCGGTCACGAAGCTGCGGTCGATCTTGAGGATGTCGATCGGCAGCTTCTGGAGATAGGCGAGGTTCGAATAGCCGGTGCCGAAATCGTCCATCGCGATCGTCGTGCCCAGCCCTTTTAGCCCGTGCATGATGCCGGCGATCCGGTCGGGATCGGTGACGAGCGCGCTTTCGGTGAGTTCGAGTGTGAAGCGCGATCCCGGCAGGCCATGCGTGGTGAGCGCGCTTTGCAGCAGCGGCGTGATGCTGTCGCGCTGGAGCTGGATCGCCGACAGGTTGACCGCGATCTTCACCCCGCAATCGCCGCCGAACCGCACGTCCCATTCCGCGAGCCTGCGCACCGCCTCCTCGATCGCCCAGCGGCCGAGCGGCACGATCAGCCCTGATTCCTCGGCGACCGGAATGAAGTCGGACGGGAGGAACTCCATTCCCGCTTCGTCCCTCCAGCGCGCGAGCGCCTCGAACGACACCAGCCGCCCCGAGGCGAGGTCGTAGATCGGCTGGTAGTTGAGCCGCAACTGGCCGCGATCGATCGCACGGCGCAGCGCCGTTTCCATCCCGAACTGCTCGCGCGCGATGTCGAACGCCTGCGGCTGATACGCCTCGGCGTGGCCGCTCCCCTTGGAGCGCTTCATCGCGAACTGCGCGTGGCGGATCAGCTCCTCGGGATCGTCGAGCCGCGCGGTCCCGAACGCGACGCCCACCGAGCAGGCCACGCGGATCTCATAGCCCGACAGGCGGAACGGCGTGGACAGCGAACTCGCAACCCGTTTGGTGACATGCGCGACGTCCTTGCTGCCATCTTCCACGGTCAGGAAGATCGCGAACTCGTCGCCACCGCTGCGCGCCAGCACGTCGTGCGCGCGCAGGACACCCTTCAGGCGCCGCGCCACCGTGATGAGCAGTTCGTCGCCAGACATCGAGCCGAGGCAAGCGTTCACCCGACTGAACCGGTCGAGATCGAGCATGATGACCGCGTAGCGAAAGTCCGCCGGTGCCTCGTCGAGCAGAGTCTCCACCAGGTCGCTGAAGCCGGCACGGTTGGGTAACCCGGTCAGGCTGTCGGTCAACATCGCGCGGCGCAGATTGTCTTCGGTGCGAAGCTCGGCGGTCTGATCGACGAAGGTGACGAGACAGCGCCCTTCCGCATTGCGCGCGACGCGCGCCACCGTCACCCGAAGGTGGCGGCGTTCGACTCGGTCACCGAATTGTAGCGGGAAACTCTCTTCCAGCCGGTCGCTTTCCACAAAGGCGGCGATCCGGGCGCCGATCAGATCGAGCAGCGACGCGCCGTCGATCGGGCACCCGAGGGCCGCCTGCTTGAACAGCATGTTGGTGGCGTCGATCGTGATTCGACCGGCCTTGACGCGGATCACCATCGCCGGGATCGGTAACAGGCCGATCAGCCGCCCGGACGTTTCGATGCTGGACCTGATACCGAACATCCGCTCGACAAGGCCGAGCCGCGAGAGCGCGTTCGACGCGAGAGGCTTATCCAGTCCCATTACCCTTCCGCGCTACGGCAATTTGGTTAAGACGGCATGAAGTTTCTACCGATCGCAGCCGAAACGATATCAGGAAAAACGTTGTTTCAGAAGCGATTATCGCGCGGGAACCCGTTCGGCGGCATTCGTCCGGCGGCACCGCGCGCCGACCGCCAGAAGGTAAGGTCCGATTCGGTACGAGTGCGGCCGCTCTCGCCACCCATCGTCCAGCTCAGCCCTTGCGCCAGCACGAAGGTGATCGCATCGGAAAGGCCGCCATCATTGTAGCGCTGGAACTGCACCCCCTGCCCGCGCGCCATCTCGGGCAACTCCGCCAGCGCGAACACGAGCAGCCGGCGGTTCTCGCCGATCACCGCGACCTGATCGGCGGTCGGATCGACCGGGCGCACCACCTTCAGCTTCGCGCCCGCGCGCGGGGTGACGACGGTCTTGCCCTTGCGCGTTTCAGCCAGGGTCTCCGCCACCGGCACGATGAAGCCACGCCCGTCGCTCGCCGCGACCAGCAGTTTCTCCGCCATGCTCGCGCGGAACAGCCCGACGATCTCGATCGCGCCATCGAGGTCAATCATCAGCCGCACCGGCTCGCCGAAGCCGCGCCCGCCGGGCAGTTTGTCCGCGCCGAGCGTGAAGAACCGGCCATTGTCGGCGGCGAGCAGGATCTTGTCGGTGGTTTGCGCGGTCAGGCTGAACAGCGGGGCGTCACCCTCCTTGAACTTCGCCGCAGCGATCCCGGCCGCATCGAGATGCCCCTTGATCGCGCGAATCCAGCCGCGCTGCGACAGCAGGATGGTAACCGGCTCACGCTCGATCATCGCTTCCAACGGAATGTCGCGCGCGGGCGCGGCTTCCTCGATCGTGGTGCGGCGCTTGCCGAGCTTGGTCTCGGGGCCATAGCGGTCGCGCAGCTTGCCGAAGTCGCGCTTCAACCGCGTGCGCTGGCGCGCCTCGCTGCCGAGCAGCGCCTCCAGTCCGTTGCGCTCGCTCTCCAGCCCGTCGCGCTCCTTGCGGATCTCCATCTCCTCGAGCTTGCGTAAGCGCCGCAGCCGCATATCGAGGATCGCCTCGGCCTGTCGGTCGGTCAGCCCGAACTCAGCGATCATCACCGGCTTGGGCTCATCCTCGGTGCGGATGATCTCGATGACGCGATCGAGGTTGAGATAGGCGATCAGATAGCCGTCGAGCAGTTCGAGCCGGTCAGCGATCTTGGCGAGCCGGTGCTCGCTCTTACGGCGCAGGATGACGAACTGATGCTCGACCCATGCCAGCAACGTCTCGCGCAAGCTCATCACGCGCGGCGTGCGGGTCTTGTCGAGCACGTTGAGGTTGAGGCTGAAGCGCGATTCGAGGTCAGAGAGCCGGAACAGGCTCTCCATCAGCAACTGCGGATCGACGCTGCGGCTGCGCGGCTCGATCACGACGCGGATCTCGCTGTCCGATTCGTCGCGGATGTCGGCGAGGATCGGCAGCTTCTTGTCGTTGATGATCGTCGCGATCTGCTCGATCAGCTTGCCCTTCTGCACGCCGTACGGGATTTCGGTGACGATCGCGTTCCACGTACCGCGCCCGAGATCCTCGACATGCCAGCGCGCCCGCACGCGGAACCCGCCGCGTCCGGTCCGGTACGTCTCAGCGATCGCGGCGGCTGAATCGACGACGAGGCCGCCGGTCGGAAAGTCCGGCCCGCGCACCAGCGCGCCGACCGCCGCGTCGTCCGCCTCGGGCTGATCGACCAGCAGGATCGCGGCTTCGTACAGTTCGGCGACATTGTGCGGCGGGATGCTCGTCGCCATGCCGACCGCGATGCCGGCGGCGCCATTGGCGAGCAGATTGGGGAAGGCGCCCGGGAACAACTCGGGCTCGTGATCCTCGCCATTGTAGGTCGGCCGGTAATCGACGGCATCCTCGTCGAGCCCGTCCATCAGGTCGATCGCGACCTGGGTCAGCCGCGCTTCGGTGTAGCGGTAGGCGGCGGCGTTATCGCCATCGATATTGCCGAAATTGCCCTGCCCGTCGACCAGCGGATAGCGCATCGCGAAATCCTGCGCGAGCCGCACCATCGCATCATAGACCGACTGGTCGCCGTGCGGATGGTATTTGCCGATCACGTCGCCGACGACGCGGGCACTCTTCTTATAGCCTTGCGACGGATCGAGCCGAAGCAGCCGCATCGCCCACAGCAGCCGGCGATGCACGGGTTTCAGCCCGTCGCGGACGTCGGGCAGCGACCGCGCGGTGATCGTCGAGAGCGCATAGACCAGATACCGATCCGACAATGCGCTATCGAACGGCGCGTCGAGAATGCCGATCGGCGGGTTGTCGGGCGGCAGGTCGGTGGTGGCCATATGTTCCGGTTAATCCGGTTTAGCGCGCGTGGGAAGCTCTCACACCGGAAGCGGCACAAAGCGCGCCAGTTCGGCCAGCAACCACTCGCGGAAGCGCTTGACCTTGGGCACGTTGCGCCGCGCCGCGGGATAGACCAGCCAATAGGCATGGCCGCGCGTGGAAACCTGGTCGAACGGGCGCACCAGCTTGCCGTCGGCGAGATCGTTTTGCCAGAAGAACGGCGTCAGCATCGCCATGCCCTGCCCGGCCATCGCGGCGTGCCCTTCATGCGCCTGCGAATCGAGCCGCACGCCCGGCGGCGGCTTGCCCTCGGGCACGTCCACCCCGGCCTCGCGCAGCCAATAGGGCCACCAGATGTCATGCCGGCTGATGATCGGCAGCCTGAGCAGATCCTTCGGCGTGAACGGGCCATAGCGTTTGAGGAAACCGGGGCTGCACATCGGCGTGAAATCCACGTCGATCAGTTTGTGCTCGGCCAGCTCGGGCCAGCCGCCAAGCCCGACGCGGATCGCGACATCGACATCGTCGGTCACGAAATCGGCCATCGCATCGCTGGTCAGCACGCGAACCGCCGTGTCGGGATGGCCGACCTGGAAGCTGCCGAGCCGCCACGCCAGCCACGAATTCGCGAACGTGTTCGAGGTCGAGATCGTCAGCAACGCGCCATCGTCGGCACGCACGGCGGCGAAAGCGGTATCGAGCGTGTCGAACGCGCCCGTCACCTGCGGCGACAGCCGCCGTCCCGCCTCGGTGAGCAGCACGCGCTTCTTCTCGCGCCGGAACAGCGGCACGCCGAGCCGCTCCTCGATCAATTTGATCTGATAGCTGACCGCAGCTTGCGTCATGCCGAGTTCGGCGGCGGCGGCGGTGAAATTCTCATGCCGCGCGGCCGCCTCGAACACCCGGACTGCGGCGAGGGGCGGAATGCGGCGCACGGCCATTTGATAAGCGCAGCTTGTCGATCCTGTCGAGCGCTTTGTTGGCGCCGATTCGCGGTCCATGCCATATCCGTCTTGCGCGCACCGAACCGGAAACGAGGAGGACTGCCATGCACGACGATTTCCACGGACCCGAATGGGCCGATCAGCACAACCGAGTTAGCGACATGATCCATAAGCTTTTCACCGCGACGATGGCTGCCTTCCAGCGCCTGAACGAAGACCAGTTCGACGCGCCGTGGCGACGCGAGGCGAAGAAGCCCTGCAAATGAGCGTGCGGGGCCTCAACAGCTCGTCGCGATAAGATACCGCTTTACCGATCATTTTAGTCGGATATGGTTGCGCCATCCCGTTGAGGAGATGGTGAATGCGCGCAACTCTCGTGTTGGTTTCGATCCTGTCGCTCGCCGCGTGTAGCAAGGCGCCGAACGAGGCGCAGACCGGCGAAGCGGCGGACTCCAGCGCCGGCCCCGGCGTCGCCGTCACAGCGGCGCCGGGCGTCGCCTTCAACTATCATTACGCCTTTCGCCTGCCGCCGGCACGCATCTCCGCCGCGCAGGAGGCACATGCCCAGGCATGCGAGAAGCTCGGCATCCTGCGCTGCCGGATCACCGGGATGCGCTACACCCTGCTCGGTGACGACCGGATCGCGGCGTCGCTGGCGTTCAAGCTCGATCCCACCATCGCCCGCGCCTTCGGCAAGCAGGGCATCGCGACGATCGACGCCGCCGATGGCATGCTCGTCAACGCAGAGATCACCGGCACCGATGCCGGCGCGGCGATCGGCCGCGCACAGCAGCAGCTCGGCGACGTGAAAGCGCAGCTCGCCCGGATCGACCAGCAGCTCGCCCGCCCCGGTCTCGGCAAGGATGTCCGCGCCACGCTGGAACAGCAGCGTGCCGAGATCGCGCAGGCGCCTTCGCAGACCAGCGCGCAGATCGCCGACCTGCGCGACAGCCTCGCCACCACGCCGATGGTGTTCAATTACGAATCGGGCCGCGTGATCCGCAGCTTCGATCCGCGCTCGCCCTTCGCGGATGCGCTCGCCACCATCACCGCGTCCGCGCAGACGACGCTAATCGTGGTGCTGCAGGTGCTCGCGACGCTGGTGCCGCCGCTGGTGGTGCTCGGCCTGCTGTGGCTGCTCTGGCGCGCGCTCACGCCGTTGCGCAAACGCCTCACTCTCACCCGCTCGCGTACCGATGCCCCAAGCGATTGATTGCACCCCTCCCGCGCTTTCGATATAGCCTCGGGCTTTCCCGCCCCGGCCGCGCGTCCCGCGATGCCGGGGCCGCTCATTTCAGGGGTATTGCCGCATGGCTCGCCGCCGCCAGATTTACGAGGGCAAGGCCAAGATTCTCTATGAGGGTCCAGAGCCGGGCACGCTGATCCAGTATTTCAAGGACGATGCCACTGCGTTCAACGCGCAGAAAAAGGGCACGATCAACGGCAAGGGCGTGCTCAACAACCGGATTTCCGAGCACATCTTCACCCTGCTCGGCCAGATCGGCGTGCCGACGCACTTCATCCGCCGGCTCAACATGCGCGAGCAGTTGATCCGTCAGGTCGAGATCGTGCCGATCGAGGTCGTGGTGCGCAACGTCGTCGCAGGGTCGCTCGCGAAGCGGCTCGGCATCGAGGAGGGCACGCCGCTCCCGCGCACGATCATCGAATATTATTACAAGGACGATGCGCTTGGTGATCCGATGATCACCGACGAGCATATCTCCGCGTTCGGCTGGGCCAGCCAGGAGGAGATGCACGACATCGCCGACCTCGCGATCCGTGTGAACGATTTCCTCAGCGGACTGTTCGCTGGCATCGGCATCCGTCTGATCGACTTCAAGCTCGAATTCGGCCGCATCTGGGACAATGATTTCGGTCGGATCATCCTCGCCGATGAGATCAGTCCCGATGGCTGCCGGCTCTGGGATTCGACAACCAACGAGAAGCTCGACAAGGATCGCTTCCGCCGCGATCTCGGCGGCGAGGTCGAGGCCTATCAGGAGGTCGCGCGCCGGCTCGGCCTGCTCCCCGAGGGCGCCGAGAACGCCGTGCTCGATCTCGAACAGCACCGGCTGAACCGCGGCAAGTAAGCGCGTAGGCGGCGTGATTCGCCGGTTCGTGAGCGCGCGCGCCGCGCCGTTCGCGGCGCTGGCGGTCGGCTGGCTGCTGACATGGCTGCGGGTGGCGACACCCGAAGCGCTGCGCGATCCATGATTGCTGTACTGGGGCGGCTGGCAGGACCAGTCGCTCTACGTCCGCTCGGCGACCGCGCTCGCGCACGGCCATTTCGCGCCGGCGGAGCATTGGTATCCCTTGCTTTACCCGCTGCTCGGCGTCCCGTTCGTCGGCCTGTGGCCGAGCCAGCCGTTCCTCATCGCGAATTTCGCCTGTTACCTGATCGCCTTCGAAGGCTTTCGGCGCGTCGCCGCCGCGTTCGACGTGCGGGCATGGCCGGCGGCGGCGATCTTCGCCGCGACGACGCTCGTCCAGTTCGTCTTCGCCAAACCGTGGATCGAACCGTGGACCACCACTGTCTCGGCGGCGCTGCTGTGGCTCGCATTCGGCATGGCGACGAGCCTGTGGACGGAAGCGCAGCCGAAGCGCTGGCACGCCGCGGTGCTCGGCATCGCCGTCGCGCTGACGCCGTTCGCCCGCCCCGGCGACGCCCCGATCGCGCTGATCGCGGCCGCACTCGCGCTGGCCGCAATGATCCGCACGTCGCGAAACCCTCCCCCGCCAGGGGGAGGTGGCGCCGAAGGCGACGGAGGGGGCGGGCGCGGCTCGTTCGCGATCGTTCCGCCGCCCTCCCCCTCCGTCACGCTGCGCGTGCCACCTCCCCCTGGCGGGGGAGGATTCCTGATCGCCGCAACCTTGGCAGGCGGTATCGCCTTCGCACTCGCCGCGATCCCGTGGCTGCTCGTCTACGGCCCTGCCCCCAGCCCCTACATGCTGTTCTCGGCACGCTACGGCTTCAATTTCGCGTGGCTCGGCTGGAAAGCCTATGTCATCCTCGTCGATCCGCAGGAATGGTTCGGCGAAGGCACCGGACTGCTCAAGGCCGCGCCCTGGCTGATCCTCGGCGCGGCCGGGCTGGTGCAGGCCTGCTTCACTGGCCTACGAGACAGCCGCATGCCCGCGATAGCGCTATGCGCTGCCGCCACGCTCTACACGTGCCTGATGCTCGCCTATGTCGATCTGCTGCCGAGCGGACTGTGGCGTTATAACAATGTCCATTATTTCAAATGGCTGCTGCCGCTGTTCGGCCTGTTCGCGGTACGCTTCGTCATCGCGGGCGTGCGCCGCCCGGTCACACTCGCGTTCATCGTCCCGTTCCTGTTGCTGCTGTCCGTCAGGATCGTGCCGGTCCCGGTCGGCGCCTATGACCCCGCGCGCCTGCTGATCTTCAGCACACCGCCCGACAGCGTATGGCGCGATCTCTATTTCGCATCCGGCTCGATCACCGATACGCGCGGGCGACAGGATAATTTGTTTGAATACCACCAGATCCTCGACCCGACCGAAGTCCGCGCGATCGCGCTGCGCCGACCGTTCGCGGGCGACGAGCGCTGGATCGGCAGCGAGCGCGTCGCCGCGCAGCTCACCGGCACCGACACCGGCGGCTATGCCCCGCTCTACCTCACCGGCCCTTGGCCGCGCCGCCCCTTGCGCCGCTACGGCGCCCGTGTGACGCTCGGCTGGCCGAGCGCGCTGTTCTGACAAGACTTGCGGCGCGCGCCTGCCATCGCCATAGCGCCCGCAACCTTTTCAAGCAGGACATTGCTCATGAAGCTCCGCATCTTCGTCACGCTGAAACCGGGCGTGCTCGATCCGCAGGGCAAGGCGATCCACAAGGCGCTCGACGGCCTCGGCTTCGCCGGCGTCAACGATGTCCGTCAGGGCAAGCTGATCGAACTCGACGTCGCCGACACGACCGACGATGCCAGCATCGATGAGATGTGCCGCAAGCTGCTCGCCAACACCGTGATCGAAAACTACCGGATCGAACGCGCATGAAGACCGCCGTCATCGTCTTCCCGGGCTCGAACTGCGACCGCGACATCGCCGTCGCGCTCGAATCGGTAACGGGCCGCAAGCCCGAGATGGTCTGGCACGGCGACAGCACGCTTCCCGACGGTGTCGGCCTCGTCGCGCTGCCCGGCGGCTTCTCCTACGGCGATTACCTGCGCTCCGGCGCGATCGGCGCACGCTCGCCGATCATGCGTGCCGTCGTCGAGGCCGCCGACAAGGGCCTGCCGGTGCTCGGCATCTGCAACGGCTTCCAGGTGCTCACCGAAGCCGGGCTGCTGCCCGGCGCGCTGATGCGCAACGAAGGGCTCAACTTCGTCTGCCGCGAGGTCGCGCTGACGGTCGAGAATGCCCAGACCGCCTTCACCAGCCGCTATGCGCAGGGCGAGACGATCACGATTCCCGTCGCACACCACGACGGCAATTACTTCTCCGACGCCGAAACGCTCGACCGACTCGAAGGCGAAGGCCGCGTGGCCTTCCGCTATGCCGGCGCCGTCAACGGCTCGGCGCGCGGCATCGCCGGTGTTCTCAACGCCGGCGGCAACGTGCTCGGCATGATGCCGCACCCCGAACGCCGTATCGAGGCCGCACATGGCGGCGACGACGGCCGGCGGCTGTTCGAAGGGCTGTTGGAAACGGTCGGGGCGTAACGCCCCTCCACCGTTCCTCGCAAACCTGGGCGGCTCAAACCCCCGCGTGAAACGGTGAAAAGTCCGTCCCGCGATCGTACACGTCGATGCCCTCGCGGCGCTTGAGGAAGCCCACCACCGCATAAGTGACCGGCGTCAGCAGCACCTCCCAGCCGACCTTCAGCACGAACTGGCTGAGCATCACCATCAGCATCGCCTGCACCGGCCAGTCCGGCAGTCCGTAGAACGCGAGCGGATAGAAGACGAGGCTGTCCGCCCCTTCCCCGACGATCGTCGAGCCGATCGTGCGCGTCCACAGCCATTTGCCCTCGGTCAGGATTTTCATCCGCGCGAGCACATAGGAGTTGAGCAGGTCGCCGATCCAGAAAGCGCATAGCGACGCGAAGGCGATCCGCCCGCCGATGCCGACATCGATATAGGGAAACGCCGATACGAGATGCGGCGGCGCCCCGAAGACATATTCGTAATGCGCCTGCCCGCCCCAGTCGGCGGCGGGCGGCAGCGCGACGGTCGTCCACTCCATCGCGACCAGAAAAGCGAGCGCGACGAACCCCGCCCACACCACGCGCCGCGCGCGGGCATAGCCATAGACTTCGGTCAGCACGTCATCGAGGATATAGGAGATCGGGAAGAACAGAATGCCCGCACCGAACGGCCACAGCCCGATCCACGGCAGGTCGATCACCGCGCGCTTGCCCGCGCCGACCACGTTCGACAGCACGAGGATCACCACGAAGGCGACCATCACGAAATCATAGTAGCGGAATTGCCGCCCCCGCAGATCGGCTGCCACCACCTTGTCGAGCATGATCGCGCCCCCTTCGCGCGGCATTCGTAATATCGCCGTTTCGCGAACGCGCAAATCCCGCTAACCGGGGTGCGGCGCGCGCCCGTAGCTCAGTTGGATAGAGCAAGGAGCTTCTACCTCCTTGGCCGGGGGTTCGAATCCCTCCGGGCGCGCCAGTTGCCCGATGGGCTGTTGAAGGATCGGCGTTTGCCCGTTGCCCCACCCGAGCGAGACCGCGACGTTCGCGCCGAGGCGCGGCTGGTGCTGCGGCAGTGGCTCGCATCGGACGATAACGCCGTACTGTCGGGCATCGATTCGCTCGGCCGGCACGCGATCACCACCGCCGCCGAGGCAAGCGGGCGTCTGGAACGCGGCGTGGTGGCGACCGCCTCGGCCGAACAGGGCCTCCAGACGTTGCAGACACTCGCGCTGAGCGTCGCCGAGCCCGCGCCGAAACCGGCATGGTCGCTATTCCCCACCCGCGCCACGCCCGAACCGCCGCCCGCCGCCCGTATCGAGGCACTGGTCGATACGCTGGCACGCGAGCGCGACTCGGTCACCCGCGCGCAGATCATGATCGACACCGACCGCACCAAGCTCCGCGCGGCGGCGACCGCGCTCGACGACGCGCTCGGCCTGATCCGCGCCTGCGCGCAGGCAGTCGAATCGGCTGCGCGAGAAATCGCACCCGACCGGCCCGAACGCGCCCAATTCCTGCGCGGCCCCGCCACCGAAAGGTTGCTGGCGCGCGAACAGGACATGCTCACCCAGATCGCGGTCACGCATCAGGGCATCCTCACGCTCGATCTCGTCGCGAACAGCCAGGATGCGCTCGCGCAGGCGCTCGACCGCGCGCGCGAGACCAGCATCGCCGCGCTGCGCACCGCGCTCGCCGCACGCCGCGCCGTCACTGGCAGCGAGACACTCACCCGGCAGGCGGCGGCGCTGGAGCGCACAGCCGATGCCGCCCGCGACACGCCCACAACCGGAAACGCGCTGCAACGCGCACTCGACGACGCGATCGCGCAAGCCCGCCGCGCGATCGACGCCGCCGAAGCATCGCGCGGCGCCCTCTAGCGCGGCATCGGGTCGATGCTCTACCGTGGCCCCTACGGCGCAGGCGTGAGTAGAATGAGTTGACCGGATTTCTCGACAGACTGGCGGGGTGGCTGAGCGGGCCGATCGAACCGCTGCCGACGGCGCCGGCGGATACCCCCGCCGCGCCGAGCGCACCCGCGATCTCCGCCGACGATCCGCGCCTGCCCGAAACCTCGCGCCCGCTCGTCGCCCGCCTGCTCGCGCTGATCGCCGAGATCGAGGCGCGCACGCATGACGATACGCTGATGATCTCGGCGGCGACCGAAGTCCGCCAGATGCGCGACGATCATTTGCCCCGGCTGGTCGAAAGCTATGCCGAGATCCCGGCGAGCCACCGCGCGGAAATTTTCCGCCAGACCGGCCGC
>Ga0247735_1000603_pt1 | contig 14023 bp, 14 predicted proteins | sample UWRJL178409R2_FD_180934 | JGI IMG/M metagenome (GOLD analysis project Ga0247735, IMG submission 180934) | Plant litter microbial communities from Arlington Agricultural Research Station in Wisconsin, United States - UWRJ-L178-409R-2 | ecosystem: Environmental > Terrestrial > Plant litter >... | reverse complement strand
GGTCGGAATAAAACTATGCCTAATACAAGCCACTGGGAGGTGTCACATGTCGATAGCTCATCTGGGACTTGCCAGTGATTCGAGAACGTCGTCCGACTCGCGCCAGGGAGACCGGGTTCCACCCCACGACCTGCTCGCGGAACAGAGCGCGATCGGTGGGATGCTGCTCAGCAAGGACGCTGTTGCCGATGTCGTCGAATCCGTACGCGGGGTCGACTTCTACATTCCCAAGCACGAGATCATCTTCGACGTCATCCTGGGCCTCTACTCCCACGGTGAACCCACCGATGTCATCGCCGTCACCGACGAACTCACTAAAATCGGCGAATTGTCGCGTGCCGGTGGCGCCGAATACCTGCACACGCTGACCGGTGTCGTCCCGACCGCGGCCAATGCCGGCTTCTACTCCACCATCGTCGCTGAGAAGGCAGTGCTTCGCCGCCTGGTCGAAGCGGGCACCCGCATCGTCCAGATGGGTTACGCCAGCGAGGGCGAGGTCGTCGACCTCGTCAACAACGCCCAGGCTGAGATCTACGGCGTCACCGGAGGTGTGGAGAGCGAGGACTACGTTCCCCTGTCCGAAGCTGTCACCTCTGCCGTGGACGAGATCGAGGCGGCAGCCGGCCGTGACGGCTCAATGATCGGGGTACCCACCGGGTTTGCCCAGCTCGACGCTCTGACGAACGGTCTGCACCCCGGCCAGATGATCATCCTCGCCGCGCGTCCCGCCATCGGTAAGTCGACGCTCGCACTCGACTTCGCCCGCTCGGCAGCCATCCACCACGACATGCCCACCATCGTTTTCTCGCTGGAAATGGGGCGAAGCGAGATCGCGATGCGCCTGCTTTCGGCGGAGGCTTCCGTTCCCCTGCAGAACATGCGTAAGGGAACCGTCGACACCCGCGACTGGACGAAGCTTGCGAGCATCCGGGGCCAGATCGCTGACGCCCCGCTCTACATCGACGACAGCCCCAATATGACCCTCGTCGAGATCCGCGCGAAGTGCCGCCGGCTCAAGCAGAAGGTCGGACTGAAGATGGTCATCATCGACTACCTGCAGCTGATGACCAGCGGTAAAAAGGTCGAGTCCCGCCAGCAGGAAGTCTCCGAATTCTCGCGTGCGCTGAAGCTGCTCGCCAAAGAAATCGGTGTTCCGGTCATCGCGATCAGTCAGCTGAACCGTGGGCCCGAGCAGCGTGCGGACAAAAAGCCCGCGCTCTCCGACCTTCGAGAGTCCGGATCGCTCGAGCAGGACGCCGACATGGTGATTCTGTTGCACCGTGAAAGCGCCTATGAGAAGGACAGCCCGCGCCAGGGTGAAGCCGACCTCATTATCGCCAAGCACCGTAACGGACCGACGGACACGCTCGTTATCGGCTTCCACGGGCACTTCTCCCGCTTTGTGGACCTGCCACCGGGAAGCTGATCCGCTGGATCAGTCGGTGGCGGGACTTCCACGGCGTCCGAGACTCGGCCGGTAGACATCGGTGGGGCCGGAACACGGCGCGGTCGGACCCAACCCTCGCCGTGCGCCGCCGTTCCTCACCCTCCGATACGGACAACCATTTTGCCGGTGTTGGCTCCACGCATCAGGTCGAGGAAGGCATCAACCGCGTGGTCGAGGCCGTCAACGATGGTTTCGTCATAAGCGATTTCGCCGTTGGAGAACCACGGGATCATGTGCTCGCGGAACTCACCGGCGAAGCCGAGGTAGGAGCCGAGGGTGAACCCCTTCATGGTGAGCCCGCGAGTGATGACGTTGGTCATGTTGTCCGGGCCCGGTGCGCGGTCAATCGTGTTGTAGCCGGCGATGGCACCACAGAGCGCCGCCCGACCGCCGGAATTGAAGGCGTCGAGGGCCGCCTCGAGGTGGTCGCCGCCGACGTTGTCAAAAAAGACGTCGATTCCGTCGGGTGCTGCGGCGGCGAGCTGCTCGCGCACCGGAGCATCCTTGTAGTTGAAGGCGACGTCGTAGCCGTACTTCTCGGTGAGCAGCGCAACCTTCGCATCCGTTCCCGCGGAGCCGATGACCCGGGCGGCGCCGAGCAGGCGGGCGATCTGGCCTGCGGCCGTTCCCACGGCACCGGCGGCACCCGAGATGAAGACGGTGTCGCCCGCCTTCATCTTCGCGATCTCGGTGAGGCCGACGTAGGCGGTCATGCCGGTCATGCCAAGGATGCCGAGATGGATGGACAGTGAGGCTCCGGGAATCTCCGGCACGATTCGGAAACCGCTCGAATCTTCCTGCACGATGTCCCGCCAGCCGTGCTGGTGAAGCACGGCCGCACCGACCGGGAAGTCGGCGACAGTGGACTCGATGATGCGGCCAACCGAGCCACCGGTCATGGTCTGGCCGAGGACGTAGGGCGGGCTGTAGCTCTTGACGTCGTTCATCCGGCCGCGCATGTAGGGGTCGACGGAGATGAACTCGTTGGCGACCCGGATCTGCCCGGGCTCCAGTGGGCCGTAGCTGACCTCGATGGTTCGGAAGTTGTCCTCGGTCGGCCAGCCGACGGGGCGGGAGGCGAGGGTGATCTGGGTACTGGCAATGGTGCTCATGGTGCGGGTACTTCCTGTTGCGGGATGGGTGGTATGGATTCGGTTACTGCAGTGCGAAGCCGACAGTGAGGGTCATGATGCCGAGGAGCGGCGGTACCAGTTGTTTGAGGGCGGCTGACGCTTTGGACGGGGATGACAGCAGCAGGACAAGGCCGGCGGCGACCATCGAGCCGGCGCCAACAAAGACCAGGGTGGCACCTACGGTCGGGTTCCCGGCGGCGATAACCGCGATGCCGAGAGCAACCGCTATCGCGAGGAACAGGTTGTAGAAACCCTGGTTGAAGGCGAGCGGCTTGGTGGTTTCGGCCTCGTCCACGCTGGCGATGCCGAAGATCGCGCGGGTCTTGGCGCTGGTCCAGGTCACACTCTCGAGATAAAAAATGTACCCGTGGATAACAGCGGCGATGCCAAGCAGTACAAGCCCAGTAATGATCATCGGTGTGCGGTCCAATTCTGTAACGGTCAGTTCACTATATACTGGACTAGAGAGTACAGAAACGGGGACCCGATGGGCCGCATCCAGGCGTTCGACACCGATGAGGTGGTGCGGGCGGCGCGAAGCGTTTTTTGGGAGCTCGGTTACGAGAAGGCATCGCTGCCGGAACTGGAACGCGCGACCGGGCTCAACCGGTCCAGCATCTACCACGCCTTCACCAATAAACGCGGGCTGTTCGACTCGGTGGTGCAGAGCTACCTTGAGGAGATCATCCGCCCGCGCCTCCGTGTGCTCACCGCGGATCCCGTGGCGCCGGATGCCGTTGTGGTGTACCTCAGTGGGCTTCGCGACGCGCTCGCGGCGCGGGGGACGCTCGTCGACAACGGCTGCCTACTGATCAATGCCGCGGGTTCACCGATCTCGAACGACGTTCAGGTCGGCGCCGTCATCGCCAATTACCGTACCGAACTGGATGCTGCGATCCACGCCGGCGTGGTCGCCCACCTGCCCGCCGGATCGCACGCGCAGGCTCGACAACTGGCGACACTGTTGACGTCCCTGGTGATCACCGCGATGACCCTCGCGCGGATCGACAACGCCCAGTCCGTCTACAGCATCGACACCGCGCTGCAGCTGCTGGAGACGGCCGCCGAAGCGCAGCATCCCGCGGCAATTCACTCCTGAGCTAACTACAGTCCGGTTGCCAGGCGCGACCAGAGGAACTCGTAAACCAGGGCGTAAAGCCTGGCGGTGTGCGTGTTGTCGACCGCGCCGCCGTGGCCGCCGTCGGTGTTCTCGTAGTAGAGGATGCCGGGAATGTCCATGGCCTGCATCCGCGCGGCCATTTTGCGCGCCTGGACGGGGCCGACCCGGTCGTCGCTGGTTGCCGCATAGAACAGGGTGGGTGGGTAGACAGTGTCCGTCGCCAGGCGCTGGTAGGGGGAGAACTCCTTGATGAACTCCCACTCCTCGGGAAGGTCGGGGTCGCCATACTCGGCGATCCAGGATGCCCCGGCGGAGAGGTGTGTGTAGCGCTTCATGTCGAGCAGCGGGACACCGCAGACCACGGCGCCGAACAGCTCGGGGTAGTTGGTCAGCATGTTGCCCACCAACAAGCCCCCGTTCGAGCGTCCCTCGCAGCCAAGCCTGCCCGGGGTGGTAATGCCCCGGCTGACCAGGTCACGGGCGATCGCCGCGAAATCCTCATAGGCCCGCGGGCGGTTCGCCTTGAGGGCGGCGGTGTGCCAGGCCGGTCCGAACTCCCCACCACCACGGATGTTCGCCAGAACGTAGACGCCGCCACGGTCGAGCCAGGCGCGGCCGATGACACCGCTGTAGTTGGCAAGCAGCGACGTCTGGAAGCCGCCGTAGCCGCTGAGCAGGGTGGGATGGGACCCGTCAGCGACGAGGCCCCTCGCTGCCACCTGGAAGTAGGGAACCCGGGTGCCGTCGTCGGAGATCGCCCAGTGCTGCTGCACCTCGAGGCCGGAGGCGTCGAAGAATGCGGGGGAGGAGCGCACCGGGGTGGCGTCCTGTTCACCGAGTACGCCCCGCAACACCTCAGGTGGCGTGGTGAAACCGGTGCTGTGCAGCCAGTACTCGTCGGAGCTGTCTGGGTCGGTGTCAAGGACCAGTACCGTGCTGAGCCCGGGAACCCCGGGAAGGGCCGACTTGGCCCACCCATTCGCCGGGTCGAGCACCACGAGCCGGGAGGTGACATTGTCGAGCAGGGTGAGGATGAGGGCGCTCTTCGTCCAGCTCCAGCTCTCGAGCGCCGTGGCCTCGTCGGGCGTGAACAGCACCGCGAAATCACGCTCACCGGCGAGGAATCGCTCCAGCGTGATCGCGAGCAGGCTCCCGGTGGGATGAACCGTGTCCCCGAGCATCCATTCGGCACGCGGCTGCACCACTAGCCACTGTCGGTGCAGGGTCACATCCGCGGTGTCCGGCAGCTCGAGCGGGACAAGGGCACCGTCGACCTGCAGCAGTGTGCGGCTGCGGTAGAAATCGAGGATCTCGATCACCACGTCGCGTTCGAAGCCGGGGGTGTGGATGCGGCGGCCGACCACCTCGAGGTCGCCGGTGCCGACCTCGTGAACGACCGGGGCGTCAGCAAGCGCCTGGCCGCGGGAGAGGCGGCGCACGGTGCGCGGGTAGCTCGAATCCGTCATGCTGCCTGGACCGAAGTCGGTGCCGAGGTAGATAGTGTCGCGATCGATCCACGAGTACACGCTTTTCGCGACGGGAACAACAAAACCGTCGGGAACAAAACTGCGGCTGGGAAGGTCGAATTCGCGCACCGTGACGGCGTCACCGCCGTCCGGGGATAAGGCCACAAGCGCCCGGGTGTAGTTGTGGGGGAGCAACCGGGCGCCGGCGAACACCCACTCGGTGTTCTCGTCGCGGCCGAGGGCGTCGACGTCGAGGATGACCTGCCATTCGGTGGCGGCGCCGATGTAACTGTCGAGGGTGGTACGGCGCCACAGTCCGCGCGGGTGGGCCTTGTCGCGCCAGAAATTGTAGAGAAAGTCGCCATGGCGGCTGGCCAGCGGGATGCGCTCCTCGGAGTCCATCACTTCCAGCAGGTGCCCGGTGAGGGTATCGAAGTCGTCCGAGGCGAATTTCGCCAGGGTCTGCGCGGTCTGTTCGGCAGCCCAGGCCAGCGGTTTCCCGCCGTGGATGTCTTCGAGCCAGAGGTTTTCGTCGGTGGGGTGCAACTCGGAAGCCATCCGCCAAGACTAGGTGCCGCGCGGGTGTGGATGCTGCGCCGGGCGCGGCGCGGGGTGCGGGGCACCGGTGCCGGCCGTTGGGCAGCACAAGTGGGCGCCGGAACGGCGTCCGGGGTGCGGTGGGGAGCGTAAACTTAGCCCCTATGGCCAGTCGAGACAACACAGCAGCCGACGCGGCCTATTGGTATGTGCCGCTCAGTCGTGCAGTTCCCGCGGCGATCGTCGCGGTGATGATTACCTTCAACCCGGACCACTCCCCGCAACTCGGTTTTGCCGCCTTCGGCATCTTCGCAGTGCTGTCCGGCCTCATCACCGCCCTCTTCAGCCAGCGCACGCTGTCCAAGGGTGTCGAGCGCACCTTTTTCACCGTGCACGGAATCGTGTCCCTGCTCGCCGGCATCGTCGCGCTCGCCGCCCCGAATGCCGGGCTTGGCTTCTTCCTGTTCCTCGTCAGCGCCTGGGCGATCCTCACCGGGTTCCTCGAGTTGTACGCCGGGTTCCGCTCGCGCGGCCGTAACGCCTCCTCGCGCGACTGGTTGTTTGTCGGCGCGCTCACGGTGGTCTTCGCCATCATCATCCTGATCATCCCGCCGGACCTCCGCCAGGAATTCTCCGGTGCTGAAGAGGGCGTTTCCGGCGTGCTCTCCTCCTCCGTCATCGCGGTCGGGCTTCTCGGAGCCTATGGTGCGATCATTGCGGTGTACCTGGCCATCGGCGCCCTCTCCCTCAAATGGTCCGCGCCCGGCACCCCGGCAGTGACGCCAGCGGGAAAGCCAGCGGTATCGGAAACACCAGCAACCCCAGCACCACAGGACGGAAACGCATCGTGACATCCCCCAGTCGGAAGGACCGCCTGCGTCCCCTTGAGCTTCTGGTGCTGTCCGGCATCGTCGCCGTATTTGTTGGGGTCATCGTGGGCGCATCCACCCGGGATGTCGCCCTCGGCGGGATCTTCGCCGGTATTTCCTTCATCGTCACCCTGCTCACCCTCGCGATGCTCGCCCTGTCGGCCGCGCCGGATGCTGCGGAGCGCACCGACCTCGATGAGCAGAACAACCCGGACCGCCCGGAGCGTCCCTCCGGCCACTGAGCGCCGGCTGCGGCACCGGCCGGCCCGAACGGGCTTCCCGTCGCCGTAACAACACAACGGCCCTGATCGATGCGCTGAAGCATCCATCAGGACCGTTCTGGGTGGATGCTACGCCGATCAGGCGAGCATCCGGCACTCAATCGCGGGCGATGTAGTCGACCAGGTTGCTGGCAAGGCCCGCGTATCCCGCGGGGGTCAGTACCCGCAGTCGGCTCTTCGCGTCCTCGTCGATGTCGAGGGCGTCGATAAACGCCACCAGTTCGACCTGGCCTATGCGCTTGCCGCGGGTGAGCTCCTTGAGCATCGCGTACGGGTCGCTGATCGAGCTGCGGCCGGCGGTGATCTCGGCGCGGATGACGGTCTGGATGGCCTCGCCGAGGATCTCCCAGTTGGAGTCGAGGTCGGCGGCGAGCTTGTCTGTGCCCACCGCGATCTCGCCGAGGCCGCGGGTGATGTTGTCGAGCGCCAGCACCGAGTGGCCGAGGGCAACCCCGACGTTGCGCTGCGTGGTGGAGTCGGTCAGGTCACGCTGCAGGCGTGAGGTGACGAGGGTGGCGGCGAGCGACTCGAGCAGGGCGCTGGAGAGCTCGAGGTTGGCCTCGGCGTTCTCGAAGCGGATCGGGTTGATCTTGTGCGGCATGGTGGAGGACCCGGTGGCGCCGGCCTGCGGGATCTGCGTGAAATAGCCCATCGAGATGTAGGTCCAGATGTCGGTGCAGAGGTTGTGCAGGATGCGGTTCGCGTGGCTGATGCGCGAGTAGAGCTCCGCCTGCCAGTCGTGCGACTCGATCTGTGTGGTCAGCGGGTTCCAGTCGAGGCCGAGCGAGGTGACGAACTCGCGGGCGATGGCCGGCCAGTCCTGCGTGGCGTCCGCCGCGACGTGTGCGGCGTAGGTGCCCGTGGCGCCGCTGAACTTGCCGAGGTACTCGGTGGATTCGACCTGGGCGACGAGGCGCTCGAGGCGGTGCACAAACACCGCGAACTCCTTGCCGACGGTGGTCGGGGTGGCGGGCTGCCCGTGGGTGTGGGCGAGCATCGCGACATCCCGCGTGGCGATCGCGCGCTCCCGCAGGGCCTCGATGACGGCCGTGAACTTCGGCAGCCAGATCTCGCGCACCGCGGAGTTGATCGTCATCGCGTAGGACAGGTTGTTGATGTCCTCGCTGGTGCAGGCGAAGTGGGTCAGTTCGGCGATCTCGTTCAACCCGAGTTCGGTGAGCTTGCCGCGCACCAGGTACTCGACGGCCTTGACGTCGTGCCGGGTGGTCGCCTCGAGGCGCGCGAGCTCATCGATCTCGCCCTGGCCGAAGTCGGTGACCAGCGAGCGAAGCTGGCGGGCCTGCTCGGCGGTCACCCGCGAGGATCCGAAGAGCTCGTGGTCGGTGAGGTACAGCAGCCACTCCACCTCGACGCGCACGCGGGCACGGTTGAGGCCGGCTTCCGAGAGGTGCTCGCCCAACTCGGTGACGGCGGCGCGGTAGCGGCCGTCGAGGGGACTGATGGGCTGTTCTGGCAATGGACTCATAAAATTCCCTGTCGAATTCCGGGGGTGATTTGGTGAAAAAGCGCGGTGCAGGCTTTTTCGATCATGCCGAGGACATGACCGAACATGGCAGCATCCGAATAGTAGGGATCCTGGACCTCGAGCGAGCCGCTGCGGTTGTTGTCGAAACTCAACAACAGCTGCACCTTGGAGCGGTCAGGCTCGTTGTTTGCCCAGGCCCGCAGGATGCGTTCCTGGCTTCGGTCGAAAACAACAACAAGGTCGAGGTTAGCGAACCAGTCCGGGTCGAACTGTTTTGCCCGGTGATCGGTTCCGTTGTGGCCGTGCGAATCCAGCGCGGTGACCGTGCGGTCGTCGGAGGGTTCACCCACGTGCCAGTCCCCGGTTCCCGCCGACATCACCGAAATGGAGTCGGTATAGCCGTTTTTCCGGATCAGGCTTTTGAAGACCGCCTCGGCCATCGGCGACCGGCAAATATTGCCGGTACAGACGAAGCAGATCCGAAAGAGAGCCGACTCGTCGAGAGTGCGGTCGAAGCTCATGCGACTAGTCTCCCGCAGATTCCTCTCCTCCACACCACGATGATCGGACGGATGCTGCACAGCCGGGGTCCCGTCCCGCGCCGGTTGTCGTCGCCGAGCGCAGGCTGGAGCGCGAAAGAGGTGGCGACATGGCGGTTTCGGCAGAACTGGTAGCGATCACGATGGCGTTGCAGCGGCAGGACGACCAATTGCACGAGCTGGTCCGCCGGATTGAGGAACAGCTGCAGGCGGTGGGAGTGCACCTGGCGCATTCCGCCTGGCAGGGCATCGCCCGAACGGCCTGCGATATCGCTTTCGGCAACCTGCGGATGGGGCTGGCGAGGGTGTCCCGGGAGTTCCGGGACGCCCAACGGGAGACCGCACGGGCGATCATCACGCTGGCCGATCGTGTCGGATGACCTCACCGTGTCGGGCGGTGGCAGCACCATCGTCGCCACCGACGACATGCTCGCGCAGATGGACGCCCTGCAGCGGATGCTCGGCGAGCTCGACGGCATTTTGACCGCCGCCTACCGGATGGACGCGGAGGTCTCGATGGGGGCGCTGCGTTCCCTCAACGCCCCGTACAGTTCCGTGGCGGCGGAGGAGCACACCCAGCGTGCGCTTGCGCTGCTGAAGCGCAGCCGTTTCGAAGCCGAACTGGTTCTGCACGGGCTGCAGCTGGCGATCGGCGGATACAACTATGCGGAGCGACTGAACGAGAACCTCGCGAAAACCCTCACCGCACGCCTCGGCCACGCCCTCGGGGCGTTGTCCCCGCTGTTGGTCGCCCTTGCCATCCCCGCGCTGGGAACGGTCACCGCCGGCGTGCTGCTCTCGGGATTTTTCACCAAATCGACACCGGCAGAGACATTGAGGTCCCTCGGCGTCTGGCTGCGCGCCAACGCCGACATCGTCAGTGATCCGACCACCGTGGCGCTGGTGCGCAGCGCGACCGGCAGCAGTGACGACTTCCTGGGCGGGCTGTTGCGAATCCCGGAAGCGGTGACCAGCCAACTCGGCGACGAAGGCCTCGGGGTCACCGGGCTCGGTACCGCAGCGGCGCTGGTCGCGCTGCTCGGCTCGAAGGCCGGGATACTCAAGGAGACGGATGTGGCGGTGACAAAGACCGGTACGACGGCGGTGCTTCCGCCGGCCTCGTTGCGGGAACGCGCTGGCCGGATCCCGGCGCCCGGCACACAATCCGGCGACCAGATCCGGATAGAGAAGTTCAGCCACCCGGGGGAGCCCGACCGCTTCGAGGTGTACATCGGGGGCACCGTCGACTTCGGGGTGCCACCGGAGGGTGAACCGTTCGACATGACCAGCAACCTCCAGGGCATTGGCGGGTTGCCCGCCGGCTCCCTCGTCGCCGTGCAGCAGGCGATGGCGGAGGCCGGGATCACCGCGGACAGCCCCGTGGTACTGAACGGATATTCGCAGGGTGGGCTAGTGGGCTCCCTGTTGGCAGCATCCGGGGACTACAACGTTCGGCAGCTGGTCACCTTCGGTTCACCGTCCGGGCTGGTCGAGATTCCGCCGGGGATTCCCGTCCTCACGGTGCGGCACAGCGACGACATCGTCCCGGCGACGGGAGGGTACGACATCAACCCACATGCACTGGTGATCGAACGCGAGGTTTTCGCGGGGCTGGATGTCCCGAAGGACTTCGCCGTTCCCGCACACCAATTACCCGAATACCGGGCAACGGCTGCCCTTATCGACGACGCGGGCAGCGCCGTGGTGAAAGACGCGCTCGCCGTGCTCGAAGAATTCAGCGCAGGGTCGTCAGAGGGAGAGTCATCGACCTACCTCGCGACGCGGGTGGACTAGTGCCGCCGGATCAGCTCAGGCGCGCTGGCGACCGATGAAGGGACGCAGGATGATGGTGATCACCCAGCTGAGCAGGCCGAGAACGAGCGCACCCAGAACACCCCACCAGAACCCGTCGACTTCGAGGCCGAAGCCGAGCAACCCTGTGAGCCCGGCCACCAGCATCAGCAGGAGTCCGTTGACCACCAGGGCGATCAGCCCGAGGGTGAGGATATACAGCGGGAACGCGACGATCCGGATCAGGTTGCCAAGCAGGCTGTTCACGATTCCGAAAACGAACGCGACGATCAGGTAGGTCAGTACAAGCTGCGGAGTGTCGCCGGGGGCGAAGGGGACCACGCGCACACCCTCCGCCACAAGAAGTGTGGTGAGCCAGAGGGCAACTGCGTTGATGAGCAGGCGCACGAGGAATCTTGTCATGCGACCACTATGCACTGCTGCTTCCGGCAGTCGCAATTAGGCTGGCGGGTGTGATCTCTTCCCGTGTGCGTCTCCGCCCCGAAATCGAAGCCCTGAAACCGTACCGCCAGGGCAAACCAGCGGCAGCCGACGCTTTCAAACTGTCCTCGAACGAGAACCCCTTCGAGCCCCTTCCTGCCGTGCTCGCTGCCATGGCCGACTCGTCCGCCGGAATCAACCGGTACCCGGACTCGACCGCCGCCCTGCTGCGCGAGCGCCTCGCAGCAAAGTACGGCGTGGGCGCCGACCAGGTCATCGCCGGGGCCGGTTCGGTGTCCCTGCTCGGCCAGTTCATCACCGCGGCAGCCTCCGTCGGCGACGAAGTCATCTACAGCTGGCGCAGTTTCGAGGCATACCCCGGCCTGGTGACCGTGGCCGGTGCAACCAGCATCACCGTGCCGAACACCCCGGACTTCCGCCACGACCTGCCGGCCATGGCTGCGGCCATCACCGACAAAACCCGGGTCATCATCGTGTGCAGCCCGAACAATCCCACCGGAACCATCGTGAGCCAGGTCGAATTCGACGCCTTTATGGGGCTGGTGCCGCCCACCGTGCTGGTTCTTCTTGATGAGGCGTACATCGAATTCACCACCGACACCACCGCTGTCCGCGGAATCCCGCTGCTGTCCCGTTACCCGAACCTGGTAGTGCTGCGAACGTTTTCGAAGGCCTACGGGCTTGCCGGGCTGCGTATCGGGTACGCGATCGGTGCCGAATACCTGATGGATGCCGCGCGGGCGACGGCTGTTCCCCTGTCGGTCATCGGGGCCGCGCAGCATGCCGCGATCGTCTCGCTCGATCACGAGGACGAATTATTGGAGCGCGTGGCGCGCATCAGCATGCTTCGGGACCACGTCTGGCAGGCCCTGGTTGATCAGGGCTGGCCGACGCCGCGGCCATCCGGCAACTTTGTTTGGTTGCCGACAGCGGCATATACACCGGAAGCCGCGGACATCTTCCTTCGAGCCGGGATCGTTGTGCGTGCCCTGGGCGACGGCCTGCGGATCAGTATCGGTGAGCCGTCCTCTGTAGACAAGCTCCTAAGGGCATCGGCAGAGGTTATTTCTAACCTCCGCTCTGCTCCCAGCCCAGCCACGTTAGATTAGATTCCATGTCTTATACCGAGGCGACGATCCAGCTTCTCAACCCTGAGGGTGTACTCGTCGAAAGTGACGCGTCCGCCGAGTACCTTCCCTACCTTGAGGCGCTCACAGACGAGCAATTACGCGACTTTCACCGCCATATGGTGGTGATCCGACGCTTTGACATCGAAGCGGGCAACCTGCAGCGGCAGGGCCAGATGGGACTGTGGGTTCCGAGCCTCGGCCAGGAGGGTGCACAGGTCGGATCCGGTTTTGCGGCAAAAAGCCAGGACCATATTTTCCCGGCTTACCGTGAACATGCCGTTGCACGTATACGAGGTGTCGACTTGATCGACGTCATCAGATTGCTGCGCGGCGTCACCCATGGCGGCTGGGATCCGGCAGCCCACAACAACTTCCATCTCTACACGCTGGTGATCGGTGCGCATACGCTGCATGCCACCGGGTATGCCCTTGGCATCACCCTTGACGGTAAGCACGCCACCGGCAACCTCGACACCGACGAAGCCGTCATCGTCTATTTCGGCGACGGCGCGACCAGCCAAGGCGATACCAACGAGGCACTTGTGTTCGCCGCGAGTTACCAGACGCCGCAGGTATTTTTCCTGCAGAACAACCACTGGGCTATTTCCGTACCGGTCTCGACCCAGTCGCGCACCCCGCTCTACCTGCGCCCATCGGGCTTTGGCATCCCCGGGGTGCAGATCGACGGCAACGATGTGCTCGCAAGCTTCGCGGTGACCGCGAAGAACCTTGACGACGCCCGGAGTGGTGCCGGTCCCCGCTTTATTGAAGCCCTGACCTACCGGATCGGCGCGCACACCACCAGCGACGACCCCTCGAAGTACCGTCTGGATGCCGAGCTCGACTACTGGCGCGACCGGGACCCGATCGCCCGTTTCGAGAAGTTCCTCCGCAGCCGCGGCGAGGGTGATGCGTTCTTCGAGGATGTCCGGGTCGAGGGTGAAGACCTCGCCGCCGACATTCGCCGCCGCACCCTGGAAATCGGACAGCCGGACACCGCCTTGATGTTCGACAACGTCTATAGCGAACCCCACCCGCTGATGGTGGAGGAAAAAGCGCGGCTTGCCGCCTATGAAGCATCATTCGACGAGAACGGAGGCGCGGCATGACCGACACCGTCAACGTGACGCGACCCAGCATTCCGCAGGAGACCCGTCCGAGCATCCAGTCGATGCCGATGGCCAAAGCCATCAACGCCGGGCTTCGCCAGGCCATGATCGACAACAACAAAGTGCTCATGATGGGCGAGGACATCGGACCGCTCGGCGGCGTGTTCCGGGTCACCGAGGGCCTGCAAGCAGAATTCGGCAAAAACAGGGTGATGGACACCCCGTTGGCCGAATCCGGCATCATCGGTACCGCGGTGGGCCTCGCGATGCGCGGCTATCGTCCCGTCTGCGAGATCCAGTTCGACGGCTTCATCTTCCCCGGCTTCAACCAGATCACCACCCAGCTGGCCAAAATGACCAACCGGCACGAGGGCAGCGTCCAGATGCCCGTGGTCATCCGGGTTCCCTACGGCGGACACATCGGCGCGGTCGAACACCACCAGGAGAGCCCGGAGGCATTGTTCGCGCACACCGCCGGGCTTCGCTTGGTCAGTCCCTCGACCCCCAACGACGCCTACTGGATGATCCAGGAAGCGATCGCCAGCAACGACCCGGTGATGTTCTTCGAGCCGAAGAGTCGCTACTGGCCGAAGGGCGACGTCGACTTCACCGCCAGCAACGCCCCCCTGCACAGCAGCCTGGTGGTGCGTGAA
>Ga0247735_1000602_pt1 | contig 14031 bp, 14 predicted proteins | sample UWRJL178409R2_FD_180934 | JGI IMG/M metagenome (GOLD analysis project Ga0247735, IMG submission 180934) | Plant litter microbial communities from Arlington Agricultural Research Station in Wisconsin, United States - UWRJ-L178-409R-2 | ecosystem: Environmental > Terrestrial > Plant litter >... | reverse complement strand
CGTAAAACGCTCGGCTGGGATACCCCAGCCGAGCGTTTACGAGACCTGTTAGTTTCTACCTAAACCGTCCATGGTGTTGCAACGACCCCTTGAAACCGCCGGTTGGCGAGGGCGTGCTTTCCGGCGCTAAGGGTTAGTGCTTTTTTGCCACGTAGAGCACGGGCTCGGGCAGGCCGGCTTCCTCGCGCACGCGGCGGGAGAAGCGCTCGATCGCCTTGAGGGCGGCGACCACATCTTCGGCGCGGACGGCGAACGGCATGTTGTGGATGGTCTCGGTCGGCACGGTGGATGCTGCGGCGACGGCCTGCAGTTCCTTCTCGTCGTCGATCGAGAGGCCGATCTCGGTCAGTGTCGTCGGGAGGCCGACCTTCGTGGTGAAGATGATGAAGTCACGGATCTCGTCGGCCGGTGCTCCCTCGAGGATCAGCTGGGTGATTGAGCCGATGTTCACCTTCTGGCCGTGGGCGAGGCCGTGCGTCTGCGGGGCGGCGGTCAAACCGTTGTGGACGGCGTGGGCGGCGGCGAGGCCGCCGGACTCGAAGCCGAGGCCCGACAACAGGGTGTTCGCCTCGATCAGCTTCTCGACCGCGGGGGTGACGATGTGGTCGCGCACCGCGTCGAGGGCGGGCAGGGCGTTCTCCCAGATGACGTCCCAGCTGAGTTTCGCCAGGGCAGTTCCGGTGAGGGTGGGCAGTCCGCCGGCCATGGTGGTGGAGTTCGAGCGTTGGGTGGCGCGGGCCTCCAGCCAGGTGGCGAGGGCGTCGCCGACGCCGGCGGCGAGGAACGCGGACGGCGCGTTGGCGACCAGCTGCGAGTCGATCAGTACAAGGTCGGGGTTCCGCGGGAAGAAGCGGTACTCCTCGAACTCACCGGAATCGGTGTAGATGACGGCGAGCGCCGAGGTGGGAGCATCCGTCGACGCAACGGTGGGTACGGAGACCCAGCGGATGCCGGCGAGGAAGCCCGCGGCCTTGATCGCGTCGATCGTGCTGCCGCCGCCGAGGCCAACAATGACGTTGGAGCCGGTGGACTTGATCAACTCGACGATGTCGTCGACCTTGTTCGCCGTGGCGAAACCGGCGAAGCTCTCGCGGGTTACGGGAAGGCCGGCCTCGGTGAGGGATGCGGTGACCTGGTCGCCAACAAAACCCCACACCATGTCATCGGCGATCAGCAGCGGTGTATCGCCGATCGGTGCGAGGTACTCGCCGAGCCGGGCGATCGCGCCTACCCCCTGCACATATCGTCCGGGGCTCATCACGGTACGGATCTGGGCTGGTGTAGACACGGTTCCTCCTGTTGCTGGGCAATTGCGCGGTAACTTGCACCCATAATTTACACCTGATGGGTTAGTCGGGGACGATCGTGCCGATCATCTGCACAAATGTGCAGATTGCCCGGAGCGGCTCACCCGCACCCGCTCGCCGGCCACCGCGGTGAGGTCACCACCTCGGCAGCCGGCCAGTAGGCCAGTGCGTGTGCGGGATGTTCAGCAGCGCACATCCTTGCGCGGCAGCGTGCCGTCGACCAGGAAATCCGACGCGATCTCATCCACGCAGGGGCTGTCGCCATAAACGTAGACGCCGTGGCCGCTACGGTCGGCGGTCACCAGCGTTGAGCGCTGGTCGAACTTCTCCCGGATCAGCTTTGCACCGCTGAGTGGGGTGACCGGGTCACGCTCATTCTGCACAACAAGGATGTTTTCCGGGCCGTCATCGTTGATCGGAACCGGGGGCTCGCTCGGCTCGAACGCCCAGAAGGCGCACGGGGTGATGTTGGCGGTGGCCGCCCCAAAGATCGGGAACCTCTCGCGGTCTTCCTCAACGGCCTTCTGGTAGACGCTCACGTCGGAGGGAAAATCGACGTCGTTGCAGGTGACGGCCTGGAACACCGACCAGGAGTTGTCGAATGCCGCAAGCTGACCCTCCGGTACGGCTGGTTCAGCCGGTCCAGCCGGTGTGGCCTCGTCCCGTTCGGCCGTGCGCTGAACGGTGTGCCAGAGGGCGGCCGTCCGGGCGTAGGAACTTTCCGCGTAGAGCCCACCGAAGGTGGCAACGCGGAACAGGTGGCCGTCAACTCCGGGTTGGGGTTTCTTATCCAGGAGTTCGCCCAGTTCGAAGTACGTCTCGCGCACCTCCTCCGGTGTGCTGCCCAGGTTGTACGATCCGTCGCGCTCCGCCGCCCATTTCGCGAAGTCGGGGAACGTCTGCTCGGTTCCCTCTGCGTACCGGCGGAAGCCGTCCTGGTCGACATGGGTGTCACCGATGTTGCTGTCGAGGATCACCCGGTCGGAGGTGTCCGGGAACATCGACGCGTAGGCGGCGCCGAGGGCCGAACCGTAGGACAACCCGAAGAAGCTCGCTTTTTCCTCGCCGAGTGCGATGCGGATCCGATCAAGGTCGCGCGCCATGTTGGCGGTGGTGATGTGGCGAAGGTGGCCTTTGGCATCATTGGCCGCGCACTGCTCGGCGACGCCCTTAACCACCTCGGCCTGCGCGACGACGGCATCGCTGTCCGGAGCCCACTTCGGCACGGCACCGGTGAATCCCTGCGCCTCGGTGAACCCGCAGGAGATGGGGGCGGAATGGCCGACGCCGCGGGTGTCCATCCCGATCAGGTCGTAACTGTCGATCACATCGGCGGGCATACCGTGGGTGTAGGCGAGATCCGTCGGCATCGACAGTCCCGAACCGCCGGGACCGCCGGGGTTGAGCAGCAACACTCCCCGTCGTTCGCTCGGAACAAGGCTGGCCAGGCGGGAAACCATCACGTCGATCTGTTCGCCGTCGGGATTGCTGTAGTCGAGCGGAACCGGGACCACGGCGCACTCCAAACCCGGCGAGGTCGCGGGAAGCGGAGCCGGGCACTCGGCCCACACGAGTGGTGTGGTCGGTGGTTTCGAGGCTGCGGGCGGGGCGCCGGGTACCTCCGCGATCGCCGGCGTCGCGCCGAAAAACGCAGTTAATCCGGTGACCACCAGCACCGCCATGCCCGAGGCCATTGTGTGTTGTTGCTTCATTCGTGTTCCCACTTTCTGTCGCATTTCCTGGATGCTCCACAGTCCACACCCTGTCCTCGGGGCAGGGTCAAGGGTGTGGATGTGGACGCGACATCCGGGTGCGTGCCCGTGTCGATCACCGCGGGCACGCCTTCGAAAAAAAGAAGCGGGAACTACCCCACACTCAGTGGTGCGGTGGCACGTGCAGGATCGGTGCGGGCAGTCCTGCCTCTTCGCGCACGCGCCGGGAGAACCGTTCGATCGATTTGAGGGCAGCGACCACATCTTCGGCGCGGACCGCGAACGGCATGTTGTGGATGGTCTCGCCGGCTACCGTTGCCGCGGCCGCCACCGCCTCGAGTTCCTTGTTGCTGTCCACCGACAGTCCAACCTCGGTGAGGGTGGTCGGAAGACCGACCTTGGTGGTGAAGATGATGAAGTCGCGGATCTCCGCGGTGGGGGCGCCTTCGAGGATCAGCTGGGTGATCGAGCCGATGTTGACTTTCTGGCCGTGGGACAGGCCATGCGTCTGGGGAGCAGCCGTCAGGCCATTGTGGATGGCATGGGCGGCTGCAAGGCCGCCGGATTCGAACCCGAGGCCGGACAACAGGGTGTTCGCCTCGATCAGCTTCTCGACGGCGGGGGTGACAATGTGGTCGCGCACCGCGTCCAGTGCCGGCAGCGCGTTTTCCCAGATGACGTCCCAGCTCAGCTGTGCCAGCGCGGTTCCGGCGAGGGTGGGCAGCCCGCCGGCCATGGTCGCCGAGTTCGACCGCGAGGTAGCGCGGGCCTCCAGCCAGGTCGCGAGGGCATCACCCACTCCGGCGGCAAGGAACGCGGCCGGCGCGTTGGCAACCAGTTGCGAGTCGACGAGTACAAGGTCGGGGTTCCGCGGGAAGAAGCGGTATTCCTCGAAAGTGCCGTCCGGGGTGTAAATCACAGCGAGCGCTGAGGTGGGAGCATCCGTCGACGCAACGGTGGGCACGGACACCCAGCGGATCCCGGCGAGGAAACCGGACGCCTTCGCCGCATCGATCGTGCTGCCGCCGCCGACCCCGACAATCACATTCGCCCCGGCATCCTTGATCAGGTCGACCAGCCGGTTCACCTCGAAGGCTGTGGGAATGCCGTTGAATTTCTCCCGGGTGACGGGAAGGCCGCCAGCCTTGAGGGATGCTTCGATCTGCGGCCCAACAAAACCCCAGACCTGGTCGTCGGCGAGCAGCAGGGGTTTGTCGCCGATGGGGGCGAGGTACTCGGCGAGACGATCGAGCGCTCCGGCACCCTGCACGTAGCGGCCGGGGCTGATAACCGTGCGGATGGGAGCCGGACTCGAAGGGGTCTTCTCGTCGGTGTGCGTTTCCCGCGGGGCGACGGATGCTGGGAGGGTGTCGGTCATTGTGTTCTCCAACTTCGTTGTTGAAGGCGACGCCACTCGCCGCCGTTCCCACCCTAAGTCGGGGTCGGTCGGCGTCGACACGGGGCCTCTCACCCGTCGAGAACAGTGGGCTAGGGGGAGGGCAGGGTCGGGTCGATGCTGTCGGCGCTCGCGGTCACATCATCGAGGAAACGTGTGATTACCAAGGATTGTGCCGGGGTGAGTTTCATGGCGACGTCGAGGAGCCGGTTGTGCATCGCGCCGAGGGTCTGGCGCACTTCCTCGTCTGATCCGATGCTGGCGATCACGCTGATGCTGCGCCGGTCGGTGGGATGCGGCTGTCGGTGGGCGTGACCGCCGGCGACAAGACGGTCGAGCATGGCGGTCATCGACGCCGAGGTCATCCCCAGATGCTGCGCGAGGTCGCGGGACGTGACGATGCGGTCTTCGCCCTGTGCTTTGAGCAGGAATCGGAGCGCCTGGAGGTCACTGGCACCCATCCGCATCGACTTCCGGGTACGCATCCGCATGGCTTGTTCGGCCGTGCGGTAGTCGGCCAGTGCGAGGAGCAACTTCACGGTTCGATCGGTGGGGATAGTCATAAATAGAGGAGAGGCTGCCGGCGGGTGTTACTCGGCGGGGACCGGGTGCGGGAGGACGGCGTCGATCTCATCAACGGCTTCGCGCATGTCGGTGAGGAAGTCGATGATGGTGCGCGCTTCTTCCTCGGACAGCTGCTCGGCGATCTCAACCAGTCGTTCGTGGACGTCGCCGAGGGTTGTGCGAACCTCGTCGTCGGTGCTGGCTGTCGGCACGATGATCAGGGCGCGGCGGTCGAACGGGCTGTGCTCGCGCCGGATGTGGCCGCCCTTTTCGAGACGGTCGAGCAGCACCGTGGTGGAGGCGCTGGAGACGCCGAGGTAGGTGGCAAGTTCCTTGGGGCCGGTGGTGCGCTGGTCGCGGTGGGCGCGCAGCACATACCGGAGGGCGAGGAGGTCGTTCTCGCCCATACCCATGGAGGACTCGGTGCGCCGTCTCATCGCGGACTCCGCTGCGCGGAATGTTCGCATGGCTTCCAGAACCTCGATGCTGCGTTGGCGTTGGGCATCGTTGTCAAACCAGTAGTGGTGTGCCGTGTCCAATGCCTCGTTTGTCATTCATTAATACTAGTTGCACTAGCTACTAGGTCGGCTAATTTCCGACACAACGATCAGTAAAAACGACGGTCATTAGGCGAAGCTTGCGCGGTTTACTTCGGGAATGGTATTACTAGATGCACTAGCTAGTTGATGATCTAACAAAGGAGTTTCCGGTGTCGATCACCTTTCCGCGCACGTCAGAGGCAACAACGGTACGGATGCTCTGGACCTCGCCGGCACAGGATCTTTGGATCGGAAACCGGGGCGGCGAGTACGCGGGGATGGTCGAGTTCGCAGACGGCCACTTCATTGCCCGCGACCGTACTAATACCCTCATCGACACGTTCACGGACATCCCTTCGGCGAAACTGGCCGTACTGACCACCGCGGAAACACCCCGGTCGCTGTTCACTGCTGTCGCAGCGGGCCTCGGCCTTGATCGCCGTGGCGAGCTACGCCACGCGCCCCGGATGGCACGCAACTACCGCCGCACGGCATAACGCAACTCCGCCCGCCTTTACCCGCCCCAGTGCTACATCACCGGGAGCATCCGAAACAGTCGCGGGATGCCCCGGTGTGGTCCGGTCGGTATCGTCAGAGGGGTAGTGGGTGCCGCAACACCCCGGTCCCCTCGAGGCGGCCCGAGACGATGCGGGCGAATTCGATCGCGTCCAGATTTACCTGCTCGCCGCCGCTGCCACTGATGAAGGTCCCACCAGCCGGTCCGGTCAGCTGGAGGATAAACGGCTCGCCGTGCGTGCCGGCCCACTCGGCGACCATATCGGCGATGAGCCTGCCGTCGTGGCTGGCATCTTGCTCGAATTCTTTGCCGGCGGCGACGGCGATGTCGATCCGGTGCGCCCAGACATCGCGGGTGAACCCGATGTCGAACAGGTAGCGCAGCGGCTGCCGGCCCACCGGCTCTGGCAATCCCAGCAGCGGGAGGGAGGAGATCGGGCGGGGCAACCGGGTGCGCGCCCGCAGTGCCCGCTCCGAGTTGGCGTCCCAGTCGGCGACCAGTTGGCTCGCAGGGACGTTGGCGCGCTCTCGCACCTGTACCTCGTTCATTCCATCCCACCAATATGGGGCACCGATCTCGCGACGCAGCGGCCGCCCGCGCAGCACCTGGCGAGCGAACTCCAGGGGCGATGCCTGTCCGGCAGCGGAGCCGACAATGTGCGACACCACACCTTTGACGTCCCACAGCGTGCAGTCGGTCGGTTTGGTCCAGTCCTCGGTGGTGAGATTTGCGAGAAGGTTTGAGAACCGCTGGTTTTCCACCGCCGTGATGGCCATGGCCTCGTTATGTGTGATTCGGTCGATGGTGGTGACATCGACGAAGGGGATATGGGTGGTCATGGCTACTCCCTGGGGGATTGTTGGACTTCGGTGAGGAACATTGCGACAACGCGGCCGGCCTGCTTGAGCCAGCGGTCGCCGCCGGGGTCGTTGGCTACCTGCTGGTGGGTCAGGCCGGCGGTCAGCGCGGTGAACAGGTCGATGTCCGCCGCGCGGGTGACGCCGGCCGCCTGCAGCAGCGCTCCGGCACGCTCGAGGAACTCGACGGCGACCGCGTAGGACTCGGGGGACGGCTCGAAGCCGGGGATGGTGCGCTGGAACAGGAGCTGGTGGCGTTCGACGTCATCGCCCGAGAACCGCACAACCCGTGCCACGAACTCGGTCAGGTCGCGAACGGGGTCGCCCGTCGACGGCAGGTCCGAGGTGTAGGCGATGAGCTGGCGGTTGCCGTCCGCGAACATCGCGTCGTAGAGCGCCAACTTGGAATCGAAGTAGGCGTACAGCGACGGCTGGCGAAGGCCTACCCGATCGGCGAGGTCCCGCAGCAGGATCCCCGCCAATCCCTCGGCGCGACTGAGCGCCCACGCCTCGTGGACGATAACGGCGATCTTTGCCGCCCGCCGGAGGGCGCGACGGTCGGTGCCGGGTGGACCGGCCACCGTCTGGTTCAGCGCTGACATTCTGTTACCTCTATCTCCGATAGGAAATCTATAAACGATAGGTAACAGTATGCGACGCCAGCGCGTCAAGGATTAAAGAATCTCGTTCAGGAGCCTTGACCGATTACCTATCAGCGATAGTATTCCTATCAGCGATAGGAAAACAAATCGCCGAGATTCATGGCACGTCGAATGCCATATCTATTGCTGGGCGAATCGGCGCCGCCACCACCGCAACCGGACTATCAACCCCCATCGGAAAGGATCTGCAATGACCGCAACCAGCACTGACACTCACACGGAGGACGTGCGCGCCCTTGTGCACCGCTTCATCAACGAAGTCATCAACGGACGCGACCTCGACCGGGCCATGGACGAACTGGTCGCCGAGGATTTTATTGAGCAGATACCGTTCACCGGGCAGGGACCAGGCCGGGCAGGCCTCGCCGACGTGCTGGCCGGGATGTTCACCGGCTTCCCTGACCTGCACTGGAGCGTCCGCGACACGCTCGCCGAAGGTGACCGGGTGATGGCGTATTCGACCTGGACAGGGACGCACAACGGTGAATTTATGGGTATCCCGGCGACGGGCGCCACGGTCAGCGTCGACGCATGGACCATCGACCGGTACAAAAACGGCCAGATGACCGAAAGCCGATTGATCATGGATGTCGCAGGCCTGCTGGTCCAGCTTGGCGTCCTGCCCGCCCCGGCGGTTGGCTGATCCCAACGAAAGTTGTGTGCCGGCACAGCGAAGCGGAGTTCGGGATGATCTCTCCCGAACTCCGCTTGTGCCGGTTGTGTGCCGGCGTTGTCCGCATCCCGCGGACCAGGATCGATTGATCAGGCCGAGCGCAGCAGGGTGAACGAGTTGTCGCGCACGATCAGGGTGCTCACCGGGCCCTCGACCTGCTGGCCGGGGTCACTGCTGACCGCAAGGGTCCACTCGGCACCGGGCGCCGCCGGAACGGTGAACTCGACACCGTTGTCCGCGGAGTTCAGCAGGAACGCGAACGAGTCGCCGCCCGTGTGCTGCAGCACAAATGTGATGGTGCGCGCGTCGGCGTTGTCCCAGTCGTCGTCAGCGAACTCTTCGGCGTCCGAACGCAGCACAAGCACGCTGTCGCGGCTGTCCCCTCCCGGAGCCTGGCGGAACCAGGCCGGTCGCAGCGCAGGGTTCTCGCGACGAAGGGTGAGCAGCTCGGTCGTGAAGGCGAGGAGGTCGGTGTCGACAGCATCCCAGTCGAACCACGAAATCTCGTTGTCCTGGGCGTACCCATTGTTGTTTCCGCCCTGCGTGCGACCGAGTTCATCACCGCCGAGGATCATCGGGACGCCGGCCGACAGCAGCAGGGTTGCCAGCAGGTTGCGGCGCTGGCGGTCGCGGTACTCGTTGACGCCGTCGTCCTCGGTCGGTCCCTCTGTGCCACCGTTGATCGACTTGTTGTCGCTTTCGCCGTCGTTGTTGTCCTCGCCGTTGGCAGCGTTGTGCTTCTCGTTGTATGAGGTGAGGTCGTGCAGGGTGAACCCGTCGTGGGCGGTAACGAAGTTCACGCTCGCCAGCGGGGAGCGGCGGTCGCCCTCATAGACGTCGGGGCTGCCGAGGATGCGCTGCGACACGGTGCCGAGGACGCCGTCCTCGCCGTTCCAGAAGTCGCGCACATCGTCGCGGAACTTGCCGTTCCACTCCGCCCAGTCTGCCGGGAAACCGCCGACCTGGTATCCGGCGGTATCCCAGGGTTCGGCAATCATCTTGACCGGGGCGAGGATGGGATCCTGCTGGATCAGCGTCAAAAAGGCGCTGTGGATGCTGGCGTCGCCGCCCTGGCGGGTCAAGGTGGTGGCGAGGTCGAAGCGGAAACCGTCAACGTGCATTTCGGTGACCCAGTAGCGCAGCGAGTCCATAATGAGGCCGAGCGCCGCCGGGTGGCTGACGTTCAGGCTGTTCCCGGTGCCGGTGGTGTCGAAGTATGCCGACTTCTCGCCGTCGACCAGGCGGTAGTACGCCTCGTTGTCGATGCCCTTGAACGACAGTGTCGGGCCCATGTGGTTTCCCTCTGCCGTGTGGTTGTAGACCACGTCGAGGATCACTTCGAGGCCCGCAGCGTGGAAGGCCTTGACCATGTTTTTGAATTCGGCGACCTGGCCGCCGGTGTCGCCAGCGGAGCTGTAGTCGCCGTGCGGGGCGAAGAAGCCGATCGAGTTGTAGCCCCAGTAGTTGCGGAGTCCCTGTTCCAGGAGGTGGCTGTCCTGCACAAACTGGTGGGTGGGAAGCAATTCGACCGCGGTGACGCCGAGGTCGGTGAAGTGCTTGATAGCCGCCGGGTGGGCAAGGCCCGCGTAGGTTCCGCGGATCTCCTCCGGCACATCCGGATGCTGCTGGGTGAAGCCCTTCACATGCACTTCGTAAAAGACGGTGTCTGCGCCGAGTGTGCGCGGAGCCTCGTCACCGGCCCAGTCGAACTCCGGGTCGGTCACAACGCAGAGCGGCGTGGAGCCCGCGGCATCCGTCTCGTCCATGGTTGATGGCTCGTTCATGTTGTGCCCAAAAACCGCCTGCCCCCAGGTGTAGTCGCCGCTGATCGCGGTCGCGTGGGGATCGAGGAGGAGTTTGTTGGCGTTGAGACGCATACCGGCGTCCGGGTTCCATTCGCCGTGAACCCGGATGCCGTAGCGGGTCCCGATGCCAACGCCGGGAATGATGCCGTGGAAGACATGCCCGGTGCGGTCGGTCAGCGCGGTGCGGGTCTCGACGCCGTTGGTGTCGAAAACGCAGAACTCGACGAGGTCGGCGGTTTCGGAGTAGATCGCGAAGTCGATCCCGTCCTTCACCAGGGTGACGCCGAGCGGGTAGGGGAGTGAACGTGCAATAGGCAAAGCGGTATCCGAATCTCGAGAAGGGGATGCTGGTGCAGGGAAGGAGTTACGACGGGGCCGCGTCATTGCGCGAAGGTGGTTCGCAGCCGACCGCCGCGGCGATGGGCGCTCCCAGCTGATGCCCAGCACGCGGGCGGAGCGTGTTTTTAGAAGACGGGGAAGAGAACCGCGTAGCCGGCGATGGTCGCGACCACTGCCGCTGCAGCGCAGAACAGGCGAGTCTGCACCAGCTCGGAGGAGTAATCCACGGGCCGGCGCCGGCCGGAATCGTTGGTGGTTTTGTCGGCGCTGTCCAGCTGCGCGGGGGTGATCACCAGTGTGTCGGTGTGGCCATCAGTCACAAGTGTTCCCTTGTTATGAAAGTGAAATTCAATACCGGACATGTGATCCCCCTGACTAGTTCAACTAATAGTTAGTTTATCTAGGTAAAGTTCGAAATGACAATCCTCCGCGAAATACGTCGCACCGGAAGCGTCGCCCATCACCGTCACGATTCCAGGCCCCTAACGCGCAGAGGCGCTGCCGCGTGAGCAGCCTGGTCCTTTCAGAAAGGGACAGGCACCTCGCGCGACAGCGCCTGGTGGTCGAAACCGCTCGCGCTTACTCGGTGTCGGTCGGAGGGGTTCCGCCGCCCTGGCCGCCGCCGAAGCCGCCGGTGGTTGCGCCTTCGGCAACGGAGGTCGCCGCGACATCCCCGGCGTCGTCCGCCTCACCGATCACGGTGACGGTGTCGCCCTCCGCGAGGGTATCGAGGGTGGTGTCTTCCGTCGCGGTGACGGTTGTGTCGTCTGTTGTGGTGACGGTGATCTGCTCACCATCGGAGTTCTCCACAACCATGGTGTCCCCATCGACGGAGACAACGGTTCCAGAGGTGAAGCCGCCCATGGCCGCGCCATCCGGGGCTGTACCCGTGCCACCGGCAGTTCCCCCGCCGAAGCCGCCGGCGGGCCCACCGGCCTGGGTGCTGGATGACTCTGCGGTGTTCTGGCCGATCAGTACCCCTCCGAAGATCCCGAGGCCGAGCACGGCCACGAGCGCGAGCGCGGGAGTGATGTACTTCAGCGCACTCTTCTTTTTGGCAGGAGTGGCGGGGGTTGTAGCCGCATCCGTCGAGGCAATGGTGTTGGTGTTGTTCGTCATGGTCTTCTCTTTTCTGAGCTGGAATCTGAGGCTGTTGGAGGGAGGGATACAGCGGCAGCGCTAGACGGCGCGCAATGCCTGGATCGGGCGCATCGCCGCGGCGCGGCCAGCGGGGTAGACCCCGAAAAACACCCCGATGGCCACCGAGACGCCGAGGGCGAGCGGGATCGAGTAGCCGAGCACCACCGGCATGGTGCCGTAAATCTCGAAGTTCGCGCCGATCAGGGCGACCACTACCCCGAGGATCCCGCCGACCATCGTGAGGGTCGCCGCCTCCGCGAGGAACTGGCCGAGGATCGCCCCGCGGGTGGCGCCGAGCGCCTTGCGGATTCCGATTTCCTTTGTACGCTCGGTGACCGAGACCAGCATGACGTTGGTCACACCGATCCCCCCGACCAGCAGGCTGATCGCGGCCACAACGCCGAGCAGCACCGTAAAACTGTCGGCGCTCGCCGCCTGGGTCTCCAGTAGCGAGGTCTGGTTGGTGATGGTGTACGGCGCGGTGTCGTCGACCCCAACACCGAGGAGTTGGTCGAGCATGACCCCGATCTCGCCCTCGGCTGCCGCGACGTCATCCGAATCGGTCGCCTGCACCAGCAGGCTGCTCACGGCGCCGAAACCGGTGAATGATTTCTGGATGCGTGTGATCGGGGCGATGACCACGGTGTTCGGGTCGTCGGTTCCCGTGCTGCTCTGGGTGGCGAGCACCCCCACAACCGTGAACGGAACGGTGTCGACCGTGATGGTCTGGCCGACGGCGCTTCCCGTGGGGAAGAGGGTGGTGGCCAGCTCCGAGCCGATCACGGCAACCTTTGCCGAGGTGGTCACGTCTTCCGTGGTGAACGATTCACCGGTGCCGATCGAGGAAGTCGAGACGTCGAAGTACTCGGGAGTGGTGCCGATAATCGACACGCTGTCGCTCGAGGTCGACGTCGACGAGGCGGTCAGTGAAGTACTCACTTGCGGCACAACTGCCTCGACGTGGCCGAGTCCCGCCTCCGCCAGCTGCTGGCTGACGGTCAGGGTGATTTCCTTGACCGTGCTGCCCTCCGAGGTGGTCGCCCCCGGGCCGCCCCCGCCGCCGGTGGAGCTGGCGCGCACCGTGACGGTGTCCGTGCCGAGGTTCGCGATCGAGTCGCGAATGGTCTGGGCTGAGCCGTTTCCCACGGCGAGAAGCAGAATCACGGATGCTACGCCGATGAGCACACCGAGCAGCGTCAGTACGGACCGCAGCTTATTGGCTGTGACCCCGCGCAGGGCAGAGAGCAGGATGTCGCCGGTTTTCATACGAGTACTCCCTGGGGGAAGGCGCGGGGAGCATGGGGTGTGGCGCGGTCACTGACGATGAGCCCATCGCTGACCGAGAGCATGCGGTGGCTGCGTTCTGCGACGTGTTCCTCGTGGGTGATGATCACGATGGTGCGTCCTTCACCGGCGAGCTGGTCGAAGATGCCGAGGATCTCCTCGGTGGATTCCGAGTCGAGGTTTCCGGTCGGCTCGTCCGCGAGCACCAGGGTGGGGGAGCCCACAAGGGCGCGGGCGATCGCCACCCGCTGCTGCTGCCCGCCGGACAGTTCCTGTGGCTGGTGGCCGGAGCGGTGCGCGAGCCCGACCCGGTCGAGGGCTTCGAGCGCGCGGCGGCGTCGTTCAGTCCGTTTCACCCCGCCGTATACCAAGGGAAGCTCGACGTTGGCCAGCGCAGACATACGCGGCACAAGGTTGAACGACTGGAAGATGAAGCCGATCTCCTGGTTACGCACCCGCGCGAGTTCCGCCTCGCTCAGGGTGGCAACGTTGTTCCCGGCGAGCGAGTAGGTTCCGGAGGACGCGATGTCCAAGCATCCCAACAGGTTCATCAGGGTCGATTTGCCGGAGCCGGATGGCCCCATGATGGCGACGTAATCGCCGGCGTGCACGGCGAGGTCAATGCCGCGAAGCGCATGCACGGCGGTGTCGCCAGCGCCGTACACCTGTTGCACGTCGATCAGTTCGAGCACCGGTGCGGCATCGCCGCGTGCGCGTTGGTTTGTCATGTGTTCCTGGTTCCTGGGGATGTGGCCGGAAGATCGGGTCGGGTGCCGTGGGCGCGGTGCGCCGCGCCGGCTACTGTCCGGGGAACGTGCCGGAGGGAGGAGTGCCGCCGCCGGTGCCGCCGGTGAACCCACCGGTTCCGCCGCCGAAGCCGCCCTGTTCCGTGGTGGTGCCGGTGTCCTCAGTGGTGGATGCAGCAACTTCGCCGAGCGAAACGGACTGGCCTTCGGTAAGGCCGGAAGTGACCTCGGTGCCCTGGTCGCCGACAACACCGAGCTCGACGGTGGTGGTTGTCACCTCGTCGTCTTCACCGATCACGTCGACGGTCGAGGTGCCGTCGGTCGCGGTGGTGATGGCGGCGGTCGGAACGTAGAGGGATTCCGTGGCCGAGGCGACAGTGGTGATGGAGGCTTCGGCGGTCTGGCCGAGGCGAAGGCCGTCCGGCACCTCGGTGAGGGTGATGGTGGTGGCGTAGGTCACCACGGAGTTGCTGGCGGTGGCGACGGGGGA
>Ga0247735_1000601_pt1 | contig 14031 bp, 11 predicted proteins | sample UWRJL178409R2_FD_180934 | JGI IMG/M metagenome (GOLD analysis project Ga0247735, IMG submission 180934) | Plant litter microbial communities from Arlington Agricultural Research Station in Wisconsin, United States - UWRJ-L178-409R-2 | ecosystem: Environmental > Terrestrial > Plant litter >... | reverse complement strand
CGCCGGCGACCAGTTCGTCGCCACCCTCGTTGGCCTCGTCAGCTCCTCCGTCGGCCAGACCATGCTGACCGCCGGCATCTGCCAGTCCTACGTCGACGGTGCCAGCCGCCTCGCCGCCATCGACGGTGTCACCAGCATCGCCGAGGGGACAAGCGGGCCGGGCGAGAACGCGCCGGCCGCGCAGGTCTTCTCGGTGTCCGCCGAACGGTTCGCCGAGGAACGCGCCCTGCAGGACGAGATTTTCGGCGCAGCATCCCTCATCGTCCGCTACAGCGACCTCGACCACCTCATCAGTGCCGCCGAGGGCCTCGAGGGCCAGCTGACGGCCGCGATCCACTGCGCGGGCACCGATGTGGATGCTGCACACCGGCTGCTCGTCATCCTGGAACGCAAGGTGGGCCGGATCCTGTTCAACGGTTGGCCGACCGGGGTGGAAGTCACCCACGCCATGGTGCACGGCGGCCCGTCGCCGGCAACCTCGGATTCCCGGAGCACTTCGGTGGGCTCGCTCGCCATCGAGCGCTTCCAGCGCCCCGTCAGCTACCAGAACGTTCCGGCGGAAATCCTGCCGGTCGAACTGCAGGACACCAACCCGTGGCACCAGGTGCGCCGCATCGACGGACGGATCGAAGGACTATGAGCCCCGCAGCACACCTCACTGGAAGCGCACCAACGATCGAGGCGGTCGAGTGTGTGAGCGTCGCCGGCCACGACAGTATGCTGCTGAACCTCAGTGGCGCACACGGGCCGTTTTTCACCCGCAACGTGGTGCTCGTCACCGACAGCAATGGCAACGTTGGCCTCGGCGAAACCCCCGGAGGGGAACCCATCGCCGACACCATCCGGCAGGCCGCCGACCAGCTTGTCGGGCGACCGATCTCCGAGTTCAAAACGCTGCTGCGTGGAGTCGCGACCCGCTTCGCCGGGCAGGACGCCGGCGGCCGCGGCGAGCAGACCTTCGACCTGCGCACCACCGTGCACGCGGTGACCGCGCTGGAGTCCTGCCTGCTCGACCTGGTCGGCCAGCACCTCGGGGTGCCGGTCAGCGAACTGCTTGGTGACGGCCGCCAGCGGGACCTCGTACCCGTGCTCGGCTACCTGTTTTTTGTGGGAGACCGCAGTGCGACCGACCTGCCATACGCCGGAGCGGAAGACGGTGACGACTGGGCACGCCTGCGGCGGGAGACCGCCCTCGACGCAGCATCCGTTGTCGCCCTCGCCCATGCGGCCAAGGACCGCTACGGCTTCGCCGATTTCAAACTGAAGGGCGGCGTGTTCGCCGCCTCCGAGGAAGCCGACGTGGTGACGGCCCTCGCCGAGGAGTTCCCGGAGGCCCGTGTCACCCTCGACCCTAACGGCGCCTGGCTGCTGGAGGAAGCAATCGAGATCGGGCACCGCCTCAAAAATGTGCTCGCCTACGCCGAAGACCCCTGCGGGAGGGAAGGCGCCTTCTCCGGCCGCGAGACGATGGCCGAGTTCCGCCGAGCCACCGGCCTCAAGACCGCGACCAACATGATCGCCACCAGCTGGCGCGAACTCGGCCACGCCATCAAGGCGGACGCCGTCGACATCCCACTCGCTGACCCGCATTTCTGGACCATGGCCGGCAGTGTGCGGGTGGCGCAGCTCTGCAGCGAATGGGGCCTCACCTGGGGCTCCCACTCCAACAACCACTTCGACATTTCCCTGGCCATGCTCGCCCACGTCGGCGCGGCGGCCCCCGGCGAGATCACGGCGCTCGACACCCACTGGATCTGGCAGGACGGCCAGAACCTGACCGTCACCCCACCGCAGATCGAGAACGGGATGCTTGTTGTCTCCGCCGCCCCCGGGCTCGGGATCACCATCGACCGGGCGGCGCTGGAAAAAGCCCACCAGCTGTATCTCGCCCATGGCCTCGGCGCCCGGAACGACTCGCTGGCGATGCAGTATCTTGTCGATGACTGGACGTTCGATCCGAAACGGCCGGCGCTGCTGCGCTAGCAGCTGACCCGATCCGTTCCCAGGGAGCCCACCACGTCCTCCCGCCTGCACCTCCTCTACGCGATACTGCTCAGTGGCGTCATCATCAGCGTGGGGGTCTCGGCGGCGGTCCCGTCGGCGACCCTCGTCGCCGGAGCCCTCACCCTGCCTTGCGCGCTGGTGGGAATCCTGCTGGTCAGTCCGCTTCAGCGCCTCATCTCCCTCGTCCTCATCGGCGTCGGGGTGACAGCGTTCCTCATCGGGGTCTCCGCCGGGGCGCCGGTGGTGGTGCGCGACGTACTCGCCGTCAACCAGGACCTGATCGGCATGCTGACGGCGATGTCGTTTCTACGCCTGATCACCCCCACCGGGGCGCCGAAGCCGTCGAAGCTTCGCGGGCGGGCCGCGGTGCTACGCACCGCAACGGCCACCCACCTGCTCGGCTCGGTGATCAATATCGGGGCCGTCGGCATCATCGGGGACCACCTGCGCGGCCGCGGCGCCCTGCGAATGCCGGATGCCCTGCTGTTGTCGCGCTCCTACTCGATGGGCGCGTTCTGGTCCCCGTTCTGGGCAGCGGCCGCCGCGGCGGCCAGCGTGATCCCCGGGGCGAACACCCCTCTGCTGATCGGCATCGGGCTGGCACTCGCCTTCAGTACCATCCTGCTCAGCTCCTTCGACATCTTCCGGTCCTGGGGAAACGAGCTGCCGGAATACCAGGGCTACTCCCTCAGCTGGGAGCTGCTGCGCATCCCGCTCGCCCTCGTCGCCCTCGTTGTGCTTGCCCACCAGGGGTTCCCGCAGGTACCGGTTCCCCGGATGGTGCTGCTCGCCGGCCTCACCGTCACCCTCGCCGGCCTGCTGATCCAGCGACCGCGGCAAGCACTTCGCCATCTCGCCCGCCATGCCCGCCACCAGCTGCCGGGCCTGCGTGGCGAGGTCACCCTCTTCGCCTCCGCCGGCATCCTCGCCGTTGGCCTGCGCGCACTGCTGCCCGCCTTCGACCTCGAGCTTCCCTTCGACAACTTCACGGTGCCGCTCGCCTGGGCTGCCATGGTTGTGATGATTGTGCTGTCGCTCATCGGGGTACACCCGGTCGTCTCGATCGCCCTGGTCGGCACCCTCGTGCTACCGCTGCAGCCAGACCCGAGCCTTTTTGTGCTTGCGGCGTCGATCGGCTGGGGAACTTCGGCGGCCGTCGGCCCCATCACCGGCCTCGTGATGTTTATGAATTCGCGCTACGGCATCGACAGCATCCAACTCACCCGCGGCAATTTCCTCTATCTCGGCATCGTCCTTGTACTGGCCTGGCCGGCCCTGCTGCTCTGCAACCTCATCGTCACCGGCTGATCATCGCCGGGTGGTCGCCGGCACGTTCACTGCACCGGATGCTGCGGAGCCTCGCCCCGCAGAACCCGGGCGATATCGCGCACCACCATCGTTCCCATCCGCGCGTTCGCGAGGTCGGTGAATGCCGCGGCATGCGGCGTCAACAGGGTGCGTGGTGCCAGCCTCAGGGGTGAATCGGCATCGAGCGGCTCGCTCGCGAACGCGTCGAGCGCCGCGAAACCGACCGTGCCCGCCTCGAGGGCGGCGACCAGGGCCGCCTCCTCGATAAGCCCGCCGCGCGCGGTATTCACAATTCCAACACCCGGCTTCATCCGTGCGAACTCCGCACCGGTGAGGACGGCCCCACCGCCCGGCAGCAGCGGCAGGTGCAGGCTCAGGAAATCGCTGCCGGAAATGACATCGTCCCAACCCACAGCGCGCACCCCCGCGCGGCCGAACACCTCGGCCGGAACCACCGGGTCGAACGCCACAATCTCGCAATCGAAGCCCGCGGCCCTGCGGGCGACGGCCTGGCCGATCCGACCGAACCCGAGCAGGCCAAGGGTCCGCCCCTCCAACGCCGGGCCGGAGAATTTTTCCCACAGGCCGGCACGCAGTGAGCGGTCGGCGTCGAGCAGCCGGCGGGCGCCAGCCAGCAGCAACGCCAGGGTCATGTCCGCCACCGCCGAGGTGTTGGCGCCGGGAGTCAGCACCACGGTGATGTCACGTTCGGCCGCCGCGGCGAGGTCAATATTGTCGACACCCACCCCGTGTTTGCCGATGACGGCGAGGTTCGGCGCGGATTCGATCGCGGCGCGGTCCAGCTGGTCCACCCCCACAATCACGGCGACGGCGGTGGCAAGTTCGGCAGCCAGCTGGGCCGAAGACAGCGGCCCCGCAACACGAGACCGCCGGAGGTCGAGGTTTTCTTCGCGCGCAGCATCCCACGGGTCGGACGAGAAGGCCCCGAAGCTGGGCGTGGTGACAATTGTGATGCCGCTGGCAACGTCCACGCGTGGTTCCTCCATCGGACGGCGACGTCGCCGGTGACGTCTGCCGCAGGCTCAGGGTAGTGAGCCTGCGGTCGCGGCGTCCAACGCCAAAATCGAATGGGACGATGCCGTCCGGGCATCGCACTTCATGGTCGGCACCCACGCTTCACACATTTTCCGGTGCGGGGTGCCGGGCTACGCTGGCGTATGCCCGCTTGGACCGAACACGTTATCTGGTGGCACGTCTACCCCCTCGGCTTCGCCGGGGCAGACACCACCGGCACCGACCTCACCCCCACCCTGGGGCTCCGCCAGCTGGAATCCTGGCTCGATTACCTCCTCGAACTGGGTGCGAACGGCCTGGCCCTCGGCCCGGTCTTCACCTCGCTGACCCACGGCTATGACACCACGGACTACTTCGAGGTCGACCCGCGGCTTGGCAGCAACGCCGACCTCGAACACCTCATCGACGAGGCCCATTCGCGCGGCATCCGGGTGATGCTCGACGGTGTTTTCAACCACGTCGGCCGCGACTTCGCACCGCTGCGCGCCGCCTTCGCCGACCCAGCGGCCTCAGAAAACGATCTTTTTGCCACCGATGCGTCCGGACGGGTTGCCACCTTCGAGGGACACGATGCCCTCGTCGCCTTCAACCACAACAACCCGCTCGTCGCCGACCTTGTTGTCGCGGTGATGGACCACTGGCTCAGGCTCGGCGTTGACGCCTGGCGGCTGGATGCGGCGTACTCCGTTCCCGTCCCCTTCTGGTCGAACGTGCTGGCGCGGGTCCGCGAGGCCCACCCCGAGGTCTACGTCCTCGGCGAGGTTCTGCACGGGGACTACACGGAATTTGTGACACAGGGCCTGCTCGACAGCGTCACACAATACGAGTTGTGGCAGGCAATCTGGCACGCCACCGAGGAAGCCAATTTTTACGAACTCGACTGGGCACTACAGCGGAACAACGAATTCCTCGCCACCTTTGTGCCGTACACCTTCATCGGCAACCACGACGTGACGCGCATCGCCAGCCACATTGGCGATGAGCGTCACCACGCCCATGCCCTGGCCCTGCTGCTCACCCTGGGGGGCACCCCGGCGATCTACTACGGTGACGAACGCGGCCTCACCGCGATCAAAGAGGAGCGCTTCGGTGGGGACGACGCGATCCGACCCTCCTACCCGGCGCAGCCGGGAGACCTGGCCGGTGACGGCGCCGCGGTGTTCGCCCTGCACCAGCTGCTCATTGGGATCCGACGCCGGAATCCGTGGTTGCACAGCGCAACGAGCCGGAGCATCCTGCTGGCCAACACCCAGCTGGCCCTCGAGGTCAGTGCCGGAGACAACAGCCTTATTATCGCGCTGAACATCGGCGATGAGGTACTCGTCCTCAGCGATAAGACGCGGGGACCACGGCCGGGGACAGTGCCGATCGGCGAACGCGAACTGCTCGCCGGCGACATCCAGCGCACCGATGGTGTTGTCAGGGTGGCGCCCCACGGCTGGGCAATCCTCCGGTAGCAGCGACCCACGATCGCCGCCCGCGCAGGTGTCAGGGGGTGGGGTTGTCCAGGTAGTCGCGCAGGCGGATTACGATCTCTTCCCTGGTGCAGTGCTGCACATCCGCCACCTCGGCAACCAGCCAGTTGAGGGCCATCAGCGCGCCACCGATGAGGTCGCTCGCATCAACTTCCACCTGCCCGTCACTGATGTGGGTGGAGCGTACGGCGCCCACGTCGCCGAGTCGTTCGAGTGCGGTATTGCCGATCTGCACGGCTTGGTCGGGAACCACGGTGGGGTCGTTCCAGATTGAGATGACATCGAGCAGCACGTGGGAGGCGAGCCGGCCAGGCTCGGTCAGCGTCGGGCCCGAGGGGGCGATGTGTTGATCATCCAATGTTGGGTCTTCAATCTACGCAGTGGATATTCGGCAAATATTCTCTGTCGTTCCGGTCCAATTGTGAAACTACCTCCGACAAATTGTCGGAGTGCTACAAACTGCCGCCGATCTGGGAACTAGTTTTTAGCGAGAATGCACAACGATTTTCGGATGCTACGCGAAGCTGGCGAGCACGGCGTCCTTGTCCTCGACGGTCACGGGCAGGCTGAAAATCTCCCCGCCGAGGGATTCCAGTTGCAGTGCCACCTCCGCCTGCGCGACCGAATGCGCCAGGAATACCACGCTCCAGCGCCCGGGGGCGAGACTCCGCGCGACGGCGTCGCGGCCGGCGCTGTCGAACAGGCCGGCCGGACCGGCTGCGCTCCCGCCGCTATCGGCGTCCGACTGGCCCGCGGCGGGTTGAGGCAGCGTGCTGAGTCCCGCCACCAAGGCGCGAAAAGCGGGATCCTCATCAAAATGTGCCGACCCGGCACCCGGATTCGCCGCAGCGACGACCTCAACATCGCCGCCGTCCCGACGGTGTAGCAACGAACATCCTTCGAGGGTGAGCAGCACAACGGTGTGCAGGTGGAGGACGCGCTCGAGCGCATCCTGCGCGGTTGTGTTGTTGTCGACGCTGATGACGGTGAGAGTAGACATTCATGGCCTTTCCCGGAGTGGAGGCGCACAACCTGCGCCGCCGGATAGTTCAGCACGGAGGGACGACATTGCGCGCTCCGGCGCTGGGGAGATTGACAAACTCATTCACGCGTGGTCGCTGATGCCATCTCAAGGTGGCCCGAATTATCCTCGAGATGGCAGTTATTCGAGGGTATAGGTAAAGCTGCCACTGCCATGATGGTGGGGTGGCGCGCGGTGACCCGGCGCCCACCGTGGAACTCATCCCCCCGTTTCTTTTCGTCCCGTAGGAGCCCTCCCGTGTCGCAGCCCACCGCCCGGCGTTTTCTCGACCTCAGCCATGTCATCCGCTCCGGCCTTGTCACCTACCCTGGACTGCCGGCCCCGGTCATCGAGCCGTTCCTGACCCGCGAGGCATCCATCGCCAAGTACGCGCCGGGAACCCAGTTCGCCATGGATACCCTCACCATGATCGGCAACACCGGCACCTACCTCGACAGTCCCTTCCATCGCTACGGCGACGGTGCCGACCTCGCCGGCCTCGAATTGGACACGCTCGTCGAACTACCCACGGTCACCTTTCACCTCGACCTCGCCGGCCGCGGGGGCAGCGACGCCACGGAGCGAAGCATCCCCGCCTCGATCTTTGAGGGTTATGACCTGTCCGGGACCGCCGTGTTGCTCGACACCGGTTGGTCACGCCATTTCGGTGAACCCGCCTACGCGGCCGGGGCGCCCTTTCTGAGCGGTGAGGGCGCCGCCTACCTCGTTGAGCAAAAAGTGGCGCTGGTCGGGATCGACTCGCTCAACATCGACGACACCGAGTCGGGTGGGGAGCGCCCGGCGCATTCGCTGCTGCTGGAGGCGGGGATCCACGTTGTTGAGCATCTCACCAACCTTGACGGTGTTCCGCATACCGGCTCCCACCTCACCGCTGTGCCTCCGCGCATCGAGGGATTCGGTACCTTCCCGGTGCGGGTGTACGTGAAACTTCCAGCACAGGACTGACCGAGGCGGATGTCCCGGGCGGCGGCGCTGCCACGGCCGCCCCCGGGATTTGTGCTGCCCGCTGGTAACAACTTCGTTATCGATCGGCTGGGTTGCCCAATTGACGGTTCGACGTCTGCGAGGTTTACTACCGTTACGGGCCCTGAATTGACCCCCGAACTGGGGGCGGTCATGGGTGTCCGGCAGTGGGACAAGGAGGTCTCGTACGGTGAACCCGAGCCAGGACACAGGGCCGACCATTCTCGAAATGCGGTCGATCACCAAGGAATTTCCCGGGGTGAAAGCCCTCGATAAGGTTTCCCTCACGGTCAGGGCCGGGGAGATCCATTCCATCTGCGGGGAAAACGGCGCGGGAAAATCCACGCTGATGAAAGTGCTGTCCGGCCTGTACCCCTACGGCAGCTATTCGGGGTCGATCTACTACCAGGGATCCGAGGTGCGGTTCAAGGACATCGGTTCGAGCGAAGCCGCCGGGATCGTTATCATCCACCAGGAACTGGCCCTGATCCCGGAACTGTCGATCACCGAGAACATCTTCCTTGGCAACGAACCGACGCGGTTCGGGGCCATCGACTGGATCCAGGCCAAAAAACGCGCCGTCGAACTGCTGGCGCGGGTCGGCCTGTCCGATGACCCGGACACCCAGATCAAAAACATCGGTGTGGGCAAACAGCAACTGGTCGAGATTGCCAAGGCGCTGAACAAATCGGTGAAGCTGCTGATCCTCGACGAGCCGACCGCCGCCCTGAACGAGAACGACTCCCAGCACCTTCTCGACCTGATCCTCGGCCTGAAGGGACGCGGGATCAGCTCGATCATGATTTCGCACAAACTCAACGAGATTGAGCAGATTTCCGATTCGATCACCATCATCCGCGACGGCAAATCGATCGAGACCCTCAATGTCAAGGCCGATGGTGTCAACGAGGACCGCATCATCCGCGGGATGGTCGGGCGGACGCTCGAGAACCGGTTCCCCGAGCACACCAACACCATCGGCGAGGTCTTTTTCGAAGTGCGCAACTGGCTGGTGCAGCATCCCCAGGTCGCCGAGCGCATGGTGGTGAAAAACTCCAGTTTTACGGTGCGCCGCGGCGAAGTTGTCGGATTCGCCGGGCTGATGGGCGCGGGCCGGACGGAGCTTGCGATGAGCCTGTTCGGACATTCTTACGGCAATTTCATCTCCGGCCAGATCATCAAGGACGGCCGGGAAATCCAGGTACGCACCGTTGCAGAGGCGATCGGCCACGGCATGGCCTATGTGAGCGAGGATCGCAAGGCCCTCGGCCTCAATCTCCTCGACGACATCAAGCGGTCGGTGGTCTCGGCAAAACTGTCGAAAATCTCCCGCGGTGAAGTAGTCAACGACATCAGCGAGTACCAGGTTGCCGAGAAATACCGCAAAAGCCTGCGGATCAAGGCGCCCACGGTCGACGACGGTGTCAGCACGCTGTCGGGCGGGAACCAGCAAAAGGTTGTCCTGGCCAAATGGATGTTCACCGACCCCGACCTGCTGATCCTGGACGAGCCGACCCGCGGGATCGACGTGGGCGCGAAGGCGGAGATCTACGGGATCATCCATGAGCTGGCGGCCGAGGGGAAAGGCGTGATCATGATCTCCTCGGAGCTGCCCGAACTGCTCGGGGTCTCCGACCGGATCTACACAATCTTTGAGGGCCAGATCACCAACGAACTGCCGGTGTCGCAGGCCGACCCCGAAACCCTGATGCGCAGTATGACGTCGACGAAGAAGAAGGTGAACGCAGTATGAGCGATCGTGACCACCGCGAGGCGGGTGGGTTCAGATTCAAAGACCTCAAGCTGGTGCTCGGAGGCGGCGGAACACTGAAACAGTTCGGCATCCTCGGCAGCCTTGTGCTGATCCTGCTGCTGTTCCAATTCCTCACCGGGGGACTTACCCTCTCCTCGGGGAACCTGATCAACGTCGTCAGCCAGTACGCCTACATCCTTATCCTCGCCATCGGCATGGTGATGGTGATCATCGCCGGCCACATCGACCTGTCCGTCGGCTCGGTGGCCGCCCTCGCCGGCATCCTTGTGGCGATCTCGATGGAGCGCTGGAATTTCCCCTGGCCGGTCGCCATCCTGTTCGGGCTGCTGATCGGCGCGGTCATCGGGCTGTGGCAGGGCTTCTGGGTGGCCTATGTCGGGGTGCCGGCCTTTATCGTCACGCTGGCCGGGATGCTCATCTGGCGCGGGACGAACCAGTACATCGGCAACTCGGCGACGGTACCCGTTCCGCAGGACTTCACCTACATCGGTGCAGGCTACCTTCCGGAGATCGGACCGGACACCGGCTACAACAACCTGACCCTGCTGCTCGGACTGATTGTGGTGCTCGCCATCGTCTACGGCGAATGGCGTGCGCGCCGCACCCGCCGCGTGATGGGATCGGAACCGGTACCACTCTGGGTGAGTATCACCCGGGTTGTACTGCTGTCCGCCGTGGTCAGCTATGCGGCACTGCTCTTCGCCGGTGGCCGGGTCGGAACCAGTTTCCCGATCTCCGGAATCATCCTCGGTGTGCTGGTGCTGTTCTACTCCTTTGTCACCCGCAACACGATCTTCGGGCGCCACATCTACGCGGTGGGCGGCAACTCCCACGCCGCCGAGCTGTCCGGGGTGAAATCCCGCCGAATCAATTTCCTGGTCATGATGAACATGTCCATCCTCGCGGCGCTGGCCGGCATGATCTTTGTCGCCCGATCCCAGGCCTCCGGGCCCTCGGACGGTGTCAGCTGGGAGCTGGACGCCATCGCCGCCGTGTTTATTGGGGGAGCGGCGGTATCCGGCGGGATCGGCACCGTCACCGGGTCGATCATCGGTGGCCTCGTTATGGCGGTCCTGAACAATGGCCTCCAGCTGATGGGTGTCGGATCCGACCGGGTGCAGATCATCAAGGGCCTTGTGCTGTTGCTCGCCGTCGCCATCGATGTCTACAACAAGAGCCAGGGGCGTCCGTCGATCATCGGATTCCTCACACGCAACCGGCGGGACCCCGGTGAGCAGCCCGGCGCCACCGGGGGTGGCACCGGTGCTTCGGAATCTCCGTCGCCGGTGGTTCCCACATCGGGAACCCCGGAGACCGTCCGGCCCTCCGCGGCCACCCCGAACTGACATATACCCGCTCCGGCATGTATGCCACCGTGGGTGGCCGCCACCTGCAATCCACCGGAGATCCTGATCTCATCGCACCCTCATTTCCCCACACAGAAAGAAGAACTCAATGAAGAAGATGCTTCTCGGCACCACGGCCCTCGCCGTGGCGTCGCTGATGGCGTTGTCCGGATGCTCCAGTCGCACCGGAACCGAGGGCGGCGCCGGGGGAGCCGAAGCCGGGTTTGCCGCCGACTCACTGATCGGTGTAGCGCTGCCGTCGAAGACGAGCGAGAACTGGGTACTCGCCGGGCAACTGTTCGAGGATGGGCTTTCCGAGGCAGGCTTCGAGGGCGACGTACAGTACGCCGGCGCATCCACCACGGTGAAAGACCAGCAGGACCAAATCTCGGCAATGGTGACCAAGGGGGCGAAAGTCATCATCATCGGTGCTGCTGACGGTGGCCAGCTCGCCACCCAGGTCTCGGCAGCCAAGGATTCCGGGGCAATCGTAATCGCCTACGACCGGCTGATCCTCGACACCGAGGACGTGGACTACTACGTCGCCTACGACAACTTCAAGGTGGGTGAGCTGCAGGGTCAGGCTTTGCTCGACGGGATGAAGGCGAAGAAACCGGAAGGCCCGTACAACATCGAACTGTTCTCCGGTGCCTCTACCGACGCCAACTCTGCGGTGTTTTTCAACGGCGCGATGAGTGTGCTCCAGCCGGAAATCGACTCGGGCAACGTTGTTGTGCTGTCCGGCCAGACCGACATCAAACAGACCGCCACCGCCGACTGGAAAGCGGAGAACGCACAGAGCCGGATGGACTCCTTGCTCACCAGCACCTACGGCGGTTCCGGTGTGGAGCTGGACGGGGTGCTGTCTCCCAATGACACGTTGGCCCGCGCCATCATCACCTCGGTAAAAGCGGCAGGCAAACCCATCCCGATCGTCACCGGCCAGGACTCCGAAGTGGAATCGGTCAAGTCGATTATGGCGGGCGAGCAGTACTCCACCATCAACAAGGACACCCGCAACCTGGTCACCGAGGCCATCTCGATGGTGTCCACCCTGCAGGCTGGTGATACCCCGGAGATCAATGACGACGAGACCTACGACAACGGCGTGAAGATTGTGCCGGCCTATCTCCTCGACCCGGTCATTGTCACGAAGGAGAACGCGGCGGAAGCCTACAAGGACGACCCCACGCTCGAGCCGCTGACACAGCAGTAGACAGCGCGGGCGACGGCGGGGGATGCTCCCCGGCCGGCGCAGGGCAGGAATTGGGTCGATCGGGCGAAATGCCCGATCGGCCCTCTTTTCTTGGCCCACTCGGAAGTCTGATGACCTCCCCGGGCGGGTCCGGCACCGGAGACTCGCACGGACGGGAGGGCATAATGGAGTCGATGACCCCTGTGTGACCGTACACATTGCTGACGAAGCCGGATACCTCAACATGGAACCTGAAAAGGTTCGCGCTCCCAATATTCGGGATGTAGCGCGATTGGCGGGCGTGTCGTATCAGACCGTTTCGCGGGTCCTGAATGACAGCCCCAGCATCCGACCGAGCACGCGACAGCGAGTACTCGACGTCATCACCGAAGTCGGATTCCGGCCGAACCAGGCGGCGCGCGCCCTGGTCACCAGCCGCTCGCGCACCATCGGTGTGTTGTCCACGCAGTCTGCCCATTACGGCCCGACCACCAGCATGAACTCCATCGAGATGGCTGCCAGGGAAGCCGGCTACCGACTTAGCATCACCAGCATCGCCACTGGCGACTACGCATCGATCAAATCGGCCCTCGACTACCTGCTCAGCCAGTCGGTGGAAGCACTTGTGATGCTCGCACCGCAGATGCGCATCTTCGAAGTCATCGAGGAGCTGTCGATCAACGTGCCGTTTGTGATCCTGGAATCCTCCGGTCGCGCCTCCGGGCACAGCCTGTCGATGGACCAGATCCTCGGAGCCCGGATGGCCACCAGGCACCTCATCGACCTCGGCCATACCGAGATCATGCACATCTCGGGCCCGCGGGACTGGATCGAGGCGGATGCCCGGATGCAGGGTTACCTGCAGGAGCTGGACTTCGCCGACCTGCGCACCCGGGCACCCATCCTGGGCGACTGGACCGCGAACTTCGGCTACTACGCCGGGCTGGAAATGCTTCGCTTCCGTGACTTCAGTGCGGTGTTCTGCGGGAACGACCAGATGGCGCTCGGCTTTATGCATGCCTGCCGCGACCTGGGAATCGACGTTCCCGGCGACATCAGCATTGTGGGGTTCGATGACATCCCCGAGGCCGCCCACTTCGCCCCGCCTTTGACAACGGTCCGCCAGGACTTCGCCCAGATCGGTCGACGGGCGATCGCCCTGCTGCTCGGTGAGCTCAACGGGAACACCACCCTCAGCCACGAACAGATCGCACCCGAGATGATCGTGCGCAATTCCACGGGGCGCCCGGCTCTCTGACCGCCGAGCTCTTTGTGGCACCGCTCCGTCGGTGCCCCACTGGTTTGCGTGTGCCCACTTTCGAGCTTCGACGAGGGCAACCGAATGCCGACTTCGCGCGCACTACGGCACACATTGGCGACTTCGGACCACGAGACAAGAGACGTTTATCAAACCGAGATAGTGAGAACTTGACAGATGTGACCGTTTCGGATGTACCATTGCGAAAGAATTTGTGAACGGTCACATTCGGCGGGGTGAAAACCCCGGGTAAGACAACGAGGTCAAGCTAGTGGTTTCAGCATCCACCCACATCAACAACGAGTTATTTGTTGTCGGTATCGGTTCCGGTACCCCCTCAGGCCAGAGCATCACGGCCCTGAAGCGCGAGGCCCGCGCATGAGCGAATCCAACGCCCTCGCCCCGGTCTACTCGCCCGAGATCCAGGTCGCCATCGCGCGCACCCGTGACCAGGTTGCCTCGCTGCACTCCGAACTCACCAAGTACGGCCTCGTCATCTGGACCGGCGGGAACATCTCCGGCCGCGTACCCGGCGCCGACCTGTTTGTGATCAAGCCGAGCGGTATCGGTTACGACGAACTCAGCCCCGAGAACCAGATCCTCTGCGACCTCGACGGCAATGTCATCCCCA
>Ga0247735_1000598_pt1 | contig 14070 bp, 14 predicted proteins | sample UWRJL178409R2_FD_180934 | JGI IMG/M metagenome (GOLD analysis project Ga0247735, IMG submission 180934) | Plant litter microbial communities from Arlington Agricultural Research Station in Wisconsin, United States - UWRJ-L178-409R-2 | ecosystem: Environmental > Terrestrial > Plant litter >... | reverse complement strand
TCGAGGAGGTGATGATCCTCCCAGAACTCGCCGCCGCCTAAACTAGAACAACTGACCCGCACGGTGTTGAGAAACTCCACCACTCAGCGGGACGTGACCACGCGGTTGGTGTGTTATCCCGTGGTGCGAAGTCCACGCTAGGTGCCTGCGACCTAAAATCATGGTGCCGCCTTGAGTGATTTTGAGGGTACTGGAGTTGATGACAGTCGACCCCTGGAACCAATACATTCAAGTGCGAAAAACTAGCGAGCGCACGTTGGGGGAGCATGATGGCAATTGACTGGACAGCGATCGGCGTCATTTAACGCGAGATAACTATGGGCGAACCCTGCTTCTGAGTCACTCGCTCATTTGTATTCTCGTTGTGGGGCGCGGGTATGTCTTTATGGTCCAACTCGCTATTTAAAGTGGGTGATCGGCAGAAGATGGCCCCGTTCACAAGCTCCATTGCGCCGAGCATCGACTCCCGAATCTCGGGTCGAACCATGAGACGCATGTTAAATGTGTCCTTGAGGTTCGCGACCTCATTTTTAGGATCGAGCTTCGGGACGGCAGGCCGACGATCCCGACAGGCTTCTTACGGTGGAGATGTGGCTGGAAGGTAGTTATTAAGATTCACGGATAAAAGATGATAGAGACTCATATGGTTACCTACTTCTCCGAATTCGTTGTTCCACTTACTTCTCGTGGAAGAACAGAATTGTGTCTATGTAACCGAACTGCCGTCATGGCAACACTGCCGGTTTACTCCGATTCGTTGTGGTCGGTTGCGCCGGAGGTGTGGCCTGCATCAGCTGTCCGCCCTCCTTTTCATCCAGTTGCGGGTCAGAAGAAACGTCCGCGCCCCGGAACAAATGTCGTCAGACATCCGCCCGGCAGCGGAGTGAAGTCATATCCGTCGCTCGGTTCGCTGCTTTCATACGGATCGATCTCCGCGTACCGTTCCGGGGTCGGTAGTCCATACACATCGCGCCACGTCGGTGTCGGCGGTACCGGAGGTGGCGGGGCCGATGGAGCAGTAGTGCTGGGCAGCCGTGTGCGTACCGCCGCGCGGAGCGTCTCGCCCGGTGCAACCTCTGCCCCACAGGTCGAGCAGACACGGCCACTGTTATTAATTCCTTCACAGACGCGACAGCGCCAGATGCTCACTTCCCGGTCCGACCGGTGAGGCGTCCGACCAGTTTTCCGACGAGACCTCCGGTGCCCGTCGGTACCCCTGAGCTCTCGGACGCGCCGGCTCCAACCAACTTTCCCCGTAGGTTGCTGGACCTCGAGGGAGCAGCGGGGGCTGCAGCCTTTTCCGCGGGTAGACGGATCGCCATAAGAGCGCCGTGTACCTGGGCAATGGTGGGTCGTTCGGCGGGCGTCGCCAGCATCATCCTGTCGATGAGATCGGCGAGCTCCGGCGATACAGCGCTGCGGGGAATGCGAAGCACCTCACCGGAGCGAACTGCTACTGCGGGCTCATGGTAGACCGCTGCGTCAAAAGGCGGTGGGGATCCAGTCATGAACTCGGTAAAGATGAGGCCGAGCGCGAAGACGTCCGATGCAACACCAAGTTCCGTCGGAGCTACCCCGGCTTCCTGGATGTAGCCGAGCAACTCGGGGGAGTAGTAGTTGATAGTTCCTACGATCTCTTCCGCGGCGGGTGGACGTCCCGCGATGTAGGAGCTGTCGAAGTCGATCAGTTTGCTGGTGTACCCGAGTTCCGTGCGTTTGACGAGGATGTTGCTTGGTTTAAGGTCCCCGTGCACGATGCGCAGGTCGTGGAGGATCTTCAGGCTGTGGGCAACCGACTTCATTAACACCAGCTGTTGGCGGAAGCCGAGCGCGGCAATACCTGCGGGACCGATTTCTTCCGCGGCTACCTTTTCGGTGACTTTGTAATATTTGGCGCCGGCGCGGAAGAAGTCAAGCGTAACGATGAGGTTCCCGCCATACGCGGACAGGGGAGCGAGTGCGTTCTGCATACCGCGGTGTTGCTTCTCGAACACCGCGCAGCGGGCCCGTTTCTTCGCCTTGGTCTTTTCACTACCGGGCGCCGCGTCATCGGGATAGGTCGGGCTAAGGAACTCCTTGATGAAGTATTGGCGGCCTCCCCGTTCGGCGAACGTCCATTTACTCAGACCGGCACCAACGACCTTGAAGTCTTCAAGGATGAGGTAGCCATTGATAACGTCGCCGGCTTTCATCGCCACTCGCTTTGCGTGATGGGCTCCGCGCTGGCCCCAGTCGGCACTTCCGTAGCGATTGTGGCGTCGGCGTTCGAAGCCAGGAGGGCCTCGGTCTCCTCTTCCGGCGCGGAGTCATCGCTTCCCGTGGGCTCGATCATTTCGGTAATCGATTCTTCCTCGTTCACTTCGAGGTCACTTTCGTCAGACGCCGTGGACTCTTGGTGGAGGAATTTCTCGTAACCGGTTTTGTACGCGTTCCACTGGGTGGCGGCGACATCTACCTGGTGTCGACGCAGCTGGTCGAGCTCACGCTCCGCACGCGCCACTGCTGCCGCGGCGTCATCCAATGGTGTGATAACGTCCGCGTCGAGCTCGCGGAGGCGTGGCGCGAACAGCGCTTTGGCCGAGCGGAAGTTTGCTCCCACTCCCATCACCGACATCGCTGCGTCATCGCCGGTGACCGCACCGATCTCGCGTTGCAGTGCTGCCGACCACCCATCGACAGAGCTGGCACCATCGAGGCATTTAAGGATGAGTCGCTCAAAATGCATCGGCGACGGAAGGTAGCCAAAACATCCGTCAGTTGCGCAGACCAAAAGGAACGGGGCATCCAGTTCTACCCGCCGGTAATTGACGTGGAACTCGGTATCGGCGGAGATTGCGTTGCTGACGACCGAATCCTGATGGAGGTTCGTCATGGCGTCGCCGCTGTCGCGCAGATCGTCCGTGCTCAGCTGGCGGATGCCGTTTGCTTCAATTACGTACGCCCGGGAGTCTCCGGCCCAGAAGACGTGGCACGACCAGCGCGAACCATCACGGTGACTTCGCTGCAGCCCCATCACGGCCATCGTTGTGGGAAGCGCGCGCAGCAGTTTCGAACGCAACCGGCTGGTTGGTGCTTTCAATTCGGCGAGACGCTCCTGCAGGGCTTTCTGCATACTCCGGTGCAGGTCTGCGGCGGCCGCTTCTCCCCGAAGGTTCCAGTCCGGCTCGAGCAACTCGAGCATCCGGTCTTCAACAACATCGCGGGCGATGCGCGACGCGATGTACGCGCCGGACCGCGGGCCATCGTCCGTTTCGTAGACGGTGCCGCCGGCCCCTCCCATCCCATCAAAAACACCGACCAGTCCGAGGTCGGGACCATCACGCAAAATAGGGTCGGCATCTTCGCCATGGTCGGGGATCTTGCCCATGTTGAAGCCGAATGAGAATGAGGGGCCCGCCGCGGGAATGGGGGTGCCCACTCGGGCATCGCTCATACCGAGTTACCGATGGAATCGATGATGGTTCCGTAATCGACTTCGGACAGGCCGCCACCGGCCTGGGAAGGGTTGTGTACAACGTTCTCCCACACCGAGGAGATGTCGCTCCAGCCGGGGCCATCGGGGGCGAACAGGATCAGGCGCTTCGAGCTGGAGCCCATCAGGCCCTGCTCATCTTCCCAACGGTCGGTGAGGGCGCTGAAATCAGCGGGGACACGGGACGCCAGGTCAGCGGGCAGGACGGAGGCGTCGAGTGTGTGGGTGGGCTGGTCCGTCCACACAACAATGACCTGACGTCGCCGGTCGCCGACGCGGGTCCAAGGGGAATCGATAGCGAGCGCGACGGCTTCGAGGCCGGACTCTGCTGCATCGCCGCCGCCCTGGGCGATCAGGCCGTTGACGAACTCGGAAAAACCGGTGCGATCGTCGGGAAGTTCGTAGAAGGGGGATTCCTCGAGGGCTGCATCGCCGTCTGCTGCGAAGTCACGGAACGCGATGACGCGAACGCGAAGCTGGGAAACGTTTTTGCCCTTCTCCGTGAGGTTGGTCTGCACGTCGTCGTAGAAACCGAGGGCGTTGGCTTTGACCGCGTCGAGGATAGGATCCATGCTGCCGGTGACATCGATGCAGAACACAATATCGACGGCATAACTAAGGCCCCGCGGTGCCGCCATGCTGGTTTGTGCCGGTGCGGGGGAGACGACCGGTGTCTCCGGTGCTTCCACCGGGCTGACCTCGAGGTCTACAGCGGCCGCTTCCATGGGCGTCGGCGTTTCGACTGCTGTCGGCGGGTCGGTGATCGGTGTCGACGTCACGGCAGAATCCGAAGTGTCAGTCATTGTGTTCCCTTGAACGATGAGCAGCGGGGCAACGTCAGGGTCCTGAGGTCACCTACTCAGGCTCTGCTGCCTGAGCAGTGTTGTCAGGGGCTTGACCTCACAGTGACTGTCGCTGGCGGTCCCTCACATTCGTCCCGTCCGTCGTTGGGAGTGCGGAGATCCACCGTTACGGAAGACCTCGCGACGGACCGTGCTTCGTGCTCATAGTGGAACGGAGGTACGCACTGTGCGGCCTTGAAAGTGATCGGAAGGAATTTTATGGCAAACCTGGGTGGCCTCGGCGACAAGGCAAAAGAATTCGCCAACAGTGACAAAGGCGAGAAGGTCACGGACTCCGGCGTGAATAAGGCCGAGGATGCGGCAAGCTCGGCCAGCGGCGGAAAGTTCGACGAGAAGATCGATGCCGCGGGAGACTCCGCCGACAAGAAGATCGGCGACGAGTAGACATCTCGTACAAGGCCTCAGCAATGCCAGCGATTTTGGCAGTGCCGAGGTAGTACAGGCAGAGAAGGGCGCAGACCGCCCCGCGGTTGGTCTGTCGCCCTTCTCTCGCACTAATTCGCAGCATCAGTGCCCGATGGAGGGGGTTTCGCAAGGCATAGCTTCGTGCTGGGCGGCGGGCGTAATGTCGCCACCGACACCCACCCACGCACCCCGCTAAGGAGAACCGTATGCCACAACCCACCATTGTCCTGGTCCACGGAGCATGGGCTGACGGTTCAAGTTGGGACAGCGTTACGCAGGAACTCCAGGCGCAGGGATTCCCCGTCCTGGTGCCGCCGAACCTGCTGCACGGGGTTGCAACGGACGCGGCGTACATCTCGGCATTTATCACCCAGCGAACGACGGGGCCGGTCGTTCTTGTTGGTCACTCGTATGGTGGCTTCGTTATCACTAACGCAACCCTGACCGACGACGTCAAGGCCCTCGTTTTTGTTGATGCCTTCATCCCCGATGAAGGCGAGTTCGTATTCCAGTTGCTCGGTGGCTCGGGCTCGGCGCTTGACGTTCCGGATCCGACAACGGTCCTCGATCTGATCGGGTACCCGGGATCGCCGGAAGGTGACCTCGAGGCGTTCCTGAAGCCGGAAACGGTCCACGCGGCCTTTGCCCAGGACCTCTCCGAAAAAGATCGCCTGCTGATCGCTGCCCGGCAGCGTCCGATCTCTCTCAGCGCGAACACCGCCCCGTCCGCGGCACCGTCCTGGAAGGGACGGCCGGTGTGGGCCGTTATCGGTACGGATGACCTGGTGATCCCGCCGGCCGTGCTGCGGTCGATGGCCGAGAGGGCCGGCGCCACCATCACCGAAGTGGCAGCATCGCACGTGTCGATGGTCTCCCATCCCGAAGTGACGCTGGCGGCGATCCTGGCCGCGGTGGATGCTATCGAGGGGTAGCCCCCTGATCGGCCGCGGCCCTCGGACGAGGTGGATGCTACTGTGTGCCGTGACCGCAGCCATTCTGTTGACCGCACTACTCAGCGCACTCGCTATCTTCCAGCTGGCGTTGATCGCCGGTGCCCCGCTCGGTCACTTCGCCTGGGGAGGCGCCGACAGGATTCTGCCGCCAGGAAAACGACGGGGCAGCGTCCTTGCCATTGTCATCTACGCGGTCATCGCCTGGGTAATGCTGATGAAGGCAGACGCGCTTCCAGCCGTGCTCCCGATGGGCGTAGTGACAGTTGCAGCCTGGGTGTTCACCGTCTACTTCGCCTCGGGAATCGTTCTGAATGCCATCTCGAGGCGTCGTGAAGAACGATTCGCCATGACCCCGGTCGCGGCGCTGCTCACTGTCCTGTCGTTCATGATCGCGCTCGGATAACGTTCCCGATACTTACGATCCCCACGATGCGGGTCCGCATGCCCAAGCGGCAGTTGTCCAGCAGACCGCGTCGGCGGATTGCCCACGGATCAACCCCGCCTCGCTCTGCGCCGCACACTGTCGACTTCACAACACGGGGTCAACCGTGATTGCGGGTCGTCTCGTTTCTTTAGCGCCGCTACCCCTTTCGCGCGCTTTATTTGCGCCGCTATGGTGAAAAATCTGGCATGAGGCAAAGGCGGGTACGTCCATGAAAATTGGCACCGGAACAGCGGCAGCAACGGCAATCGCATTAGTGGGAATCTGGGGGAGCGCGGTCGGCGCCTCCGCTGCCGCGCCGGTAGCGCCCATCGATCCGGCCGCATTCGCCGATACAGTGACCGCCGACGCCGTGATGGATCACCTCGAAGAACTCGAGCAGATCGCCAAGGACAACAACGGCAACCGAGCTTTCGGCACACCCGGCTTCACCGCGAGCGCCGACTACATCGAGCCCCTGCTGCAGGACGCCGGATACGTCACCACCCGGCAACCATTCGACACCAAGCTCCAGACGATCCTCGCGTACGAACTCTCGCTCAAAGGTGTGCCGTACCTGCCGCCCATCGGCATCCCCATGCGGGGCACCACGGGTACCGGACCGACCGCCATCACCACAACGCTCGTTCGACCGATCGACCCGTCAGTCGCTGGCTGCACCGCCGCCGACTATGCCGGGGTGGATGCTGCCGGACACATTGCTATCGTCAATCGCGGTAACTGCCCCTTTGCGGACAAATCGGCTGCGGCTGCCGCAGCCGGCGCAGCTGCGCTCATTGTGACGAACAACGAGGATGCTCCGTTTGTCGGCGACCTTGGACCGGTGGGAACGCCGCGTGTGCCGACCATCGGTGTCTCCAGCAGCGAGGGGGCAGCCATCGGCTCCATCGGTGACGTTCCACTGGGCTTCCTGCTTGATGAGACGACTCAGACCATCTCGACCTTCAACCTGCTCGCCGAAAGCCCCACCGGCCGTGACGACAACACGGTGATGGCCGGAGCGCACCTTGACAGTGTGAAAGATGGGCCCGGTATCAACGACAACGGGTCGGGATCAGCGGTACTGCTCGAAACTGCACTGCAGCTCGCAGAACAGGGCGACCTCAACAACCAGGTGCGCTTCGCCTGGTGGGGAGGGGAAGAGGAAGGACTTCTCGGGTCGATCCACTACGTGAACGACCTTGTCACCAACACACCGGCAGAGGTCAAGCAGATCGCGACGTACCTGAACTTCGACATGGTCGGATCTCCCAACTACGTGATGGCCGTCTACGACGCCGACCAGTCATCCTCACCGGCACCAGTAGAAGTGCCGCCGGGATCGGTTGCCACCGAGAAGCTGCTCACCGACTACCTCGACTCCATCGGCCAGCCCTGGATGGACACCGCGTTCGACGGGCGAAGCGACTACCTTCCCTTCATCGCCGCCGGCGTCGCCTCGTCTGGCCTCTTCACCGGTGCCGAAGGAATCAAGACCCCGGAGCAAGCCGCGCGGTTCGGAGGAACGGCGGGCGCGCCCTACGACCCCAACTACCACCAGGCGGGCGACACCGTCGCAAACATCAGCGAGACTGCCTTGGGTATCTCCTCCCGCGCCACGGCATTCGCAATCGGCAGTCTCGCCAACGACACCTCACTGATCAACGGAGTGACAACCGAAACCGCTCCCGTTTCGCTGGTCGGTCCGGTCGCCGCGCAGGGGAGTGCCCCAATCTCCAGCAGCACCCTGCTTAGATGAGTGGGTGACACCTTCACCCCACATCTCTGACCTCGCCGATTTCATCTCGGCATCGCCCTCCTCCTTCCATGCGGTTGCGGAGGTAGCGCGTCGACTCGACCAGGCAGGTTTCACCGCCCTCAACGAGGAAGAGCAGTGGCCGACCGGCGCAGGCAAGCGCTACATTGTGCGCGATGGCGCGATCATCGCGTGGGTGCAGCCACAGGACGCGTCGGTCACCACCCCCTTCCGCATCATCGGCTCGCACACAGATTCGCCCAGCTTCAAACTCAAGCCGAAGCCCACCATTGGCAGCCAGGGCTGGATCCAGGCCGGAGTCGAGGTTTACGGCGGACCGCTCCTCAACTCCTGGCTCGACCGCGAACTTGAGTTCGCCGGTCGCCTTGTCTTCGCCGACGGCACCACTGAACTCGTCCGCACCGGCCCGTTCCTGCGCTTCCCGCAGCTCGCCGTGCACCTCGACCGTGGTGTCAACACCGAGGGACTTACCCTCAACCCCCAGCAGCACATGAAGCCCGTCATCGGCGTTGGTGACCCGTCCAGCGCTGACATCGTGGGCCACCTCGCGGGTATCGCTGGCAATACCGGCGCCGATGTTGCCGGCTACGACGTTGTGGTCGCCGATACAGCGAAGCCCGCGGTGTTCGGCCTCGACGAGCAGCTCTTCGCCTCTGGACGCCTCGACAACCTCTCGTCGGTGCATTCGTCGGTCGTCGCGCTCGTGAACCTACCCGACACACTGACGGAGATTGCGGTACTCGCCGCCTTCGACCACGAAGAAGTCGGCTCCGCGTCACGCTCCGGAGCCAGTGGACCGCTGCTCGCCGACGTCCTCACCCGCATCAGCGCCGGCACCGGTGCCACCGAAACCCAGAAGCTGCAGGCCTTCGCCAACTCGTGGTGCCTCTCGGCGGATGTCGGCCACGCCGTCCACCCCAACTACCCCGAGCGCCACGACCCCACCAATCACCCGATTATCGGTGGGGGACCGTTGCTCAAAATCAACGCCAACCAGCGTTATGCCACCGATGGTGTCGGCGCGGCCGAATGGGCCCGCGCCTGCGGCCAGGCGAAGGTCCCGTACCAGGAATTCGTCTCGAACAACTCGATGCCCTGCGGCTCCACCATCGGCCCGCTCACGGCAACCAGGCTCGGCATCCGCACCATCGACGTTGGAATGCCCGTTCTGTCGATGCACTCGGCCCGCGAGATGTGCTCCGTCCTCGACCCCGGCTACATCACCGCCGCAATCAGCGCCTTCCTCGCCCCCAGCGAAATCAACCCGACATAACAGTGGGGCATGCTTAGACCATGAATCCTGATTTTCCGCCTCCGCACCTCCGCGATCCCGGCGACGCCTGGGTCTATGGGCCCGACGGCGAAAAGTTCTGGGGACGATTCGGCGCCGCCGGCCTGCTCGTCTGGCATCGCCAGCTCGGCATCCTGCTGCAGCACCGCGCGGAGTGGAGCCACTTCGGCGGCACCTGGGGCATCCCCGGCGGTGCCCGCAAGATGAACGAATCGGCTCTGGATGCTGCGCTTCGAGAGGCCGCCGAGGAAGCCAGCGTCCCGCCGGAAGAGCTGGCCGTACTACACACCTCCGTGGTCGACCTCGGCTTCTGGTCGTACACCACGGTGGTCGTCGAGGCGGGGGAGGCGTTCACTCCCGTCGTCGCCGATGCCGAGAGCCTTTCGCTCGAATGGATCGCGCTGCAGAAGGTCGACGAACTCGACCTGCACCCCGGGTTTGCATTGGCGTGGCCAAGTCTTCGAGAGTTCCTGCTCTAGCCACTTGATTGGTGACGATGCGGTCACCTGATCGCTGCCGATCGCGACACGCGCAATGGTTCCCGCCGATTTAGTTGGTGGCCAAAATACCGCTAGGATGATCAAGTTGTCGCGGGCTGTAGCGCAGCTTGGTAGCGCACCTGACTGGGGGTCAGGGGGTCGCAGGTTCAAATCCTGTCAGCCCGACAATTGTCCAAAAGCCTCTCCTTGCGGAGAGGCTTTTGTGTTTTTCTGATGATGGGCCATTTAGGTCTGCCGGGGTCAGTAACCAGGTCCCGCCTGGTTGGAGTCAAAGAACGACAGCGCGGATTCTGTTACCGACGGCCCTCTCGCCCCCAAAAGTCGACGCGCGGAACGCTCCTAAACATTGCGACTCGAATTACGATGCAGCGAACGTCGCGACAGCCTGTCGAATGTGGGACGCATGTTCGTAGATGTCATCGAGAGTGTCAATCGGATGACGAGTTTCAACTTTCTGACTATCAAACAATCCTATGTACTTCTGTTTCTTGGTATTGAAATGAAGCCGAGCAATGGGCTTCCGGTTGTTGTCATCTAGCAATATCGCGAAGTACGACTTCGAATCACGGTGTACGACGCGCTGAGGCTTGACCTCGCTGCACGCAATCGCTTTTACAATCTGATAGCCCTCAAGCTCTTCCAAGGTGGTATCGATCTCAGTATCTCGAACTAAGTCATCCTGCGCCGCGGGTTGGCTGGTTACGGAGCTTACGTCTGTTGCTGTCATAGATGGTGCGAAGTTAGCGGCTCCGAGAGCGGTTTTGAGACGATCGTTTACTTGATCATTCAGGAACTGCTTAGTTGCTTTGGTGACGAGAGGCGCGAATTGTTCTCGCACTCGTTGAGTTATGGCTCCTTCGTACACGCGGGACGTAAAGAAGCGAATCCATTCTTCCTCTGGCTCCTTGAACTGCGATGCAATTGTGCGCTTGATTTGGCCGACGTACTTCAACTCCCCTGCCGCGCTGATGATCGAATCCAGATCAAAAACGTCTTTCGTCAACTTTCGAAGTTCCGGGATCAACGTTTCGTCGATGTCGAGAAGGTCCAAGACTAAGAAAGGCTTCGAATCCATTTTGTTCGGAGCATCAAGATCCGTGTAGAACTGGTAGACCTGCCCGTTGGTTAAAACGGCGATGCGAGCATTCGTAACCGCGAAGTAGCGGTAAAGCTGAGAAGCATTTTCAATCTTTAGTGGTTCTGTCGATTTCTTGCACTCCATCAACATCTGAACTTCGCCATCTCGCATGATGGCGTAGTCAATCTTCTCGCCCTTCTTGATTCCAACATCAGCGTTGAATTCTGGAACGACTTCAAGCGGGTTGAAAACGTCATACCCCAGAATTGTGGAGATGAAGGGCATAACGAATGCATTCTTCGTGGCTTCTTCAGTCTGGATTGCATCTCGCTGATTACGCACTTTTAGCGACATTGCCGACAGCAGTTCTACAAATTCCATGATGTCCTTTTGGTCAAGAATCTTTTATCGAAGCGAGTTTGAGCTGTTAGACCGTGTTGCAGCAGCGCAACGTTACAAAACGTCATGTTTGCTAAGTCGCAGGCTACTCGCTTGTTGCCGTATCCGGGAATATCTCATCTCTGGCACGGCAATGAGGTCGACGCAATCCGTCTCAATTGGCGAGCAATGACGATCAGCTGGCGGTGCTTGCGCGCAATCGTCTGCATGCCGTTACCTGCTAAGTTGACCGGATGATCGACTCTTCAGTTCGCGAGCAAATCGCCGCGTTCGTTGCTGAGCGAGACTGGGCACAGTTTCACAGTCCAGAGAATCTCGCCAAGAGCGTTGCAATCGAAGCAGGCGAATTGCTGGAATGCTTTCAATGGAGCGCGGATGCCGACCCCGAAAGGGTGCGCGACGAACTCGCCGATGTCCTGACATACTGCCTATTGTTAGCCGACCGAATCGGCGCCGACCCAGGTGAGATCGTCCTCGAGAAACTCGCGAAGACGCGAGAGAAATACCCGGTCGATAAAGCTCGGGGGCAAAGCACGAAGTATGACCAACTTTGAGATTTCGCGGCTCTCATTCACTCAGGCCGCGGTAAAAGACTGGGCTGTTCGCGATCTTCGCCATACCAACTGGCCCGTCGTGTACGTGCTGGATGACGCAGAAGCGGTTCGCCCGACGTTAAAGGGGCGACGGCTGAACGACGTGTACGTCGGTGAGTCGCGCAACGCTGCAGCACGCATGCGACAGCATTTCGAGTCTGCGGAAAAGAAGCACCTCAGTTCGATTCGAGTCATTGTTGATTCGACCTTCAACAAATCCGTGTGCCTCGATCTGGAGTCGTACTTGATTCGGATGCTCGCTGGCGATGGAGCCTATCGTGTACTGAACCGTAACGATGGAATCGTTGAATCCGACTATTACGAACGTGATCGCTATCGCGAGACCTTTCGTGAAGTGTTTGACCAGCTTGCGCGCGACGGGGTCTTCACCCGCAGCATCCCCGAGATTGAGAACAGCGACCTGTTCAAGCTCTCTCCATTCAAGGCACTGACCCAAGACCAGGCTGTCGCAGTAGAGGGCATACTCGAGGGACTTTTCGAAGATCTTCGTTCCGACGCATCCAGCACGATCGTCATCCAGGGTGATCCGGGTACCGGCAAGACAGTGGTGGCGATCTACCTACTCAAACTGCTCGTAGATATTGCGAATACAACCGCCGCGGAGGACCTGGACAGCGACACCCTGTTCTCTGATTTCTTTGTTGAAGGGCATCGGGAGCTGCTCACAGGCATTCGCATCGGGCTTGTGGTGCCGCAACAGTCTTTGCGGGAATCCATCAGAAAGGTATTTCGTAAAACCCCTGGACTGCGTGAAGACATGGTGATGACAGCGTTCGACGTGGGCTTCTCCGAGCACGACTTCGACCTGCTTATCGTTGATGAGTCCCACCGCCTCAACCAGCGTGCGAACCAACCTTCTGGTGTACAGAACAAGAACTTCAGTCTTATCAACGAGAGACTTTTTGGCAGCGACGATAAGTCGAAGAACCAGCTCGACTGGATTCGCGCGAAAAGTAAGCATCAGATCTTCCTGCTGGATGCTGCCCAAAGTGTCCGTCCGGCAGATGTACCAGCCGAACTCCTCGGTGAGCTGGTCAGCAATGCACGCAGGTCGAACCGGCTCTACCCACTTGCTTCTCAGATGCGAGTGCAGGCTGGTTCGAACTATGTCACCTACGTCCGACGCATCCTCGGAAACGCGTCGGTTGCGGGAATTATCGAACCAATTACCGCGGAGCGTTTCGATGGTTATGACTTTCGGATGTTCGAAAGCGTTGCCGCCATGCGCGAGGAAATTGGCCGCCGAGATGCGGAGACCGGACTCTCCCGTCTGCTTGCCGGCTATGCCTGGGAGTGGAAGACGAAGACTGACAAGACGGCGTACGACATCGAAGTCGATGGTGTGCAGCTTCGCTGGAACAGCACGCAGACGGACTGGATCGCGTCGAAGAACTCACTTGAAGAGGTCGGATCGATTCACACGGTCCAGGGATACGATCTCAACTATGCCGGAGTGATTATCGGAGAAGATCTTCGTTATGACGCTGACAAGCGACAGCTCGTCTTTGACAGACGCTCGTATTTTGACAAAAAGGGCAAAGAAAACAACCGCGTCACAGGCAAGATCTACACCGACGACGAACTCCTACGGTTCGTGACCAACATTTATGCCGTGCTGATGACCAGAGGAATTCGCGGCACGTATGTCTATGTGTGTGATCCGGCCCTCCGCACCTATTTGGAACAGTTCATCTTCAGCTGATGCGTGTGTTCGTTTCAGCGCCTGAGGCATTCGCCAATTGTCGTCTCAGGGTTAGTCAACCTACAACGTTCGGCTCGCTCGATTGATAGCGGCCTAGTCTTGGGCCGTTCGACGGTGAGATCCAATTTCCATAGTCACCAGGCGCGCTATGGCGAAGGGACGTGAACCGCTCCGCAGTGCCACGAATACTTCCGACTGTCTCCGGGCGGTGCCAACCACCCGTGAAGTGGCACCGCCCGACCGCGAGATTTACAGAACAATAGCGCGTCGGAATAGCTGCATACGCAGCGGCGAAACACTTCGCGGTCCGAGAACTTGTGGCTCTGGCGCCTTCCGGCTGCTGTCGCCCTAGACCACGTTCGAGGACCGCGGGGCCGCTGTACCCTGCGTGACTTGATATGGCCCTGCTGAGGACGGCCGTACGTCGAAATCGAAGATTGATGTGGGGATGTAGACCGTGGAACAGGAATTCGGTATATCGACGACACCCGAGAGCCGGCCCTCGATCGGCGCGGCACCGAGAAGCAGGTACGCCTGCTCGGGGCTGTAGCCGAATTTGCTGAGGTAGTCGATGGCGTGCAGGCAGGCCCGCTGG
>Ga0247735_1000596_pt1 | contig 14086 bp, 9 predicted proteins | sample UWRJL178409R2_FD_180934 | JGI IMG/M metagenome (GOLD analysis project Ga0247735, IMG submission 180934) | Plant litter microbial communities from Arlington Agricultural Research Station in Wisconsin, United States - UWRJ-L178-409R-2 | ecosystem: Environmental > Terrestrial > Plant litter >... | reverse complement strand
CATCTGGATGATATCCGCAAGCTGCGCTTCGGACTCACCGGCTTCCTGTCTGACTTCCATAAGCGTCCTGTTATCCTGCTAGAAGCGTTCTGTCCCGGGAAAGTATTAGATCCGGAACGTCAACCCCACCTCGCCCCATACTTCGTCATATGCATTGCCCAGCCCGAGTGAACTGGCACGATTGCTGTAATTGAGCGACGCATCGACCACCACCTTGCGCGACGACAAATATCGCGCGCCGGCACCCAAGCGGTACGCATTCGCGTCCTGCCCCGCACTGATATACGTTTGTCGCGAATATTCGCCGGTCGCGTTCACCAGGATGCCACGCCAGATCTCGCGGTCCACGCGCAGGCTGACGCGATTGTCCCAATAGGACCCGTTCGTACTGAGGCTAGTTACTTCGATTGAGCGTCGCGCGCCCAAGGTGACCGTGGTCAGCCGCGAGGGGAACACCTCGAGACGCCCTTCCAGCGACATACCCTCGACCGGTTTGTAGATCGCCGCCTTGAAGGTCTGGCGGGTATAGCCAATGCCAAGCGAGCCGCGCACTTTACCGGGCAGATCGAAGTTGATGCCACCCAACGCCCGATATCCATCCGAATCAAGATTCGGAACCGCCGGCCTCAACTGAGACTCGAACGCTTGATTGGCGAAGGAGCCCTGCACGAAGAACGCGAGACCGGGAGACCGCGCATATTCGAACTGGCCGGTAACGCGACCGATATGGCGGTTCCGATTCGATTGATCTTGCGTGCCACCCTCGGTCAGCGGCAATGGCTGAAAACGGAACAGCGCGTAATCCGCCGCCAGCGTCGTGCGCGTCCGACCGACCTGATTGACGCCGCGCACGCTCAGGAAATCGCGACGGTATCGCGACAATGCGGCAACCGTCGGCGTCACTTCACCCGAAAACTGATTTTCGAGTTGCTGCGTCGAAATCTCTTCGACCGTGACGGAACTGAACCGCCCCAGATCTACCCGCCCGCGCACATCGCTTTGCCATGTCGCCTCGTTGCGACGCGACTGGCCGATATATTCGCGGAACGTGCCCGTGCCCGAAACCATCAGCTCGTGTCGGTTCCACCGTGAGATCAACGTCGCGGTCGGCGTCGTCGAGATGAAGGCGGAGGCGGTCGGGTCGGCGGTGTAATAGGTGTTGCTGGTGGCGCCGCCGCCCGACTGGATCGAGGGCAGCAGGTTGAACGATCCGATGCGTATCCCGACCGGGTCGAATGCCCGGCGCGGCAATTCCACCACGCTCTGGTTGCGCCCGCGGTTGAACCCCGGCGGGACCACCGGCGGCAGCAGCAGCGATTCGCCGACCTGCGCGCGCGCCGGAACGATCGCGCACGCCGGCACCGCCGCACACAACAGGAGGCGCCACCCCCGATTCACCGATTTGGCGGACGGCATCATGATTCGCGCGGCGCCCCCGCACTGTTGCACGACAGAACGCGCGCGCACGCGCCACATGCCCGACTGGCGCGGCGGCTTCTTGCTTCGGGAGCCAAACGCAATCCTATCAACCCGCGTCCCCCTGAACGATCGTCACCGCACATGCGGCAAGACCAGCACTCTCCCGATCACCGATCAGAAGAAGCGCTCTCCGACGCGAATCGTATCGCCCGGATACACCCGCAGATCCGGCGTGAGCTGGTAATTCTCCTCCACCGTCGCGCCCTCGCGGCGGATGTGAACGATGTAGCGGTCGGCGCGCGGCGTGAACCCCTGCGCGGTCGCGATCGCGTTGAACGCGGTCAGGCCGATCGAATAGGGAAACTGGCCGGGCGCCGTGACTTCGCCGAGGATGAAGAACGGGCGGAAGCCAGTGACTTCCATGTTGACCTGCGGGCTGCGCAGATAGCCGTCACCGTAGCGCGCCTGCGCCTCGGCGGCGACTTCCTCGACCCGGCGCCCGACCGCCGGCGTCGCGCCGATCAGCGGCAGCGCGACGGTGCCGTTCGGGCCGACCGTGAAATCGCCCGACATGTCAGGCTCGCGAAACACCGTGAGACGCACCTTGTCGCCGATCCCGAGCCGGTAATCGGTGACGACGGCCCGGTTGGAGACGTAACGGTCGCCGGTCGAGATGACCTCCGCACCCTTGCCTCCGCACGCCGCCAACAAAGCGCAGACGCACAACAACATCGCTGATCGGATACCCACTTAAGCTCCCTTCACACGGCTCTGCGGCGCGGCTTGTGCTGTGCAACATCTGACACAGGCGCGGCTGTCAGGCAATATGCCCGGGCCGATCCCTACGCGGTTCGTCGCGCAAAGCCCTGCCGATTCGATGAATTTCGATGATGTACCGGAAAAGCATTGCAATACAGATGACGTAAAACGCCGGACATCTGGCACGATATTCGGCGTCGCGGCGCTCACCTCCTCTGGTCTCACCACGCGATACGGGTCGCAGCTCCGCCTAGGCAAGATCAATCGGACATGCCGCGCCGCCGCATAATCATTGCGGTGCAAGGCGATCGTTGAGCGGCCAGGCGACCAGCCGGCCTTGAGCGTGGTCGCGCCGCACCCGGTGCCGAGCGTCCTGTCACCTGTCGCACCTCCGCAGCCGGGCGATCGTCGCCTTAAAGCGCAAAGTGATGCGCGGCCGCCGATTCCGCAATGCAGCGTACATCTTCGTAGATGATGAAAATACCATTTACCCATTTGACGTGAGAAGAACCGGAAAGCATAGTTCGAGTCGCCGATGCGCGTTCCAGCGCGGCGTGTAGATTCCGCGTCCCGAATCCTCTCGATATCCATCCATCCTATTGCGCATGGTGTGCGCGGAGGTGATCGTTTTGGAGCACGCATCTTTTGCGGATCGCGGCCGGCGGCACATATTGCCTGCAGCATCCTCGTACCGGACGCTGGCGTGACCGGATTAGTGCGCCAGATCGGGCGCGCGGGCGCGCACGCCCCCGACAACGATGATGATCTTGCCATGCCGGTGTGGCGGCCGCGCCCGATCGCGCCGGCCAGGGGCCACGCCCAGCGCCGTTCGCTCATCATCCTCGGCATTCGCGGCGTGCCCGCCACACACGGCGGCTTCGAGACCTTCGCCGATCGCCTCGCCCGGCATCTGCGCGCGCGCGGATGGGACATCACCGTCTACTGCCAGGGCTCGCCGACCGGGCGCCGCGAGGAGGATCTGTGGGAGGGCGTCCGCCGCATCCACATTCCCGTTCACGCCCGCGCGGCATGGGGAACCATCGAGTTCGACATGCGCGCCGCGGCGGACGCGCTCAAACGGCCCGGCACGATCCTGACATTGGGCTATAATACCGGCTTCCTGAGTGCGTATCTGCGCGCGCGTGGCCGGGTGAACCTCGTCAACATGGACGGGCTGGAGTGGAAACGCGCCAAATATTCCGCGCCCGCGCGCGCCTTCCTGTGGATCAACGAGCGGCTCGCCGCCCGCGCGGGCAACACGCTGATCGCCGATCACCCGGCGATCGCCGACCATCTCGCCACCCGCGTGCCGCCAGAAAAGACGATCGTGATTCCTTATGGCAGCGATCGGCTGCTCGACATGGCCTCGGCGCCGCTCGCCGGTTTCGGGGTGGAGCCGGGCGGCTTCTTCACGCTGATCGCCCGCCCCGAGCCGGAGAATTCGGTGCTGGAGATCGTGCGCGCGTTCTCGCGCCGGCGGCGGGGCCTGAAATTGCTGGTGCTCGGCGCGTACGATTCGCGCATCCCCTATCACGTCGCGGTGCTGAACGCCGCCGGGCCGGAGGTCGTCATGCCCGGCGCGATCTACGACCGGCGCGTCGTCGATGCGCTGCGGGTTCACAGCATCGCCTATCTGCACGGCCATCAGGTCGGCGGGACCAATCCGTCGCTGGTCGAAGCGCTCGGCGCGGGCAACGCGATCATCGCGCACGACAATCGCTTCAACCGGTGGGTGGCGGGCCGGGCGGGGCTGTATTTCGCCTCGGAAGACCAGATTTCGGACCATATCGACCGGCTGGTCAGTTGCGAGGCGTTGCGGGTCGAATTGCGCACGGCGGCGGTGACGCGCTGGCGCGCGGCGTTCACCTGGGACAAGGTGCTGTCGGGGTATGAGGAGCTGATCGAAGCGTGGTCGCGGCGCAGCTCATATGCCGGCGATGCGCGCGATCAGCGCAGTTTGTTCGGTGATGCCATCTTCGCCGAACAGACCGCGCACGCCTGACCGCCCTGCCGGCGGATACGGCTCGGCGAGCGCCGCGACCACGCCCTCGGCGAACTGCGCGGCATCATCGTGGATACGGAACTGCCCCGCCACCCCCGGCGCGAAGCCCTGCGCGCCGACCGATGTCGTCACGATCGGCGCATCATAGCGCAGCATGTCGATCGACTTCACGTTGACCCCGCTGCCCGACAGGATCGGGTTGACCAGCACGCGCCCGTTGCACAGCACATCGTCCGCGCTCAGCGCGTTGGCGATCAGGTCGATATCCGGCGCGCTCGCGAACAGCGCCAGCGCCGCCGGGCTAGGATCGGCACCGGCGAAGATGCAGCGGATGCCGGGCCGTAGCGTGCGCAAATGCGGCATCACCTCGCTGACGAACCACGCGATCCCGCGCAGATTGTTGGGCAGGCGGAGATTGCCGATATAGGCGACGTCCCAGCGCTTTGCTGCGGGCGGCAGATGTGTGACCGCGCGGTCTCCCGAAAACACCGTCGGCGCCCAGGAGATGCGCCCTATGCCGCGCCCCCGCCAATACGCCACATCGTCGGCGGAGATATCGAACGTCCACGCCGCGCGCCCGATCAGCCCCGCCTCATAGCGTTCGAGGCCCAGACGCGCGATGTTCCAGGCGATGCGCGAGCGCAGGTCGCGCGTGGCGGCGGCCTGCTGCGCGAAATAACGATGCTCGATATTGTGGCCGCGCACGATCAGCGGCACGCCACAGGCGCGCGCGAGCGCCTCGCCGCCCACACCACCATAAATGCCGTCGAGCACGATCGCGGCGGGGCCGAACGCCGTGGCCTCGGCGATCAGCCGCGCGTGCGTGGCCGCATCGGGCACGCGCGCGGCGACATGGCTGGGGTAGCGCCACAGCCGCGCCAGCCGCCGCGCGAAGGCGGCGGGGCTGTGCGCGATCGGCAGGATATCGATCGCTTCGAACACCTCGCGCAACGCATCGACATCCCCGGCGGTGGCGGGCGCATCGAGCGGCGAGCGCCAGCAGATCAGCCGCAGCCGCCAGCCGCGCGCGGCGAACGCACGCCAGCGGTGATATTGATCGACCTTGTGGCCATAGGTCGGCGGATACGGCAGATCGCTGGTCAGCACGATCAGGCGCTTGCCACTCATCGCGCGTCGATCGCCGCGAGGAACGCGTCGGCGGCGCGGTCCCAGGAGAAACGTTCGGCCTGCGCGCGCCGCTGCGCCGCATCCGGCGCGGGGATCGGCGACGCACCGAAATGCCCGGCGATCAGCGTGGCGAGCGTCGTCACGGCATCCTCCGCCTCGGGATCGAAATAGCGGACGAGATCACCGCCGACCTCGGGCAGCGCGGTCCGGTTCGAAGCGATCGTCGGGATGCCTAACAGGGTCGCATCGAGCAGCGGCAGGCCGAAGCCTTCGGCGGCGCTCGGATAGACGAACAGGCTGGCACCCCGATACAGAGCGATCAGATCAGCCTCGGCCACGCGACTTCTGATCTCGACGCGCGGATCGCGCGGCATCGCGAAAGCGAACCCGGCATCGACCGCGCCGACGATCACCAACCGCACGTCGGCGAGGTCAGCCTTGCGGAACGCGTCGATCAACAGCCCGATATTCTTGCGCCGCTCGATCCGCCCGACCGTCAGGATGTAGCGCGGCGACACCGGTTCAGCGCGATCATAGGCCGCCGGCGCGAACGACGGCCCGTTGAGCACCACCCGCAGCCGCTCGGGCGGCAACCGGAAACGCGCCTGCACCGCCGCGCGCGTATCCTCGCTGACGACAAGCACCACGCCCGCGCGCCGGATCGCCAGCGCGCCGAACACGCGCATCCGCAGCCGCATCGCCAGCGGAAAATAGCGCGGATGGGTCAGCGGCAGGATATCGTGGACGAACACGGCATGCCGCCCGGCGAGCGGCGCGATATATTGAAACACGCCGATGGTAACGCCGTCACGCCGGAACAGCCGGGGAAAATCCAGCAGCCGCCGCACCGCCCCCCGCGCCGGCAACGCGACGTATTCGAACGCCGCCACGCCGATCGCCGCGCGCGCCGCCACCGGATCATCCGCATAAACGATCAGCCGCCGCGTACCGATCCGCTCGCCCAGCGCGCGCAGCAAATTGGTCAGCGTCGAACGCGTGCCCTGATATTTGCCGGTCAGCACATGCGCGTCGACGCCGATCGTCACGCCCGCGCCTCCAGCGCGGCGATGATGCGTTCGCGCGTGCCGGGCGCGAGCCGCTCGGTCGATTGCAGCAGCACGCCGATATGGTGCGGCTGCCAGTCGGCGAGGAACCGCGCCTCTTCACTTGCTCGCGACAGCGCGTAATTCCACGAATTGAGCGTCAGGCTCTCGGGCGTGCGGGCGTGGCCGGTCTCATCGGGTTCGGCATGGTCGATGAACACGCCATAGGCCATATATTCCGAGAACAGCGGCTCGCGCCCTACCGCAACCTGCCACGGCAAACCCGTCGTGCGCGCGATCCGCGCCTGCAGCCGCAGCACGGTATCGCGCCGCCACGAGATGATGTTGCCGACATAATCCGCGCCATAATAGGCTTGCGGCGCGATCCCGAGCAGCCGCCCGACGGTCCGGCTCCACGCGGCTTGCGCCGGCTGGTCCGCGCCCAGCCCCGGCTTGTGGACGAAGCGCACCGCGTCGCCGCGCTGAAACAGCGCGGCGTCCAGCGGCCGCAACAGCCGCACGTCGCTGTCGATGAACAGGAAGATGTCGGCATCGCAGATCCGGTCGGCGCTCAGCTTGACGATCTGCTGGATGATCCACCCGCTCACCCGCCACTTCCCCGGCACCACCCACCCTTCGCGCAGCACCCGGCAGGTGAAGGGAATGCGCGCCGGCAACGGCAGCTTGAAGAAGCCACGCGGCAGCACGTCCTCGATGACCGTCACCGTCCGTCGCGGCGAGTTCAGGTCCGCGAACAGCCGATACTGCCCACGCGGCACGACGAGATAATGGTGAATCTCCGCCCCGACGAACGCATCGACCGAAGCGCACACCCCCCGCACGATCTCCAGATCGTTACGATAGGTCGGCGTGATGATCGCCGCCTTCATCCCCCCAGCACGCCGAGAAACCCCGGCACCAGCAGCCGATTGCCCGAAGCGCTGAGATGATGCGCGTCGTAATAGAGCGGCCTGCCATCCCGATAGCCATCGCAGAACCGCGCCCCGCACAGCACCGGCAAAGCATCCCACAGCCGCACCGCCGGCAAGTCACGCCCGATCGCCACCAGCGCCGCCAACGCCCGCTCGCGCCGAGCCTCGGCCTCGGCCTCGGCCTCGGGGCGCGGAACGTGCCAGCCCGGCCGGCAATAGCCGCTCCCCCGGTTGAACCAGTCGGCGCAGCGGAACAGCGCAGTCGGCATCACCGGCTTGGGCGCCTCGACGATCACCGTCACGCCCAGCGCCAGCAGCGCCCGCACCCGCGCCTCGGACTCGGCGATCCGCACCGGATCGAGCGGCGCTCCCCCGGCATCGCGCGGCACCGCGCCATCCCAGAGCGTGCGGTAGAGCGGCGTATACAGCGCGGCCAGGAACACGACATCGCCCGGCCGCGCGGCGGCGCGCACCTCGGCCAGCGCCCGCGCGCGGAACGCCGCGCAGCCCGGCGGCAGCACGGCGTCGTCGATATCGATCACCCGGCACCCGCCGGCCGTATACAGATCGACCGGCATCCCCCGCGCCGCCGCCACGTCATGCAGCAGCAACGCATACGCCCCCGCGTGCGAATCGCCGACCACGAACAGCCGCCGCGCGCCGGCCTGCCCACAGGCGGGCCGATACGCGATCCGCCACCCGCTCCCGAAATCCGCGCTGCTCCGCGCCACCGCACAGGCGCCCGCCGCCGGCACGAACGCCGGGTTCCACACCGCAGCCTCGTTCGACGCGGCCAGCCCGATCCACGGCTTGGCATACAGCAACCCCACACACGCCGCCGCGACCATCACCGCCAGCCCCGCGAAGCCAGCGAAGAACACCGGCGCCCGCAGCGCCATCAGCCGCCGCTCCCCCCGCACCGGCGTCTCGACCCAGCGATAGCTCGCCGCCGCGAGCGCGAACATCAGCCCCGCCGCGACCGCCTTCAGCGCAAGCGTATCGAGCCCCACCGTCCAGCGCATCAGCACCACCACGCCCCAATGCCACAGGTACAGCGAATAGCTGATCGCCCCGACCCAGCGCAGCACGCCCACGCCCAGCACCCGCCCGAGCCACCCGCCGCCCCCGCGCCACAACACCGCCAGCAGCACCAATGTCGCCAAACACGGCAGCAGCGCCCCCGGCCACGGAAACGCATCCTCGCGCGTCACCACGAAACTCAGCAACAGCGCCGCCAGCGCCACGCCGGACCACCACGCGCCCCCGCGCAAAACCAGCCGCTCCCCCAGCCAGCGCAGCAGCACGCCGATGCCAAGCTCCCACAAACGCGCCGGCAGCAGGAAGAACGCGAACGCGCGCCAATGCACCGTGAACCACCACGCCGACGCCAGCGACACCCCGCACGCCACCCCAACCGCGCCGATCACCCACCCACGCGCGCGCCCGCGCAGCCACCACCACGACACCGACGGGAACAGCAGATAATATTGCTCCTCCACCGCCAGCGACCAGGTCTGCGTGAAGCTGTTGTACGCGCTCGCCGTCGCGAAATAGTCGCCCGCCTTCCACAGCAACGCGACGTTGCTCACCCCGAACACCGCCGCCGCGCCGGTCAGCTCGACGAAGCGGGTCACCTCGGCGGTCGGCAGCAGCAGCACGCCGGCCAGCGCCACCACCAGCACATAGACGTACAGCGCCGGCAGGATGCGCAGGAACCGCCGCCGATAGAACCCCGCGCAATACGCCCCGAATGTCCCGGCCCGAACCCCCGCCACCGAACGCGCGACGACGAACCCCGAGATCACGAAGAACACATCGACCCCGACGAACCCGCCCGGCAGCCAGCCCGCATCGAGATGGAACACCACCACCGCCAGCACCGCCAGCGCGCGCAATCCGTCGATCCCGGCGATATGCCCGGCCCGCACCCCCGCACCGCCCGCCATCGTTCGTCCGTCGCGCAAAGATCAGCCCCCCAATCTTCGCGGGCGAGCCTAAGCCATTAACCATGACGCTGGCGAGCGAAACATGACGCCGGCGCAAGGCAATCGCGACCTTTGCCACAACAGCCGGATCGCATCGCCCGCCCTCCCCCGTTCGTGCTGAGCCTGTCGAAGCACGTGCCACAGGCGCTTCGCTCGGGGCACGCACTTCGACAAGCTCAGTGCGAACGGTTCAGGGTAACATCACCGTGCCCTAGCGCTCGCTAAGCGGATGCGCGCCCGCATCACCGCCGCCGCTCGCCACCCCCACCAGCGACCACCCCACCGGCAGATAATCCACCGACATGTAGAAATAGAACGCACAGCTCCCGTCGCGCCGGTAACTCCCGCCTTTCAGAATCCCGAACGCCGCCGTCCCGCTGAACACCGGCGCGCCGCTGTCGCCGCCCATGCAGGTCGGCCCGGCGACCGTCACCCAATTGGGCAGGCACGCGCCGCCGCACAGATCGCCCGCCGGCGCGAAATCGGTCAGCTCGACAAGCGCGCAGCTATAGCCGGTGCGCTCGCCGCGGTGGCAGACGAAATCGCCGCTGCGGGTCGAACCCCGCCCGACCTGCGTGGTGACCGGCCGGTCGATCGTGCGCGCGGCATCGACGAAGAACAATGCCGACAGCGGCGCCGCGCTGAGGTTGATCTGCACGTCCTGATAGCCCCAGCCCCATTGGCCTAAAAACAGGAGCGGCACGATTGCCCCGCCCGGCTCGCGGTAGCGCAGTTCGTCGGGGCAATGCGCGGCGGTGCTCACGCCGAAGCGCGCCCCGTCGGTGACGTTGAACCCGGTCGTGCAGAGATAGCGCCGCGTGTCGCCGGGGTTGAGGCCATCGACGCGCGATCCGCCCTCGGGCGCGAAATCCGCGTCGCGCTGCTCGATCAGCCGAATCCGCACCGGCACCCCGGCGATGGCGGCGATGCGCCGGCGGATCGCCGCGCGCTCGGCCGGCTCGGCATTGCCGATCGTCACCACCAGCTCGCCGGTGCGCGGGTCGAGCCCCATGCTCGGCGGCGAGGGCAAGGCCGCGCGGATCGCCGCCTGATGGTTGGTCATCGCCCACACGATTTGTTCGCGCGTCGCCTTCGCGCCGGTGCGGAACACCACCGGCACCAGCATCCCGCCCGCGTCGATCCATTCGGGCGCGACCGGCGCGGCGCCGGTCAGCGTGACGACGATGCGATAGGCCGGACGATGCTCGATCGCGATGCCGGCGAGCCGCGCGCGAAACCGCTCGGCCAGCGCATCGGTCGCCGGCACGCTCGCGGCCTGCGCGCGCAGCCGCCGGATCGCTTCCTCGATCGACACGTCATATTGGCGGGCGTATTCGGCGCCGTCCTGAAGCAACGCCTGACTGTCGCTTTGCGCGCCCGGCAGCGGTGGGGCTGCGGGCGAGACGGGAGACGGCAAGGCAACCACCGGCGCGGCCAGCGGCGGCGGCACGATCTGCGCGGCGGCGGTGGCGCTCCAGCCCGACAGGGTGAGCAGGAGGAGCGTGAGGATCAGGCGAGTCACGTTGGAGCCGTAGCGCGGCGGGAGCGTGCGCGGCACACGGGAGAAAGCCGGCGAGCGCTGAAGGTCATCATCATACCGACGGCGGCCCCTTCGACGCCAAACTACGCGTCACATCGTCACGCCTCACAACTGGGCATAAATCGATTGACCGCGCCTCTTCAGCCGGCAAACTAGCGCTCGAATTTGGAGGGGCCAATGGCATCGGTAGCGATCGCGAAACCTGTTAAATCTAAAGCGGTCTTTAGCGCTGAAAGCCTGCCGATTGCGATTGGCAATCTTTTTGCGATGAATAATTACGAGGTTAAATACGATTTACATATTCACGGCGCTCAAATTGACTTGGTTGCAACCGCGAAGGGCGACCCATTCGCCGCGCCCATTTATGTAGAAGCCACCATCGAATATGTTACAAATGACAAATACGCAAAAGATAGTACAAAATTCCTCCTAATAAGAAACAAAAACCCAGGCGCAAAACTGCTTTGTATATCATCTACCGGTTTTACGGCCGGCGTTCAAGAACGAGCCCTTGAAAGTGGAATTGAAGCCTTAACATACGATGATCTTTTTTCCAAATTTGAGAAATTTACTCCTTACCTAGAATATACATTTTCCAATAAAGACATTAAAAGTCTTGTCTCCTCCTATGAAGAGCCATTTTTTAATGACGAGAAGGGGATAGAATCGGCAACCGCTTGGCTAAACAGGTGGAAAAGCTACGCTCCAGAAGAAGCAAAATGGCTTATCATTCTTGGTGAATATGGAACGGGTAAAACTTCTCTAACTCGAATTCTGCAACATCGTTGGCTATGGGATTATAACGAAAATCCGGCAGCACCAATCCCTGTTCGAATCGAACTAAGGAACTTCAATCGACAATTTGATTCAAACGGGCTTCTGCACCATTTTCTTGATACTAATAAGCTATCCCATGTTTCTATTGATTTCATGATTCACCTAATAAAGACCGGTAGAGTCATCCTGCTGCTCGACGGGTATGACGAGATGGCACAATTTTTAAACGCCCGAGAGCGCCGCGCGTGTTTAAATGCCCTTGCCGATTTAGCGTCTGATGGAGCTAAAGGCATACTAACAAGCCGCCCAAATTACTTCACAGAATCAGAGGAGCTGAATGTTTTTGAAGCGCTGTATAGAAATTTAGAGCAGACTTCATTTCATCTATCAAAAAGCGAAAGAGCTTTCATCGCCAGCGAAAAGTCCGTCGACGACTTAATTGAGAGATATATTCTCAATAAATATGAGAGATTTCTTCAAGATTTAAATCCTGAACAAACAAAATCTTTAGTCCGTCGGAAGCTTTCTAAAGATCCAGAAGGACAGCAAATTGTTCTCGGAATACTTGACCGTGTTTTTAGAGAAGAAGCTAGCGGCGCCAAGCAGGCATTATCGGGGAAACCGGTAATCATCTCTTATTTACTAGAGCTTGTTGACGATTTACGCGGCGATGCCAAATCAGGTAATTTATCGTATTTGACGGAGTGGCAAGTCTACAAACTCATTGTCGATAAACTTATGCTGCGCGACCTCCAAAGAACTGGGATGAACCCGGATTTAAGGCGTCAATCTTTACAAAAAATAGCGGCGGCGATATCCGGCCGAGACAAAATAGTTGCCGATGAGGCCGTATTTGAGAATATTATAGAGCAAGATTTTCAGAGAGATCTTAGATCTCTCCCGACTGAAGAAAAACGATCAAGACGCTTAGAAATATTCGAGGATCTTAGAAGCTCTGCAACTCTTACGAGGGCTGCGCAAACCAAATCTGATGGGTGGGTGTTTTCACATAACTCTCTTAGGGAATTTTTGGTTTCGGAACAACTCTTGAATTCCTTGGTGAAGAGAGCGCCCATCGATACTTCCATTCCAATTAGCGCGGCGATGAGAGGATTTGCTGGGTCTATAGGAGAGAAGGATCTCGAGGAGATTTGGAGCGCACTTACGGAGGTCTGGCCTCAAAGAGTGAGCCATTATAACTTAGGGCCATATATCAGCCTACTTTGGGAAGCCGCGAGGCGAACCGAAGGCGGCGTACGCGGCGTCCTATCACGCCTCAATGCCGCACCCATCGACGCCACAAGCGAACAGATTGACTTCAATAATTTAATCGTAAAAGATTTAAATTTTTCCGATGAGTTTTCCGGCGCTGCATTTTGCTGCAACGCAAAGGATTCAGCGTTCACCGACTGCAACCTTTCCAACCTCTCTTTAGATGGAAGCGTATTTTCCGACACCATATTCGACAACGTTGATTTCAAAGAGTGCTCATTGAATAACGTAAATTTTACTGGCTCCCTTCTATTCGATGTGAACATCTCTGGTGCGACGTTAACAGGCGCAAACTTTTCTCACTTAGACCCCGACTCGTCCATTATTGTTGACAGAGAAGAGGGTCCCGAATCCTTGGATGGAAATAAAGCTGTTGGATACTTGTTGTATAATGGGGCCATAACTGATGCTATATCGGAATATTACATACAAATAAACAATCCTCGCTACGTGATCGTTCGAAAGATAATAGAAAAAGTTGCGGAGCAACGAAATAGCCAGTTCCGAGGCTTAACCCAGCGTGGTGGTTCGCGTTTAGATCCCCCTTTCGCTCGCGCATTTGTCGAGCGCTTGGTTGGCGAAGGATGGTTCGCGATCGATAAGAACGAGTTGGTTTCGGTGACGAGCGCAGGCAGAGGAGAAATACAAAAGATGGTTACCGGAGAATATATGCCGGCGGTGGTAAGCAATTTCCTTAAGGCGTATGTTTGAAATATTGGCGAATATAATCGCTTCCACCACAATAAATTATAGACCTCGATTAACCAAATAGCTTGTCACTGAAATTGCAAGGTGCCTTGGCAACTGATGCTCGGGCGCTCGGCATTTGCCGATCGAGTTTGCTGTGCGAGTTCCGTGATTGGCCCTTTTGCTCATTGACCCCGCCCCCGCCCTGCGCTCCAACGCGCTTCGGTCGGGGGAGCTACGGAACATGCACGAATCGCAGGGCAACAAGGCCTTCGCCTTCTCGGGCGACTGGCGCGAGTTCGCGCCGATCGCCTTCACCAACCTGTTGCTGAGCATCGTCACGCTCGGCGTCTATCTGTTCTGGGCGCGCACGCGCGAGCGGCGCTATCTGTGGAGCCGCACGCATTTCATCGACGATCGGCTCGAATGGACCGGCACCGGGCGCGAGCTGATGGTCGGCTATGGCCTCGCGATGCTGATCTTCGTGATCCCGTTCGGCTTCATCAACCTCGTCGTGCTCAACAGCGCGATGATGCGCGGGC
>Ga0247735_1000594_pt1 | contig 14099 bp, 14 predicted proteins | sample UWRJL178409R2_FD_180934 | JGI IMG/M metagenome (GOLD analysis project Ga0247735, IMG submission 180934) | Plant litter microbial communities from Arlington Agricultural Research Station in Wisconsin, United States - UWRJ-L178-409R-2 | ecosystem: Environmental > Terrestrial > Plant litter >... | reverse complement strand
CACTGGGCGCTCTGCGTCGGGCACCGGGCCGCAGACATCCACGCCGCAGCGTCGCTGCTCGGCATCGAGCACCGTCACGTGGACATGGCGCACAAGCCGAGGTGGTTCTGATGGCGGGCGAACTGCGCAGGGTCTGCTTCCAGCTGCAGGTGAAGCCGGGGCACATCGAGGCGTACCGGGTCGCCCACGCCGCCGTCTGGCGAGACATGCTCGAGGCGCTGCACGCGACCGGCTGGCGCAACTACTCGATCTTCCTGCGTGACGACGGTCTCGTCATCGGCTACTTCGAGACCGCCGACCTGCAGGCGAACCTCGAGGGGATGGCGAAGACGGAGGTCAACGCGCGTTGGCAGGCTGCGATGGCCGAGCATTTCGTCGACCTCGACGTTCCCGCGGATCAGGCCTTCCTGTACCTCGACGAGGTCTTCAACCTGGAGGACCAACTGGCCGCGCGGTAATGACAGCACTTCAGCCCATCGAGGGCGGAGATCACCTACTATTGAAACGATTCAGAGTCCGGCCGAGACGGCGGGACGGCATCATCCGAATACGAAAGAAGAATTCCAATGGCGCAATTCAGCGACTTCGAGGATCTGCTCGCCGAGCAGGCAATCGAGCTGCCCTCCTGGGCGTTCGGCAACTCCGGCACCCGTTTCAAGGTGTTCGGCACCCCCGGGACCCCGCGCACCCCGCAGGAGAAGATCGCGGATGCGGCCCAGGTGCACAAGTACACGGGTCTCGCGCCGACGGTCGCCCTGCACATTCCGTGGGACAAGGTCGATGACTATGCGGCCCTCGGTGCCTTCGCGAACGACCACGGCGTCGCGCTCGGCACCATCAACAGCAACACCTTCCAGGACGACGACTACAAGTTCGGCTCGCTCACCCATACCGACCCGAAGATCCGGCAGAAGGCGATCGATCACCACCTCGAGTGCATCGACATCATGGATGCGACCGGCTCGCGTGACCTCAAGATCTGGCTGGCCGACGGCACCAACTACCCCGGCCAGGGCGACATCCGTGGCCGCCAGGACCGCCTCGCCGACTCGCTCGCCTCGATCTACGGGCGGCTCGGCGACGACCAGCGCATGGTACTCGAGTACAAGTTCTTCGAGCCGGCGTTCTATCACACGGATGTTCCGGACTGGGGCACCTCCTACGCCCAGGTCTCCGCGCTCGGCGACAAGGCCCTCGTCTGCCTGGACACCGGACACCACGCCCCGGGAACCAACATCGAGTTCATCGTGATGCAGCTGCTGCGCCTCGGCAAGCTCGGCTCCTTCGACTTCAACTCGCGCTTCTACGCCGACGACGACCTCATCGTCGGAGCGGCCGACCCGTTCCAGCTGTTCCGCATCCTGTACGAGGTGATCCGTGGCGGCGGGTACGGCACCGACTCCGGGGTCGCGTTCATGCTCGACCAGTGCCACAACGTCGAAGACAAGATCCCCGGTCAGATCCGCTCGGTGCTCAATGTGCAGGAGATGACGGCGCGCGCGCTGCTCGTCGACACCGTTGCCCTGGAAGCGGCGCAGAACGCCGGTGATGTGCTCGGCGCGAACGGCATCCTCATGGATGCCTTCTACACCGACGTTCGCGGTGACCTGGCGGCGTGGCGCGAGTCGCGCGGCCTCGGCCTCGGCGGCGACCCGATGGCGGCGTACGCGGCATCCGGATACCAGAAGAAGATCGCCGAGGAGCGCGTCGGCGGCCAGCAGGCCAGCTGGGGCGCCTGAGCACCAGACGCACCGCAGAGCAGCGACCACCCAGTGACGAAAGAGACAGCAATGACCAACCCCACCGCCGCGGAACTGATCGGGCGCAGCAACCGCCTGGGCTCCGACCCTCGCGTCACCAACTACGCGGGCGGCAACACCTCCGCCAAGGGCACCGACACCGACCCGGCGACCGGTGAGGAGGTCGAGCTGCTCTGGGTGAAGGGCTCCGGCGGCGACCTCGGAACGTTGACGGAGCCCGGGCTCGCGGTGCTGCGCCTCGATCGCCTGCGCGCCCTCTCCGGCGTCTACCCCGGTGTCGAGCGCGAGGACGAGATGGTCGCCGCCTTCGACTACACGCTGTTCGGCAAGGGCGGCGCCGCTCCGAGCATCGATACGGCCATGCACGGTCTGGTGGATGCGGCGCACGTCGACCACCTGCATCCCGACTCCGGCATCGCCTTCGCCACCGCCGCCGACGGCGAGGAGCTGACGAAGAAGGCCTTCGGCGACCGCGTGGTCTGGGTGCCGTGGCGCCGCCCGGGCTGGCAGCTCGGCGAGGACATCGCCGCGATCAAGCGGGAGAACCCCGATGCCATCGGCTGCATCCTCGGCGGTCACGGCATCACCGCCTGGGGTGACACCAGCGACGAAGCCGAGGCGAACAGCCTGTGGATCATCGAGACGGCCGAGCGCTACATCGCCGAGCACGGACGCAGCGAGCCGTTCGGCCCCAGCCTCGACGGCTACGCGCCACTCACCCCCGAGGAGCGTCGCGCCCGCGCCGCCGCCATCGCACCCACTCTCCGCGGTCTGGTCTCCACCGACCGCCCGCAGGTCGGGCACTTCACGGATGCCGACGTCGTTCTCGACTTCCTGTCCAGTGCCGAGCACGCCCGCCTCGCCGCACTCGGCACCAGCTGCCCGGATCACTTCCTGCGCACCAAGGTCACGCCGATGCTGCTCGATCTTCCGGCGACCGCCACGCTCGAGGAGCAGCTGGAGCGCCTGCACAGCCTGCACGAGGAGTACCGCGCCGACTACCAGGCGTACTACGACCGGTACGCGACGGCGGAGTCGCCGGCCATCCGCGGCGCAGACCCTCTCGTCGTGCTCATCCCCGGCGTCGGGATGTTCAGCTACGGCGCGAACAAGCAGACCGCCCGCGTCGCCGGTGAGTTCTACATCAACGCGATCAACGTGATGCGCGGAGCCGAGGCGATCTCGACCTACGCCCCCATCCCCGAGTCGGAGAAGTTCCGCATCGAGTACTGGGCACTCGAGGAGGCCAAGCTGCAGCGGATGCCGAAGCCGAAGCCGCTCGCGACGCGCGTCGCGCTCGTGACCGGCGCGGCATCCGGCATCGGCAAGGCCATCGCCACCCGCCTCGCCGCCGAGGGTGCCTGCGTCGTGATCGCCGACCTCGACCTCGACAAGGCCCAGGCCGCCGCGGCCGAGCTGGGAGGCACGGATGTCGCGATCGGCGTGCAGGCGAACGTCACCGACGAGGTGCAGGTGCAGGCGGCCGTCGATGCCGCGGTGCTCGCGTTCGGTGGCCTCGACCTCGTGGTCAACAACGCGGGACTCTCCCTGTCGAAATCGCTGTTGGAGACGACGGTCGCCGACTGGGATCTGCAGCACAACGTGATGGCGAAGGGCTCGTTCCTGGTCTCCCGCGCCGCAGCCAAGGCGCTCATCGACCAGAAGCTCGGCGGCGACATCGTGTACATCTCGTCGAAGAACTCGATCTTCGCGGGGCCCAACAACATCGCGTACTCGGCGACGAAGGCGGATCAGGCCCATCAGGTGCGGCTGCTCGCGGCCGAGCTCGGCGAACACGGCATCAAGGTCAACGGCATCAACCCGGACGGCGTCGTGCGCGGCTCGGGCATCTTCGCCGGCGGCTGGGGGGCCAAGCGCGCCGCCGTCTACGGCGTGCCGGAGGAGGAGCTCGGCGCGTACTACGCCAAGCGCACCCTGCTGGGGCGCGAGGTGCTGCCGGAGAACGTGGCCAACGCCGTGTTCGTGCTGTGCACCTCGGACCTCAGCCACACGACCGGACTGCACATCCCGGTGGACGCCGGCGTCGCCGCCGCCTTCCTGCGATGACCGCCGCTGTCGCCGCCGTCGACCTCGGGGCGACGAGCGGCCGCGTCATCCTGGGTCACGTCGGACACAACGAGCTCACGCTCACCCCCATCGCCCGCTTTCCGAACGGTGCGGTGAGCACACCGACGGGGCTGCGCTGGGACGTCTCGGCGCTGTACGAGCACATCCTGGCCGGCCTCACGGTCGCCGCGGAACGCGAGCCCGATCTGGTGAGCATCGCGGTCGACTCGTGGGCGGTCGACTACGGGCTGCTGCGGTCTGGCACGATGATCGACGAGCCCTTCCACTACCGCGACGAACGCACGGCGGGCGGGGTCGCCGCGGTGGACGCGATCGTCGGTCGGCCCGAGCTCTATACCGCCAACGGCCTGCAGTTCCTGCCGTTCAACACCCTCTACCAGCTCACGGCCGACCGGCTCGACGGCCGCCTCGATGGTGTGGAGGCCGCGCTGCTCATCCCCGACCTGATCGACTACTGGCTCACCGGGCAGCGATTCGCCGAGCGCACGAACGCCTCGACGACCGGTCTGCTGCGGGTCACCGACCGCGAGTGGGATGACGAACTCATCACCCGCCTCGGCCTGCCCCGGGAGATCTTCCCGACCCTGATCGACGCGGGCACGCCCGTCGGCTCGCTGCTGCCCGAGGTGGCGAACCGGATCCGCGCGAATGTGCCCGTGAGCACGGTCGGCTCGCACGACACCGCATCGGCCGTGGCGGCAATCCCGGCGACCGACCCCGACTTCGCGTACATCTCCTGCGGAACCTGGTCGCTGGTCGGCGTCGAGCTGGAACAGCCCGTGCTCTCGGAGGCCGGACGGCTGGCCAACTTCACCAACGAGGGCGGCGTCGACGGTCGGGTGCGCTACCTGCACAACGTGATGGGGCTCTGGGTGCTCAGCGAGAGCGTGCGCACCTGGGAGGCCGCCGGCGAGCAGATCGATCTGCCGGAGTTGCTGCGCGCGGCCGCCTCGGTGACCGAGCCGGCGAGCGTGTTCGACCCGGACGACCCGCGCTTTCTCGCGCCGGGCGACATGCCCGCGCGCATCGCGAGCTGGCTCACCGAGCACGGGCAGCGGGTGCCCGGGTCGCGGGCTGCCATGGTGCGCAGCATCCTGGAGAGTCTCGCGGATGCCTACTCCCGCACGATCGACACGGCGCGCGAGCTCACCGGCAAGACCATCTCCGTCATCCACCTCGTGGGTGGCGGATCGCTCAACACCCTGCTCTGCCAGCTCACCGCCGATCGTACGGGGCTTCCCGTGATCGCCGGGCCCGTCGAGGCGACGGCGATCGGCAACGTGCTGATCCAGGCGCGGGCGCAGGGACTGGTCTCCGGCGACCTCGAGACCCTGCGGGCGATCGTCGCTCGCTCGTCAGCACAGGAGCGGTACCTCCCCCGCGCGTGAGCAGACGGCGGCACCCGCGCCCGACGTCACCCGCGCCACACGTTATTCAGGAGGGTGTGAGACCGGAGTGGTGCGAGGTGCGGAAGGGGAGAACATCCGTCCCACCGGGCACAGCCGTCACGGCACCTCCTGAATAGTGGAAAGAGGGAGGCGGGACCGCATCCGCGGGGGCTGTACCTGCCGCGGGGATAACAGCGGGGCGCGGGGATGCCTGCCCCCGCCGCGACCACCCGGGCGCAGAAATTGATCTGACGTTAACCACGGCCGCACCGTAGAATGAGCGGATGTCGAATCCACGTTCGCGTGGCCCCAACGCCGAGGGCATCGGGGGCTCGCAGACCGACGTCGTGATCCAGCGCATCAAGGCGATGATCACCAGCGGCGAGCTCGCCGCGGGCGCGCGACTGCCCGTGGAGAAGGACCTGGCGACGGAGCTGGCGGTGTCGCGCGGCTCCCTGCGCGAGGGGGTGCGCGCGCTGGCCATCATGGGCGTGCTGGAGACCCGACAGGGCGACGGCACCTACGTGACCTCGCTCGACCCCGACGTACTGCTCGCCGCCATGGGCTTCATGGTCGATCTGCAATCGCCACGCAACGCCGTGCATCTGCAATCGGTGCGGCGCGTGCTGGAGACCGAAGCCGCGGGCCGTGCGGCCCTTCTGATCACCGACGATCAACTCCAGGCGGCCACCGATGCCCTCGCCCGCAGTGCCGCGGCAGGCGAGCAGGACTTCGACGAGGCGATGGATGCCGACATCGAGTTCCACCGCCTGGTGGCCGAAGCCGCGGCCAATCCCGTGCTCGCCGCCCTCATCGCCGCGCTCTCCAGCCGCACGATGCGCACGCGCACCTATCAGGCGCTCACCCGCGGTGCGGGGCTCGCGGATGCGCACCGCAGCCACAACGCGATCCTCGCCGAGCTGGCGGCCCACAATCCTGAGGGCGCCCGCATTCGCATGGCGAGCCACCTGCTCACCATTCAGGAGCGGATGGATGCCGTGGCGACGGAGCAGGAGACCGCGGAATCCGCTTCGGCCTGATCGCCGCGCTTCGGCGAATAGATCAGGTCAATCGCCCGGCGGGCTGATCCTCGCGGTCGATGCCCGAACGACGAGTTCGGGCGCGGGCGCGGTAACGGTGACGTGCGTCGGACCGTCCTCGGTGTCGGGGGCGACCAGCAACTCGACGGCCGCTCGCCCCAGTTCGGCCAACGGCATCCGCACGGTGGTGATCGGCGGCCAGGTCGCATCGGCGTACCAGACGTCGTGAAGGGCGACCAGCGAGATGTCGTCTGGCACCCGCAGCCCGCTGGCGTGAATGCCGGCGAGCACCCCGAGGGCCGCGTTGAGGTTCGCGACGACGAGCGCCGAGGGCAGCGTGCCGAGGGCGAGAAGGGCGGCGACGGCGGTGCGACCATCGTCTCCGCCGTAGCCGAGCCGCGTCATCCATTCGTCTCGGGTTTCGAGCCCGAAGTCGGCGACCGCGGCGAGGAATCCTGCCTCGCGGCGAGCGCCCGTCGCGCTGGTCGACAGACCGCCGATGTAGCCGACCCGGTGATGACCGAGGGCCTGCAGATGCTCCACGGCGGCACGGATGCCCGCGGCGTCGTCGAGCACGACGGTCGAGACCGGCCCGTCGTTCTGCGAGTTGATCAGCACGGTCGGAACGGAGCCGTCGACCTCGAACGGCACGGTTTCGGGAACCTGCAGAATGACCCCGTCGACGCGACCCTCCGCGACCAGACGCTCGAGCCACTCATGATCATGGTCGAGCTGTTCGGCCCGGGCGAGCACGACAGTGAGCCCGCGGGCGGATGCCCCCTCTTCCGCACCTCGGGCGAGCTCGGCGAACACGGCGCTCGTCACCTCCGGCACCACCAAGGCGATCGCGCTGGAGCGGGCGGTGCGCAGGGCCCGAGCGGCGTGATTGGGCACGTAGCGCAGGTCGCGCGCGGCCGACAGGATGCGGTCGCGGGTCTGCTCGCTCACCCGCACGGTGCTGTCGCCCGAGAGCACGCGCGACACCGCCGCCGGGGACACCCCCGCCCGCGCTGCGACGTCGCTGAGCTTCACCATGGTGGTTCCAGTCTCGCGGGCGCGGACGGCTCAGTCGAACCGCACGACCTCGTTCGACTCGATCGAGCGGTAGATCGCGGCGACGAGCTCGATCGTCTTCACGTTGTCGCGCACCGAGCTGCGCGGCTCGGTGCCGGTGGCGATGGCCTCGAGAACGGACCCCATCGTGCCGATGAAGGCGTGGGGGAACCAGCGCTGGGTCACCGGAAACGGCACCCAGCCATCCGTCGGTCCGTTCGGTGCCTCCTCGGTGCTGATCACCTCGAGCGTGTCGGGGCGCCCGAGCGGATAGTCGTACATCAGGCCGAGGGTGCCGCGGATCGCGCCGGCGGTGCCCTCGATGCGAAACTCGGCGGTGTTGTCGCCGCCCTTGTTCACGTGGTTGGCGTGGATCAGCGCGGTACTGCCGTTCGGGAAGGTATACGACGTGATCGTGCGCGTCTCGCCGTCTGGATACTGGCCGGGCGTGCGCGCCCCGATCGAGTAGACGGATGCCGGCTCGCCGAGGAACCACCGCACGGTGTCGTGGTAGTGGATCGAGTGCACCATCACCTCGAGCCGCTCCATCGCCTTCGCCCAGACCCACTGCGACCAGTCGGTGGTCGCATCGACGGTGAGCGTGAAGCAGGTGATCTCGCCGATCCAGCCCTGCTCGACCATGCGGTGCGCGGCGGCGATGCCCTCGTCGAAGCGCAGCTGCTGGTTCACCGCGGCGACGAGACCGGATGCCTGCGCCAGGTCGGCGAGTTCCCGCGCGATCTCCGGGGTGGCCGCGAAGGGCTTCTGTGCCAGCACGTTCTTGCCGGCGGCGATGGCCGCCCGGAAGATGGGCGGCTGCGCGGTCATCGGCACGGCGATGTCGACCACGACGACCTCGTCATCGGCGAGCAGCTCGTCGACGCTCGCATAGACCCGCGGGATGCCGCGGCGCTCAGCCACCTCGCGGGCGCGATCCTGGTCGACGTCGAAGATGCCGACCACGGTCAGCCCGGCGAGCGCATACGCGGGCAGGTGCTCCCCGTCGACGATCCCGCCGGCGCCGACGATGGCGATCGGTCGGCGATACTGCTCGGGGATGCGCAGTGCGACGTGGTCTGAGATGTCGCTGAAGAGGTCGATCACAGTTCTGCCTTCGCTCGCTCCGGGTCGCGGTACTTCACCGTCTGCAGGTGCTCGCAGTAGAGCACGATCTGCTCGTCGTCGGCACGGAACACCTCGTAGGAGACGGTGAACAGCCCCATGTCGTCGTACTTCGGCGTCTTCTTCAGCAGCGTACGCATCGTGTAGATCGTGTCGCCGACGAACACGGGTTTGATGAAGCGCAGCCGGTCGTAGCCGTAGCTGAAGGTGTTGACGTTGTTGTGCGCCATCAGCCCCATGCCGTAGCTGAAGACGAGCGCGCCGGGCACGATCCGTTTGCCGAAGAGTCCCTCCTCGCGGGCGAAGATGTCGTCGGCGACGTAGGGGTGCAGGTCGACGAGCAGGCTGGAGAACAGCATCATCTCGCCCTCCGAGATGGTGCGGCGGATCGAGCGGTCGACCTCGCCCACCTCATAGTCCTCGTAGAGCTTCACGTCCTGGTTCCAGACCGGAATCGCGTAGCGGTCTGCCGTTTCGCTCATGCCTGTACCTCCGCATCTTTCAACGACCGAACGAATTCGTCGCGCAGGGCGGCGGTGTGCTCGCCGAGGCGAGGCGCGCCCCGCGGATGCTTGAGCACCTTGCCGTCGAAGCGCACCGGTGTGCGGATGGTCTGGATCGCCACCGGGTCGCCGCCGTCCGCACCGGGCCGCTCGGTCTGCTGCGCCATGTCGAGCGCGGTGAAGCCCTCGTGTGCGACCAGGTCGGGCAGGGTCATGACGGGGGCGCACCAGACATCCGCCGCGTCCAGAATGGCAAGCCAGTACTCGGTCGTCTGCGTGGCGAGGTGTGCGGCGAGGGATCGGGTGATCTCGGTCTGGTCGGTCCACCAGCTGTCGGGATCTGCGTAGCGCCCGAAGTCGAGGCCGATGAGGGCGCCGAGCTCCGGCACCGGCGTCATGGCGATCGCCAGATAGCCGTCTGCCGTCGGGTAGACACCGTATGGTGCGGGAAGGAAGGCGTGCGCGGTGTTGCGCGCGCCCCGGTGCACGGTGATCGACGGGTCGCCGAGGTGCGCGCTGAGCAGTTCGAACTGCAGGTCGAGCATCGATTCGAGCAGGCTGGTGTCGACCCGGCCGCCGACGCCGGTGCGCTCGCGACGCAGCAGGGCGGCGGTGACGCCGGAGGCGAGGTGGATGCTGGCGATCACATCGGCGAGCGCGATTCCCACCGGCACCGGCGGGTCGTCGACGCTGCCGTTGAGCCATGGGAGCCCGGAGAGCGACTGGGCCAGGAGGTCCTGCCCGGGACGATCCTTCCATGGCCCCTCCGCGCCGTAGCCGCTCACGCTGGCATAGACGATGCCCGGGTTGATCGCAGCGACCGCGTCGTAGCCGAAGCCGAGCCGCTCCATGATGCCGGGGCGAAAGTTCTGCACGATCACGTCGGCCTGGGCGATGAGCGCGCGGATGTCGTCGCGGTCCTGCTCATTCTTGAGGTCGGCCGCGTAGCTCTCCTTGTTGCGGTTGGTGATGTGGAACGACAGCGTGTCGCCGTCTTCCACCACTCCGGCGAAGGCGAGCCGACGACCGATGTCGCCGCCCTGTGGTCGCTCGATCTTGATCACCCGGGCGCCCAGGTCGCCGAGCCGCATCGCGGCCATGGGACCGGCGAGGAACTGGCTGAAGTCGAGCACCAGCATTCCGTCGAGGGGAAGGGGGAGTTCCTCGGTCATGGCATGTCCAATCGATACACACGTTCTGCGGTGCGGTACAGGATGGCGTCCTGTTCGCTCGGACTCAGAGCCGCGATGCTCTCGCGCAGTCCGGTCCAGACGGTGGCGAAGTCGCCGTTCAGCAGGGAGACCGGCCAGTCGCTGCCGAGCATGAGCCGGCCGGGTCCGAAGGTCGCGACGGCGAGGTCGACGTAGGGCTGCCAGTCGCGGGATGTCCAGCCCGGCGCGGAGACGGTGTTGAGACCGCTGAGCTTCGCCGTCACGTTGGGGCGAGCCGCGGCATCCGCCAGCTGGCCGGCCCACGGCTGCCAGCCGCGCCCTGCGATGTCGGGCTTGGCGAGGTGATCGATCACGATGGTCAGATCAGGGAATCGGTCGGCCAGCTCGATGACCACCTGCGTGTGCTCGGGAATTACGCTCACCACGTCGAGGCTGAATCCGCGAGGGGCGAGCCGAGCGATGCTGCGCTGCACGTTGTCGCGCAGCAACCAGCGCGGGTCGTCGTAGTTGTGATTGAGAACACGGATGCCGCGCACCGCAGACGAGAGCGAGTACAGGTCGAGCGCCGCCTCGGTCTCGTCCACGCGGTCGAGCGGTGCCCAGGCGACGACCCCCGCGATCTCGGGGTATTTCGCCGCGACCGAGAGCATGAAGAAGCTGTCTTCGTAGCTGTCCTCGGCCTGCACCAGCACGGTGCCGGTGATGCCGGCCGCGCGCGCGTCATCGATCACGTCGGCTTCAACGAAGTCGGACTCGAGCGGCGCCCCGGCCCCCTCGAGCCAGTGGTATCGACGCTCGGAGGGCTTCCAGAGGTGCTGGTGGGTGTCGATCATCCGTTGCGGTTGGTACAGGTCTGTCATCGATCGGTCCCTTCGACTGGTCTGCGGTTGACGAGATACACGTGCACGAAGGCGAGCACGACCTCGCCGCGCTGGTTGGTCACCTCGACCTTCTCGTCGGCGATGCCGAGCGATTCCGGCCGCTTCGCGTGTTCGCGGAGGGCGACGATCTCGCTGCGCGAGGTGATGGTGTCACCGATGTGCACCGGGCGGATGAAGCGCACCCGGTCGTAGCCGTAGCTCATCGCCTGGTCGTTGATCTCACCGGCCAGCATTCCCACCGCCATCGAGAGGATGAGGGTGCCGTGGGCGATGCGCTGGCCGCCGGGCAGCGACTTGGCGAACTCCGCGTCCATGTGGTGCGGGTAGAAGTCGCCGGTCTGGCCGGCGTGGGTGACGATGTCGGCCTCGGTCACGGTGCGGCCGTGGCTGGTGCGACCGGAACCGATCTCGTATTCCTCGAAGTAGGTCATGCGGGCACCCCGTCCAGGAATCGCGAGGGCAGCGCCTCGATGCGGTCGATCGCGGTCTGGTCGAAGCTGCGCGCGACCAGGCCGTCGTGCAGGATGTGCGAGAGCTCGAGCTGAAGGCCGGGCCAGCCGAGCACCGCGGGGCGCACCCAAGCCCGTTCCAGCGTGCGCAGGGTGTTCCGAAAGAACCCGTTCGTCACGCGGTTCAGCTCGTCGCTGCGCCAGGCCCGCAGGTTGCCCGGCTGCCCGCCGCCGAGCCCGTACGGCCCCGCCTGCACCTCGGCACCGGCGAGGGTCGCGGCCACCGCGACGGAGAGCTGCGGATGCGGCGTGCTCGCCGACACCGCAATGCCCGCGCCGCCCAGGGTGGAGCCGCCCGCCCAACCATCGAACGAGGGAATGTCGTCGTAGCTCAGCAGGTGGGCCCGGAACCCGACGCGCGAGTAGTTGGTGTAGCCGAACAGGGCCGCGGCCAGCGACCAGTCGCTGCTCGTGCTGAGAGCCTCGGCCGCGTCGATCGGGTTCGCGTCCGCACACCAGTCGGGAACGTGCGCGGCGAGCTCGACCATGAGGTCGAGCACCTCCGCGGTGACCTCCCGGTCGATGAAACCGTGCGGCCCCGCCAGCGGCGCCCCGCGCTGCGCGAGCAGGGTGGCGAAGGTGCTGAGGGCATCGACGGGCTTGTACGGCCAGATCACCCGGGACTGCCGGGCGAGTCGCAGCACGTCGGCCCAGTAGGGCGGCGTGCCGTCGAGCAGGTCGGGGCGGAAGGCGGAGACCTGAGCCGCGGCATCCAGCGCCAGCGCCCACTGGCTGCCCCGGTAGTTGTAGGTCTCGTGGGAGCGACCGACACTCTCGCGCCGCAGAACGGCCAGCGCCTCGAGCCCGAGTGTCTCGTCGAGGGCAAGCAGCGCTCCGCCCTCCACCGCGTCGGGCACGTGCGGATGGTCGATGACCATCAGGTCAAAATCACCGGCGAAGTCGGCGACGTGCTGATCTCCGAAGGCGAGCAGCGAGCGGGTGACCCACTCGACGGTCACGCCGTGGCGCTCCTGCAGCAGCGCGTCGGCAGCGTGCAACCCGTCGATCGCACGGGGATGGTCCCAGGTCATGCCGCGCAGGACGACCGGGATGGGCGACGTCGATGTCATGGCCCCACTCTATGGTAAATCGATTTATCGAACAAGGGGTGCGGCAAAGACGATCAGAGAATGCGGTGCCGGTCCCAGACGGTGCGCAGCGACTCCCCGGCAAGCAGCTCCGCCAGCACGGTGGACTCGCCAGACGCGCGCAACCGCGCGATCCGCAGCACCGTCTCCTCGGCATCCTGCGGAATCACCGCAACCCCGTCGTCGTCGGCGATCACCAGGTCGCCGTGCGTGATCGAGACGCCGCCGAAACGCACCGTACCCCGCGTCTGCGCGACGGCGAGGCGGCGCCGGTAGTCGATCGGCCGACGTGAGCGCGAGAAGGCGGGGAAACCGAGGTCGGCGATGCGGTCGGTGTCACGCAGGTTGCCGTCGGTGAGCACCCCCACGGCACCGGCACCGATCGCGGCGGCGCTGAACAGCTCACCCCAGACGGCGGAGGCATTCGCCTCCCCGGTCGCGATCACCACGAGTTGCCCGCGCTGCAGGGAGTCGACGAAGTCGATGGCCGCCGCATAGGGGTCCGCCGGCATGTCGCGCTCATCCGGAACGAATTGCACCGTTGCCGCGCGACCGACGACGCGTGATCCCGGCACGAGTGGGGCGAGCCGGTGCTCGAGAACCTGGTGGCGAAACCCCGCCTCGTCGAGCGAATCGCTCACGATGGCGGTGGTCAGGCGCTCATCGCCGGGCGCCGGCTCGAAGGCAGCCATCAGTCCAGGTGGAAGATCTCGGGCAGCTCCATCCACCACTCCCCCTCTGCCCGCTCCTCGAACGGCACCTGCAGCGGCATACAGACGGCCCACCAGTCCTGCGTCGATTGGTCCGCCGCCATCGCCGCCATGTCGGCCTCGAAGTCGTCGCCGGTGTACTCCATGTAGGAGAACAGCAGTTCGCCGAACCGGTAGATCGAATAGTTCGTGATGTTGCTGTCACGGAGCTGCGCGATGACCGACGGCCAGACGTCGGCGTGGAGCCGCTCGTACTCCGCGATGCCATCCGGCTGCAGGCCGATCACCGAGGCGATGCGTTTCATGTCGAGCCCTTCCTTCTTCCGATGATTTACGCCGTTCAGACGATGTCCACGGTCGCGTCGTCGATCGCGTCCCAGTCGTAGACCGCGCCGAGCCCGGGCACGGTCGGGGCGTAGGCGTAGCCGTCCCGGATGTCGAGGGGCATGGCGAGGCCGAAATCGAAGTCATCGAGGGGATACAGGAGCTCGAACCATCCGGTATTCGAGATCGACAGGGCGGTGTGCAGGTTCGCCAGCTCGAGCGGGTGGTAGAGCGCGGTGTGCAGCTCGCAGCGCATGCCGAAGGCCTCGGCGAGGTGCGCGGTCTTGAGCGAGCCGGTGATGCCGCCGCGCCAGGACGGGTCTGTGCGCACGATGTCGACCGCCCGGCTCGTGATGAACTGCGCGGTCAGGTGGCTGCCCCCGGCGATCGTCTCGGTGCCCGCGATCGGGATGTCGAGCTTGGCGGTGAGCTTGCGCAACGACTCGAGGTCGTAGTCGTAG
>Ga0247735_1000593_pt1 | contig 14127 bp, 12 predicted proteins | sample UWRJL178409R2_FD_180934 | JGI IMG/M metagenome (GOLD analysis project Ga0247735, IMG submission 180934) | Plant litter microbial communities from Arlington Agricultural Research Station in Wisconsin, United States - UWRJ-L178-409R-2 | ecosystem: Environmental > Terrestrial > Plant litter >... | reverse complement strand
AGTTGCTCTTGTTCAAGCTTCGCACGGAAATAGCCGCTGCCCTGCAACCGGTCGGTCCCCACGACCGAGAGCGCGACATGATGCGTCACGCCGGCGGCGACCTCGGCGGCGGTGACGTTGCGGCCTGCCGTCTGGAAGAACTCGGTGGCGGCCTGCTCTTCGAATGAGGGCGAATTCGACACATCGATCACGACCTGCGCGCCCGTCAAGGCCTCGGCGAGACCTTGACCGGTTACCGTGTTCACGCCCGTGTTCGGCGCTGCTGCAATCGCGTCGTGGCCTTGCTCCTGGAGCTTTTCGACGACCTTGGAGCCGATCAGGCCGGTTCCGCCGATGACGACGATCTTCATGGGTGCATACCTTTCTTGGCGTTTCGGGAACGACGCCAAGATCATCCAATGCCCATTTCGTCGCCATCGTGCCGACGACTGTCCGAGGCACGCCGATCGACAGACTGACCTCGACCTTGGCGCAGGTCGTCCACAACCCGGAGGCTCGTTTCGCGATCTCGTCCGGGCAGAGCCACAGGTTCCAGACGGTTCGAGTGCAGGTTCGCGAAGGCGTCCTCTACCGACGAACAGGCCTTCCCCAGCTTTGGTCCGATCCGGCGCCGGCGCCCGTCATCCTAGGCGTGCGCGCACCGCCAGGCCCGCAACGGGCCTCGCGGCATCGTCAAAGGAGACATCGCGTGCCAATGATCTTAACCAACGAGGGACATCAGATCTTCTACAAGGACTGGGGAAGTGGTCCGCCGGTCGTCTTCAGCCATGGATGGCCGCTCAATGCCGACGCGTGGGACGCTCAGATGCTGTTCCTCGCGCAACGGGGTTTTCGCGTCATCGCCCATGACCGCCGCGGCCACGGACGCTCGGCGCAGACGGACGCCCATAATGACATGGACGGCTATGCGGACGATCTGGCGGCCGTGATCGAAGCGCTCGATCTGGACCATGCGACACTTGTCGGCCATTCCACCGGTGGCGGTGAGGTCGTCCGCTATATCGGACGCCATGGCAGCCGCCGCGTCGCAAAGGCAGCGCTGATCTCGGCCGTGCCGCCGATCATGGTCAGGACTAAAGCAAATCCGGACGGCCTGCCGATCGAAATATTCGACGGTCTGCGCCGCGATCTGCTCGCGGATCGTTCGCAGTTCTACAAAGGATTCGCGCAGGCATTTTACGGCGCGAACAGGCCCGGCGCGGCGATCTCGGAGGGCGTGCTCGACCAATTCTGGATGTGGAGCATGCAGGCTGGCCTCAAGAACGCGTATGATTCCATCAAAGCGTTTTCGGAAACGGATTTCACGGAAGATCTCGGGCGCATCGACGTACCGACATTGGTGCTTCACGGGGAAGAAGACCAGATCGTGCCGATCAATGATTCGGCGCGCAGATCGGCGCGGATGATCGAACAAGCGCAGGAAATCTATTATGTTGGGGCCCCCCACGGGCTCACCGCGACTCATGCAGACCGGTTCAACGCCGACCTGCTCGCATTCCTCCGCACTTGATCGAGACGCTGACCGGAAGTCCACCGGACTTCCGGTCGGCCTCACTCCGGGGCGATCGGCGGCAGCAGCACGGTGAAGATCGCCCCCCCGTCGGGATGGTTGGATGCCGTGATGGCGCCGCCATGCGCCGTGATGATGGACTGGCAAATGGCCAGGCCGATGCCGACACCGTCCTCCTTGGTCGTGAAGAAACTGTCGAAGACGCGATCAAAGTCGGTATGTGCGATACCAAGTCCATTATCGCGAATTGAAAACAGCAGCATCCCGTCAGGGCTGATTGCCGTGACGACATCGATGCGGCCCGCCGACTGGTCCATGGCGAGTGCCTGTGCGGCATTGAGGAGCAGGTTGACGACCACTTGCTGCAACTGGACCCGGTCGCCCAGCAAGCCGGGCAGCCCGGTCCCGAGCTGCAGCGTCAGGGCGATTGCGCGAGTCTCGAGGTCGTGGCGGACAAAGACCAGTGCCTCATAGACGATGTCGTTCAGGTCGAGCGCACTTTGCTCGGGCGCGTTGCGACCCGCCATTCCACGAATGCGCTGCACGATTTCACTTGCCCGCCGGGCGCTTTCGGCAACGCGCGACATGAGTTGGCCGACCTTCGACAGATTGGGCTCTGGCCGCTGTAGCCACCGAAGGCTGGTCTCGGCGTTTGTGACGATCGCCGACAACGGCTGATTGACCTCGTGCGCAATGGACGTCGCGAGCTCGCCGAGCATCGATATCCTGGCCGCCCGCGAATAATCGGCCTGCAGCTGGCGCAGCTGTGCATCAGTGCCCAGCCGGTCCGTGATATCTTCGACGCTGATCAATGTGACGTCCAGCCGCTCGGGCGGCCTCGGATAGGTCAAGGTGATTGCGACGTCGAGCAAGCGTCCGTCAAAGGTGCGCAGCTTCATGACCTCGGCATAGCTGCGTCGCCCTTCGAACCGCGCCGTCATCACGCGTCGCGCAGATTCCGGTGATGCGGCAAAGAGATACCCTACTGGCCCGACAAGGTCGGCGACGCTGTCGACGCCGAACAGCGTTACCGCACTGGCGTTCACCTCGGTTACCATCACCAGCGCATTGGCGGTGTCGATAAGGTCGGGATGCTCATCCAGAAAGGCCTGGAGGTCAGTGACACCGCTTCGCCGAAGTCCCTCATAGACGGCGCCGATCTGCCGGGCGTCGACCTGGAGAAGGGCAAAGGGCAGATGATGCAGCAGGTTGCGATACCGCTGCTCGCTCGCTCTGACCATCCAAAGCGAACGGTCGTCCATGACGGTGCCGCCTACGGATACGATTAGAATATCCGGGCTGGCGTCGTCCTCGGAGGTGGAGATCGTCACCTCGCAATCGGTGAAACCCAGCGACGTGGACGCGCGCGTGCGCGGTGCGCCGGTGGGATAATCCGCGACCGCGGCCATGATGAGTTCCGCGAGCACGGGGCGGCTCTCCGGCGGCCAAAAGGCGGATACCGGCTGCCCGATCATGCGCCAGGCACCGGCAAAGGGCGCCAGCATCTGGACGATGGTGTCGTTGACGTCGGCGAACCGCACCTGGGAGAGCAGCGTGTCGATCCAGCCAAGCGGCGGCGCACCGCTTGCGATCTTCGCGATCAACTCGCGCGCGTCGGAGATGTCGAGTGCCGATCGGGCGGACGGATCGTCCTGTATGCGGTGGGGGATCGTCGCCCGCAGCGGGAGCGGTGCGCGGTAAAGATCCGACCCGGCTCCTGCCTCGATCAGCGGAGCGGGCACCATCTCAGGCGCTCGCCCCGTCGACGGGGCCGGCGCCGAGCGCCGAGCGCAATGCTTGTAGAAGAGCCTCGTCAGCAACAGGCTTCATGAACCATGCCGCTGCCCCCTCTTCCAGCGCCCGACGGCGCGTGACAGGATCGGAAGATGATGTGATGAAGATCACGGGGAGCGAAGACCCCCGGGCCCGAAGCCGCCTTTGCAATTCGAGACCGTCGACCTCCGGCATGCGGACGTCAGTGATGAGACAGTCGAAGTCTGCCTCGGTTTCGGCCAGGAAAGCGGGTGCCCCGTCAAAAGTTCGCGCCGCCAGGCCTTCGACTTGCAGAAGATCGCAAATCGCCTCGCGAACGGCTTCATCATCATCCACGATCGCGATCACAACCGATTTCGACAAACCTTGGGTCCTCATCCGTGCGACCGATATGGCCTTCGACTGATGTCGCTGAATCCAAGGGGAAATGTAACCACACCATGGTCTAGGGTCGCGCGTCGCGCTGCTCTGCGGGCAATAAATCCCAGGCGCGGATCAACTCGCCGACGGTGGTCGCCTGCATCTTTTTCATCACGCCGCTACGATGAAGTTTCACCGTCACTTCGCTGATGCCGAGGTCGAAAGCGATCTGCTTGTTCAGCCGCCCGCGTGCGACTTCCCGCAGCACCTGGCGCTCACGTGGGGTAAGCGAGGCGTAGCGATCGGTCAGTTCGCCGACAATCCGTGCGTCCGCACGCTGGGCAAGGTCGCGCTCTATGCCGAGCGCAACCGCATCGAGCAGCGACTGATCGCGAAACGGCTTTGTCAGGAAATCGATCGCGCCCGCCTTCATCGCCTGCACCGACATCGGTATGTCGCCATGACCAGTGAGGAAGACGATCGGCTTCGCATTGCCGTTCGCGGCAAGGTGCTGCTGGAGATCCAGGCCGCTCAATCCCGGCATGCGAACATCGAGCACCAGGCAACCCGGGCGCTGCGGCAGGTCGGCTTCAAGCAGCTCGCGAGTCGAGCCGAAGCCCGCTGCATCGATACCAACCGAAAGCATGAGCTCCTCGAGTGACGAACGAACCGCCGCGTCATCGTCGACGATCATGACGAGCGGGCGCTCGCTTTCTACAGGATGAAGGGTCAAGATCTGGCCTCCTGCTGTGGCGGCGCAACAGCCGCTCGTCTTCCCCCACGGGGACGATTTCTGGCTCGCTCCGCGAGCCAGTTGTGCACATCCGTCGGAAAGTTCGGCGGCGCCTTGCGGCTGACGGTCAGCGCCACGTCACGAAGTGTGGTGGCGGCGAGCTCGTCGCGCATCGCCTTTTCGGCGCGGAGCATCACCGCGTGGATCGAGCAGACGCCCTTTGCTGCCCACACCGGCGTCTGCCCGCCAAATATGACACAGCGCCCTCGTATCTCCTGGCAGTCGAACAGCGGCTTGCGACCTTCGATCGCATCCACGATTTCCAGGAAACTGATGTCCTCTGGCGCGCGCGCCAGCAGATATCCCCCGCGTACGCCCTCCGACGATTGGACGATCCCGGCCTTTTCAAGCCTTGGGAAGATCTTCGCGAGAAAACTGTGTGAGATACCTTCCAGCTCCGCAAGGTCGCGACAGCTGAGCGGCGTATCCCGCGAGTCGGCCATCCACAGCAGACTGTGGATGCCGTATTCGACGCTGACCGTCAGATGAGCCATAACGCGGATAATATCAGTCTGCGTTCAACCCGGCAATCCAGAATGCTGATCGGGCGAGGTCGGTCCGGTCGCCAGCGGTCTGGCATCTGCCAGCACCGAGGCCGTGATCGAGTTCGGCAAGGCCGACGGTATCTCGACGCGCGCCACCATCGGCAGGATGATCAGAAAGTGCGCAAAATAGTAGATCGCCGCGATCTGGGAGAGGATCACATAGCGAGGCTCGGCTGGTGTCCCGCCGCAATAGCCCAGGATCAGGACGCAGGGAATCAGACCGAACCTGTAGAATTTTCGGAACAGCGGCCGGTAATGGCCCGACCGCACCGGCGAGGTATCGAGCCAGGGCAGGAAGAACAGCAGCAGGATCGAGGCGAACATCGCCATGACGCCCCACAGCTTGGCGGGCAGGATGAAGTCGACGGTGAAGGCACGAAGGATCGCGTAGAAAGGCCAGAAATACCATTCGGGGACAATATGCGCTGGTGTCGACAGCGGGTTTGCGGGCACGTAATTGTCCGGATGCCCGAGCGCGTTGGGCCACAGGAACAACAGTATCGCGAACAGCGTCAGGGCGACGGCGAGGCTAAATCCGTCCTTCGCGCTATAGTAAGGGTGGAACGGCACGGTGTCCTGCGGCCCCTGCACCTCGACGCCGGTCGGGTTGCTCGATCCCGGCGTGTGGATGGCCCAGATGTGCAGGATTACAACGCCGGCAATCACGAACGGCAACAGGTAATGCAGAGAGAAGAACCGATTCAATGTCGCATTGTCTGGCGAGTAACCGCCGAGCAGCCACGTCTGGATGGGTTCGCCGACCAGAGGGATGGCGCTGAACAGGCCGGTGATAACCTGCGCGCCCCAAAAGCTCATCTGCCCCCAGGGCAGGACATAGCCCATAAAGGCGGTCGCCATCAGCAGCAGCAGGATGACCAGGCCGAGCAGCCACACCATCTCGCGAGGCGCCTTGTACGACCCGAAATACAGGCCGCGGAACATGTGGATATAGACCGAGGCGAAGAACAAAGATGCGCCATTCATATGCGCATAGCGGATGAACCAGCCGCTGTTTACGTCGCGCATGATGTGCTCGACGCTGTTAAAGGCGAGGCCGGTGTTCGCCGCATAATGCATCGCCAGAACGATGCCGGTCACCATCTGGATGACGAGGGCGGTGCCGTTCAGGACGCCGAAGTTCCAGAAATAATTGAGGTTGCGCGGCACCGGATAGCCGGCGCCCGTCACCCCGAAGACGAAGCGCGGCAGCGGCAGCTTCCCGTCCATCCAGCGCATCGCCGGATGCTTTGGCTCGTACCGCCTGGCCCATGGAAAGCTCATCGGTTCCCCTCTCGGTGTCAGGCCGCGTTCTTGCGCGGCGGAAGGAAGGAGCCGCCCTGTCCTTCTGGGCCGGGCCAGGGCGTCACCGTCTCGCCTGCGACGGCCCAGCCGCCATGCTCGTTCCGCAGGCGCAGTTCGTACATTACCGGCGGTGCCGCGGGGCTCATCCGGCGATAGAGCAGTGCAACCGCGTCCCGACCCTGCTGCTCGACATGAAGCACGCGATATTCGGTGGAGAGAGCTGGCTCGCCTGCGTCGCGCCGCGCGCGGAATTCCTCGAACACCTCGGCACGGGTGAAGCGTATCACCTCGCCCTCGGGGGTCAGGATCAGGAATATCTGATCAGCGGTGTAAAGCCGCTCCATCCCCTCCAGGTCATAAGCGCTGCCGATATGAACGACGTCCGAGACACATTGCTCGATTGCGGGGTCGATGGTCAGGGTCGACATGAAATGTTCCTTCTTCAGGAGAGTCGGTCAGGCGCTCTTGAGGTCGGCTGCGATCCCAGCAACGCCATGCCTCCATCCACCCGCAGGTTGATTCCAGTCACGAAGCTGCCGGCATCGGAAGCCAGGAACAGCGCGGCGCGCGCCAGTTCGTCGGGCTGGCCGAGCCGGCCCAGCGGGATGGCCGCCGCCATGGCATCTTCGAATGCGCCAAGCTGGTCCCGCGGAATGCCAAGCTTCTCCAAGATGGTCGTGTCGGTCGGGCCCGGACTCAGCACATTGACGCGGATGCCGCGCCCCTTGAGCTCGATCGCCCAATTGCGTGCGAATGCGCCGATCGCAGCCTTGGTGCCGGCATAGGCGGCATGGCCGTCGAGCACCTTCTCGCTTGCCAGCGAGCCGGTCACTACGATCGCGCCGCCGTCGCGCAGGATCGGCAGCATCTTCTGCACGCCGAAAAAAACACCGCGCGTGTTTACCGCGAACTGCCGATCATATTCGTCTTCGGAGACCTCGGCCGAGTGCCGGATCGTGTTGATCCCGGCATTGGCCATATAGATATCGAGTCCACCGAAACGTGCGGCGATTTCGGTCGCCACCCGGTCGTGATGCGCAGGCTCGGCAACATCGCCTTCGATGCCGACAGCACCAGACCCGATCTGACGGATCGCCTCGTCCAAGGCGTCGCGCTGCCGGCCCGATATGATGACCTGCGCGCCCTCGGCGGCAAAGGTCATGGCAATGGCAAGGCCGATTCCGCTGCTTGCGCCGGTGATCATGGCCGTCTTGCCTGTCAGCACTCCCATATCCCTTCCTTCAGCTTGTTGAGGCCGTAAGGTAGCGACGCGCCGAAAGCGCACGACCTGTTCGCTGGTCGAGGCCGGCATCCCGCAAGGAACAGGTGACCGATGCCCCAAGTATCGGCCCGATCGGGAAAAGCGGCGGCCGGCGCTTCGGATGATGCCCGTGCGGACGGCGCGCCCTCCGACGAAGAGTGTTGCCTGTCCGGGCGATACCCGCCCTCGGCATAGGTATCCTAAACGCCGCGGCTAAGCCTGCAGACGGTGCGCATAGTGGGATTCAGCTCCTTCACTTCGCATTGTTGCGTCCGGTCCGACCAGGATCTGCAATTCCAGTGACGAAGGTGCTTATCATGACACATCAAGCAGGTTACGCTTTACGACGCCCCAAGCTGCTGAAAAAGTTCGGCGGCGCACCTCGCCACGACAAATCCGGGCCGGACGAATTGGTCCCGTCGCGCTACGCCCTTAAAATCGGGGATCTCGACGTACTGGTGGTCAGCGACGGGGTCCTTCCTTTGCCGACCGAGACGATGTCTACCAACGTCGAACCGATCCTTCGCGATGCGTGGTTCAAGGACACGTTCCTCGGCCCGGACACGTTCGACTGGGCGCTGAACGTACTCGTCGTGCGCAGCGGCGAACAGACTATCCTCGTCGACGCCGGACTTGGAGGGCAGTTCCCCGGCTTTCCGCGGGGCGGGCAGTTCCCACACAGGCTGGAGGCAGCAGGTATCGACCTGTCATCGGTGACGGACGTGGTGCTCACCCATATGCACATGGACCATATTGGCGGGCTGCTGGTGGACGGCGTCAAGGAGCGGCTCCGGCCCGACCTGCAGATCCATGTTGCGGCGGCAGAAGTCGATTTCTGGAAGGCCCCCGACTTCTCGCGCACCGCCATGCCGGCGCCAGTGCCGGACGTGCTTCGCTCCACCGCCGCGCAGTTCGTCGAATTATATGGCAACATGTTGCGGACGTTCGACCAGGAGCATCAGGTCGCCCCGGGGGTGGTCGCTCATCGTACAGGCGGCCACACGCCCGGTCACAGCATTGTCCGCCTGACGTCCGGCGATGACCGGCTGACCTTTGCGGGCGACGCCCTATTCCCGGTCGCGTTCGATCATCCGGATTGGCAAAATGGTTTCGAACATGATCCGGAAGAGGCTGTTCGGGTCCGGGTCCGCCTCATGCGGGAAGCCGCGGCGAGCGGCGAGCTGCTTGTCGCCACGCACCTGCCCTTCCCGTCCCTCGGTCGGGTGGCAGTCGATGGCGACACCTTCCGGTGGATTGCGGCCTTCTGGGATTATTGATTGGCTCATTGGAAAGCCGAACCAGGCCACGCGTTCACACTATGGAGAATTCCCGCCATGTCGGGCGAGGCCGTTGACCAGCAATAGATGCTCGGGACCAACGGCCGGCCAGCCGTGAAGCAGCGCCGCCGTCGCGCCCGCTTGACGACACTTGGCCAAGGTGCGGAACCAAATCAGGGGTGCCCGGCGATCAGGGCTACCCACGGATCGGCTTCCGGCTTGGTCTGTCGGTCGAGGAGGTCGATCGGCTACGTCCCGCACCTCGATCGAGACCAGGACGGCATCACGTGTGAGGGAGGCATCTCCGGTCGCGAGAGGAGGGATGCCGCCCACGGAATTTCGCCAGAAGAAAATCTGACATAATTCCTAAAATTCACCGCAATCCTAAATCACTAACGAAAGTTATTAACCCAAGCCCTCACGATTGAGCCTGTCTCGCGTCAAGTTCGTACGGCACTGGTCCCACGTCACGAGTTGGGCAGACATCTTTGGGTGACAATGGGATTTGCGGCATTAAATCGCGAAGTGGATAGGTGAAGGTGCGGTGAGCGGTTCGATACGCGATATCACTATCGTCGGTGGCGGTACGACCGGCTGACTGGCAGCCGCGCTGCTCAATCAGCGTTTGCAATGGGGTTTTGCGCATCCTGAAGGCGTGCGGATCACGGTGATCGAATCGTCGATCATCCCGACGGTGGGCGTCGGCGAGGCGACGGTCCCAGGCATCCGGCTTGCGCTGGCATTCCCGAACCCGGCCAAACCAACGCCTCCTGCAAACCCGCCGCGTACCAATTTCTTGGAATACTCCCGATCGCCGAAGCTCGTCATTCGTCCGCACCCGCACCGACCGGTCCCCAACCGATCGACCGAGACGCGGCAAGGGACGCATATGATCGAAATCCATCTCCTTAGGTACGCGACCGCAGCCGCCGACCAGTTCAATATGAAACCGTCCAGGCTCAGTAAGCGCATCCATTATCTCGAGCTCCGCCTGGGTCTGCCGATCTTCCGGCGTTCGACCCGCGGCGTCGTACCGACGAAGCCTGGCGAAGAAAGACAGGGAAACGGCGGAGTCCAAATGCACCCCCCGCGCTGGTCGTGCGCCAGATCGATATGAACCGGCGCTGGAATCACCTTCTCAGCTCCGCGCCGATGTTCTACTGATGTTCCATACATTCGAATCATTGACGAGGTGGTCATGCCCAGCACACTTGACGATCGATACCAGCAATCGACCCAGCCCTTCGGGCGCTGGATTCTCGCGCAATTCCAGGAGGAGGGGCCCATTGGCGACCTGGCGAGAGCGGCGAAGGCAGACTCGCGTTTTCCGAAAGACGGCGATTTCGAAGCGATTTCCAGGCGCCTGAACGAACTCCAGGCCGAGGGCGAGATGCATGTCGCGCTGGAGGATGGCGAGGCGCAATGGCTCCGCGCCTAGATCATTGGTGTTTCGTGTTTCAATGACGCCAGCTGACAGCCCAGCGCGATCTCCGAATGCTGTTAGTCCAGGCCCGTCTTTCCAGGCGCCCAATAGGCCTTGGTGATGACGTGTGTCGGCGGTGACTTCTGCTGCTTCAAGGTTTGCCGCAGCCTTTGTATCGTCCCGGCCTTTCCGGCGAGCACGAAGGAAGCGCCCGCCGCGAGCCCTTCCGATAGCGCGGCGTCCATAGCTACGATGTGGGCGTCGTCCCGGCTTTTCGAGAACATCGCCACATTGCGGAGACCAAGATGTGCGGAGACATGTCTGGCGCTGTCGTTGTCTTCGACCTCAAGCGTGGACGATACGGGCCGGCTCCGGTCCTGATGCGTCGCTGCGTAAGCGAGGCCGATCGCGGTCTCGTCGCCGACGATGACAAGCGGGCCCGGCAGGGAGGATATATCCAGCGAAGTGCGCGGACCGAAAATGTCGCATTCAGCACCCGGCAACGCAGTGCGGAGCCACGCGCTTCCAGGTCCATCGCCATGCGCATAGCCAAGGATGCGCATCCGTCCGGTGGATGCATCCCAATCGATCGGTGTGTAAGTCCTCGTGACGAAGGCCGAACCCATCGCGATCTGGACCTTCTGCCCCGGCAGCCACGCTACGCCTTCGAGTGCGGGACCCTCAAGCGTGATCAGGCGGAAGCGCTCGCCCAGTTGCTCGTTCGCGGTGACGGTCGCGGGCTTCATCCACAGGCGCGTCAGCGCCTTGGTCAGCCGGCCCGGCTTCCCGGGGATATGCTCGGAGCCCGCGGCAACCATCACGACGCCTTCACGCTGAAAACATTGCCACGGCTTTCGTCGGGAAGTGCTAGCGTGATGTACCCGTTGGCGCGGTCGCGAACATAGGCCTGGTAGCCCGGCTCGAAAGCGTTCTCCCCGAGGATCACCGCGCCGGGCCGCAAGCGCGGTTCGACCAGCTTGAGCACAGGAAGATAAAGAGAAAAAGCGCCGTCGACCAGCAGCAGATCGACCTCGCCGCTCAGGTCTTTCAGCGTTTCCAGGGCGTCGCCTGCGCGAATCTCGACAAGATCGGCCAAGCCCGCTGCGTCGAGGTTGGCGCAAGCACGCGCGACCTTGGTCGGCTCCAACTCGCTGCCGATGAGTTGCCCGCCACCATTATCGCGCAGGGCAGCCGCCAGGTAGATGGTCGAGATCCCCATCGAAGTGCCGAACTCGACGATCCTGGTCGCCTTGCTCGCGCGGCCCATGGCGTAGAGGAAACGCCCGAAGTCAGGCGACACCGCGAGAAAATTATCGGCGTAGCCACTGTAGATCGTCCGATAGTCCGCGCGTTCCTGGGCGAGGATGTCGGACACCACTTGCTCCGCACCGCCTGGACCGTTGAAGGCGGCCGTCATCGCTTCGAAATGCTCGCTGTCCGACGCTTCGGCATCCTGATGGAGGGTTTTCAGAAGATCGGCGACACGGCTGCTGGCGAGAGTGGTCATTCGTGATCCTTCATCCATGAGCCGATGCGGCCTCGACGGGGTGATAGGGATCGGATATCGGCGCATGGCTGTGGCGTCATTACGAAGACGGGACAGAATGTTATCGCTTCTCGCCACCGAGCGTTCTCGCCTGGAGCCTGGACATGCCAATCCTCAATGACCTCGAAGACGTGGATTGGATCGATCCCGACGACGTCCCGCGACCGATCGTCGCCTTCGGTGCAAAGATGTCCGATGCCGATGGGTTCGAGCTGGAGCCGCACCGCCACAAGAAGGGCCAGATGCTGCTCGTCCAGCGCGGCGCGCTCAGTTGCGAAGTGGAAGGAGGACTGTGGATCGTTCCCCCCCGCAGCGCCGTCTGGATCCCTGGCGGGGCACTCCACGCCATCAGGGCAACGGGCGCGCTCGAAGGCTATAACGCGTTCGTCGATCCCGAGGTTTCCGTCCGCCTGCCCGAGGCCTGCTGCGCGGTTTCAGTGACGCCGCTGCTTCGCGAGCTTCTGACGCGGGCAGCGCATCTGCCCTATCTGTATAAGGAAGGCGGCGCCAACGCCCGCCTTGTGGATGTGCTGCTGGATGAACTCGCGGCGGCGCAGGTCGAGGATCTGCATTTGCCGATGCCGACCCACCCGCGCCTTCGCCGGATCGTCGACGAAATGATGGCGTCGCCTGCTGACCGCGGCACCTTGGGAATCTGGGCGCAGCGCGCCGGCATGAGCCAGCGCACACTGGAGCGTCAGATCAATCGTGAGACGGGCATGAGTTTCGGTCGCTGGCGGCAGCAGCTCAGCGTTGTGCTGGCGGTGAAGTGGCTGGCGGCGGGTATCTCGATCCAGCAGGTGGCGGGCGACCTGGGATATGAGAGCGTGCCGAGCTTTGTGACGATGTTCCGCAAGGCGCTTGGTACGTCGCCCGGGCGGTACATGACGGAGCGTCACTCCGGCTGACGAGCGAGCTTCGTCCCGCAGGATCGAGGCGCGCTTGTCGCGATAGTGGCTGACCTTCAAAAAGCGGCGAAACGCGGGAGAGCCATTTCCGGCGCGGGAGTCGGGGGCTATTGTTGCTTCCAGCAGGCGGCCGCGCCCGTTTTGGCCAATTTTGAGCCGGCAAAGGGCGCGACGACGTGACAGAGCCGAATGCGGGGAATCAAGCTTGGCGAGTGTTCCCAGGTCGTGACCGGCGCATTTTTACCGCCCGCCGCGTCCCGAAAACCGAGTGCGGCGGTCGTCGCCAACAAGCGCAACGTCGGGATGCGCCTGGCCTATCGCAGGCCGTGGTTCGGCGGGCAGCCGCTGCCCAAACTGAATCAACATGTCGGTCATCGTGTCGCGATCGACAGCTGGTGAGAACAAATAGCCCTGTCCTAGGACGCAGCCGAACGCGCTCAGCTGCGCCGCCTGACTCTCCGTCTCGATGCCCTCGGCTACGACGCGGATACCGAGCTTATCGGCGATACCCAAAAGCCCCTCGATGATCACACTGCTGGAATTTCCGGGCGAGAGGCTGTCAACGAAGCTCTTATCGATCTTGAGAACGTCGACCGGGACGGTCAGCAAATGGGTCAGCGACGCAAAGCCGGTTCCGAAGTCGTCGAGCGCGACGCGCAGTCCGAGCTCGCGCATGGCCTGGATCTCGCGCGCGATGACATGATCGCGGCGGCCCATATAAACATTCTCGGTTATCTCGACGATGAGGTGTTTGAGCGGCACCTTCGCTGCCGCGAACGCGGCGCTGAGCTGGCCGCCGAGCTTCCCGCGGTGGACGTCGGCATAGGACACATTGAGCCCGACATGCTGGACGGGGATGCCAAGATCGAGCCAACTCCTTATGTCGGCGACGATGCAGCCGAGCATGCGCTCCGTCAGGGAGCAGGCGATCTGCGCGTCCGACGTAGCGTCGCTGAAGGCGGCTGCGGGGATGACGTCGCCATTCAAGGCTATGAGGCGGCATAGCGCCTCGACGCCGACAATCTCGCGGGTGTCGAGACGAAAAATCGGCTGATAATAAGCCTCGACCCGTCCCTCGCGCAGCGCTTCCCCAAGATCGCGAATGGCGGTCAGCCGCTTCGTGATCGCCGTCCCGATGCCGGGCCAGTAGCGGACGAAGCCGCCCCTGCCCGTCTCTTTGGCATGGTAGAGGGCGAAGTCTGCCTTCTGCCGAACGGCCTCGGCAGTTCCGTCCCCGATCGACAAAACCGCGCCCCCGATCGTCGCCTGCGGAGAGGTCAGATGCCCGTCACAGGACACCGGCTCGGCCAGGCAATTTAGCAGCCGCTGGGCCGTTCCGGAGATATCTCTAAGGTCTTCCGGCGATTCCCAGATGATCGCGAATTCGTCGCCCCCTATCCGGAAAGCCCTTGCCGGCGTCGAGGCAACG
>Ga0247735_1000592_pt1 | contig 14127 bp, 16 predicted proteins | sample UWRJL178409R2_FD_180934 | JGI IMG/M metagenome (GOLD analysis project Ga0247735, IMG submission 180934) | Plant litter microbial communities from Arlington Agricultural Research Station in Wisconsin, United States - UWRJ-L178-409R-2 | ecosystem: Environmental > Terrestrial > Plant litter >... | reverse complement strand
AAGTCGAGCAGATTATACTCACGAACGGTAGTCCTCTATATGGGCCCAAATAGATGGCAAAGCTTCAGGAGGATGTGACCGAATTTGGCTCCATACGCAACGAGCGCTTTCAAGCGCAGGCACGAATGACAGAGACTTGGAGATAGGTGCTGAGTGTCGATTAGTCATTTCACGGCCCAGAGGAGATAACGAGTACTCAAACCTACCTCATCATAGCTTTTGATCTCTCTCATGATGGATTTAATCTCTTCGCACATTTTATAGATACCCTCCACCGTGATTTCCGAAAGGCCAGATATGAGGCCAGTTCTGTAGTCCTGGGAGGGATCAGGGATTTTCCCGGAGCATGTCGGCCCCACCTCTCATGATGCCAGAGCCAATTTATGAACAACAGGATTGTTACTGATGTGTCAGGAAGAAATGAGGCGTGATAGGAAGACAATGATTGACGCGGCCCCCTATCCTCTCCATCAAGCGCCCATTGCTGAGTCAGCTACTACATTTAGGCGCCCTGTGCAGGCGCCTTGGCTCAATTTCTGTTGATTCATTCAATCATGTACCTGTGTATGTATTACCACAGCTATTTGATAGCAGTGTCTACCATACAGTTCTCAAGGAGGTTAGTACTGGATAGCACCGAAATTCATGATTTGAACTTGTACTGTCACAGGCATGGGACTGAGATCCAGCCTAGAAGAGATTAGGGATCTTATGGGAGTTTTTTCGAAGGCATTCAATAGGTTAATTCAATATCTATTATTTGCTATAGAAATACAAGCTGCTGATTGGGTGTGTGGGCAGTCACTTTAACCAGTCAATATCAAGTATATTTTCAAATAAATTCTTAAACAGGTGGTCACTGGGCTTGGGCAGTGACCGTGCAGGCAGGACGCATGGGTGGTCACCAGAATGAGACGCGACAATTAATGGGAACAGCCTAGCTCTTGGAAGCTCCCATTCATTGTCGCGTCTCATTCTAGTGGCCACCCAGGCGGCCTGCCTGCACGGTCTGCCTACCAAATAAAACGATGGTGACAGAAATTTGAACGTATTGAAGATACAATGTCTTTTCCTGTAATAATATTAGAATCAAATGCTCTGCATGTCTCTTTAATGCTCACCATGCGAGCACGCATAAGCTCATCAGGTTGACTGGGCAGGTTGTTAACAATCCGAAAATCACCCCCGGACACGAACACATGATGAGCATTTTCAAAGAAATCTGCCTAACGTTGAGACTTCAACCTAGGCCGATCACATGAATAGTACTGACGTGAACTTGAAGCTGGAGAAGATGAGCTTTTTTCTGACCGAGCGCCCGTCATCTTCCTGCCCTAGATTGCTTCTTTTAGTACGCAGTTGAGTAGCTACTCACAAAGTGGTTATACCTCAAGTTGCTCTTGAATAGCACCAATATCTCGAAGGAGCTTATTGACTCGTTCGATAGGAAGATCGTCGACCACAAGATCCAGGTGGATTTCAGAAACTAGGCTGTCAAGGATTTGGGGTTGGAGTGGAGTTTATCAAATTATGCGCCTTGTAGGAAATGAAAAAGAAGCAACATACGATCTATGTCTCAAAACAGCTGGCCAGACGGACAAGAGAATGTGAGGAGGCGATGATTGTATGTCCATCCAAGCCCATTCTGCTGCTTCAGCTATTTTCTGACGTGATTGGGAGAATGATACAATTTCCTGTAGAGGATATTTTAGTCTGAGCCGTGAAAGGTCTGATTATTGAGCAATGAGGTGGGACGTACTGTTTCTACGCGAGCCATTGCTTCTGTGATCCTTTCAATCTCGGTCAACACGCGACAAAGACTCGCGACATTGTGGGGAGATGTAAGTGATATATCATCGTCGAGAGGATGGGGCCTGTCCGGTGCTCCGAGTCGTGAATTAGACACACCAGGGGTGTCCTGGCTCATACCTGCTGTGAGTAGGCACGCGAGTCCACTTGAAACATAAGGCAACAGAGGACTTATAAGTCTTTGCCTGTCAGGTCATGTGCCGTTCAGTAACGACAGATGTTCTTATCTGATGAAATAATGACGGCAGCCATTCAATTCGGTCAGCCTTGATGCGGCGGGCACTGCGAAGTGACCCATCTCAGACTACTACAATCACGTACAGCAATAGTACAGCACTTTGGCGGCTGGATTCATTCAACCATGAGGTATAATAGTTTGTGGGCGTGCCAAGACTAGTAGAGTCTTAAGATTCATGCTTCGTGTCAATCCCACTCCCACAACAACTCTATTGCTGACCGCACTGAGCATATAGAGGGAAACTACTGCGCACTGCTTTTGTTATGCAGGAAGGCAAGTCCTGGAATAAAAAATAATTAGAATGTTCCAGACGACTTGGGAAGTTCACGGGAGACCTGTTGCTTATCGACTCGACTTTAGAAGTTGCGTGGAGTAGTATCCAGACGGCCTATGTGTATCCTATGTCGTGGACAAGCCCAACGAGTCAAGGCAGTGGATTTCAACTGGAAGTCCGTGAACTTATTTGACGAGATAATTGTTTAAGTTGAACTCGAGCAAAAACACGCATCTGTGTATGCAAGCACTGTATTGATCACAAGTGCCCGAGCTCGGAGCCATGTCCAAAACAGGGAAATAATGATAACATACCTACGGAAGTGTTGAAATGGCATACTGAGAAAATAAGAAGAAAAGTTAACGCCCGGTTTTCGGCTCGAGCACTAGTAACCTACAGGACCACAATTGCATACAAGGGACGTATAAACACATCTGTTGGAATGTATAAATTCGATAGCCAAACTTGGAACTGGCCATCTAGCAATAGACTAATAGTTCAGAGCGTTCAGTTTATTTTGAAATACTGATGAGGCTTCCCCGAAGCACTGCGAGGGTCGGGGGACGTTTCACAACGGACTGACATCAAAGTCTACTATATATGCGCTCACTGCTCCGAGTCGTCTCTAACCTCTCAACGACTTCAGGGATTACCAAGTAAGCTATTGGGGAAAGTTCTCATATGATCTCTCAATTACTGTCTCTATTTAATCTACTGGCCTGGACACTAGGTAGAATGATTAAGGAGCTGTGAGAAATACTGTACTTCCTTCCTCCGGAGTCTAACTCGATACCTGGTCTGTGTAGTAAGTACCCCATCAAGCCAACCAGTCGGCTTTCTCGGAATACTGTGTCAAAATGGAGGATTATCAAACCTGTACCCGTCATATTTTCTGCAGTCTATACTGCCATTACAAAACGCAGGTCGACGTCCGCCAACCCCGAGTCGCCCTTAGTCACCATTTTTGCTACGCTCGCAACCAGGGCTATTTGAAGTGTCTACCATATAATCCTCAAGGAGAGTATAGGACTAGAAAACACGATTTAACGACTTACGCCTGCCAGATAGTCCTGCATATCGGAAGATGTATGGGGATATCACGTAATCCAATGGGTTGAAACACGTTTCCATTTGGCGCTCGTTGGGCGCTCGCCTTGTCACTATGCCTGTGAATCCTGGTCGACCCCGGTACAGGCAGGTTTTTGTCCAGTGGCGACATTTTCTCCGTCAATAACCGGTCTTCTCGTCGGTTAATAGGCTGAGCCTGGATGGCTTGCTGTGCAGGTTTCTTCCCTGCATCTCGTGTCGGATACTTATAGTGACTGCCGCCAGTGAGGTGTCTTATCGTCCTCTTCCTACTTCAGAATCCACAGACAGACTCTAGCCAAAGTTTACAACTCGACCCAGACAAAAAGGCTTCGAATTGTACTAGCAGTTGACGTCAAAAGCTCGTACTAAACCTTCTCTGTTATCGTCGCGTTTGTGTTTACAAGCCGGACAGTACTCTGTACGACGCAAAAATTTGTCTCCTCCGTCAGAATTTAAACCAGAGAAGAACAAACATACTCAAGTGGCGATCTTACGATGCAAGGCGACGGGAAATATAGTGTTGGATAGTGAGTACCTTTCCTTCCGTCGGACACTGCCCATGCTGACGTGACCTTCTAGCTTTTTGAACTCGTATGTATGAAATTTCGAGATAAACTGGAGTCGTCTAATGCGATTATAGGGGAATCTATGGACGGAAATTTCCACCAACCCTCATACCCGTCAAGGATCTTACGTACGTCATCACGTCTCCTGACGCGCACTGCTGCTCTAATTCTCACCAAACAGCCACATCCTCTACGCTTTTGCCAACATCAAACCCGATTCTGGCGAAGTCTACCTCTCCGACCAATGGGCCGACCAAGATATCCCCTACCCAGGTGACTCCAAAAATGATGTAGGCACCAACCTCTACGGCAACTTGAAAGCGATCTACAAATTAAAGAAAGCCAACCGCCACCTCAAAGTCCTCCTGAGCATTGGAGGTGCGACGTACTCGCCTTCTTTCCACCCTGTCGTTGTCAACCCAGCGTTGAGGGCCAAGTTCGTCGCGAGTTCGCTGAAGATTCTGGAAGATTATGGCTTGGACGGGTTGGATGTTGACTACGAATACCCAACCAATGATAAGCAAGCGGTTGGGTATGTTGAGCTGCTGAAAGAGATGAGAACCGCCTTGGATCGTCATGCGGTAAAGAAGGGGAAAGGATGCAAATTCCTCCTTACTGTGAGTGGTTGTTGTCATACATTTCAGAGTTTACGGTGTTAAATGTCTCGTAGATCGCAGCTCCCTGTGGTCCAGATGACTTCAAGAAGCTCCATGTCAACCAGATGGACAAGTCTTTGGATTTCTGGAATCTGATGTCCTACGACTTTTGTAGGTTCCCGCCTCTAACATAATCCCAATCCCAATCTGACTTTGCCTCTTCAGCTGGTCCCTGGGACCACGTCTCTAACCACCAAGCCAACCTTTACGGCGGCCCTTTCAGTGCATCCACCGCCGTTAATTGGTACATTTCTCAAGGCGTCAAACGCAATAAACTCGTCCTCGGCGTACCGCTCTACGGACGGTCCTTCCTCAACACCCAAGGACCCGGACACTCCTTCTCCGGCTCCAGTAAAGGTACATGGGAGGCCGGCGTCTATGACTACCGAGCCCTTCCCCTCCCTGGGTCGACTATACACAACGATGATAAAGTAGGCGCAAGCTGGTCGTACGACCCAACGAAGAAAGAGATGATCAGCTTTGATAGTGAAGAGATTGCCAAAGCGAAGGGGAATTATATCATGAAGGAGAACTTGGGCGGGAGTATGTTCTGGGAACTTAGTGGGGACAAGGGATCTTCGAGGGAGGGGATGGAAACTGGACCTGGGAAAAATCCGCAAGCAGGGAGAAGTCTAGTGACGATCGTCAAGGACGCGATGGGTGGGCTGGAGAAGAGCAATAATTGGCTGTCGTATACGGACAGTAAGTTTGATAATATTAAGAAAGGGATGGCTTAGACCGCCATTTCCCCTGTAAATATGGATTTTTGATGCCTAAAGTATGCAAAATTTGGATGCTAGACGCCTATTCTGTTTCTCAATCTCTGCCATGCTTGCACAAAACCACTACGTAGGTAGTACTCGAGCTCGATGCATGTCCAAAAAAAGAAATGTGAATATCTAAAGGCACGAAAGAAGAATTTACGCCTTCGCCAAGTTCCTCAAGTGGCGGGGAGCCTAAACGCACAGAGACGAGGACCGCGAGGCAGGAGTCGGTGGCCATACCTCAACCTACATACACTGTAGGTATAGATTGCCGCTCATGTCTCTTAGTACCAAAAAGCAAATCAAAAGTAGGTTAATATATTGCAGCGAAGACGCTGACGTTTCGAATCGACGATATTGTCCAACGTTAATATTCAACAAAATACAGAGGGTATACATCTGAGAGTGGGTCGGATGTTTGCGCGAGGGTGTTGGCCACGCGGCGTACCCCACCCACTACCAGAGCAAGGGGAGGAGACGAAAAAAGGTATAACACCGAGAGTAAAACGGATCTCCCCACCGTGACGGGCTGCGACTTCATCGCCCGCTGGAGGCCCCTAATACCACCGGAACCGAGACATCCCCCGGCCGTGACTAAAGAGAGTGATGAGATGAAAAGTCTATAAGTTCGTGTTTTTGTTTTGAGAAGGGAGTACGGGAGCATAGGTGAACTTCGAGATGTAATTTCCCAATGAAGCTGAAGGAAAGAAATGGAAAGGGATGTCTTGCCCATGCTGGCCGCCCAGCAGCATTTTGGTGGGGAAACAGGGATCGTCGACATCATTGTGGCCCACTAATCAAAATAAAAACAAGGCAAACTGGATGTAGAGAATGTGAATAATTTTCCCCTTGGATATCGAGTGAATCAGTGTGTATTTTCTCTAGCCCATGCACAACTGAAAGTCACCTACCGTATTGGCCTCGGGGATTGGGTTCGATGGATCAAAATTGGGAGCATTGCCGATGAAGGTACCTCCGTAGATTGCAATATTTCGAGCATGCGGAAAAAAGGCTAAAATCCATCGAACGTAAGTCACGGATGAAGATGGATATGAGTTCTACTCACTGGTTTGGTTATTATTTCGACTGCCAGAAGCGACGTTCATCTAAGTGGTTGATCTTCTGAGTAAAGAGTATGGGGGAGCTGATTACATCATACGTACCTCCAGGTCGATCAGGAGGATCTCCAGGCGCTGCTTAATGCTGAGGACTTTTGGCGTGCATTCAGCATCAGAGGCGCAGTCGATGTGGAGTTCGGCGAGGAGCCTATAGGAAACACGGTCAGACGACCTTTAATAGCCACTGCGGCGAGTCGCGACTTGGACTCTCAGTCGATATCTTTCTACTAGCGGCCAATTCAGTTGTATAACATCTAGAGGATACGATCGGATTTGCGTCCAAGTGTGCCTAGCAGCACACAGCGTTGACTGGGCCAAATGAAAGTCGTCCATGTTCCTCTGAAAAAGAGTTGCAGAATTATGAGCCCCAGAGAAGATAGGGTATACCATATAACACACCTCAAATGCTTGTATGATCTTTTGAGCGGTATCTGTATATTCTTCATACACTTCAACAAGATGCTCGACGGTGATGACTTGGAGAAGAGACGATGAATTGGCACCCGCATTTTCCTGGTCAGAGTCATCGGGAGGTTTGTTCGGATCCAGTGCATTTTGAACCCACCGGCCATGGTTTTGAGAACTCATGGTGGTGGGTCTGATAAGATCGCCCAAGGATGCCAACGAAAAGGACTTACTTATGGATCGGATTGCACAGCTCGACACGTATATACCGTGCATCGCTTGAACCCTTGGACAGTAAGCCGTACTTTGACATCGCCTTCTTCTATGACTGTGTTTCCGAGTTGCTCGCAAAAGCTGTGCGATAGTCGGACCAGTAGCACAACGTCCAATATCCACTAGAATACCTGAATCTGGCAGGCCGATGTCAGGCGCACTTCCGAACGTTGTTGGCCTCATGTGAACTGGCACCTATTTCTAGCGATGAGGGAGCAACTTAGCCCTGTGAAGCAACGCCCTTTTACCACCAATTGGTTTGGCGGTCAAGGAATATCCAGATACTTGTACGAATTTCATAACTTCTGATAAGGTCTCCGCGTGTCCTTGCCTGTAGGCGTTATGTATCAAGGCCAAGGCGAGTACAAACTTACTTGTGCGAAATAGTTCGACCACCACCCCTTAGAAAAACAGCTGTAAGGAATGGATAGCATACCTTATTTACCCATCTCTAGTTCTCGAAAACCTGTACAATCACAAAGACATTTATATTAGTACAGAAAGCGAACGTACAGCATCGACTGGGCAGTTATCGTGTTTCTGGTGAAAGGTAAACCCCACCAACGAGACATAGATTACGGGACGTGAACTGAACATTTGTGACAGGAGTGCGCTTCGTTGGGAAGGTCGACAGGAGGTCAGCCCTTGGGATGAACCATTAGACATGCAGAGTTCGGCCAAGCCCTAGTTCAAACTTACGTTTCTGTGCTCTCCTCATCTGCATAATTGCGACCATTAAGCACGCCATTCTTCTGGGATTTGACACGCGGTCCGCCGGCACTTTTGACATCCCAACATCGAACCGTCCAATCGGCTCCCCCGCTAACGAGCAGGGAGGTTTCGGCGCTAAAGGCCAACGAGTATATCGACGATGTGTGGCCCGTCATCTTCTTAATGCGTTTTCCAGACCCGAGATCCCATAGGTTGATGGCAAGATCTTCTCCTAGTGTCCAACAAGCGAGGTCTGGTTAGATGTTGGGGATTGCAGTTTCGCGAATAATACGCACCGGCAGTTGCAAGGTACTTGCCATCCGGACTAAGTGCAAGCGACGACACTGCGCCTTGGTGACCAATAAAAACTCGCAAACATGCACCCCGTTGGACATCCCATAGTCTTGCTGTCCAGTCACTCGACCCCGTTGCTAGGTATAGCGAATTGGGATGAAATTGGACACACTGACAAAGTTATTTTTTAATGTCGATGACATTTAAAGATGCTCCACTCACATCAACGTCGCTCAGATGGCCCGCATATACACGCAAACAGGATGTCCGATCAGTCGACCACAAGCGTGCTGTCCGGTCTCTGCTGGCAGTTGCAAAGTAGACGCCCATCGGGCTCCATTTGACGTCCCAGATGGGATTTTCGTGACCTCGGAATGCGACGACATTGGAAAAAGTATCTAGAGACCAGAGACGGGTGGTGGCATCGGCGGAACAGGAAAGTAGGTACTTGGGAGGCGCTGCTGACCCGCTCAGTGGGTCAAAGTCTACAGAGTAGACCGGTCCGCTGTGTCCGATGAGCTTTCGCGTCGTGCTGCCTTTCTTTTCCCGAATTTTGGCTAGTGAGGAGGCTGAAGCAGTGGGTCAATAGGGATCAGGTTCACCACCACAAGTATTACCATCTTTGACCGCACTCGAGGAGAAATCACTTCTAAATCCCTTGAGTTTTTCCCCTTTCAGACTCCATAGCCGTATGTAGCTCTCTGCAAAACCAGCAGCCATGAGCGATGTATCCGGAGAGAACGTGCAACAAGGAGATCTAACAAAAAGTCAGCAGAATTCGAGGCAGATCCACTCTGCTCACCCCTCTGCGACATCGTGCAACGTATAAGCACAGATACTTGGCAAAGCACGCGCTCTCAGTGCATTTGCTTGCGCTGAATGTGGGTCCACATTCGCCAGAACAGATGGTTCGAGCCTTATGCGTTTCCGAGCATCGCGAATATCATTTACCTCTCGTTCAATGTCGATAGACTTGAATGACGGGGGTCGAGGAGGAAGATCGGCTTCGGTGGGCGCCACAAGACCTTGAGCCATCAAGGATTTGGTCATTGGTGTGTCGAATTGGGCGTTGATATCTCGGTCGAGCATGGCTTTTTCTCGCAATGTACGATCGACTTCTGCTTTGAGCTCTTCAGACATTGGCGCAGGACCGAGCTTCAAGAGTCCCTTGCTAGCGTTGAATGCTTGCGGGTTTGTAAATGACGTCTTGCTACCGCTGGCTTGAGGAATGAGGGACGTCAAAAGACCAGTCGACTCTTCCCATGCATTTGCAGAGACGGCCGTTGGATTTGACGATGTGACTGAATTGAAATGGGTATGTCGAGACAGATAGGAATGTGAATAACGCACCATCGAACCGCAAATGGTTGTTCACAACACGCATGACAGCCGCCCTTCCCCTCTTTCCCTTCTCTCCAGTGAATCCATCGCCCGCACCTAGAGCCTCGCCTCCAACACCTTCTGTCAACCAACCAACGAGCAGCCCAAAACCTGAACGACTCATCCTGATAGTATACTTCTCGTCGCGGAATCGTTTCGCGAGTTCATCATTTTGGACATGAGTGGGAAGCAGGAGGTTCGAGAGGTTGTAAAGAACGGAACTATGTGAGGGAGACAATGAACCAGAAAATGTGTCGTAGAACCTCTTGGCTGAAACTTGTTCAATGATTGAATCTAGTAGATCGAATGAGGTTTACCTGCGTCTTTGAATCCGTGTTGAATAAGGTCGAGATAGAAATGACAGAAAATAGGGAAAAGTATAGGTGTAAATTCGGGCTATAGCGACGCGTCAATTGCATGAATTCAACGATCCCATATAAACGTACCCTGTACATGTCTAGCGAACCATCCACCCAAGCTTCGAGTTCTCTGAAACCTTCCTGCTTATCCGTAGGATCCAGCGACAGTAGCTCTTCTGCGCCAACTGATCCAATGCTCGCGATAAGGTTCTGAATGTTGACAGGATTCCCCATGGCAGTAAGTTCCTGCAAGACATTCCCTGAATCCTTCAAGATGTTCTCGCCTGGCCGTGATGGTTTCTGCGCAAACACAGACAGAGCCTTTACGAGTTCATCTGCTCCAATAGTGTCCGACTGCTTTGTTCCGTCATTTGGTGAAGAGACCTCGAGTTCCTCGAGAAGAGTTTTTGCTGCCTGAGTGTGTCCGCGTGCGCGCAGATATTCGATCACAGCTCGGTCTGCGGCTGGTAGATTTGAGGATTCCTGCGTCTGGTTGGCAGGTGATGGTGCAGCGGGGGATTGGGATGAGCCTGTAGGCGTTGCCACAGACATTGTTATAGTTCAGGATGAAGGGAGTCTAGACCAGTTCTTGGGATCCATGGATCTCATATCACGTGATGTCGTGTTCAAAGAGTCGCGTCGTGAATTTCAATTAGACTTGTCGTTCACCAACTCCTTCAAGGTTCCTCCCCAGAATTTCGATGGCCACAAAGCAAGCCAACAAGCAAGCTATCACTCTTAAGGGATCCACTGCTCTAGTAACAGAATTCTTCAAATATGCTGTGAACACGTGCGTGCCACTCTTATTCCTTGACGAATTGGTTCGAGCTGCTGCTACAGAATCTTATTTCAACGCGAAGTATACCCCTCGGATGATTTTCACATGGTCAAAAAGTATGGACAGACTGTCTTGGTGACGCAGGACCTCGCTTTGGAGAATTATTTAGAAAGGTAGGTTTTAATGGCGCGTCAATGGCAACTAGCACGCTAATCACTGCACGTCACGACCAGGATCCTTACGCAAGTACAGAGTGCGTATACACTCCGTTATTCGCTATCTTCTCACCTAAGGTTGATGGACCCACAGAGTGGATTCTAACCGGTTCTGTCAACCAACTAGTACTAGCGATTATCTCCAAAGATACACGGATACCCCTGGAGCGATGGGTATTCGATATCATGCTCGTAGAGCCTCCGGCAGGGGGTTCGGAGGAAAGGTACGGTCGTCGATCCTCAATTTTGATACAACAATCGCTTATTGACAGCCGCGCTATTAGTCGAAAACCCAAGCCCGAAGCTGAGATCCAATCAGAAATACGAGCTATTCTGAAGCAGATCATCTCGATGGTGACCTATCTTCCTGTCATCCAGGAGCCGACAGTATTTAATATACTGGCGTACACGTCCGAGTCCGCAGATGTTCCGGTTGGTGAATGGGTGGATACGGACCCGCTGGCTATTGAGGCGAGCAAAAGCCAGCAGGTGAAGATGAGGAGCTTCAGCACGGACGTACATCGAATCGAAGCAATGGTAGCGTACCGATACGACGAATAGATAGATAGCCATAGCCAGTCATAGCTTAGCAGCAGGCTAGTACCCGGAGTCGCCGAATTGTTTCTTATTGCCATGGAAGCCGGTGCTGGTGATAACCCAGTACACTGGGCCTGTGATGCAATAATAATAGCCGTCAAACAAACCGCACAGGTTGGACCACCCATTCCCCTTTGTTTATTTCCTCCATCTCCTGGGGCCTCGTCGTTCTTTCTTCACCCCCTCTCTGCTCTTGTCTGGCCGGTACCGGACTCTCTGTAATCTATCTTATTATACCTCTTTGCAAGAATGGGCGAAAGCTGGTTCCACCGCGAGTTCCTCGTTCCCCGCAGGCTCACTTTCAATGTTCTTTTCTACGGCGCACACTTTGGCTTGTTTGCCTATGGCTGGTACAGTCAGGTCAGTATGCTCCTTTTCTTCCGGTTCTGCTCTCATTTTCGTCTGTAGGCAACCAACGCGAAGCTTGCTGGCCTCAACACTCTCGGTTTTTCGGTCTGGTCTTCTCGCGGCGCTGGTCTCGTTCTTGCCTTCGATGGTGGCCTTATCCTCCTCCCCATGTTGCGCAACATCATCCGCGTCGTCCGTCCCAAGATTACCTGGCTCTTCCCCGCCGACGAGAACATTTGGTTCCATAGACAGGTCGCCTACTCGATGGCTTTCTGGGCAATGGTGCACACCACCGCCCATTATGTCAATTTCATAAACGTCGAACGCACTCGTAAGTCCATTCTTTGAACAACTTGCGAGTATTTTATCTCAACCCTCTTTCAGAAATTCGAAAGCAGACCGCCCAACAGATTCATTACACTCAGCCAGGTGGCATCACCGGTCACTTTATGCTCCTCATCATGGTCTTGATGTACACTACAGCCCACCACAAAATCAGGCAGCAGGCTTTCGAAGTTTTCTGGTACACGCATCACCTTGCATTCTTCTTCATGCTCGGCATCTACACCCATGCCACAGGTTGCTTCGTCCGCGATTCTGTCGACCCGGATCTCATCTCCTCATTCCCATTCTACTCGACCGAGCACTGCCTTGGATATCTTAGCTGGAGGTTCATCATTTGGCCCGGCATCATCTACTTTGGGGAGCGTGTCTGGCGAGAAGTCCGTGCTCGCCGTGCTACTCGGTTGTCCAAGGTCCTCGTTCACCCAAGTGGTACGTAACTGTCACTCCTGACATTGCATTGTATTCTAATCTTTGTCTAGGTGCCATGGAGCTGCGAATGCTCAAGCCAAGCTTCAAATATACTGCTGGCCAATGGTTGTTCATCCAAGTTCCCGAGATATCTAAATTCCAGTGGCATCCTGTGAGTATTTGGCCTACAATTTTTCCAATCTCCTATTGGCATCATGCGGGGCGCTGACATGCCTAAAATAAACTAGTTCACCATTACTTCGGCACCAGAGGATCCATATGTCTCCATTCATATTCGTCAGGTCGGTGACTTCACTCGCGCTCTGGGCGAGCGCCTTGGTGTCGGCCCGTCCGTTGTTGCTACTATGACCGCCGCTGCCATGAAGGGCGCCGAGAGAGACGATAAGACCGGCATGACCCGTGGCGATTTCGTAGAACTCGATCCCTCAACTACTGCCATCACTCTTCCCAAAGTTCGTATTGACGGACCCTATGGTGCTCCTGCCGAGGATGTATTCAACTCTGAAGTTGCTGTGCTTATTGGTGCTGGTATTGGTAAGTGATTGTCTCAGCGCCCACGCCTGATCTTCGTGATGGTGTTTCGTCATATACTGACATCAATTAATCCTTGTTCAGGTGTTACTCCGTTCGCGTCGATCCTTAAGCACATCTGGTACAGACAGAAGAAAGGCAAGCTCGGATCTCTTCGCCGTGTTGAATTCTTTTGGGTCTGCCGTGATGCCCCTTCGTTCGGTTGGTTCCAGAGTTTGCTCCAAGAAGTTGAGGCCGCCCAGGCAGATCGTATGTGCCTTGTGTTTCGATTGAAACTAGGAGTACTGACGATCTGATCGCACCAGCCAATTTCCTACGTATCAACGTCTATCTTACCCAAAAGATCGGCGAGGACATGCTTTGGAACATTGCCGTTAACGACGCTGGCGCGGATTATGATCCTTTGACTCTCCTTCGCTCTCGGACTATGTTTGGCCGCCCAGATTGGAAAGCCATTTTCGGACAGATGAAGATGGCGATCGAATCCGGCCAATACGTGCCTGGTGCTACTTCTCAGCTGAAGACCAAAGTTGGAGTGAGTTCCTCTAGAGTTATCGAGGAATAATAGCTCACATACCTACTCTTTTCTCAACAGACATACTTCTGTGGTCCCGGTGTTCTTGCTAAATCTATTAAGGAGGCTTGCGATCATCATTCAGGGCCAAATGTCGAATTCGCATTCGCAAAGGTTTGTCAATCCCTTGCTACGTCGAAAGAGCACAGCTAAATATTTCATTGTATCTAGGAGCATTTCTGATTGCGATTTTGGGGTTTGATAAGCGATCGAGTTGTGCTCAATACCCTGCTTTGATTTTTACGCGCCGTTTTGTACGTTTTATGCTAATTCATATCATGAGACCTTTCGCACCAGTGTATATCTCAGAAAGAGGAGTGCTCATTACAGTGTAGCAAATAGATTTATCTAGGTTCCACTTGAAGTTACCGACG
>Ga0247735_1000591_pt1 | contig 14149 bp, 10 predicted proteins | sample UWRJL178409R2_FD_180934 | JGI IMG/M metagenome (GOLD analysis project Ga0247735, IMG submission 180934) | Plant litter microbial communities from Arlington Agricultural Research Station in Wisconsin, United States - UWRJ-L178-409R-2 | ecosystem: Environmental > Terrestrial > Plant litter >... | reverse complement strand
TGTTGCAGCAAAGCTTATACAATACTACACCTAACCCACAAATTGTGTATGCCCGCGTGGTTAACGACGTTTATCCGGAATGTTTTGGAATAATTCCTGTTACACTTGTGGTAAATGCATTGCCTATAAATAATCAGTCTGCTGTGCTTGTGCAGTGCGATTTAGGAACGAATCCCGATGGCTTTACGCAATTTAACCTTGCCCAGGCCGATGCTCAGTTTGCTAATGGCAGTGCAGATATTGCCGTAACCTATTACAATTCTGTAACCGATGCAGAAAGTGATACCAATGTTATTATTGGTGCTTTTGCAAATACATCGAATCCGGAGCAGATAACCGCAAAGGTTGCTAATACCGTTACCGGGTGTTTCAGGATATTGCCTTTAACGCTTCAGGTTACCACAAATACGGTTGCTCCTTTAGCTCTTGCCCGTTGCGATGATGATGGTACCGAAGATGGCCTTGCAGAATTTGTTTTAACCAGCCTTAATATTGAAACGCCAACAAATTCGGTGGTATATTACGCCTCCGAAAATGATGCGTTGCTGGAGCAAAACCCTGTAAGCAGCACTTACACTACCACATTTGCTAATAGGCAGAGTGTGTACGCCCGTATAGAAACAAATAACGAATGTACGGCTCTACAGGAAATAATATTAGATGTTTATCCGTTGCCCAATATAGATGTTACAGATACCGCTGTAGTATGCCTTAATACCCGCGATTACATAACGCTTGATGCCGGAGTGCGCGGAACAAATTTGCGTTACTTATGGTCTACCGGTGCTGTTACAGCTACAATTAGTATTAATGACCCGGGTGTTTATACCGTTACTGTTACCGATGTTACCTATCCTGTTACACCATGCGGCAAGGTGCGTACTATAACCGTAGTGCCAAGCAATGTTGCTGTTATTAATAATGTAATTGTAGAGGACCTTCGAGATACTAATACTGTTGCCGTGATAGTATCGCCTACGGGAGGCGTAAGCACTACCTACCTGTACAGCCTTGATAAGCCAAACGGGCCGTGGCAGGCAGAAGCTTTTTTTAACGATGTTACTGCCGGGCTTCACACCTTGTATGTGTACGACAGCCAGGGATGCGGTATCACAAAACAGCAGGTCGCGGTACTGTCTATCCCAAAATATTTTACCCCTAATGGCGACCTTGTCAACGATTACTGGAGGATTGCCGGCCTTAATGGGTCTGCTTATTTTAATAGCACATTATACATTTACGATCGCTATGGTAAATTGCTTAGTAATGTAGACCGTAATGGCAATGGATGGGATGGTACCTTTAAAGGAAACCCATTGCCAAGTACCGATTATTGGTATGTGCTTACCTTGCCGGATGGTAGGGTAGCAAAGGGGCATTTCTCGTTGTTGAGGTGATTTTTTATTAGAGGCTTATAAGTATAAGTACAACGATTATGGAGTTAAGCTTTTACAACAGTTTTGCGAACATACCGCATGAAGTGCAGAACTGCAAGACGAGCTGGGACTTATTTTGGATGTAATGCATATGTAATAAATAATCAAAAAAAATTTATAGGATGAAATATGTTTTGGGTGCTATAGGCGTTTTTTTTATAGCTTATTGTATAGTAGACTTTAAAAAAAGGCCTAATGACGATGCATTCAATAGATATTATAACTCAAAATATTATCGCTTAGTTATATTGTTAGTGTTGAGTGTGATAGCTTTAATTATTTCTATATTTACAAATAAAAATTAATTACAGAATTTACTATCAGCTTTGGTATCGTATTAGCTAATATAAGTTCACCGTAATTTAAGAAAATATCATTGCCGTAACAATAAGCCATTATTAATGGGTAAAAAATAATCTTTTCGATTTAGGTACGTTGATGATCGTACACATGAAAACCTAAACCATTTAGTTGTATGATTGCCAAACCCGGTAAGTTTTTCAAATTGATATGACTAAATCTGTAAGAAATATTGCTTATTAAATTTAAGTATAAATATGAAATATTTTTTTTTATTACCCTTATTGCTGTTCTATTCATGTCAGGAAAAAATACTTAATGATGCTTCTGATATTGAAAAGGCAAAAAGTCTTACCGAGGAATTTTATCAGAGGATAAAAGATAAGGATGCTGGCATGATTTGTAAAAATCTTGACAGGAATCTTGATGAAAAGCATTTTTGTAGGTTGCTTAGTGTACATATTAAAGAATATGCAGACTTTAAGAAAAAAAGTATTTATAATATAGAGACAGTACGAAATGGTAGTAACAAAAGTGAAGTTATTACGTATGATATAATGCTTGATGTCAGTTATCAAAAAGGTAAATCTTATGAAACGTTGAATTTCAGAAAAGAAAAAGGATCAGTAAAATTGGTTTCATATTACTTCTCACCTCCAAAATATAGGTAATATATTTCTGCTTTTCTCTCAGAACTTTTACTATAGTAGATATTCTAATTGCAGACATAACAAAACAAAAAAAGCAGGACAATTTCTTATCCTGCTTTTGTAATTATTTATCTTCCATTTTTCAGGCACCGTCATCGCGAGGCACGAAGCGATCTGTATTACAAGATTGATTGCAAAAGATTGCTTCGTTCCTCGCAATGACCAACCCCTACTGAAAACCGCGACTGTAACTAACTAAGAAGCTGTTTTAAGCCTTTTAAGCAATGTCCTGTTAAGGTGGTGGTCTACATATTCTTTGTCAATGCTCAGGGTTCTTTCATCACTTCCCGGAAGTTCATACATGGCTTCGGTAAGGATGGCTTCGCATAAAGAGCGTAGACCACGGGCACCAAGCTTGTACTCTAAAGCCTTATCTACAATATAATCCAGTGCATCGTCTGATATAGAAAGGTCTACATCATCCATGGCAAACAGTTTTTTGTACTGTTTAACCAAAGCGTTTTTAGGTTCGGTAAGGATAGCACGAAGCGTTTCCCTGTCTAACGGATCCATGTGTGTAAGCACCGGCATACGCCCAATGATCTCCGGTATCAGCCCAAAATCCTTAATGTCTTTAGGGATTATGTATTGCAGTAAATTATCTTTATCAATATTATCTACGTTGCGCGATGTACTGTAACCCACAGCCTGACGGTTAAGCCTTTTAGATATGATACGCTCTATACCATCAAAAGCACCACCTGCTATAAACAGGATGTTCTGGGTGTTAACCTCAATAAACTTCTGATCCGGGTGTTTACGCCCACCTTTCGGCGGAACGTTTACAATAGTACCCTCAAGTAATTTTAGTAATGCCTGCTGAACCCCTTCACCCGATACATCGCGGGTAATAGACGGGTTATCGCTTTTACGGGCAATTTTGTCTATCTCATCAATAAACACAATACCACGTTCTGCTTTAGCAACATCATAATCGGCAACCTGCAACAGGCGGGTAAGGATGCTTTCTACATCTTCGCCCACATAGCCTGCTTCGGTAAGAACAGTAGCATCTACAATAGCCAGCGGCACATTTAGCATGCGCGCAATGGTTTTTGCAACAAGGGTTTTACCGGTACCGGTTTGCCCTGCCATAAGGATGTTACTTTTCTCAATCTCTACATCATCGTCGCTTTTTTGCTGCATTAACCTTTTGTAGTGGTTATATACCGCAACCGAAAGCACTTTTTTAGTCTGGTCCTGCCCAATAACATACTGGTCCAGGAATGCCCTTATTTCTTTAGGCTTTTTCAGGTCGAGCTCGCCGGCAATAGACGCAGATCCGCTTTGTTTAAGCTCTTCCAGCACAATGCCATGCGCCTGCTCTATACAACGGTCGCATATATGCGCGTTGATCCCTGCAATTAATAAATTAGTTTCCGGCTTTTTCCTGCCGCAAAAAGAACACTCTAATACTTCTTTAGCCATTTTTTTAGTTTTCAGTCACAGTTCTCAGTCGCAGTAAGCCCGCACACTGAAAACTGCGACTGTGACTTTTTTATTCTCTTGTTAATACCTCATCTATCATTCCGTACTCTTTAGCTTCAGGAGCTTTCATCCAGTAATCGCGCTCGCTGTCTTTGTGTACCTTTTCATAATCCTGACCGGAGTGCTTAGAGATAATCTCGTAAAGCTCTTCTTTAAGCTTAAGCATTTCGCGAAGGTTTATCTCCATATCTGTAGCAACGCCCTGAGCACCTCCCGATGGCTGGTGGATCATTACCCTGCTGTGTGGCAATGCAGAACGTTTTCCTGCCGCACCGGCGCATAAAAGCACCGCACCCATAGATGCTGCCATACCTGTACAGATAGTGGCTACATCGGGTTTAATGTACTGCATAGTGTCATACATGCCAAGGCCTGCATAAACGCTGCCGCCCGGAGAGTTAATGTAAATCTGGATGTCCTTGTTAGCATCTGCGCTCTCAAGGAACAATAATTGTGCCTGCACAATGTTTGCAACCTGGTCGTCTATACCTGTACCAAGAAAGATGATCCTATCCATCATAAGGCGTGAAAACACGTCTATCTGGGCAACATTCATCTGGCGTTCCTCCATAATGTAAGGTGTAAGGCCTGTAGGCGTAACGCGGTTTACAAGCTTATCGTAATATAAATTATTTACACCGTGGTGTTTTGTGGCATATTTTTTAAATTCTTTACCGTAGTCCATAGTCTTTTTAAAATTTTTAATTGTTTAAAAGAAACGAAAAAACGTCAGTCCCGGCGGACTGACGTTCAAAGATAATCATTTTTCGTGAGATTTATTCTCCGTACATTTCTTTGATAAACTCCTGATAAGTAACCTCTTTAGTTGTAAAAGGTACTTTTTCTTTATAAAGGTTTACCATTTTTTCGCTCATAACCTGGTCAGAAAGCCTTTTAACCTCTTCCTGGTTGCCAAGTACACGTGCAACAATGCCATCTACATCCTCATCGGTAGGGTTAAGCTGGCCAAACTGTGCCATTTGCTTTTTAATTACCTCTTTGGTGTATGATTTAAGGTCTTCGAATGTTATTTGCAGTTTGTTGTCTGCCATAATCTTACCTTCTATAAGCTGGTAACGAAGCCCGTTTTCAGATCTTTTGTATTCAGCATCAGCTTCTTCCGCAGTTAACGGTTTTTCGCCTGCTGTTTGTAACCACTTGATAAGGAACGTATCAGGAAGGTCAAACTTCGTGTTGCTTATAAGTGCTTCTGTAGCATCGTTAAGGAATTTCTGGTCTGCCTGCTGTATAAACTGCTGCTCGGCATCTTCCTTAATTTTAGCTTTTACTTCTTCAACAGAAGTCACATTGCCTTCGCCAAAAAGCTTGTCAAAAAGCTCCTGGTTAAGTTCTGCAGGCTCTGTAGTGTTTACTTCTTCGATAACAAATTCTACTTCAATGTCAAGTCCGTGCACATCATCATGGCCTACTTTAAGATAATCCATAAGTTTGTGGTCGTCATCAAATAAACCTTTAGTAGAAAGCCTAACTACATCGCCCACTTTTTTACCAATAAATTTATCGAATGTAGCAGCATCCGCAAATATCTCTGCAGATATTGTTGCAGGGCTGTCAATGCCTTTTTCTTCGTTTTTAAAAGTACCGGCAATATCGTCACCGGCTTCGGCAGTTTCTTTAGGTATAAGTTTGCCGTACTGTTTTTGTATGCGTGCCACCTGCTCATCAAGCATAGCTTCATCTGCAGTAATGGTATATTTTACAATGCTGTTTACAGCTGTAAGATCCACAGTAAATTCAGGAGCAAGGCCAAGTTCAAACTCAAAAGTAAAATCTTCGGCATCCCAATTAAAATCTTCAGTTACCTTAGGCAGCGGGTTACCAAGAATGTTTAGCTTCTCGCGTGACATGTAGTTGTTTAAAGAAGATTGCAGTAATTTGTTAACCTCTTCAAGCAATACAGTTTTACCATATTGTTTCTGGATAAGGCTTACCGGTACAACACCTTTCCTAAAACCGGGAAGTGATGTGGTTTTTCTATAGTTGTATAATGCTTTATCTACATTAGCTTTGTAATCATCTTTTGTAATAGATACTTTTACAATAGCGTTTAATGCATCTACATTTTCTCTTGTAATATTCATTATTTAGATTGTTTTCTTATATAAAATTCGGAATGCAAAATTAAACCTTTTTTGCAACTCATACAAGTTTTTAAATTATTGTATTTCAATACCCTTAAAAAATGAGGCCTTAATTTGTGTTATATTTATTTATCACTATAAAATGCCGATACAATACTCTGGCAAACCGATAGCACAAGGCTAAAGATAAGTGCGTGTACAAAATCTACTATTGTAAAGCCATCTATAAGATGGTCGCACAGCATAACAATAATGGCATTAATAACGAGCAGAAAAAGCCCCAGTGTAAAAATGGTAACCGGCAGCGTAAACAAAACCAGTATAGGCTTTATAAACATATTAAGCAATGCCAATACAACCGCTACAATAAGTGCGGTATAAAAAGTATCTACATGTACGCCCGGCATAAAGTGCGCCAGCATAAGCACAAAGAATGTTGTAAAAAGAAGTTTTACTATTGTTTTCATGTGAGGTTATTTTGTGTAAAAATAAAAAAAGCACCGGAATGTACCGGTGCTTTAATAAATTATATTAAGAATTAGTTTGAAAGCAAAATAGTTGCTCCCGGATAATAACCTGCAGTTATCATGGGTAGTTTTGCTTTATAATGCTCATTAATAACTTTTATAACCTCGTTTGCTACAAGAGCATAGCCCCTTGCATTAGGGTGAACACCATCAAGAGAAAATAATACTGTGTTTACCTTTGCAGTGCTAAAGTAATCGGCAGTATATATCTGTCCGTCAGAAGTTCGAAGACCGGTTACAAGCTGGTTAAGTATAGCATTCATATCGGCTACGGCAAGGTTTTTAGTAGCTGCAATGGCGCGTATAGCATTGTTAAAGCTTGTAGTTGCATTGTTTACAAGAGTAACTTCGGCAGCAGTTAGTACATGCTGATCCTGTAATGGGTACGCAACTCCGTAAGTATCAAACGGTGCCGGTATGCCCGGTGGCGGCTCACCAATTACAGATCGTGTTGTAAGTAGTACAAGATCTTGTGCGGTTGCCTGTCTTGCCTGGCCGTATATCTGGCCTAAAATGGCAGCAAACGGTGCTGTTGCAGGGTTAGTGGCTGCTGCAGCAGTAATTTGTGCACCAAGGTTAACAAGCGACTCATCTTTTATTAAGAGAGGGTTAGGATCGGTTTCAGAGAGAAGGTGAATTCTGTCCGGTTGTCCAAATGCAGTTAGTATCTGGTTAAGCGGGCCATACAGTTGTGCATTTGCCCTACGAATGCTGGCAAGCCCCACAGCAGCATCGCCATCGCCTATTGCTGCTGCTGTAAGCGGGTTATACGGTACTGTTGTGAAAAATGGGATTGATGTAATATTAGGCACTGTTGCAACTACACCTTTGGCGCCATTAAGTGTTAATTGCCTTATAATTTCGGTATAGGTTCCTGCAAATAGGGTAGGGTCTGTAATGTCATTACCGCCATAGGTAGCAGGGTTAAAATTGCCTGTCTGGTCTACACCAATACCACCCGAAGTAGCATACGATAACACATCGTTAGCACCTATCCAGTTAGTAAAAAATGTAGGGTTTAAAGACATAGCATCGGCCAGTACAGTAGTTCCAGGCGATGTTGCTGTACGCACAAAGTAAGGGTTAGCAAGACCTAAAGAAAGACCTGCCGGGTTGCCATAGCCAGCCGCTAAAAGGTGGAATGATTTTGCACCAGGAACCCCCATATTATTATAAGCCTTTTGCTGAGGTGTAAGGGTAATGGTACTTGTGCCTGCAATAGGCTCTGGTCCGCCTGCTCCTGCATCTATTATAAGTCTGTTAGAGAAGCCAGGTAACCCGGCTATACCGCCCAGGTTATTTATATCGTCGGCATAACTTGGTTGTGTAAACTCGCCGCCGCCCACAATTTTAAATTGCTGTGCCAACTGGTTAGGGAACGAGTACGTTTGGCCAATGCGAGACACGGTGCCATCCATGTAGCCCGATGTTAGGGAGTTGCCTACGGCAACATAGGTAGTAAAATCGGCCTCGCCGGCACTGTAATCAGCATCGGTAAGGTTATGTTCAAATTCTGGCTCGCAGGCTGTAAATCCGGCTGCTGCCAGTATAGCTAAATATAGAAGTGTATTTTTTTTCATGGCAAATTGTATTAAAAGCTATAAGTTAAACCAACACCCGGAGAGAATACCACATTTTTGTAAGTTCCGCCAAAAGAGTATGGCGTACCGTCTTCGGCAGTGTAGTTGTAAGAGTTGGTAGTTTCTTTAAAGTGCAGGTAAAGGAACGATGCATCTATGCCCAGTTTAGGAGTAATTTGGTATGTTAAACCACCGGTAAAGCCCATAGAGTCATTTCTTGGTGTCTCCGGTGCAAAGTAGCCATCCTGTACAGGGCTTTCGTCAAAGTAATAACCCGCACGGAAAGCAAACTTCTGATTAGGCTTGTATTGTGCACCTATGCGGTATGTGCTCGCATCTTTGTAGTTACGGGGGTTAACAGATGTGGGTATGTTATTTGCAAAATCTACTGTAAGGTTTTTGTATACATTCCAAAAAGCCACATTATAATCTAACGCTACAAGCCATTTATCAGTAAGCTGTACAGAGAAACCGGCTGTAAGTTCTGCCGGTAAAGGCAAATCGGCATTAAAGCTGGTGTTGCTAAAAGTACCTTGGGCAAATGCAGGAACATGGTTAAACTGTGCGCTGCCGTTACGCGCCTCCATAGTAATTTCAGAACGGTAGTTTACACCGATCCTCACTTTTTCTGTAGGGTTAAGCATCATACTTGCCGTCCATCCCCAGGCGGTAACATTTTTAGCTCTTATGGTAACCTCTGCGGGGTTGCCGTTTTCGCCAAGAGGTGCTTCATTTTCGCTTAGGCTCCTGCTTAGGTTACGGTTAAGTTCTACACCGCCGGTAACATATATAGGGCCACCACCAATACTTAGCTGGTCGTTTATTTTTACAGATATTGTAGGTTGTATGTAAACTGCTTCAAGATCAATATTGTTTACAAGGTTAGCACCCACCCAGTTTTTGTCCCACTCTACAGCGCTGCCGTATGGTGTGTATACTGCAAGGCCTACGGTTAACCAGTCGGTTGCGCGATATGAGGCATAGAATTCAAAAGGGTTACCAAAATTTTCTGTAGATGCTTTCCAGTTATTCGTTTCGTTTTGAAAGCGTGTTTTAGCAAAGAGCCCGTTACCACCTACAGCGAAGTTAAAGCGGTCTTTTAAGAATGCTGCACCGGCAGGGTTAAAAAACAAAACCTCGGCACTTTGCACCACACCAACGCCGGTATGGCCCATAGCAAGTTGTTTTTGCCCCTGTAAGCTTACGCGATAACCGCCTGCAAAGGCCGTTGTAGCGGCAAAAGCCATCATGGTTAAGGATAATAATTTTCTCATAGTAAAAATTCGAGTTAGGTTGTCAAATTGATAATCTTCATATCAAATTTATAATAAATTATCGATTACGCAATAAACAATAACGATTTATTATGCATTCATAATAATTAATTTTGCATATTTTACGTGCTTAAATAAGGAATGCTTTATTGAAAATAAACTTTCATTGCGAAAATTATATGCAGGCATACTATTGTAACCGTTTAGCCCACTTTTATTTAACGCTTTAGGGTAAATACTAATAAAAACACAAATAGTATGGAGGTGCAATTTTTTGGTAGTAAATTTCATTCATAATCTATTTTCATGAAACTATTCAAAAAAATCGGTATAGGTATTTTGGGGCTGGCTGTGGTGCTCGTGCTCATTAATTTTGGTGTAAGCCGCTATGTATCGGCTAAGCTACCCACCATTATAAAAGAGCAAAAGGGTTTTCCTTATAACCTTAATTATAAACAGCTGGATATAAATATACTTACAGGCAGTTTTGTAATGCACAATGCTTACCTGGCACCTAAAGATACCATACAGGAAGCGGTTAAAAATGGCATTTTTGGGCAAATAAAATCTATCAGTGTTAGCGGGTTAAGCCTTTGGCAGCTCTATAAATATAACCGCATTAAAGTAAGCAGCGTTATTATAGATACTCCTGAGATTATTCTGTACCACCGCGAAAAAAAGTATAATGTTGAAGATGATGTAGAAAAACCGTTTAAAACTCTGGTGCAAACAGGTAGCCTTGAAGTGCGACATGGCAATTTTAAAATGGTAGATGCTAAAAAAAATCCTATGCTTAGGGCATCTAACATTACTTTTGACCTGAATAAAATAACCGTAGACAGTGCCACCGTAAAAGAAAATGTACCTGTGCGGTACCGCGACTACAGCTTTGCCTGCGACAGCCTGTTTTATAATGCCGGGCCCTTATATAATATTACCCTTAATAAGATAACCACAACTGACAGTACACTGGCTATAAATAATTTCAGGCTGATACCCAAGCAAACACGACCGCAGTTTGTAAAGGCCCTAAAAAAAGAGCTCGACCAGTTTAATTTGCAGGCTAATAAAATCTCGGTTCCTAAGGCCGACTGGGGTTTTGTAAATAATGTGCTTTATGTGCATGCGCCCGAAGTAGTTTTAGGCAATGTGTTTGCTAACATTTACCGCAGCAAAGAACCGCCCGATGACCCATCGCGTAAAAAGCTGTATAGCGAATTGTTGAGGTCTATAAAATTTGATCTGAAAGTAGAGAAGATATTGCTTAAAAACAGCATTATAGAATATGAAGAACAGCTTAGTTTTAGTAAACCTGCTGCTAAAGTTACGTTTTCTAAATTTTATGCAACTATCGCTAATGTATACAGCCCTGTAAATAAAAAAGATAAATTACCGGCCACAACTATAGATGTACAATGCCTGTTTATGAAAAAAGCACCGCTAAGTGTTAAGTGGTCTTTTAATACGCCCGATGTAAGCGATGCATTTACCATTGCCGGGCACCTGCAAAACCTGAGCAGCGAAGACGCAAACCCGGTTTCTAAACCGTTAATGAACGTCACTACAAATGGTGATTTAAAAGATATAAGGTTTGTTTTTAATGGTAACCGTGAGCGTTCTACCGGTACGTTTGCAATAAAGTATGAAGACCTTAAGGTGGACATCTATAAAAAAGACGGTAAGAAAAAAAATAAGCTGGTTAGCGCTGTAGGTAACCTGTTAGTTAAAAACGATACCGATGGCGACCTTAAAAAGGTTAATGTAGCGGTAGAGCGGTCTAAAGACAAATCGGTCTTTAACTTTTTATGGAAGTTTGTTATGGAAGGGCTTAAGCAAACGGTGCTGCCTAAAGTTGTAGGTAAGAATATATAGTTATAGTCTTTGCTATAAAAACAAAATCCCCCGGCATTGCCGGGGGATTTCTATATTAAAATATGTGTATTTATTAGTATTTAATAAACTGTAGCGTTTGTGTAGTGTTAGCACCGTTTAGTTTTATAAAGTAAACACCATTTGCATAACCGGATATATTAAGCACCTGATTGTTGCTGTTTATTTTCCCTGTGTTTACCATCTGGCCCAAGTTGTTATAAACCGTATAAGTATCTGGTAGGGTAGTAGCCTGTGGCACTGCAATATTTATAACACTGTGCGATGGGTTAGGGTATAAGGTTATAGCTTCTTTATTAAAACTTGTTGTTGCTGTAACAGGTATTTGCACTGAGAAAGTTTTAATATCAGTATCAAAAAATTCTCCTCCGCGGGCTATCTCTGTTCCGTCGCCTGTAGTAATAGTATAGTAGCCTATGCCATATTCGCAGCAAATACCATCGCCTTCAAGGTCATATATGCCAAAGGTGTAGCATCCGCTGGCAGGAATATCTACCGTTGTTGTAAACAGTGTATTACTTTCTATAAAATCGCTGGCAAATATATTAGTAACGTTAAGATTAGTTGCAATAGGATTCTCATCTGCATCAACAAGAGCCCATAATGTTTCGTTGCCATAATCATCTGTCATGATATTTATAGTTATTTGTGTTGTAGTAAAAGTACTTACTGTGCTAAATTGTATTTGCTTTACATCATTACTTGCTGCCTGGTCTGTAACACCGTTTGCTAAAACCATATGTACATTAAAGGTGTGGTCGCCGGTATTTAAACTTATCTCTGGTAGTGTTATAGCGGTCTCTTCGCCATAGGCCAGATCGCCTTCCCAACTATAAATTGCCGGTGCTTCGTTATCGATCTGGTAGCTTATAGTTGCTGTAGTTAAAGCAATATTACCCTTATTTGTAAGATATATTTGTGGGGTATAAACAGGGTTACAACTTCCAAATCCCTCTTCAGACCTTATTTGAAGTGAGCCGTCATTTTCATTAATTATTCCCGGCGTACAACCATCAGACGTTGTAAGGGAAATTCTGCGTGGCGAGTTTGTAAGTACTGCCTGCATCCTGTCTTTTTGGTTTATTGTAAAAATATTTTGACACAGGTCATTCGTGTAGTCCATGTAGTTCTCTATCATGTCCTCACCAGGATTGTCTTCGCATGAGTCTAATCCTGTTGGACAATTGCGATTAGGTTGGGTTGCTGTAGGTGTATCTTCGCAATAATCGGTACCCTCGCAATCTTCCATATCTCCCCAAATGTGCCTTAGCCCAAAAAAATGCCCAATTTCGTGCGATGCAATGCGGCCCAGCACTGTAGTACCCTCCTGGTAATATCCTTCGGGATAAATTTCCTGCGAACCTACAATTGTAGCAGTTAAAGCAACTCCATCAGTATTTGCGGTATCGGTTTGCCCTTCAAGGCCATCAAGGCCTGATTCTGTAGGAAACTGGGCATAGCCACCAAGATCAATTATATTTTCGAATACCCAGATGTTAAGAAATTTCTCCGGGTCCCATTGTGTTTGTATTTTAATTATTTCTACCTGGCTCATGTTAAAACCAAGTTCATTACCCATATTGTAACGCTCAATACCGGTTGTGTAAAGGCCATAAGCATCGCGCTTGGCAAGGCAAAATTCTATTTCCATATCTTCACCAACAGGGTTTTCGTTATAACCATTGGTGCCAAGCATTTTCCTGAAATCCTGATTTAATGTGGTAATTTGCGATTCTATTTGGGCAGCAGCAAGATTCTCATTAACGCCAATAGCATCGCCGTTATGTATAACATGAAAAACTACAGGTATGGTTACAACGCTGTTTACACTTTGTGCAGAGCGTTGTGCATTTTTTGCTTCTATTTTAAGAGCGATCCAGTTTTCAAACTGTTGATTGGTAGATCTTCCCGGGTTAGTTTTTTGTAAACGAGACTCATACACTACAGAAGCGCATTTTTCGAATTTAGGATTTTTTAGTTTGCTTTTTGTTTTATTCTGAGCATTCATGCCAAGCGTAAGCAAACCCGCTGCAATAAGCATACAGGCTTTAATGGTAGTTTTTTTCATTGGTTAAATTTGTGTTAAGGCAAATATCAGTTATAGGACCGAGAAAAAGAAAATTTGTAACACAAAATGTGAAAAAAAATAAAAAAGCCCTGATTTGGGTCAGGGCTTTAAATTATTTGGTGTAATTTGTTTAAATTTTATATTGAAGCTAAGTCTTCATGAAGCATCTTTTCTTCGATGGCATCCCAAAGCCCAATTCTTTTTTCCAGAGCTTTACGCGACACTTCTTCAACCTCTTTCCATTTCTGGTCGTCATTACCGCAAAGTTCTACAACCATTTGCATAGCCATAGGCCCGTGCTCATCGGCATCAAGCTCTATGTGCCTTTCAAAATAATAGATAAGTTTAGTAAGGTCAGCTTCAGGAAAGTTAGCCTCAAAGTTGCGCAATATCTCAGTAAACATACTTGGTATAAGGTCTTCGCGGCCAAAGGTAAATGTAGCGGCAATTTCGTGTGGCTTGCCTTGCTCTATGACCCTGAAGGTGAAATCAAGAAAAGCTTTAATACCACTATGCAGCGGGCTTTGTTTTATAGAAACAAATATGTTCTGAGTGCTCACTACATCTTCTAAAAAGTCAGCTACCTCTGTAACATCGGCACCACAGGCTTTCATGGCATCAATATACATTTCGTAGTGGCTTTGCCTTTTGCCGTCAATATTAATATCAGTTTCTTCGGCCAGTACAATTTCGTTTATAAGGTAGCGTATCTCGGGGTTGCCTACAGGCAGCCACGGCACCTGCGTGGATGTTAGCTTAGTTTGCAGTGCTTTA
>Ga0247735_1000590_pt1 | contig 14170 bp, 15 predicted proteins | sample UWRJL178409R2_FD_180934 | JGI IMG/M metagenome (GOLD analysis project Ga0247735, IMG submission 180934) | Plant litter microbial communities from Arlington Agricultural Research Station in Wisconsin, United States - UWRJ-L178-409R-2 | ecosystem: Environmental > Terrestrial > Plant litter >... | reverse complement strand
CCACGCAGTGAGCGCCGAGATAACAGGGGGCGAGATTCTCCACGGCGCCGACGATCCGGATGTTCGGTGATTCCCCGAATTCCCGCCGCAGCGCGTCCATGCCCTGTCCGATGATGACCGTCGGCAGCGGCGCGCGGGGCGCGACCTCCCGCGCGAACCATTCGATGCCGCACCGGTTCGCGTAAAAGGCCCCGCCGACGAACAACAGATAGCGCCCCGTGCGCCGGGCGATCGCGGGGTGGGGCGGCAGGGCGTCTTCCACCGCAATCGGCGACAGGTAATCGGCGCCCCGACCATAGAGCCGCCGCAGCGCCTCGCTGTCGCGTCGCGAAAGGCAGACGATGGCGTCGCTGTGGCGCACCGCCTGTCGCTCCGCGGCATAGTTCGCGGCGAGCAGGGCGAGGGACAGCGCGGTCCGCTTCGCCCGGGCGGCGCCCAGGAAGAACCGCGCCTCGACATTGTGGAAGAAGGTCACGACCCGGACATGCGGGAAGGCCCGTCTGATCGGCGCCACGATATGACCGAGGCTCGATCCGTCCACGAACACCTGCCCCGCGGCAATGTCGCCGACGCGGGCGATGACGCGCGCCGTCTCCTGTGGGTCGAGTCCGGGCGGTCCGCGCATGGCGTTGATCAGGCCAGCCACCGATCGTCTCGTCAGGCGATGCACCGTCAGCGACTCTTCGAACACCTGCATCAGTGCCCGCGCATTGAGCCGGCACAGCAGCTCGCGCCCGCCGGGCGGCGCGTCCGGGTCAAGCATGGTGATCAGGAGCACATTGACCCGGTCGGGAGCCCCATCGCGGACCCGATCGGGGACTCGATTGGTGGCGGGCGCGGACGCGGGCATTGCCGGCAGGCTGCCGTAAACGGGCGCTGGCGACAATGCGGTTTGCGGCGGGAATGGGGGTAACGCGGCCCATCGGATCCTGCCCCGCGACGGCACGCGGATGTTCCGGACGATGGCGATGGCCGAGAATGGCCGTTCCGCGATCCGCCACCGGCTATCCCGCCGCTGGCCCCTCGCGTGCCCGGCATCACCCCCGCGAGATCACCGTTCGCCGTGCGAGCAGACCGACGTCGAATTCGAAGATCAGCTCGACCACCGGCGCGGCTGCGGCGTTCCCCGTAAAGGGCGCGCCGGTGCAGAACAAATTGGGCATGCCGTTGTCGCACCACAGGTCGGCGGGCAGATGCGGCTGTGGATGACCATCATACACCACCCGGTCCTTGCCTATGCCACCGCGCAGGGCTGTGACGGTGAAGTCCCTTTTGCCCGCCAGTGTCAGGTCGATGTCGATCTGGAAATGGGCGGGCGACGCCATGGTGCTGGCGCGATATGCGCCCAGTTCCGCCAGGGAGAGCACCGCGCCGGGCGTGCCGGTCATCGGCTTGATGACATTGGCGTATAACCGCACCAGCCGGCCCGTCCGGCCCTCCAGCACCGGGCCCTGCGCAATGTTCTTCGCGGTGAGGAGATAGCGGAAATAACTGCCGAAATCCTTGCCGGCCCGGGCTGCCTCGGCGGCGATCCTGATCGGCTCCGCGCCGGTGCAGTTCCGGAACACGGGCGCGTTGCGGCGTTTCACGAAGACCTGGCCGGACGACCAGACGGGCACGCGGGCAGGCTTCAGCGTGGTGCGGATCGCGATGGCGCCGGGCCGATCCTCGACGGAGAGCACGACGCCCGCGCCAAGGTCGCTCGCGACATGCGAGGCGTTCTGGCTCGAATCGCCCGCGCGCCCGCGGCAGAAGGACAGCGGCTGGCCCGGCAGCATGTTCCAACTGATCAGCCCGCCGCCCCGGGCGATGCCTGAATCGATGTTCTTCAGCACGGTGAACACGCCATTGGCATAAGTGACATTGGTGCCATCGACGAAATTGTATCGGCTGCCCATCGGCATGAAGGGGTAGCAATATTGCGCCTGGGCGATCCGGCAATTCTCGAACACCGCTTCGTCGTTGAAGCCGAGTGATCCACCAAAACCCAGCCTGTCGATGGTGCAATCGGCTACATGCAGGCTCTTTCCGCCAACCCCGAGCAGGGTGATCTTGCACTCTTCGACGACGATCCGGTCGACGCTCGCGCTCTGTACCGCGAAACCGGCGAGCAGGTGTCCGCCGCGGCGGACGGATCGTTTCACGAGCTTGTCGGGCTCGGTATGGGATCGTTCCACGCAGCGTTCGGCGAGGAAATCCTCGCAGATGCTCTCGGCGAAACCGGGCGTGTCGCAGTCGCGGAACGTGACCTTGCGGCCCATCGCGAGGATATAGCTGGGGCGCGCATTGTCCGCGTTGCGGCAGGTCAGCCCGACAAAGCTGTGGTCGATATCCCAGGTGAAGCCGTTGCGATCGAGCTTGTAGAGGCGCGATCCGTCCCATTTGTTCTGCGGCGGATAGGAGGGGTAATCCGTCCGATAGTCACGGGTGAGCGGGGATTCGAACGTCACGACCCCGGTAACCCGATCGATCGACCTGATCCGGACGAAATCGAAGCGATACAGGTTCGGCGGATAGCCGCCATATTGGATATCCTCCCCCGCGATCATCACCATCTCGCCGGGCGCATAATGGCGCAGGTCGGACGGGGTGGACACGACGAGCCGAGTGTCGCCCTTCTTCGCCGCATGGATCAGCGGATTGGCGACGTTGCGATAGAGCAACGTGTCGCAGCCGACGGGCCAGGGGAAGCCGGTCGGTGAGGTCTGCAGGAAAGTCGCGCCATGGGCCGAAAAGACCAGGGTGGAAATGCCCTTGAAGCAATCGGTCGCGACGCCCTGGTCGAAATAATAAATGCCCGGCGGCGCGGTGACATGCACTGCGCGCCCGGCCGCCGATTCCGCGCGGGCCCAGGTGCCGAAGGCATTGAGCGCGGCGGAAGTGGCCGCGCTGCTGGAGGCGGGGCGGTTGGCGACCACGCCGAATTTCTGCAGGTTGGTAGGACGGGCGAGGCCTTGGCGGGCGGCGGTCATGCTTGCCTTTCCAGCGTGGTCCCCGTGGTGACCGTACGGGGCGTTGAATGGCTATCGCATGAACGCCAACGCCTCGCCAGGAATGCCGGCCTTGGTGAAATCGGCGCCGCGATATATTGATGGCCGATTGCGCAAGGGGGCAATGACATGAACGAACGCTACCGCACACAAGGGTATGCGGTACTGCCCGCTTTCCTGAGCAACGACCTCAGCAAGGCGATCGTCGACCAGGTGATGCAGGATGCATTGGCCGGGGGTGTCTCGCTGAGTGTCCGGGAAACCTCGCCGGTGCTTCGGCGCAAGGCGTTCGAACTGAACAGCAATCACTATGCCCCGTTGCGGACGCTGCACTGGGGGCTCACGCCAGCGGTCGCCAGCCTGGTCGGGCGGGAGATCGCCCCCACCTATTGTCTGTTCCGCATCTACGCCCGGGACGATATCTGCCGCATCCACGCCGACACCCCGGCATGCGAGCACAGCATTTCGTTGATGCTGGCCAGCGAGGGCGAGGATCCCTGGCCGCTCGACATCGCGACGGACCCGACACCGCTCAGACATCTTCCGCCCGCGAAGGATTTTGGGGAGGCCGGGCATGTCGCTGCGCCGATGAGACCGGGCGATGCGGTGCTGTACCAGGGTGTGACCCGCCGCCATGGCCGGCTCATTCCCAATCCCAACAAGTGGTCGGCACACCTCTTCCTGCACTGGGTGTCGCGCGATGGCCCCTATGCGGAGAATGCGGCATTCGCAAAAGCCGCTGCCTGATGATCCTTGAAAGGGGGAAATCGATGAAAGCCTGGATCATGGCTGCGGCCGCGGCGGCCGCGATATCGACGGGGCTCCCTGCCGTGGCGCAGGACGTGCCGGCGGCGATCTTTACTGATCCGGCGCGCGATGCCGCGCACCCCGCGCGGATGGAGGTGCTGCATATCCCGAGCGGCGGCGTGGCGATTAACGGGCTGGCCTATGTCGCAGCTGGCGCGGGGCCGCATCCGGTGGTGCTGCTGTGCCACGGCCTGCCCGGCAACGAGAAGAATCTCGATCTCGCCCAGGCGATGCGGCGGGCCGGGTGGACGGTGATCACCTTCAACTATCGCGGATCCTGGGGGAGCCCGGGCAGCTATCGCTTTGCGAACGACCTCGAGGATGCCGCTGCGGTGCTGGCCTGGCTGCGCACCCCGGCCAACGCGACGAGCCTGGGCATCGACCCGAAGCGCATCTCGATGGTCGGGCACAGCCTGGGCGGATGGGTGACGGCGCTGACCGCGGCGCGTGATCCGGCGCTGATCGGCGCGGCGCTGATCTCGCCCGGCAATATCGGGGGCATGGGCAAGCGGCCGCGTGCCGAGGTGGTGGCCGGCTTCACTGACAATGGCGTCGAGGCGCTGGCCGATACCAGCGGCGCGATCATGGCGGACGAGGCGATCGCCCATGCCGACGCGTGGGATTATGTGAAGGCCGGTCCGCGGCTTGTCGGGACCAACCTGCTGGTGCTGACGTCCGACGACGGCGGCGCGCCGGAGGCGGCACGGTTGCTGGCGGCGGTGAAGGCAGCCGGTGGCAAAAAGGCGTCGTCGGTGCATGTCGCGACGGACCATGGCTGGTCGGACCGGCGGATCAGGCTGGAGAGCGAGATTATCCGGTGGCTGGCGGGGTTGGGGAAATGAGGTGGCCTGTGGGCGCCGTGCTGGCGGCGTTGCTGGTTTCGTCCGCATCCCTGGTTTTCGGCCAGGCACTTGATCGACCAGCGCCGGAAATCGAGCGGAGCCTAGCCTTGCGAGCGCGCTATGGCGTGGTGGCCCCGGAAGCTCGGGAAATCATCCGGATCGATAGCGTTGGGGTCCATCATATCATGACCGAGTGGAGCACCATCGCGTGGCGCGATGCGGCGGGGCTCTGGCGGATCAGCGCGGTTGGTGAAAATGGCCCGGGTGGGCTCTTGCCGATCGAGAGAAAGCTTCTGCCGGAAACGATAAGGACATTGCCTGCGCGCGAAGGGCGGGCGCTCGACCGGCTTTTGCGATCGCATGGCTTGTACCGTGAGGCGGTGCGCCGGACCGGAAAGATCGGGATCGGCGCTCCCTTTCACGCCATGGAGATCGCCACGCCCTCCGGCAGAACGGTCGTGCGCTGGAATGGACGGCTGAAGGAGCGATCGGGACATGTCGCCGACCTCGTGCTGGGTCACGATTGAGCGGTACTGGCAAGGTGCCTGGGCGAGTGCTGCGCCGAGAGCGTGCGGTCTCTTGGTCCGTGCCCAGAGTAGTAGCATTTGAATTTCTGTATTTGGTAAACTGGCACCGTAATTCGAAGGTCGCATCGGGCTCGATTGGATCAGCGACGCGCGGCCTATTGCCTACCACGACGGTGCTAAAGGGTAGCTTTGCTGATCCGTGGCTCGTGAGGGGTGCTAATTAGTAAACTGGCACCGTAACTCCCGAAGCTCTCGCCAGAGGGCAATGGATTTCTATTGCCTGTAATCAACCCGTCAGGGACGCTCAAGCACCTCTACAGAGTTGATCCGAACTGCCGACCTGTCAGTATCCGAGAAGTCGGTGCGCATGAGGGGAACAGGAAGTGAAGGGAACGGGTAAGACCTCTCGATGGCTCATCTGGCTTCACTGGCTGGGCTATCTGACGACCGCCATCGTCATCGTCGAACTTGGCATCATTGGCTATGTTGTCGGGCGCGAGTGGCTCCGACACCGTGAATGGAACGCCAAGCTCGTTGAGCGAAGCCGCACCCACGAGACACCGCTTCGGGAAGATGGTGAGCCGTATGTGCGCGGCTCTGCCGTCGAGTTGCTCGCCATGTTACCGCCGCTGCGAGCCCTCCACGGCAACGGCTTGCGCTTCGTCGCGATGCCTTCGTTCGGCACAAGCGACTATGCCCTCGCGGCCTCGCTACCCTCGGGAGCATCATACGCCACCGGCGTGCTGATCGCGATCGACAAGACCAACGAGAGTCGAACCGCTTCCACCCGTCAGTTCCGTATCCCGTCCGCCGCCTATCAGCGGATGATGGCCGACCTCGACCGCCTCACCGACGGTTGGCCGGGAGAAGACGATTCATGTCTGGACGGTGCTCCCGCCGGGTTCGAGCGGGTGCGAGGCGCACGGATCACCTCCGGAATCGGAAACTGCGACCCGCATTATGCTCGCGTCAAGCTGCTGGTGCTGAATGCGATTCGGCGTTTCGCGCCCGGCCCGGACCTGCCCACCGAAGACGATTGGCACAGGTTTGAGCCGGAGGAACAATCGAGGCGTTTTGCCCCGCGTGTGTCCCCATCCGTGTCCCCAACAAGCGACCGAGGCCATTCCACGGCGGGGACCACCCCGTAAGTCATTGAAAAGATTGGTGGGCGCACTTGGACTCGAACCAAGGACCCGCTGATTATGAGTCAGCGAGTCCACACATCCAATCGCTTTAGCGTCTATCACGGGAAGAAACTTACTCCGCCGCCACGCCAGCCTGCGAGAACATATCCCCGCCGCCCGCAGCATCCCCGGCATCCTCGTTCGCCGCGGTCCCGGCCTTGGCCTTTTGCCGCTTGTCGAACCCGTCCCAAACCTCGTTCCAGTTCCCCCGCGTCGCGGCCTTCGAATATTCCGTGGCGCGCTGTTCGAAGAAATTGGCGTGCTCGACGCCGTTCAGCATCGGCGCCAGCCAGGGCAGGGGGTGCTCGTCGATCATGTAGATCGGCTTCATGCCGAGCTGCCCCAGCCGCCAGTCCGCGATGTAGCGGATATACTTCTTGATCTCCTTGGGGGTCATGCCGTTGACCGGGCCCATCTCGAACGCGAGATCGATGAAATTGTCCTCCAGCCGCACCGTCGTCTGGCACATGTCCATGATGTCGGAACGGACCGACTTGGTCATGCAGTCGCGTTCCTTGCAGAAGGCGTGGAACAGCTTGATGATGCCCTCGCAGTGCAGGCTCTCGTCGCGGATCGACCAGGTGACGATCTGGCCCATGCCCTTCATCTTGTTGAAGCGCGGGAAGTTCATCAGCATGGCGAAGCTGGCGAAGAGCTGAAGCCCCTCGGTGAAGCCGCCGAACATCGCCAAGGTCTTGGCAATGTCCTCGTCGCTGTCGACGCCGAAGGTCTGCAGATAGTCGTGCTTGTCCTTCATCTCGCTATATTCGAGGAAGGCGCCGTACTCGCTCTCGGGCATGCCGATCGTGTCGAGCAGATGGCTGTACGCCGCGATATGCACCGTCTCCATGTTGGAGAAGGCGGCGAGCATCATCTTGATCTCGGTCGGCTTGAAGATGCGGCCATATTTCTCGTGATAGCAATCCTGCACCTCGACGTCCGCCTGGGTGAAGAAGCGGAAGATCTGGGTGAGCAGGTTGCGCTCATGGTCGCTCAGCTTCTGCGCCCAGTCGCGGCAATCCTCGCCGAGCGGCACTTCCTCCGGCATCCAGTGGATCTGCTGCTGGCGCTTCCAGAAATCGAACGCCCAGGGGTATTCGAACGGCTTGTACTGCTTGCGGGCTTCGGTGAGGGACATTGGCGGATCCTAACAGTTACGCGGTTTTTAGCGGAAGAAGTTGAGGTAGAGGAGTCCGGCACCAGCGATGGTGAGGACGATCCCCAGGCGGAAATAATCGGGCGGCGGCTTCACCGTCCTGGCGTCGAGCGAGCCGTCGGCCAGCCCCGCCTCATCGATGCGGGTGCGGCGCTCACGCAGCTTTGCGCCGAAGACGAGATAATAGACTCCGCACCCCAGCAGCGCGAGATCGAGCCCGCCCGAGAACCAGTCGCCGGTGGACCAGTGGGTCACGATCCCGCCTCCCAGGAATTCAGCGCCCAGGCGAAGCGCCCCAGCAGCAGCGCCAGCGCGATCAGCATGGTGCCGGCGATGCGGCGGCCATAGACTGCGCCTTCGCTCCGCGCCGGCCGCGTGAACACGACCAGCCCGCCGATGCCCGCGGCCGCGGCGACCGCGGTCATGATGAGCGGCGCGCGGTTCATCCGCGTCGCCGGTTCGTATAGACCGTCTTCGATCCGCGGTGCGAGCCGACCCCGAGGAAAACGACGCCGATGAAATAGCCGAAATCATACCAGCCGCCATTGTTCGGCACGGCATAGACCGCGACGTCGGGCATGAAGAGCGACAGGATCCAGGCCACCGGGAAGATGAAGCCATGCCACAGGCCGAGCAGGAAGCCCGGCGCGCCTGGCTGCACCGACGAGCCGATCTGGTGCGCGCAGGCCGACAGGCTCGCGGCGAGCGCGAGGGCGGCGAGGAGGCGGGCGCGGGCCGTCATGCGAAGGTCCGCAGATAGAGGCTGTAGGCGAACAGGCCGACCCCCACGATGAACAGCACCAGCGCGGCGATCTTCGCCTGCTCGGGCGGAATGCGCTGGCCGAGCGAATCCTTCTTCGCTTCGCGGCTGGCGATCATCGTCACCAGCACGCCGAGGAACAGGCAGAAACAGGCGATCGTCACCAACATGGCGGGGCCCCCCGCAATTGCCCTTTTGGGCTTGCATCGAATCGGCTTCGCGCGCGTTTATGGGCCGCATCCGTAACGAAGGAGGAATGCTCATGGCCGACGCAAGCGCAATCAAGGAACATATGGAAGTCATCGGCGCCGACGGCGTCCATGTCGGCACCGTCGACCATGTCGAGGAAGGCCGCATCAAGCTGACCAAGGCCGACAGCGGCGAAGGCGCGCATGAAGGGCACCATCATTACATCCCGCTCGGCCTGGTGGCCGATGTCGAGGGCGACAAGGTGCGCCTGTCGGCGAACGCCGATGTGGCGGTGACGTTCGAGGAAGAGGCCTGAAACAGGCGCGGAGGCCGTCGCATGCGCGACGGCCTCCGGCGTTCCCGGTAGCGGCTGGCGTCTGACAGACTGGGAAAGGGCGTTCGGCGCGCGCATCAGCGTTCCGCCGGTGCCTCGGTCTGCAGACGGCGCGCCTCGGTAACCGGCAGGCCGGCCTCGGTCGGCACATAGATCAGCGAGGCGCGCGTCGATTCCAGCGCCTGAATCTGCAGATACCGCAGATAGCCCTCTGGCCCGCCAAGGCTGTTCTGCAGGATCGCATTGGCCTGCGCGGCACCTCGTGCGCGGATCACTTCGGCCTCGGCCAGCGCGATCGCGCTTTCCTTCTTCGCGCGTGCCTCAAGGATCTCGACCTGGCGTGACGATTGTGCCTCGGCCAGCGCTGCCTCGCCAGCGAGACGCTGCGAATAGACGCGATATTGCGGGTATCCGAACATGAAGATCATCAGCAGCAGGATTCCGCCAAGGATTCCCAACGCGATACAGCCCGATTTCTGATCCATGCCGCTATCCTCGAGGCTGGCCGTCACCGACCGGCTAACGGCGCGCCGTGGCGCTCCGATAGCCGATGATCGGCGGGCTTATTGGCAGGCCAAACACTCGTCATAATCCTTCGACTCGACCTGGATCTCGCGCAGGTCGATCGTGTTGTCGGCCTCCACGCCCCCGGCGAAGCCCGCGCGCTGGATGCTCTTCGAGCGGAGATAATAAAGCGACTTGATGCCGAGCTCCCACGCGCGGAAGTGCAGCATCAGCAGGTCCCATTTCTCGACGTCCGCCGGGATGAACAGGTTCAGCGAGGCCGACTGGTCGATATAGGGCGTGCGGTCGGCGGCGAGCTCGATCAGCCAGCGCTGGTCGATCTCAAAGCTGGTCTTGAAGCAGTCCTTTTCCTCGGTCGTGAGGAAGTCGAGATGCTGTACCGAACCGCCCTGTTCGAGGATCGAGTTCCACACCGCGTCCGAGTTCTTCGACTTTTCGATCAGCAGCTTTTCCAGATACGGGTTGCGGATCGACCAGGATCCGCTGAGCGTCTTGTGGGTATAGACGTTCGCCGGGATCGGCTCGATGCAGGCGCTGGCGCCGCCGCAGATGATGCTGATCGACGCGGTCGGCGCGATCGCCATCTTGCAGCTGAACCGCTCCATCACGCCCATGTCGGCCGCGTCGGGGCAGGGGCCGCGCTCGATCGCGAGCTGCATCGATGCTTCGTCGACCTGCGCCTTGATGTGCTTGAACATCTTCAGGTTCCAGCTCTTGGCCATCGCGCCTTCGAAGGCGAGGCCGCGGGCCTGGAGGAAGCTGTGGAAACCCATCACGCCAAGGCCGACCGAACGCTCGCGCATCGCCGAATAGGCGGCATGCTCCATGCCGGGCTCGGCGCGGTCGATGAAATCCTGCAGGACATTGTCGAGGAAGCGCATCACGTCCTCGATAAAGCCCTTGGCGTCCTTCCACTGATCCCAGGTCTCGAAGTTGAGCGAGGAGAGGCAGCAGACCGCGGTGCGATCGTTGCCGAGATGGTCCTTGCCGGTCGGCAGCGTGATTTCGCTGCACAGGTTCGAGGTCGAGACCTTGAGCCCGAGATCGCGGTGATGCTTCGGCATCGCCTTGTTCACGTGATCGGAGAAGACGATGTACGGCTCGCCGGTCGCGAGGCGGGTCTCGACCAGTTTCTGGAACAGCGAACGCGCATCGACGGTGGCGCGGGCGGAGCCGTCCTTGGGGCTGGTGAGAGTCCATTCCTCGCCGGCGCGCACTGCCTCCATGAAGGCGTCGGTGATCAGCACGCCGTGGTGCAGGTTCAGCGCCTTGCGGTTGAAATCGCCCGAGGGTTTGCGGATCTCGAGGAATTCCTCGATCTCGGGATGCGAGATGTCGAGATAGACCGCGGCCGAGCCGCGACGCAGGCTGCCCTGGCTGATCGCCAGCGTCAGCGAATCCATCACGCGCACGAACGGGATGATGCCGCTGGTCTTGCCGTTCAGGCCGACGGGCTCGCCGATGCCGCGGACATTGCCCCAATAGGTGCCGATGCCGCCGCCGCGCGATGCGAGCCAGACATTCTCGTTCCAGGTGTCGACGATGCCGTTCAGGCTGTCGGGCACCGAGTTGAGGAAGCAGGAGATGGGCAGGCCGCGGCCGGTGCCGCCGTTCGAAAGAACGGGCGTGGCGGGCATGAACCACAGCTTCGAGATATAGTCGTAGAGCCGCTGGGCGTGCGCGCCGTCATCGGCATAGGCGGAGGCCACGCGGACGAACAGGTCCTGATACTTCTCGCCAGGCAGGAGATAACGGTCGGTCAGCGTGTCCTTGCCGAAATCGGTGAGCAGCGCGTCGCGCGAATGATCGACCTCGACCGGGTAGAGCTGCTGCTTCACTTCCTTCGAATCGCCGCGGCTCGCCAGCTTGCGCTGAGCCCCGCCATTCGTGCTGGACGTGTCGACGGGCGCGCTCGTGGCGGCTTCGATCGTGTCGGTGGCCATGGTTGCGCTTGCCTCCTGGGTATCTCTGAAATCCATGCTCTGCCCCTGCTCTTTCCATCAAACATACACGACTGGTTTGCCTAGGCATTTGCCGCTGGCGTTCCCGGTCCGTTCGAATCGGGGGCGAACCCCCATGATATCATTTTCGGGGCGCCAGCGGAGAACGAATTATGCCGCGCCCGCACCGAAAGATGCAGGGACTAAGCACTCCGCAATATGGGGTCGCGGTTGTCGTTCTACCAGTTCTTGGGTTCGCCCCCGAACTCAACCCCAACAGATTGTGCCCATTCCCGCGGGGACGCAAGACGGTAAATGACAATTAGGAGACTCGGTTCGTCGCTAATTTGAGTCGGTTCACGGCATCCGCAAATGGGTGCAGCGCAGCGACGCGTGGAGTTCTGCGGGGTTCGCGAAAGGCAAGAGAACGAACGACGAACATGACGAAATTTTCACACTGGGCCGGGCGCGGCCATCGGCAAGGTGACGATCGCGCGCAGCCCGCCCGAGGGGGCTGCCTCCAGCGCGAGCGCCCCGCCATGGAGTTCGGCCAGCTCGCGCACGATGGACAGGCCGAAGCCGTGCCCATCACCGCTTTCATCGAGTCGGCGGCCTGGACGTAGCGCTTCGGCGCGGTCCGCGGCGGCGATGCCGGGGCCGTCATCCTCGATCGCGAGTCGCGCCTGGCCAGAGACGTCGGGTTCCGCGCTCAACGTGATTCGGCTGGTCGCCCAGTGCCAGGCATTGTCGAGCAGATTGCCGAGCAATTCATCCAGGTCCTGCGGGTCGATCGCCAGCGCCAGCCCTGGCTGGATGGAGTGAGCGAAGGTGACGGCGCGGTCGGCATGGATCCGGGCGAGTGCCCCTGCGACGCCGTCTACCGCGGGTTCGAGCGGGATGCGCTGCCGCGTCCCGCCCGAGGCATCCGCACGGGCGCGGCCGAGATGGTGGCGGATCGAGCGGTCAATTCGCGCGACCTCGGCCGCCATCTCCCCGTCCGGGTCGCGGCCCTGCTCGTCCAGGCGGAGGGAGAGGGCGGCGAGTGGCGTCTTCAGCCCGTGCGCAAGATTGGCGACATGCCTACGCGCATTGGCGAGCGCGGCGGCATTCTCGGCGAGCAGGGCGTTGAGTTCGTCGGCGAGCGGCTGAAGCTCGGCCGGCTGGTCGGTCGGGACTGCCGCCGCCCGCCCGGCGCGAACCGAGGCCAGTGACGATCGTAGCGCGCCGAGCGGACGCAGGCCGAGGCGAAGCTGGATGAGCGTTGCTGTGGCCAATGCCAGGCCAAGCAGGGCGAGCGAGCCGAGCAATGGCATCATGGCGGCACGTAGCGGCCGCTCGACGATCTCCCGCGGGGCCGAGGCGGCGATGCGCACCGGGCCGCCGCTGGTCTGGACGGTGAGGCTGCGGGCGTGGCGGTCGGCGCCTTGTGCGTCGCGCCAGTCGAGCGGCCGGGGTTCGCCTTGCTCATGCCGACGATGGCGATAGCCGTGCTCGTCCGGTGGCGGGGGTTGATCGATCCGCGGCAACTCGGCCGAGGCGAGGGTGCCGGCGGGCGCGTCGATCCGCCAGCCCCAACCAGAGCCGGTGCGGTTGAACGGCGCTGGGGAGACGATGCGCGACCGGTCCACGCTGCCGTCGGGGCCGACCGCGGTGGCGAGCAGCGAAATCTGGGCGTCGAGCCGCTGGTCGAGGCCCTGCATGACGAAGCGTTCGAGCACGGCGCCGATCGCAAGCGCGGCGAAGGCGAGCGCGGCGATCGTCGCGAGCGCGGCGAGGGCGGCGAGGCGGCCGAACAGCGATCGCGGCATCAGCCTCATGGCAATGTCTCGGTCAGACGATAGCCGCGACCGCGCACCGTCTCGATCAGGTCGCGGCCGATCTTGCGCCGCAACCGGCCGATGATCACTTCGAGCGAGTTGGAATCCGGATCGGCATCGCTCTCATAAGCGTGTTCGAGCAAGTCGAGCCGGTCGATCACGGTCTCCTTGCGCAGCGTCAGCGCGGAGAGGATGCGCCATTCGAGCGCGGTGAGCTTCAGGGGCAGGTGGTCGAGCTCGAACTGGCCGGTCTGCGCGTCGAAGCTCAGGGGGCCGCAGGCGACCAACGTGGCGGAATGGCCGGCGGCGCGGCGGATCAGCGCGCGCAGGCGCATCACCAGTTCCTCGACGCGAAAGGGTTTGGTCAGATAATCGTCGGCGCCGGCCCGAAAGCCCTCGACCTTGTCGGACCAGCCGTCGCGCGCGGTGAGGATCAGCACGGGCAGGCCGCGCCCGGCGGCGCGCCATTCCTGCAGCACCGCTATGCCCGGCTTCACCGGAAGGCCGAGATCGAGCACGGCAGCGTCATAGAGGCCGGTATCGCCGAGATGCGCGCCGTCCTCGCCATTGCTGGCGATATCGACCGCGAAATTCTCCGCGCGCAACGCCCGGGCGATGCCGTCGGCGAGCGCGGTGTCGTCCTCGACCAGCAGGATGCGCATCCAAGTTCCTTTCCATGGCCGCGCTAGGCCTGTGGCTTAAACCGAAACTGAACGGGGAGGTTCAGCGGGGCGTGGGTACGCATCGCTATCACGGCTTCAGTCGAAACCCATGGAGTGAAACCGAATGACTGATGACATCACCGCGACGCCGCCCCGCAAGCCGTCGCTTCGTATGGCGCTTGCCACCATCGCCCTGCTCGGCGCGGGCGGCGCAGTGGGCGCGACTGCCGCGCGGATGGCTGGCCCCTCGATCGAGGTCGCCCCGCTCAACCCCGTTGCGATCGCGTCGCTCAAGACAGGCGAGGGCCTGGTCACCGTGCGCGGCAAGGTCGGGGAGATTTACGGATCGAACTTCATCCTGGCCGATGCGAGCGGGCGCACGATGATCGAGGGCGGGCCGCAATCAGACTCACTCGTCACTGCCGGCAGTGTCGTGA
>Ga0247735_1000589_pt1 | contig 14176 bp, 12 predicted proteins | sample UWRJL178409R2_FD_180934 | JGI IMG/M metagenome (GOLD analysis project Ga0247735, IMG submission 180934) | Plant litter microbial communities from Arlington Agricultural Research Station in Wisconsin, United States - UWRJ-L178-409R-2 | ecosystem: Environmental > Terrestrial > Plant litter >... | reverse complement strand
CCTAGAATCTCAAGCCTCCCAGAATTCTTCGCAAAAAGCTACGTGCTCAAGAATAACATATCAGACGTACAAAAGATGTCTGATTCATCGAGAATAGGGCTGTATATCACTCTCTCTATTAAATCACCACATAAAATGCATTAAATATGAGCTAATTTAAGCCGTATTTAAATTAGATACTTTTGTACAAGATATGTGTCTCTTTCTAGTTAAAGTTTTAACCTTTGGCTGTTTGAGGATGAGAGAATCTAGGCGTCACTTTACTCTTGAACACATAACTTTTTTCAAAGAATTTTTGGGGGCTCAAAATTTCAGGAGGTGTTTAACATAGTTCTTAGCTATCTGAGATCTAATTTTCGGATTGTCCAAAGTTCTCGTTCATATTTTATGCACCATTCATTCACAAGTTATCATTTAGGATACATACATAGTTGTTGCACATCGCTAGCTGTCAAGATCTTCGTCTATGACTACATAAATCCTCAAATCACTTTATCATACGGATAACACGACGTACACAAAATATCAAAGGGCTACGTCTACCCAACTCCGAGCATAAGGCGAAACATTCGCGAGAGCGATCTTTGACAGCGCGTCGTGATCACGTGTTTCCCATCACTTTTTTCCCCAGCGAGTGCTGCCCGGTCACATGCGTGTGACATCCGTGACAGCGCCATTTTTTTGATACATCGCATCTGCGGTTTCCACAGCATCATATCTTTAAAAAAATTGTGGTATTCCTAATAATAAAATATATTTACATCCACCTATCAGAGCCAATTTTTTTGAAATGCCTTGTATATGAGAAACATGCGAAATCAGTGTAAATCCTATGCCAAATTAGGACCTCTGGAATGTGATGTCTATAACTTCCTCACCAGGACACCTGTGCATATGATTTGCAGAGCCACTTTGCCTATAATTTTCATCCAAATAGTTCTATCAGACCAGAATTTTTATTTCGTCGTCCTATGGCGAGATAAACATGCAAAATGGGTAGTTTAACATGGTTAGGAGCCAAAAATAAAAAATCTGGTCTGATAGAGCGATTTGAATAAATTTTTAAAACGCAATCCTTCTGTAACTCGCATGCATAGGTATTGCGGTTGAGAAGTTATGGCCCGTATAGTACCAGGACACTGAGGGTGTTGCGGTTAAATTTTATAAACATCTAACTAATAATTTAAATATATAGCTATATAAAATTGTTTATAAACAGTATAGGAATAATTTGTTCCAGAAAACCGAGTGCCAAAACCTCGTTGCGGAGGAGTTATGGAGGGTGGATTTGGAGGCGTACGAAACTGAAGGCGTATAGGCGCCGCACAGCCACTGATCTAGTGCCAAAAAGGGAAATAGGTGGTAACCCATCGCTTTCTTCAATCCTGAAGGCGTAGCTAAGCCATTTCTCCACCGATTCTCACAAAAAAAAGGTATTAGAACCGGATTGACGATAGCTAACACTTGAAAACTATAAATATGTAAAAATTAACCAGGCAGCTCGTACCCGCCACAAATGATATCCATTGTGACTCTGATGCGGTTTCTGAATACAGAAATTTTGAGAAGAATAACTTGGCGTTCTCTCATTTATGGCACATAATAATTTCCAGAATATTATTATATTGATTTTATGCCAAAGAAATTGGGGATTGGAGCACAGGAAGTCGAGAAATTGGCCTGTCTCAGAATTTCTGCTAGATGTGGCTGTGTCACGTGGCCGCGGCTATACTGGGAATTGTGCAACCCCACTTTCACGAGCTGCTATTGGCCTCGAATGATGAGCTTTAAGGAAGAGAATAAATAGGGAGTTTGGGGCACAAACTCAGTCGAGTGAATCGGACACGAAGTCGAAGAAAGAGCAACTAGTGCGCCGAAAATAGTTTCCAGACGCAGGCACAAACACTCATTTTGGCCGAAATAATATGTTCAAAGAAAATAGTAGATTCTCTTTGTTTCATTCGCATATTCATTACAAAAAAGGCTTTCTAGAACATGGTATCAACATATTCTTTGCGTATCATGTTTGGGAATACGGTGACAATATACCGATTTTAACATACATTTCTTTAGCATATTATTTTGAAGAATGTACTCTGGTGCAGGCAGTGAGAGTGAGAGTGACGCAGGCGACGGCGGAGAAAAGGCCCAGGATGTCGCCGTACTTTTGGTCTACCCTACTGACCTTTGTCTCGGTTTCGACACTCAAACCTCCCTCACGTCCGTCCTCATCGACTCGTTGAAAACCGTGAAGTGCTTATATTTCTGTAGCAATGATTTATAAGATGAAATAGACCTTGAGAACGTTTTCCGTGTTAGCTGGCTGTTCCATATTAGCCATTAAGGAATCGAGGCTAAAAGTCGAATTCATAAACCTGGGGCGTACACCTGTCAAAATCAACCTCGCCTCACAGAAATTTCAAACACGAGACTGCAGGATATTCATTGAAAAACAATCGAAGAATCCATTACATGCAACGCGCAAGTATCTACTTGCTAATGTAGCAGCTGTAAAACACAATCAGCGACTGAAAATCTCATTAGGAATAAATGATTCACGTACATGAAATGACCATCACAAGCATTGGGATGACCACTGGTGCTTCCGTAGTTCAACCGGAAGCGGTCACCCTCATCGACAAAATCATCGGGGTTGCCGAGTGATACGTCACCGTGCTGTGCACCGTTCTTGCTGATATCTACTCGTTGAATTTTTGTGTTAGAGACTTGAACTCAATTGTAGGTTGTCGTGTGCCAGACTTACAACAGATGAAGTGACCAGGACAGGCGTTAGGATGACCTTCAGTGCTCCCAAAGTTGAGTTTAAACCGATTGCCTTGGTCAGTGACTAGATCGGGATTTCCGAACGATGTCTCGCGTTTTGTGAGCTCAGACTGAAGGAAAAGGAGCAAAATATTAGCTGGTCACGGTCAATGTAACCGGGAGGTGGCCTACATCCTCGGATTGTACAGGAGAGCCAGAGACAAAGGTAGCACTGAGAAGAGTGATGACAGCGAACACGGTCGTTGAGAAGTGCATTGCAGTGTATAAAGTCGGCGGTAACTTGGATCTGTTGATGGACCGCTTATGAGTCTTGGAGGTCGAGGAATGTTAATTATTTCTTCTCTCGCATTCTTTGCGTTCTTTTATACCTCAGAAAAATCTCGTATAAGATCTCTCAGGCTCCAGGTCTGACGACGAATAGTACATGCGTACCGGAAAACCCTGGGTATAGCCATGTTGGTTTGCGATCTCTCTTAGGTGCAGTTAATTTGAGCGCGCGCGCAAATGAAGTCGATGAGCAATTTCATCACCTTGCACATTGTCCTTTCGCCCCCATATTTGAGCGCTGGAGGCTGGTGGGGCCTGTATAAACTTAAATGGGCGGTGTGAAGTGGCTAAGCAAAACGTGTCTACCAATTGTCGAGTTTAGTTTCCCTAGGCTTAGTGAGGAGTTGGTGAGGAGTGCTGGAGTAGGCGATGCCATCAAATAGTTTCCGGGAAGTTTGATCCTGTTCCAGAAACGATAGTCAATGCTTCTTTTTAACGAGATGTAATAGTCAGTAAGACTCTAAGTGAAGATTCAGAAGGGCTTGCGGTTCCGATTGGTAAAATTGAATGGGAAACAGATCAATATACAATCTTGGTAGGTGTTTGAGGTAGGTATCCAGTATGTTGATCCATGCATAGGTATGTATTTGTGGAAAGTGGAGTCCCGGCCCATTGCAGTAGAGAGCTCATCGGAATGCTGAAAGATGCCCCGCCTCGCTGGAACGGCATGTCCCATTCATATATGGACTTAGGGCTGGCCCTGAGCCAGTAGTTACAACTTGAAACAATAAATACGGGATTTTATAGGTTTTGCGCGTACGATTGAAAAGCACTCCTCAATCACACCCCTACCCTGTTGAATACTGTCCATCATTGCTGCTCCACAGAGTCTACCAACTCCTCACTTCATTATTGAGGAACCTGAGCGCTCAAGGTAGCCGCTTCACATCGCTAGTTTCATATCCATTGCATAACTCACAACCCGCTGACCGTCAGCGATCGTATTCTTGGGGAGTCGAACAAGACGATGATTCCCAAGGTGATGAAAGTTGAAGATGACCCTTGAAATTCGTAGAGGTCTAGAGAGATCGTGAACGAACGCTGAGGCTCTCTCGGGCTACACGGTGCTTTGTGGTGGTAAGCGTGAGAATTTGGTGGAAGTTGCCGACACAATTAGTTCGATCGAACACTAGGTGACTAAACTGATCGACGGTGCTCCTTGAGAGAACTAAGCTATGAGAGACGGAAGAAGATTCCCTACGAGATAAAATAGGAAATATAATAGTATAGAAGTCCGCAAGACAACTGGCGCGTGAATCTACAGTAGAGAGCTGAGAAGAAAATCAAAATGAAAGATGGAAATCCAATAGAAAGTGGATGAGTAGCTGATCGAATTTTCCCGAAGGAGTAGCTGCAAGTTGTCATTGGTAAAATTGAACACTGGTACTTATGAAACAGATCAATATTCGATATAGTAAACAATCCCTCCTTGGGTTGGTCCATGCACGAGTGTTTATTTGTGGAAACATTGCCCTTTTCGATAGGTAGTTCATCGGAATGCTGAAATGTAGTCGCCGCGCTTCGCCGCAACAGCACGCCTCATTCATTTACGGCCCCCGGTTGGCCAATGCGCCATTGGATTTTAAGCTATAAAGAGTTAGGAGAGCACCATGCATTGCACGTGTACGATCCAAAAGCATAGACTGAATAGCCCGCAAAGCACTCCCCAACTTCATGGCGCTGCCTATCAACCCTGTCTATCGTCGCTGCTCCACACCAAGTCCTCACTTCACCGTTTAGAAACCTGAGCGCTCGAGGCAGTTCGCCTCTTCAGGCTAATGGTTTCATGTTTGTGTTATTACCTCCACAGAGCCACAGACTATGTGTCGAGACGACGATTCTCAAAGCGATGAAAGTTGAGGATGACTCCTAAATTCGTGGATGTCTCGAAAGACCGTTGATCAGACTGGGCCACTGGACACTCGTTCCAGTGCATCGGGTAGGGGTTCGTGTTTCAAGTACTACCGTACTGCATTATATTGTGTATAAAAGCACACTAGGAATGGGAGAGGTGAAATCATCAATCTCAAGTCTCCATTTCCTAGTCCCTCGTCGAGTTCAAGTTACAAATAATTACACACAGCGCAATGCAGTTCTTAACGACTATCTTTGCTGCTCTCAGTCTTCTTGTCGCTACGTTTGTTTCTGGATTCCCCTTGCAATCTGAAGACGTACGCTGGCTCTGATCTGTTCAATACAGAAGGACTACGCTAATATTCACCTTACTATCATTCTAGCTCACAAAGCGCGAAACGTCATTCGGAAACCCAGACCTGGTCACAGATCAGGGAAACAGGTTCAAACTCAACTTTGGAAGTACTGAAGGTCATCCCAACGCCTGTCCTGGTCACTTCATTTGCTGTATGTCTGTCACGGGAACAGCTAGAATAGGTCCTAACACGAAAGTTTTATGTGTAGATATTAGCAAGAACGGCGCCCAACATGGCGACGTGTCGCTCGGTGACCCAGATGATTTCGTCGATGAGGGCGACCGCTTCCGGTTGAATTATGGAAGTACCAGCGGTCATCCTAACGCCTGCGATGGGCATTTCATGTGAGCCATTCGAACTCGCATTGCTTTCAGCCGCTGATAATCCTTTCTAGCTGCTATATTAGCAAGTAGAATTACGTTTAGGTTGGATGGAGTATCCTGGACTCGTGTATTTATGTCAAACTTTAGTGCTTATCTTTGGTCGTCATGTATAAACCTCGAGCTTGCCTGTTCTGATCTGTAATGCCCCGTGGCAGACAAATTAGGACATATGATGTATACGTGTAATCTACGAAGGAACACGTCGATGAGATAGAAACACATAATTTGTACGTGCGCCAATTCTGCTTTGGTTTTTTCTAATAATAAGCAGCTAGATAGTATCAATTGTCTGAGGTAATGCAAGTACGACAATCATAAAATTGGCTTTGTTGCTTCAAGTGTTCTGTTCGTCTTTCTCCGAATCGCCGACGGCCCTTTCGTCATCGCTACATTCGTTACGTACGTCCATCGCATCTGGATAAAACGAATAGTCACCTAATGAGAGGCAGACGCATAAAGCATATCATTCCTGAGGTGGAGAAAGGAGATATGTGTCGGAATTTCAACTACAGCGAGCGATAGTAGGTATCATGTATAATGTCAGGGGGAGACAAGGATTGAAATCTAAATTTTTCTGAGCGCATGTCTGAAGTCACCCGCGTCAGTTTTGATGCGAGCTCATCGTCATTGTCAGCAATAGCGAACAAACGTATCTCCCTTTCAAGCTAACTGTTTTATTTAGGAAAATTTATATATTTTTACAGCATATCTACAGCTGTGTTTAATTTACATTACTTAAACACTCATCCAAAGCCTAAGGATACTTGTGCTAATTGCCATCGCATGCGCGTGGCAGGTACGAGTTCTAGCTGTAAATGTATCAAGAATCAGCCTGCTGCTCGTCGTGAACCTGCGGTTCACTCCTCGCAGCTCCAAAGGTTCGGTTCATAAATTATTATCAACAAAATCTAGACAAAAGGATTTCAGATGAAAATGTCTTCGGAGTAAAATGTGCAAATGCTGAAGCGCTCAGCGGCCGTCGAGGTACTGACCGTGCGAAAGAGTCAATGACTCGCGTTAGATGGGACATCCCTCACAAGTAGGAGTTCCCACAATCAGTTAGAGCAGATCCCACGGTCAATACTTTGTGAAGGCTTTGAATTAAAAGACTACAAAAGCATGGAGGCGTGACCGTGGGGAAAATACAAAGGTCTCCGTTAGAACCCCCAACCGTTGAAATGAACGAGTCTTACTGCGTAAGAACTCGTAATTCAGACTTCTCCAATTTTCAGCGAAAAAAATATGGTACTGGGTGACTTTCCGCAAACATTTATTCGACGGAATAGAATAAAGTGTGACAAGGTGGCTTGAGATGCCGCCATGCTGATGTCAAACTCTCCGTGCCTAAATTCACCTCTAAATAAACCATAATCTATTCATAGGGTCTAACCCACCTTCATAGATTATCTACACTCGAATAAATGTGAATAACCTGTCCATTCCACTTCATAAACCAACCAAACAGTCTTGGTGCGTCTCCTTGAGTGCATGCGTCTGCCGGCGCCTACAAGGTACCGACTTCGAACATTCAAAATTCTCTTCGAAATTTCTTTCTACACATATGCTTCTCACTTTCAGCTACATAACTTGCAAATGGTAAGAAACCAAGGTGAAATGGTGACTGACTCATTGACTGAATGACGAAGTAACAGGCGCCAATCAGGCGTTCAACCTATGCAACTGGCTCTAGTAGTGCTAGTACACAGCGATTAGTCAGAATGAGTCATGGATAGTCTTTGTGGCGGAAATTGGTGGGAATTCATGTAAACTTAAAGGCTGAGAACACTGAATAAAAGCCTTACGGTTTATGTTCGCCAGTAGATCAAAGAAATAACTAGCGACATCCAAACTCCGACCAGTGACAAGATATGATATTCCGAATAAAAAGCTTACGGAAAGTCATCCACTCACCGGATGATTCAGGTCTGCCCTCCGTACAACTTCAACATATACATGTGTATTTTTCGTCGGTCATCATTTATGAAAATAGCAATACTTAGTGCACGCATGAAACTCGATATGTGAGTTCCTGATTTTACGTAGATGGCCTGAGCAGAGCTGTTTGCATGATTATAATGCACTTAGGATCGATAGCAACTGGGTTGGGGAATTTATCTATGAATGAAAAGTGTTATACGGACAATTAACCAACTACTGATTGAGATTTTGGGGGCCAGAGGAGGCCTTAACATGGGTGCAGTCATGTGACATTAACGATCAACGAACATCAACTTAACTTAGCATTCCACGCTATGCGCGTTCGAACTCCACAAAACGCTCCGACCAGGTAGAAGCATTCAACTTCGTCTGAATTACAACCAATGAGTCTCAGCGAGGAAAAAAAATTCTTAGAGAACTCACATAATGGTATCAGCTCGAGTCGTCAGAAAACTCAGGCAGCGCATTTGGAGGTCCTTGAAGAGAGACAAGAGTGCGCTGTGCATCGTCCAAAACATGAATTAGCATACGCACCTTTGAGAGGAAATGAGTAACATACATGAGGAACAATACGGTGTTTTTTGCGCATCCTGAGTTTGGTCTTTTTGAGGACATCGTCTAGACCTTGTTTCTTGAGATATTTTGAAAAGGGTTCGGAATTATCGTATACCGCGTCCATGTCATCCACTGCCAGAGTAATCATAAGCTGGGCATTCACTGTGTTGGATAGCAATTAGCGGAGATCCGGGGGTGTAAAATAGCAACATACTCAAGTTCTCGAGATCAGGTTTGGCGTTCTTCAAGTTGAACTGCATGAAATATCTGTCATTCCTCTGAAAACCAATGTTTTAGTTCCTTAGGACTTACCTTGTTCTTGTCCATCACTGTCGACACAAGGTCTTTGCTAGCTTCCCCAGCGCAGAATGCACGTCCGGATTCTTGAACTGTCGCCCAGTTCATGAAGTATCCAATAATTGCCGCGCTCCTGGTGTCCGCCAGCAGGGGGCCCCACAGCGTCAGAACTCCATGAATTCCAACGTAGTTCGCGTCCAAGATGTTGGACACCGCTATCCGGTCGAATCGTTCTTGAGTCACATTGGCGAGGTTACGAGCATCGGTGGAGATTGCTGTGAACGAGATGCTGGTTGTCCTGAGGCGACGAGCAAAGGTTTGCAGCTGTTCAGATAGATAGAAGTACAAACATCCATATATGTCTTCTGGATGACAGCCGAATTTTCTTCCGGTGCTGATGACAGTCCCAATACTAGCGCAACGGTTAGCATGTATGGCATGGTACTATGCGCGGGCTAGCGAGAGTCACTCACTCCCAGCCTTCGAGCGGGTCTGCATAGTCAGTCTGCATCCATTCCCCCTCGAGTGTAAATAGGGATGAGTTGGGGCAGTTGAAATGCGCGTTCATCGCTCCAAAGGGAAGAATAATTCCAAACCGACGATACCTCTGGAACGCGGCTCGATGAGACGGCTTCAAACCAGCATACATCCTGTCCCTTAAATCACGGCGCGAGGGCGCATTCCTAACCCGGTTGTATTCATCTTGAGCATCGCCAATTGAAATTGATGACGAGATCAAATGACCGAGGTACTTGGTCGCCCCCTTGGGTAAACAGAGGGATAGGGTGGAATATCGTCCGAGGGGGATCGGGGAACCGTCGCTCTGGACATGCTGCTGCAGGAACATCGTAACGATCATCGTTATCTGGGTGTGGTATTCCCCAGGCATGAAAAGCGAGTACCAGAAGTGAAGAGCGATGTCTGCGGCTTCTGATTCGTCCGAGACATTGGCAAGGATGAGGAGCAGGACAATATTGCGGCAGACGATCGGTAGGTTGATGTCGTTGAGTAGAATTTTGAGACTTCCTGAGTAATTAGATGGAAGGTTATTAAGAGTTCGTACTACGTGGCGAAGGTCTCCGGAAGCTAGCAAGAACGTATATCAATGCACTGGGCGATTATTTCGATGTTCAGTATACGCACCGATAAAAGCGAGAGAATAGTCCTTCTTGGCGTCATTTTCGTTGCATGCAAGGTTCAACACGTCCATTGCTGACGTATTTCCCCATCTAATTGTATGATCAAACAAGATATCGGCGTTCATAAGACTTGATATATAGAAAGGAATTGGGTAAGCCTTACAATGCCAGACCCCTCGCAAATTCATCCATCTTCGCGGTATCAAACTGGTCCTCATGTGACTCATCCGTCATGAACGAGGGAAAGCGACATTCCTTTGTCCAGGATGGCTTCCAGTCATCAGCACGTATGGGATCTCGACAATCTGAAGCATAGTCAACGACTTTCCAAGGATCATAGTGGGAAATAAAGATCACTTGCCAACTTTATGCCGACGCCAGTGGGCGCTCTGACACTCCTACAAATATGTTTGAGCAAAGTATGAAAGGACACAAGCGACAACCCAAGGCATACTCACTTTGGAACAGTACGACACGAGCTTACAAGCGCTGCACGCCATTTTCCCTGGGTTCAGGCAAACGCTATACTTTGCTGGCTGAACATTCGCACAGAGCAATGTTTTCGGGGCCGGGTAGCGGGTTTTTGTGGCGTCAGACGCCATCACCTTTTGAAGGAAAGATGGATCTAATACGCTGAAACCATCCCAGTTCGGCACGCGCTTCGCACTCTTGGGATCAGGAGGCAAGGTCTTGATATATTGGCTTTGAGTGGAGAGATCCTGAAGAAAGGACCTCGTCGCTTGAGAGCGCATATTGGCCATTGTTTCGGGCGTCTGGAGCTTGGAGAAGAGTTCAGCAAATTTATCCATGGTAGGACGACGTGAAAAGAGTGCGGGTGGGAGAATGGGAAAGAACGAGAGCAGCTCAATGGACGAGTTTTCTCTTGATAGTTTATGTATGTGCCGAGTCACGCCTCGTTTTGTGACCACATAGCTTGAATGGCAAGCGGAATGAGGTGGGCTCAACTGACTGGTTTCTTGTGGGTTCCTGGCTTTAGAAAACAAAACGTCAGCGACCACTCAACATTCGACGTCAGACATTCAGTTGGGTCGAATTGGGTCGGATTAGACACACCAGCGTCCATTTCGTGCGCGAGGCGAACAAACCATGGGAACGAGATGGAGCTTAAAATGGGATTCAAAGGGAGAATTCAATCAGTCATATTAACCGAAACTTGGAAGAAGGCACCTATTGCCAATAGCCGTCCACGCACGACGCCAAGAGAAAGTTAAACCACAAAAGTTATATAGAAGCCAAGACAAAGCCTCGTTCCCATAAGTATGAATCCATTGGCTTCCGGAACATTCAACCACTGGCGACCCACAAAGCACCAGATGACCAAGATTCAATCTGTCACAGTTATCATGCGCCCACCTCGGACACACGTTGGACCCACGAAGCTGGGCACTGCCGCATCAGCGAATCGAACCCATCCTGTCGTAAAACTCGGCAGACCTTGTAGCTCGAATCTACTACAGATACAAGGGGCTCGTGAAACGACAAAGTGAACGTCAGATTAAATTTCTTGAAAATCGGTGGTGGTAAAAATTCAGGGTCGACAGGAAGCCTGACGGCGAAGGGAGCGGGAGTATCCCGTATATGGTATTTGAGCACCACCAGTTCCGCCGATTCAAGTACGCAAACTCCCACTTGGTGTTGGGAAGAGGAGCTCGTCCAGGCGGTAGATCTTGGCCAGTTATGATAGCCATAGCCATGGTGGTGCGAACTTGTAGGTGTCCAAGAAGAGAAGAAAGAGGGATATAATTAAGCTTTCCCACCAAGTCCGGTCGATGGAGGATCCTGGGGGAAGAGGAAAACTTTCTGCCCAGGATGTACGGCACCCGGAGGAGAACGATTCGAAGAACGAAACGACCGTACGGTGATCGCAAGATAGCATTTACCCATCCTATGACCAAGCCAATCCGGTGTCACATACTAGCTCTTCAACGTTGCTGGTCATCGATTATCTATCAATAAGTCAGTATATGCGCCAAGAAACTAATGGTAATCATAAAACGTACCTCTATAATGACTCCAATCCAAAAGCTCCTCTAGAGATCTCGAATTTGAGGCCCCAATGTCACTTCTCTTCAGCTATCCACCTCCCATTGCCGACCTCACACCCTTAATCCCTTATCCCGGAACTTTAAGAGGGTGTACGCGGCCTACTATCATATCGCGCACTCATGACAAGGGGGTTGGTATCAAGTGTTTCAATTCTAGCTTGCCAGAAGGGGGTTGACGCTGGGAGGAGAGGAGAGAAGAGACAAGGAGGAACGCAGAACGGACAGATAGGGAGAAGAGGAGAGAGAAGAGGAGCGAAAAGCGCTGCGCGAGGGGGTTTGGAAGAGAGAAGCTAGCTGTCCTTAGGGACGGTTTGAAGTTGCAGGATGGTAGACGGATCGAATAAGGCCCCATGAGATGCGACGGAGCACAACAGGCGATCGCTGCGACAGAACCTTGGTCATTCAATGTTTATAGAGGTAGAAAGGTTAAAATACGTACGAAACCCAGATATACAACCCAACCAAGAGCTCGATTATCATCTCTGTTATACACAACGGTAGGAGCGGTGGCATCATCTTCTTCAGACTCGAACAAAATGTCGGGGCATCCACTGCATTTTGCAGCAGTTCGACTTCCGATTGCACCGAGTTAGGGGACCAACACTGAGGCCCAATCTGACGACTCGCAAGTCACGATACCAGTCGATGGTGAAAACGCGACTTGCTTCTCATGTCCCACCTCCGAAGTATATTGTATGCCGTCTAGAGAGGGCGCAAGGTTACAGAAGGGAAGGTCGTTTGAGGCTGAAGTGGTGGGATAGGACAGAGGAGCTGAAGCGGTGGACGAGGGAGAGGGACGGACGGACGGACGGAAGAGTGGCTGAGCGGGGCAGAAAGCCGTGCAAGAGGGTTTGAACTTGGGAGTGAAGAGATCGTTGAAATGCTGTGTGGGGAGACTCCGGAAGATGAGGAACGGAAAGGAAGGTAGGCGGCAGGTGGTGGAAGGGCCTGGATGGCCTTGACTACGAGCTAACAGGACAGCAGCGCCAAGATGCAATGTCATCGATGCCATCATTGACTTTCAGTCTTGCCTCTCGAGGTTCGTCGTTGGGAAAGAACAGTTCGATTTTGGGATTCATCACACTACGTACACCAGTGATACTGCAGATGATACGTCAGAAACATGGACCAGAGGTAATGAAGACGACATACGGGTCCTGGGCTTGGAAGCTTCAGCAGAGGTCCAGAGTGTTGAACAGAAGGAAAAGTGAACGTCGTTGATCGTCCTCTGAATTGAACCTGCTCAAGGAATAAGCCTGGACGAAGACAAACAAGTCGGGTTAGTAAAGCGATAAAACAATGACAACGAACAAAGATGCGAATGCGAAATGCCTTTGGAGCTGGCGTGTAGATTATGGAGACTCAGGAGAGCCCCGTCGGCGATGATCCAAACATGGGCGAGAAGTAAAGCAGATACTCACATCCATGAAGTCTGCGACTGAGAGGCTCTTCCAGCACTTGAACCAGTGCCTATGAGGGTGTTATTGACGCCCAACCTTCAGCACATCTCCAAAGCAATGGTTATGTTGCAGGCCGACTCTTCTAGCAATTATAGGAATTGGTCCGGTGATTCATGGTGCATGAATATTTGAATATCGACAAGCCTCAGATCGTAGAGTTGAGGGCGTCGCGTGTAGTGGAACGTACACAAGTCGGCACTTGCAGGTTTGTTCGAAGCCGCTCTTCTGCCGGTGATTGTTTGCGCAGCAAACATCGCCTTTTCTATACTTGGTTTGAGGCTCCGAAAGGATTTTCCCATGCCGGGCCGGAGCACCGCCCAGATAGGTTATCCGCATTTGGGTTACCCACTCCGTTTCGTTTTAAGGCTGGGCTTGATACTCTCCTTCACTCGCCAATATCGTTACATAAACGGTAAATTCACCCCCCACTTCTCTTTTGTAGATTGTAACTATCGTGATCGCCGCATCCTGCTTCTCAACGCGTTTATAATTATAGCTCAGATACTCGGGCCCCAAAAAAGTGATGCCAGATAGTTGTTGTGTCATTCCACACGCGACACGGACACCAACCCATTCCGTTTTTTTTATGAATACAAGGTGAATTAGGTATAGGATTGTATAGTACAAGCTCATGAACAATAGAAAGTATATTGTTGCACAAATGACCGAAATAGATGGTTTTTTGGGGTATGGGGTTTGACTTAAAATTCATCTATCTATTCAATTGCCCTAAAACTTACACAGTTTATGGATTGGAGTAATTAGAACATGTAACAGTTTAAACCTCGAGAAAAAATTCCCTGACTGAGGAGAAATGCCCCTTCTAATATGCTGAATTTGGCAGTAAAACACAGTTCTCACGCCCAAAACCCAGAAAATGACCAAGTTAAAGTGCCCACAGAAACGGAACCTCAGTCTCGATATATCCCGTTTAAAGTTTAGAATGGATTCTAGTAGCATGTAGATGCATATACTAAAATTTCAGAATGAACAAGTGCGAATTTTCAGAGATGGTCT
>Ga0247735_1000587_pt1 | contig 14177 bp, 11 predicted proteins | sample UWRJL178409R2_FD_180934 | JGI IMG/M metagenome (GOLD analysis project Ga0247735, IMG submission 180934) | Plant litter microbial communities from Arlington Agricultural Research Station in Wisconsin, United States - UWRJ-L178-409R-2 | ecosystem: Environmental > Terrestrial > Plant litter >... | reverse complement strand
AGCGCCAAATATATCCGCGATCTCGATTATCCGATGATCGAGACGCGTGACGAATGGGTGATCCTTGGCTTCTCCAACCCCGATTACCTCAAGGAATTTGGCCCCAACGCGCAGAGCGAGGTGTACAAGCACTCCTCGATCGACCTCGCCATGCGCGACTGTTTCCGCAAGGCGCGTCGCTTCCTGATGACGCTGCGCGATCTCACCGAGGACGAGGCGATTTCACTGCTGTCGGTCGCGGTCGATTTCGGCATCAGCCAGGTCGCCAACGGCAATTGGGGCGTCCATGCGATCATCCGCAAGAGCCTGTTCTCGGCCTGAGCGTGAGGGGGAGGCGACGTTCGAGTTCGCCGTGACGCGAGCGGGGAAAAGTGGCCAAGGTGGTCCACCCGACGCACCGTGCGGGGCGTGTCACTTTTGGATGTGGCTGGCAGGCGGGTGCGCTCATCGCAAGCTGCGGAGATGGGCCGTTTTGGTTGGTGCTGGCGCTGTCAGAGAGCATGTCGGGAGTTTGCCATACGCGGTGCGTGTAGGACAGGTTCAACGGTGGCGCTTACCGAACGGAGATAGGTGGTGGATTTTGCGCGGCAGCTTTGCAGGGGCGAGAGAAGATAGCTGGCGTCGCGAACTGCTATTTCACCGACCGACGAATACTACGCGTCATAAGAAGGGTGATGCCGAGGCTCACGCCATAGCCCCACAACAACCATGCAGCACCTAGACGGACGACAGTCTCACTCTCTCCATATATTGCAGGCCACCAGTGTAAGACGGCCCCGTCGATCATCATCGCTACTGTGCCAACGACACTGACCCCGGCAATGAGTTGGTCGGCGTTTAATCGTGCGATGGCCCGGATAATCACGATGCTGAGCCAAGCAAACAGGACCGTTGTGAAGAAGGACAGGCCACCCATCACCGGATCGAGCATAGCCGAGGGGAAGAGGCGAATGTAGAGGGTCGCGGCGAACCACAACGCCAAGCTGACTAGAACGAGTCTGAGGACTTGGGATGGTGCAAGCATGGCAGCCTCCGAGAAATGTGTAGCGTCCGCTACGTAGTATTTTCTTGTCGCATTTGCTACGCTATTTTTCATGGGGCTAAAAAGAGATCAGCAGGCGGCCGAAAAAGCCGCGAAACGCGCCGCGTTGGCGACCGCGCTTGGCGACATCGTTCTGGCGGAAGGGCTGGAGGCGTTCTCATTGCGGCCATTGGCGGCGCGGCTTGGAACCAGTGACCGCATGCTTCTCTACTATTTCGGCACCAAGGCCGCGCTCATAGCTGACACACTGGCGAGCGTGTCCCAACGACTGGCAACCAGTCTGTCTTCGGCATCATCATCATCGCCTCGGTCAACGCCTCGCGAAGTGATCGGCATCGCAGTCGACCTCCTCGCTGGACCCGATGCAAATCCCTTCATGGCGCTATGGGCAGAAATTGTTGCGCGCGCCGTGCGCGGGGATGCCGTCTTCCAGGGCGTGGTCGATCGGACGATGGGCGCATGGTCGGATTGGATAGTGGCCCGGACGGAATTTCCGGCCGGGGTGGACCCGGCGCGATCGGCAGCGGCGATGCTTGCCGTGATCGAAGGCATCTCCACGTTCGGCTTGCTCGGCGCTGATGTCGGCGACTTGGTATCCGCCTTGCTGGACGCGGTGACTCCACCGCAAAGGTTGCCTTCCCGGCGGGAATGATGGCCTCTCGAACGACCGATCTTGGGGCGACTGCCGCCGAACTGACTTTATACCCAAGAGCAAAGCATTCGGTAACGCCAATTCCCCGCTCTAACGCAGCACACCGACCGAGGAGGTGAGGCCGACCCATCGCTCAAGCTCGCCGCCCAGCATCGCGAACTCGCGCTGCGCGTAGCCGAGCGCGTCGGTGCCGAGCAGCAGGACGAGCGGCGGCTCGGGTTCGGCGAGCGCCGTCAGGATCGCCTGTGCGATCCGGTCGGGATCGCTCGGCTCCTCGCCGTGATGGCCGAGCAGCACGTCGCGCGCCATGTGCGCGGTCTCGGCGTAATCGGCGATGGTCGGCTCCGCGCCCCACAGGCGCGCGGCGGCGAATTCGGTGCGCATTCCGCCGGGTGCGACGTTGGTCACCTTGATGCCGAGCGGACCCACCTCCTGCGCCAGCGTGCGGCCGATACAGTCGAGCGCGAACTTGGACGCGCCATAGAGTCCGGTGCCATGCCAGCAGGCGAGGCCGCTGATCGAGCCGATGTTGACGATCTGCCCGGCCCGGCGCTCGCGCAGGTGCGGCAAGGCCGCCTGGATCACCGCCAGCGGCCCCCACACGTTGACGTCGAACAGCGCCCTGGCGTCGGCGATGCTGGTCTCCTCGATCGCGCCGGTATAGCCGAGGCCGGCGTTGTTGACGACGATATCGAGCCCGCCGGTGCGCCGCTCCGCCTCGTTCACCACGGCAGCGACGGCATCGAGATCGGTCATGTCGAGCAGCAGGCCGATCGCGCGGCCGGGCGCGAGCGCCTCGAACAGCGCTAGCGCATCGGCTGAGCGAACCGTGCCGACGACGGTATCGCCCCGCCCAAGCGCCGCCTGCGCGAGCGCTCGGCCAAGCCCGATGCTCACGCCGGTGATGAACCAGTTCCGCATGTCCGCCCCTCTTCGTTATGCCCCGCCCGCCTTACCGCGCGCCGATGCGCCGCATCTTGCCCGGCCACGCCCGAAGGCTTGATCCGCGCGCGTGCTTCACCGACATAACACCGACAGCGTGGGGCGCGACAACAGCATGGGCGTGTGGCGACAAGAACCGCGCCGCGTCCCATCATAGCCTTGCCGCAGCGACGCGACGAGCAGGGGACTAAAGTGTCAAAGACGTATCCACGGCCCGCCACCTTCGGTCTGCCCTCCGACAGCGGCGGGCGCGATCTCGGCATTTTCATGCCGATGGCGAACGGCGGCTGGATTCTGTCGTCCAACGCCCCCCCGCTGGACGGCTCCTATGCGTACAACCTCGCGGCGGCGCGATTGGCCGATGAGATCGGCCTCGACTTCATCATGGCGATGGCCAAATACCGTGGCTACGGCGGCGAGACCGAGCATTGGCGCTACACGCTCGACTCGCCGATGATGATGGCGGCGCTCGCGCAGGCGACCAGCCGGGTGAAAGTGTGGGCGACCGTCCACACCCTGCTTCAGAACCCCGCCGTCACCGCCAAGATGATCGCGACGCTCGATCAGATCAGCCACGGCCGCGCCGGGCTGAACGTCGTCACCGGCGCCTATAAGGGCGAGTTCGCGCAGATGGGCGCATGGCCCGAGGGCGTCGATCACGACGAACGCTACGTGCTCGCGACCGAATGGATACAGGCGATCAAGGCGCTGTGGACCGAGGATTCGGTAACGCAGCACGGCACATATTTCACGCTAGACGATTGCATGTCCGATCCCAAGCCGAAGACGCCGCCGTTCCTGGTGTGCGCGGGCACGTCGAAAGCGGGGGTGCGCTTCACCGCGCAGGAAATGGATGCGCTGTTCCTGTCGGGTGGCGATGTCGCGCAGCTCGCCAAGGCCAGCGCCGATGCCAAGGCCGGCGCCGCCGAGCTCGGCGAGACGATCCGCACCTATTCGATGATGACGGTGCTGTTCGGCGAGACCGACGAAGCCGCCGCCGCGACCGCCGAGCATTTCCGCGCGGGACTCGACGAGGAAGCGTTGTTCGGCATGATGCGGGCCTATGGCTTCCTCGATGCCGAGATCGGCAAGGAGAACGCCTTTGTCGAGAAAGCACGCTCCACCTTCATGACGCCGCATGTGATGGGCACCCCCGAGACGGTGATCGCGCGGCTGAGCGAGATTTTCGAGAAGACCTCGCTCGACGGGCTGATGCTGATCTTCCCCGATTATCTCACCGCGCTGCCGATCTTCGGCGAAAAGGTGCTGCCGGTGCTGCGCGAACGCTTTCCGGCGAAAGTGATGGAGGGCGCGAATGCCTGAGACCGCCCTGCCGCACGTCACCGAGCTGGGCGACATGATCGCGCCGGCGCGGACCGCGTTGATCGTCGTCGATGTCCAGGTCGATTTCGCCTCGAAGGAGGGCCTGATCGGCCGCTACGGCACCGACATGACCCCCGCCGAGAACGCGATCGACCGCATCGACGCGCTGATCGCGGCGGCGCGCCACGCCGGCGCGACAATCGGCTTCATGCGCGTAATGACTCGCCCGGAAACCGATTCGAACGCGCTGAAGACCTGGATGGCGCGCAAGGGCACGCCCGGCGATGCCGGTATCTGTCGTGTCGGCAGCGGCGGCGAGGAGTATTACCGCGTCCATCCCGAACCGGGCGATATCGAGGTCGAGAAGCTCGTCTATTCGAGCTTCCACGGCACCGATTTCGAACAGCAATTGCGCGCGCGCGGCATCGACACGTTGGTGCTGACCGGGCTGACCACCGATTGCTGTGTCGATTCGACCGCGCGCGACGCCTTCCACCGCGATTTCCACACCTTCATCGTGTCGAACGCTTGCGCCAGCTTCGAGCCGGACATCCACACCGGTGCGCTCAAGGCGCTGGCGAGCCATACCTCGCTGTTGGTGACGACCGAGGCCGTGGTCGCGACATGGTCGGCGTGACCGATCCGCAACCCACACCTGTCGATCTGCTGATCCGGGGCGGCTGGGTCGTGACAATGGATGCCGAGCGGCGCATCTACCGCGACGGCGCGATCGCGGTGATCGGCGACCGCATCCACCCGGTCGGCCCCAGCGCCGAGGTGGCTGCGGCGGTGTCGCCGCGCGAGACGATCGACGGATCGCGCTTCGTGCTGACGCCGGGCTTCGTCAATTGCCACGTCCATATCACCGGCGAGCCGATCACGCGCGGCGCGGTCCCCGACGATGCCGATTGGGAAACCAATGTGCTGGGCTGGCTGATCCCGACCTATCAGGCGCAGACCCCGCAGGAGGAACGACTCTCCGCCCGCTTCGCCGCGCTGGAGATGCTGCGCACCGGCACCACCTGCTTCATCGAGGCGGGCACGATCCTCGATCTCGACGCGGTGCATGACGGCCTCGCCGAAACCGGCATCCGTGGCCGCATCGGCCGCTGGACGCAGGATCGCGCCTTCGCACCGCACGAGGATCAGGCCGCGCTCACCCGCGCCGCGATCGCCGGCCTGCACAGCGAGGTCGAGCGCCATCCGTGTCACAGCGATCCGTTGCTCGCCGCCTGGCCCGCGCTGGTCGGCCACTCGACCGCGACCGACGATCTGTGGCGCGCGGCGACCGCGCTCGCGCACGAATTCGGCGCGGGCGTCACCGCGCACATGAGCCCAGATCCCGCCGACCCGGACTTCTATCTCGCCACCACCGGCAAGCGCCCGATCGCGCACCTCGCCGATATCGGCGCGCTCGGCCCGCATCTGTCGCTGACGCATGCGATCTATCTCGACGCGCACGAGGTCGATCTGTTGGCGGAGACCGGCACGCACATCACACATTGCCCGATGACGGCGATGAAGGGCGCGTATGGCGCCACCCATTCGGGCCTGTTCCCGGAGATGGCGGCGGCGGGCGTGCCGATCCAGCTCGGCACCGACGGCAACAACAATGGCAATTCCGCCGACATGATGCGCGCGATGTTCGTCACCGCCGGGCTGTTCAAGGATTCGCGCCGCGATGGCAGCCTGTTCTCGGCCTATGACGTGCTCGAATGCGCCACGCTGAACGGCGCCGCCGGCGCGCGGATGAGCCACCTGATTGGTTCGCTCGAGCCCGGCAAGAAGGCCGATTTCGTCGCGCATGACCGTGACCGCCCGGAATGGACGCCGCTGCTCAACGTCGTCAACCAGCTCGTCTGGTCGGCGGACGGGCGCGGCGTCCACAGCGTCTGGGTGGATGGCCGGCGTGTCGTTGAAGACTATCGTGCGACGCTGATCGACGAAGCCGAACTTTTGGCAGAGGTGGAGGCGACCGCCCCCATTCTGCTTGCGCGTGCCGGCAAGACCGTCCCGTGCAAATGGCCGGTGCTGTGATGCGCCGCCACGCCCGTGTTTCGACCCGCTGTGAAAGGCGCCAGGCATGAATAGCAAGCCGACCAAATATGCCGTGCTGCTGATTTTCAGTCTGCTGTATTTCCTGCTGACCGCCGGCACCTTCAACTCGCTGGGCATGGTGCTGCCGGCGATGGTCAAGGATTTCGGCATGAGCTGGGCGCAGGCCGGGTTCGGCTTCACCTTGCTGGGGACCGCGTGCGGCATCATCAGCCTCGCGCCCGCCTACACCGTCCGCAAGCTCGGCGTGGCGCGGACGATGCTGGCCGGCACGGCGGTGTTGCTGGCGGGCTTCGGGCTGCTGTACCTCTCCACCGGCGTGGCCGCATATTATCTCGGCACGACGTTGCTTGGCGTGGGCTTCTGTTTCTGCGGAACCGTTCCGGCGGTGCATGTGCTCTCCAGCATCTTCAACCGCCGCTCGACCGCGCTGGGGGTGTATTTCACGATCGGCAATCTCGGCGCGGTGTTCGGCCCGCTGCTCTATTATGTGTCGCAATCGGCCGGCCTGTCGTGGCGGCTGTACTGGCTGATGCTCGGGCTGGGTGCGCTGGTGATCGGCGGGCTTGCCGTCGCGATCACCAGCCGGCTCGCGATTGCCCGCCCGAGTGCGGAGCACAGTGCCGAGCCTGCGCCTGAACCCTCCGGCTGGAAGGTCCGCGATGCGCTCGGCACGCCGCAATTCTGGCTGGTGATCTTCGCCTATACCGCGTGCCTCGCGATCAACACGACCACCCACAGCTTCGCCTATCAACATCTGCTCGAACATGGTCTGGCCAAGGATCAGGCGACCCAGTTCATCAGCCTCTCGGCTTTGGTTTGCGCGATCGGGTCGGCGCTCGCCGGGGTGATAGGCGAAAAGACCTCGCCGCGCGTGCTGACGATGTTTTCGCTCGGCACGCTGGCGCTCTCGGCGGCGACACTGGCGCTGGCGAACAGCCCTGCCGTGCTGATCCTGTGGCTGCTCGCCTTCGGCGGTGGCCTCGGCTTCAGTTATGTCAGCACGATCATGCTGCTGCAGGAATATTTCGGCCGTCGCGCCGCACTGGAATTGTATTCGATCATGACTGCGGTCTCGACCTCGGCGGCACTGGGGCCGGCGCTGGGCGGGATGGTGCGCGACCAGACCGGCAGTTTCTCGGGCATCTTCTATGTGCTGGCCGGGCTGAGCCTGGTGTTGCTCGCGCTGGTCGCGACGCTGCGCAAGCCGCAGCCGCGCAGCACGGCGGCGCACGTCGGGTTCGGCGCGGCTGAAGCGCAGGAAGGCTGAACGAAAAGGGGCAGCCGGATCGCACCGGCTGCCCCTTTTAGAAACGGCGAATGCCAAACGTCGCCGGCCTCACACCGGCACCTCACCCTTGATCTGAATGCGGTAACCCGACCGCACCTGCGGGAAATAGTCCCAGATCGCCATGTGCTGACCGCAGCGATTGTCCCAGATCGCGATCGAATGCTGCGCCCATGTGAAGCGGCATTGGAACATCGGGTTCTGGATATGCTCGTTGAGGAAAGCGAGCAGCGCATCGCTTTCGCGTTCCGACACGCCTTCGATCCGCGTCGTATAGCTGCGGTTGACGTAGAGCGCCTTGCGCCCGGTGACGGGGTGGGTGCGCACCACCGGATGCGACGAGCGCGGCAGCGCCATGCCCTCGGGCACGATATCGCCGAACGCCTTCATGCCATCGTGGATGGCGCGCAACCCGGCGATCCGCGCCTTCATGCCCTCGGACAGCGCATCGTAAGCGGCGTACATGCTCGAAAACACCGTGTCGCCGCCGAGTGAGGGCAATGTGTGGAGATACAGGATCGAGCCCATCGGCGGCGCGGGGTCACAGCTCATGTCCGAATGCCAGTCCTCGCCGGCGACGTAGGTCGAGGTGGCGTCGGCGTGCATTTTGGTGATCTCGGGATAGCCCGGCACCTGCCACGGCACCGTGCTCGGCGCGACATGCGCCTCGCCGAACACCGCCGCGAGCCGGCGATGTGCGTCGAAATCGATCGGCTGGTCGTGGAAGAAGATCACCATATGCTCGGCGAGCACATTGCGCAGCTCCTCGGCGATGTCCTCTCCGAACGGCACGGTAAGGTCTACGCCGCCCACCACCGCGCCGATCGTGGGGTTGAGCGGCGCCACCGTGATGTGCCGATAGCCCGTCTCGGTGCGTGTGTGTTCCTGAATGGCAACGTCCATCATGTCATCCCTCATCCTTCGACTGTGTGATCGTCTCGCCGAGCAGCGCCGCCACCTCGGCGCGGGTCGGCACCGATGGCGCGGCACCGTGCCGGCCGACCGCGATCGAAGCGGCGGCGTTGGCGAAGCGCAACGCCTGCTCCGGCGATGCCCTGATCGATGCACGCGGCGACGACGCCGCAGAAACAGTCACCCGCTCCGCTGGTGTCGACCACTGCCGCCGCCGGAATCGCCGGCGCGAAGATCGTGCGCTCGGCTGAGACCATTGCCGACCCGACCGCGCCGAGCGTGATGATGACGGCCTGGCCGGGGCGGGTGAGCAGACGGCGCGCGACCAACAGATCATCGACACCTTCGGGCTCGCGATCGAGCGCGAGATAGTCGGCGAATTCGGTCTGATTGAAGATCAGCACATCGGCGAGATCGAACAGTTTTGCGCCGACTGGCACCGCCGGCGCGGCGTTGAGAATCTTGCACAGCGACGTGGCTGCCGGGTCAGCGAACAATGCCGCGACCGCATCAACGTCGGTCTCCAACTGCACCAGCAGCACGCGGCTGTCGTCACCCAGCGCAGCTAGCCCCGCAGCGGCGCGCGCATGGGCGTTCGCGCCAGTCTCGACCACGATCATGTTGTCGCCCGCTGGTTCGATCAGGATCGTCGCGCGCCCGCTGCCTACCCCATCGAGCACTTCGACGTTCGCGATATCGACCCCATCCGCCGTCAGCGCGGCGCGCAGCATCTCGCCCGCCGCATCGTTACCGACCGCGCCCGCCATCCGCGTCGGCGACCCGAAGCGCGCGGCGGCGATCGCCTGATTCAGCCCCTTGCCGCCAACCGCCTGCGCGCTGCCATCGACCAGCAAGGTCTGCCCCCACGCCGCCCGCGCCGGCAATCGCAGCGCGATATCGAGATTGAGAGAGCCGAACACCGTGACGCTCATGGAAAATCCTTCAGACCGGGCGACGTCCCGTGGGGTATAGGGCCGATGACCGCGCCGTTTCAGACAAGTTTCACTTCCGTTTCGATCAAGGACGCGGAAACCCCGACGGCAATGCGCCCCAAAAAGAGTGGCCGCTGCCCGGAGGCAGCGGCCATAAGAGCGCGGGAGCAGGCTTCCCGCGGGTTCGTCAGAACTTGTAGCCGACCGAGACGATCGCCTGACGCGGCGGGATGTACGTGTCGGATACCTGGCCGCTGCCATAAGGATCAGTGAAGCGCGAGTTGACGCCCGCCTCGTCGAACAGATTCGTCACCGTCACCGAGGCATGGAAGCCGCTGTTGGCGAAGTCATAGTTCGCGAACAGATTGACCTGCGAGTAGTTCGGCGTCTTGTCGGCGACCGGATCGGCGAAGACGCGTGAATTGTAGCCGCCACGATAGATGTACTGTGCGCGCGCGGTGAATTCGCCGGGGCCGACCTCGCCGGTCCAGGATGCCGCCACCGAGCCTTGCGCGGTCGGCATCTTGGGCAGCTTGTTGCCGTTGATGTTGACCCGTGCCGCCTCGCGGGCGAGCGTCGCCATGTAGAAGTTCGAGTAGAACCCGCCCGTCCCGGCATAGCCGGCGGCGATCTGCGCGTTGCGCGCCCTGGTCGGGTCTAGCGCATAATAGTCGCTGGTGAACTCGCTGTGCAGCAGCGACAGCGATCCCTCGAAGCGAAGATGCCGGGTGGCATGCCAGTCCGCCTCGATCTCGGCGCCGAGCACCTGCGCCTCGGGCGCGTTGCTGATCCCGCCGGCGAACAGCACCGCGTCTTCCTCGAGGAACTGCATATTGTGATAGAGGTAGAAGAAGCCCGATGCGTTGATCTGGAGCGTGTTGTTGAAGAAGCGGTTCTTCGATCCGATCTCGAACGAGTCGAGTTCCTCGGGCTTGAAGGTCGGCTTGATCCCGTCCTTCATGCCGAAGATCGTGTACGAACTGTTGCCGACCGACGCCGAGCTGTTGATGCCGCCCGGTTTGAAGCCGCGCGTGTAGCTCGCATAGATCATGTTCGAGTCGGTGAGATTGTAATCGAGCGCGGCCTTGCCGGTCACGCGGTTGGTGCTGGTGCCGACGCTGGGCTTGGGCTGGAGATAGGCGCCCGACGTATTGCTCGAAGTCGGCCCCGACTGGCTGGCGCTGACACCGCTATAGGTATCGTGGTTGTAGCGGATACCCGCCGTGAACGAGAGCGCATCGGTCAGCTTGTAGGTGCCCTGCGCGTACCCGGCGTAAGCCTCACGCGTCACCGCCGACAGTTCGGCATAGGTGATCGTCTTCACCAGCGGATTGTTATACGCCGCCGAAACAGGCAGCGCCGCATTCAGGCCATCACCCTCATTCGATCGAAACTCGTTGATATAGCTGTTGTTCGTCGAATGGAGATACACGCCGCCGACGATCCAGCGCAGCGGCCCGTCATTGTTGGAGGCGAGGTTGTATTCCTGCGTCCAGCTTTCGGTATTCTGCGTCCACGTCGCGATATGGTCGTACTTCACACCCGCACCCGGCGCCTGGCCGTTGGTGAGGGCGAAGAAAAGGTCGGTGTCGAGACCGTCGCCATCCCACGACTGGATGCTGCGGAGCTTCTGATAGCCGGTGATCGAATTGAACACCACCGGACCCATGTCGAACTTGAGCACGCCGTAATAGAGTTGCGTGCGGATGTAGGACTTGCCCGGATAATCCTGCGTCAGCACGCGCGGATCGGGTTCGGGATCGAGGATGTTCTTCTGCGCCGGCGCATTGGCGTCGCCGCGATACTGGATCGTGCTCAGCAGCAGCGAGACGGTGTCGGTCGGCTGCCATTTGATGGCGAGCTTGCCGCCGAGGTCGTTGGCGTTGTCGAGCTGATACTTGGGCTGGCCGGCGACCTGGGTCGCCTTGGCGTAGCCGTCATGATTGTAATATTGGATCGCGCCACGGATGGCGATCGTGTCGCCGATCGGCACGTTGAGCGCGCCATCGGTCTTGACGAGATTGTAATTGCCGTAGCCGGCGTTGACGCTGCCGGTCCATGTGCCGAGTTCGGGCTGTTTCGACACGATGTTGATCGTGCCGCCGGTCGATCCTTGCCCGTACATCGTGCCCTGCGGCCCGCGCAGCACCTCGACCTGCGCCACGTCGATAAAGGCGGCGTTCGCGGCGATCGAGTTGAAGATGTAGACGCCATCGACATGCACCGACACGCCCGGCTGGGTGTTCGGATTCTCGGGCGTTTCCGAGCCGATGCCGCGGATCGAGATCTGCCGCTCGCCGCCGCCGCTCTTGGCGACGACCAGCCCGGGCACCGCGCCGTTTAGGCCGGTGATCTCGGTGATGTTGCTCTTGGCGAGCGTGTCCGCCGTCACCGCCGTCACCGACAGCGACGCCTTTTGCAGCGTGACGTTGGTGCGTTCCGCCGTCACGACGATCTCGGACGGCGCGGTTTCCGAAGCGTCCGGCTCGGGCACCGCCGCCGGTGCCGGTGCGGCCGGAGCATCCGCCGCCGCCGCGATCGCGGGGCAGGCCGCCGCCATCAATGCCAGGATGGAGACGCTTGCGGACCCAATATATCGATGTCTTGTGATCACACTATCCCCCAATCTCGGGCGCAGCCTCATCGGCTGCGCATGCCAGCGCCTCGTTCCAGGCCCTCATCCCGTGCATCGCCGTCCGCCCGCTGTCCCGCCGGCTCGACCGCTCGCTGCCTTTCCGGCAGCACGCCGCGTCTTCGCGGCCAACCACCCGGCATCTGCCCCGTGATTCGCCAGTAAGCGTGCATGACGGCCCGGCTGGAGACAACGCCGCAAAATTTGATCTCCAGCGCCCGTCACGCGCGCCGACACACACATTCCCCGACTCGCCACGTCGCGTACGACCGATCATGGGAATGCGACGATGCTATCGCGCCCCGCGCGACAAAACTTGTCGCCAGGCGTAGAAATTCCAGCCGACAATCGCTTTTCGGTGGGGGCGCGCCGATCGTCGCGGTTACGACGCGCGGAGCCACCGCCGCCGCTGCAATGTCACTGTGCGCGGTGGAACAAGACTTGACCGGCCGGCCGCTCGATACAGGCTGTCAAAGGGAGACCATCATGCACGTTGCCGACATCCCCAACCCGGTCCACACCGAAGCCGCCTGGCGCGGCGACCGGCTGATGGAGGGCCAGGATTGGGTCTATACGCTCGACGACCGGCAGATCGCCGAGCTGGAGGCGCTCGGTACGCGCTTCCTCGCCGACGATCCCGATCTGCGCCTCGTTCAGGCGAGCGACTATCCGCTCGATGCCGCGGCGGATGCGGTGCGGTCATGGCGGCGCGATGTCGATTTCGGGCGCGGCTTTGTGCTCGTGCGCGGATTGAAGTCGCATCTCTATTCGGACGCGCTCTCGGCGGCGATCTATTACGTGCTCGGCCTGCACATGGGCGATCCGATCCGCCAGAACGAGATGGGCGATCTGCTCGACCACGTCTATGCCACGTCGGACAAGACGATGGACGATCCGACCGCGCTCTCCTCGAAGGTGCGCGACAAGCTCGTCTACCATTCGGACAGTTCGGACATCGTCGCGCTGATGTGCCTGCGCGGCGCAAAACAGGGTGGCCTGTCCTGCCTCGTATCAGGCGCGGAGATCTACAACGAGATCCTGCGCCGCCGCCCCGACCTTGCCGGTCTGCTGCTCGAGCCGTTTCATTGGGACTGGCGCCGGCAGGATCACAACGCGCCCGCCGACACCTACACCTCGCCAGTGGTGAGCGTGGAGGAGGGCGTGTTCAGCATGTACGCCGGATCGCTCTACATCCTCACCGCGCAGGAGTATCCCGGCGTACCCAAGCTGAGTGAAGACCAGATCGAGGTGCTGCGTCTGTTCGACGAGATCACCTACGAACCCGGCATGGCGATCGAGATGGATTTTCGGCCCGGCGACATCCAGTGGCTCTCGAACTATGCAGCGCTGCACGCCCGCACCGCGTTCGACGACTGGCCCGAACCGCAGCGCAAGCGGCATCTGCTCAGACTCTGGCTGTCGAGCCATACCGACCGGCCGGTCGTCTCCGGTTTCGGCAAGAACGGCGTGGTGCAGCACCGCGCGCAGAGCCGCGACGGTGCTTCGGAGCATCCCGACGCACGTTTTTCTATCCGCGACATGTCGGTGCCGCGGCTGATTTCGTAGCTTTTGGCGATGTCAGGCCGGGCCGGGGTCTTGGCTATCCACACCGTATGCCGACGTTCTATCGCTTTCGTTCGGGCGAGTTAATGGATGGCGACTTCGGGGATTGGTCAATGGCGGTCTGAACGACGATAATTGGCGAGTAGCCAGTCGTCTGATTCGATTGGCCCGATAGGCAGCTTCCGTCAGGATCAGACGTTCACCAGAGAGGAATTGAACGACCGGGTCTGGTCGACTCCTGACGCCACTCCAGCGTACCGCGACGACCAGCAAGCGGTCATCGACGGTGCCTTGGCGGCTCCCTTCTTCTGCCATTCATTCATGTTGATAGGACGGCACAACGATCAGCAGTATGCCTGTTCACGGTTACGAGCCGCCAGCGCTTTTGCCGGCCATTCTTGCAGCGTTCATCCGGTACGGACTAAGCACGCTGCGACGGAATATATGGGCGAGACGATGACATTGCGTGCGATCCTTGGCCGGGGGGTGCTGGCCGGATGGGTTCTGGGCATGGCCGGCTGCGCCACGCCGCCCGTGAAGCCACCGCCGGTTGTCGCAACGCTGCCGCCACCACCTCCGCAGATGCCGGCGGGCGGCTATATCGGCATGAAGATTCCGCGCAAAAGTGCGAACGGCACTTACGTCACGCCCAACATCGCCAACACCGATCAGGCCGCAGTGTGGCATCTTCGCAATGCACTGAATGTCGCTGCGCTCGGTTGCGATCATGCGGGCGGTGGAGTCGTCGAACCTTATAACGCATGGCTCACGACGCATGCCGCAGTGCTCGACCGTTACTGGCAGGCCTATCGTCACGAATGGCAGTCCACCGGCTG